>Ga0209542_10013183_pt1 | contig 14312 bp, 12 predicted proteins | sample RifCSPhighO2_01_FD_184028 | JGI IMG/M metagenome (GOLD analysis project Ga0209542, IMG submission 184028) | Soil microbial communities from Rifle, Colorado - Rifle CSP2_plank highO2_0.1 (SPAdes) (version 2) | ecosystem: Environmental > Terrestrial > Deep subsurface > Rock core/Sediment ...
GAACCTATGGTGTCAAAAGAACTGGCCAAAGAAAGCAAACCATAACGGGAAACCCGCCCGTAGGTGGGCTTAACCCCCACCACGCCGCACAAAGAGGCCGGCTGCCTGATAGACCCTCCAGTGTCCGTGCCTAAGGCGAAAGGCACCAGTCCCGCGGCGACCGCTGCGGCCTAGCCGCCACTTGAGCCGCCGGGCACGCGCTCCAAATCCCAAGGATTAAAAGTCGGGCCGTAAGCCGAATTTTCGGTTGAAGCGCCCATGGCAAATTCATCGCAATTGGTGCGGCCGAATACAATGCCATCGGCATTCAGAAGCTTGCTGATGGCAGTGCCGGTGTAAGGAGCAATGTAATTTTCCAAAATTTTGGATGAAGCACGCGCTTTTTGGCCGGCTACCGCTAAAATGTCTTTAACGGCAAATGGCACGCCGGCCAAAGGCGAACTTTCAAAATCAACTTTTGCAGGAATGACTGCGTCTTTCTCAAGAAAGGCATGAATTTTCGGATCAAGCTCGTCTATACGTTTTGAAAAATAAGTAAGCACTTCTTCCTGATTTGTTTCGCCATTACGCAGCCGATTATTAAGTTCTTTGATCGATAACTCGTGTAATTTCATAATTAAACTCCAAACTTCAACACTCAAACTTCAGTAAAACTTCAAGCCTCAAAATTCAACTCCGGAATTGAAGATTGAATTTGCCTGTCTGCCATGGTTTTAGCGTAGGCAGAAGGATTCCTTGAGGGTTGAAGATTGGGGGTTGAGGGTTCATTGTTATTCCTCCCCGAAAACTGCCGGGACTGATAGATAATCGCCTTTTTTTGTCGGTGCAAGCTTTAAAATCTCTCCCTGAAATCTCCCCCCGTCGGTTTCATCAGGCCGCAGTTCCTCTTGCTTATGAGCAACTGTTAAATTGGCCCCAACTGTCGGTGCGCTTACCTGTTTGAGTTGGTCGACGTAATCCAAAATACTGCTCAACTCGGCAGCGTATTTTTGTTCCTCTTCTGGGGTTAATTTAAGTCTGGCCAAAACGGCCACTTTGCGAACTTCTTCTAAAGTAATTGCCATGGTTTCTATATTTGATTATACCATTATTATGAAGTAAGATAAAATTAGATTTAACCTTAAAAGGAAAAACATATGAGCCCATTGATTATAGTTTTAATAATTCTGGGGTTGCTCGTTGTCTGGGCAATCGCCATGTATAACGGCTTAGTCACCAGCCGCAATCGCGTAGATGAAGGCTGGAGCGACATTGACGTGCAATTAAAACGTCGCTACGACCTTATTCCAAATTTGGTGGAAACGGTCAAGGGTTATGCTACTCACGAAAAAGAAACTTTGGATCGAGTCGTCCAGGCGCGCGCCGCGGCCATGTCTGTCCATGACAGTAAATCTGCCGGCCCGGAGGAAATGGAAAAGGCGGAAAATATGCTCTCCTCCACTCTAAAAAGTATTTTTGCTCTGGCCGAAGCATATCCTGATTTGAAAGCCAATCAAAACTTCGCCCAACTACAGTCGGATTTGACCGACACCGAAGATAAAATCCAGGCCGCCCGCCGCTTCTACAACGGTGTGGTCAGAGATTACAACACCAAAATTCAGCACTTCCCCAATAATATCTTTGCCGGCATGTTTGCCTTTAAGGTTCGCGAGTTCTTTGAAGTAGAAAGCGCCGAAGAAAAGCAGAACGTCTCCGTCAAATTTTAAAATTTCTAATTTTCAATTTTCAAACAATTTCTTAATTTTAGAATTTAGTTATTGTTTAGAAATTATAAATTGAAAATTGAGAAATTAATTATGGTTTACACGCAGATCAGTTCGAATAAGCGCAAAACGGCGCTTTTAATCACCTTCTTTTTGGTATTGATTATTGGTTTGGGCTATACCTTTTCTTATTCCTTGGAAAGCCCGGGCATACTTTTCTTTGCCGTGATACTTTCAATCGGAATGTCTTTTATCTCCTACTTCTATTCCGACAAGATCGTACTCAAAATGAGCAAGGCCAAAGAAATAGACAGACAAGCGAACCAGGAACTTTATCGTTTGGTTGAAAATTTAAGTATCACCGCCGGCCTACCCACCCCGAAAATTTATGTTATTGACGATACGGCCTTAAACGCCTTTGCCACCGGCCGCGACCCCCAACATGCTGTAATCGCTTTTACCACCGGCATTCTGCAAAAGCTTGATAAAAATGAACTTGAGGGCGTGGCCGCCCATGAACTCTCCCATATCGGCAATTATGATATCCGGCTATCCACAATTATTGTTGTGCTGGTCGGTATAGTTGCTCTGCTTTCGGACTGGTTTTTGCGCATCTCTTTTTTGGGCGGCGGCAGGCGAAACCGCGAAGGCGGACAGATTGGCGCGATAATTGCCGTAGCCGGAATTGTCCTCGCTCTTCTGTCCCCGCTTATTGCCACCTTAATCCAGCTGGCAGTATCCAGACAACGCGAATATTTAGCCGATGCCTCGGGAGTAATGCTTACCAGATATCCGCAAGGGCTATCTAATGCGCTTCGCAAATTGGCCGGAGACCATGAACCGCTCGAAGTCGCCAATAAAGCCACGGCGCACCTTTACATCGTAAATCCGCTAAAGGACCTGCATGGCGGCCGGAGCTTATTCAAAAACCTTTTTTCCACTCATCCTCCGCTTGAGGACAGGGTAAAGAGGCTTGAGCAGATTAACCTTTAACCGCTCTTAAAATAGCTGTGGTCCTAAAACCCCGTTGGCGCAGTGATTGAATAATTGATTCCTTTGTCCGGCCGCTATTGGCCGGTTTTTTTGAAAAACGCAAGGCTATTTCCGCCTCCTGCCGTTCATTTAGATTTTGTTTAAGCAAACTGTCAATCAAATTTTTATCCAGCCGTTTTTGCAGTAATTTACTCCTTATGCCATAGTAGCCGAAACTGCGATAATCCATTAAATTGCGTAAATAAATTTCGGCATATTTTTGGTCATTAATAAAGCCATCCTGCTCTAAAATCAAAAGAGTTTCTTCAATTTCAGTCGGTTTATAGCCCTTGGCCGAAAGCTTATAGGCCAAATCGGCCCGGGCGTACATTTTTACGCCCAAATATTTGACAGCCTGGTCATAGGCCGATAATTGTTTTTGCTTCATAATTCCCAAAGAACTTATGCGTTTGAGCCAAATTCGAGGCAAAACCGAGGAGTCGGACGAAATGTAGTAGAGCTACATCGAGGACGACCCGGAGGTTTTAACAAAGAAGTTGGCCAAAAGCCTGCTTGCGGCTCTGGCTCTGCCAGGCCAAGAGCAGGCGGCGCAGAAGTTCGATTTTTTGTATGAGCATATCCACTCGCCTGTCTTTTATTTCCCCTGCTTGTACTTTATACTAAAAAGGTAATGTCTAACAATTTTTCCTACATCCTCGAACGTTTATCGGCCCGGGCGCAGCGGGTGCTGGTTGCGGCGCAGAAGCTATCGGAGAATTTAAAACATCCCTACACAGGTACGGAGCATTTGCTTTACGGGATCATTGCCGAACGAAGCGCTTTTGGCAGTGAAATATTAATGAAAAACCAGTTAAGCACAGAAAACATAAAGCAGGTAGTGGCAACTAAAAATAAAGAAAAAACCGTCGAGCACTGGAATGCCAAAATTTCCGAAAATTTTCGCATTTCACTGGAGAAAGCGGCGGTCATTGCTTCCCAGTATAATTATTCCTATATTGCCACTGAACACCTTTTGTTCGGCATCCTTGATTGCGAAAACTGTTCAGGCAAATTAATTCTGTCCCAAAAAGGGATAGAAGTCGAAGACCTGAAAAAACAGCTTTTGGCCGTATTCGAACACAGCTCAAAATTCCCGGATTTTTTGGGAATCGAAGAACAAATGCCGATGAGCCCGGCGACAACCCACGTACGCACTGAAGAGAAAATCTCCAAATCACCGGCCCTGGATTATTTTACTTACGACCTAACTGACCGAGCAGCCAAGGGTAAAATCGATCCGGTTATCGGGCGTTCAGCCGAAATAGAACGGCTAATTTCTATCCTTAACCGGAGAAATAAAAATAATCCGGTGCTAATCGGCGAACCCGGTGTAGGCAAAACCGCCATTGTCGAAGGCTTGGCCTTGCGCATTGTGAAAGGCGAAGTACCCGACAGCCTGCTCAATAAAAAAATTCTTTCCCTTGACCTCGCGCTCATAGTTGCCGGCAGTATGTTCCGAGGCGAATTTGAAAATAGGCTTAAACAGGTAATTGACGAAATTACCGATGATAATAGTATCATTCTTTTTATCGACGAACTACACACTTTGGTCGGCGCCGGCGCCACCACCGGCAGCTTGGATGCAGCCAATATCTTAAAACCCGCTCTGGCCCGGGGTGAACTTAGCGCTATTGGCGCCACGACCTTTGCCGAATATAAAAAATACATAGAGAATGACGCGGCCCTCGAGCGTCGCTTCCAGCCCATAATTATTGACGAGCCCAAAGCCGAGGAAACTATAAGTATTATCCATGGCATTTTGGAAAATTACGAAAAACACCACAACGTCACTATCGGCGCAGATGCGGTAAGGGCTGCGGTTGAACTGTCCGTGCGTTATATTCCGGACCGCTACCTTCCCGATAAGGCCTTGGACTTGCTCGATGAAACTGCCGCCCATCTGAAGACCGTAAACGAAGGCTCCCCAAAAATTAGACTGATCAAGGCCCTTGAACGAGAATTGTACGAACTTTCGCGTGAAAAAACCCAGGCCGTTCTTTCCCGGGATTTTGATGCCGCTCAAGTCCTGCGTTTAAAGGAAGATAAATTAAAGCAGCAGCGCAACCGTTACCAAGGCGGTAATGGCGATGAGAACACCACTAAACTACTTATTAACGCCGGCGACATTGCCCAGACCATTTCCCGCATCACCAAAATTCCCATAGCAAGCATTGTCGAGGCCGAGGCCAATAAACTCGTTAATTTGGAGCAGGCCCTCAAGGCCAAAATCATCGGACAGGACGACATTATAAGCTCTATCGCCGATGCCGTTAGGCGCTCGCGCCTGGGCATTTCCTCCCCCAACCGGCCTTTGGGCTCATTTATTTTCATGGGTCCCTCGGGTGTAGGAAAAACCGAGCTTGCGAAAATCATGGCCGAAGAATTATTCCAACAAAAAAATGCCCTTATTCGCGTTGATATGTCGGAATTTATGGAAAAACACAATGTTGCCAGGCTCATAGGCGCTCCCGCCGGATATGTCGGTTTTGAGGAGGGCGGGCGGCTGACTGAAACAATCAGGCGCAAGCCCTACGCCATCGTGCTTTTCGACGAAATTGAAAAGGCCCATCCGGACGTTTTCAATATCCTTTTGCAAATACTAGAAGAAGGCGAACTTACCGACGCCGCCGGAAAAAGGGTCAATTTCAAAAACACGATTATCATTATGACCTCGAACATCGGCACGGCCGAGCTTAACCGCGAAGCGATCAATTTCGGTTTCGTGAATAAGGGCGAAAAATCCGCCGGCTGGCAGATGGCCCGTGAAAATTTCGATAAAACAAAGAAAAAAGTTATTGAATCTCTGCGCGAAATAATGCGCCCGGAACTGATTAACCGCATAGACAAAGTGCTGGTCTTTAAGCCGCTCGACCTGGAACAGATTAAATCAATCGTCGAATTGCAGCTAACCGAAACCAAAGAACGCATGCTGCAGAAAAACATAGACTTGACCTGGGATAAAAAGGCTGTTAGTGAACTTGCAAAAATGAGCATCAATGCGGACGAAGGCGCAAGATTGGTGCGACGCAACCTGCAGGAGCTGGTAGAATCAAAAATTGCCAACAGTCTGCTCTCTCAAAAAAAGACAAGGCTGGGCTCGCATCCGGTCAAAGTTCTGTTGTCTTCCGATAAGGGACATATCACTGTTAAGTTCTCCGTAAAAGGAGGGCCTGTGTCCGTCGGGAAAAATAAAAACAGCCTAAAAAAAATAAGAAGCAAAACCGTTAATTAACCATGTTGCCTCTCGCAAAGTTTAGACAAGTGCGGGAGGCTTTTTTGAATTTAATTTTTCCGGTAGAGTGCCTATGCTGTGAGCAGAAAAAGGAATATTTGTGCGAGGAATGCCGAAATCAATGCCTAGGCCCGGCGCCAATACTGGTTTGCGAATTGCCGTCAGCCCTCATTTCACGGTGCCACGCACTCTAAATGCCAAACCCCGCATGGCATAGACGGTATTTTTGCGACAACAAACTTTCATCGACCGCTAATCCAGAGTGCGGTAAAAAAACTGAAATACAAAAACATCAAGGACTTAGCAGGCCCTCTAAGTCTGTTGGTCGCTAAAAGCCTGACAGACTATTTTTCGGACTTCATAAATCAAAATAGCTTCACGGTAACAAGCGTTCCGATGCACCCTGGCAGAGAAAAATTGCGCGGGTATAATCAAAGCCGAAGTCTGGCTGAAGGCTTGGCTCAAAAACTGATGCTTCCCTATCAGGAAACCTTATTAAAAAATTACGACACGCCAAGCCAAACTAAGCTCGACCGTAAGAAAAGAAGGGATAATTTATCTCGCGCCTTCTCGCCAGCCCCTGACCAGGCGCTCAAAGGTAAAAATTTTCTGATAATCGACGACGTTACCACGACCGGAACAACTTTGAAAGAAGCGGCCAAAGTGCTTAAACGCAACGGCGCCGGGATTGTTTGGGGAATGGCTCTAGCTTATGAGCCAACCAAATAATTTCTTTTTTCGAAATTCTTTTTTAAACTGATTGCCGCGATCCTCCGCGTTTTTGAACATGTCAAAACTGGCCGCAGCCGGACTAAGCAGTACAACGTCTCCCGGATGGCTCAAGGTCAGGGCTGTTTTTACAATCTCTCTCATGCTGTTACCGCCCGAAACCAGCTTCTGGGGAGCCTTAATTTCCTGCAATAGCTTGGCAAGGCGCGAACCCTCTGTACCGATAAAAATTACCCTTTTTACCTTGCTTTCCTTTATCTCTTCGGCTAATTTTCCAAAATCATTACCCTTGGCTGAACCGCCGACAATGAGAGTAATGGGCCGCTTGAATGATTTTAACGCCCCGATGGTTGAATCCGGGGTCGTTGCCTTCGAGTCATCATAAAATAGAACGCCCCTGATTTCTCCGACATGTTCCAAACGGTGCGGGAGCGTTTTAAAGTCTGCCACACCGCGAGTGATGCTTTGTTCCGTCGCCCCGACTAAGGAGGCGGCCGCGGCGGCGGCGGCAAGATTGCCCAAATAAAGCCAAGGTAAATTATTTTCCGGCAGATGCACTTTTGCATAATTTGCCACACGCGCCTTGGTCAAGGCGGCAAAATTTTGTCCTGTTTCGGTCCGTAAGTCCAGCACGGCGTAATCGTTCTCGGTTTGGTATTTAACGATATTTTTTTTACTTTCTGTATATTCTTTTATATCCCTGTGATGATTAAGATGATCTTCGGAAATATTGAGAACTACAGCGATATGCGGACTACAATCAAGGTCCTGCAACTGAAAACTGGATAGTTCAAAGACTACCAAGTCCGGCTCTTCTACTTGATCTAAAATTGAAACAGCCGGCGTGCCGATGTTGCCGACCAAATATACCTTGCCTCTAATTTCCGAGGCGGCTTTAGCCGACTCCAAAACCTGGTAAAGAAAACTGGCGGTAGTACTCTTGCCCTTAGTTCCGGTAATACCGATAATCTTTGCGGGGCACTCGTCAAAAAATAATTTGGTTGAGCTGGTAACTGACACGCCCGATTGGAGAGCCTCTTGTATCTCGGGAGTCAGAAAAGGAATCCCGGGCGAGCGAAAAATTATATCGAAATCTATTAAATTCTTTAAATATCCCGGGCCCAGGCGATAATCGGAAATGGAGGAAATCTTGGGCAAGGATGGGTTTTTATCACAAACAGTTAAAATCGCTTCCCGCCTCTCCAGGTACGCAACCACGGCCTGATTTTCGACGCCAAAACCCAATAAAGCGACTTTTTTATCCCTATATGCCATACTGTAATTTTACAATTTTTATCGCTTAAATAAAAAGACTCAAAAAAACGCTTGAGTCAAATGGCGTTCCCGGGAGGATTCGAACCTCCGGCCTCATCCTCCGCAGGGATGCGCTCTAATCCGCTGAGCTACGGGAACAAAAGCCGAATCAGTCTAACATAATAATGCGTCCGGTTCAAGGCTATTATTTTACTTAAATTTTCAAATTCCTTATCAGGAAATCAATGAAATTTTCCTCATAATCCTTGACTTCCTCTATGTGAGGCATAAGCAGTAGCCTAACCTCATTCGGGTTTTCATCCTCAAGCTCGATAGATAAATGTCGGTTAAGAAAGGACTTGGTTTCAACGGTCAAAACCTGACCGTGTTCGCGGTTCTGTATCCAGAAAAATTTTAAATTGGCATAAGGATAAAAAACATGATTGATGGTTATACCCCTGTCGGATATTCCCACCATTACTTTGCTTGGCTCATGGTGGCTTAGAATGTAAATCACAAAAACCATAATCACGAATAAAATAGTGGTTATGACGTTTTGCGTGTACAGACCCCAGGCGATAAGAATGGCCCCGAACAAAAAAAGACCGGCATACCAACCGACGTCTCTTTGATGAGCTTTAAATTCGTCCGCTATCCAAACTAATTTATTTTTATCTTCTTGTTCGTACATCACAAAATTTTTTGGCGAAGTTTAATCGCGGAGAGGGTGGGAATCTCACGCGGCGGTCGCAGGCCGCCTTTCTAAAACCTTGCGGTTTTAGTATTTCCACCCCGGGAAAACTACCGTTTTCCCATATAGTGCCTCGGGGCTCCGAAGGGTTACCGAAGGTAACAACTCATCGCTGTAAGGTTCTGCCGAAGGCAGGTTCTTACCCCTTTCCCGTTCGAATCACTAACCCTCAGAAGGCTGGACTCCAACTTCGTTGGAGCACATCCTTCTGGCGGAGAGGGTGGGATTCGAACCCACGAGGCAGCTTACGCCGCCATAGTTTTCAAGACTATTTCCTTGAACCACTCGGACACCTCTCCACGCCTGATCAATGGAAAATTTTATTGGCGGAGAGGGTGGGAATCTCACGCGGCGGTCGCAGGCCGCCTTTCTAAAACCTTGCGGTTTTAGTATTTCCACCCCGGGAAAACTACCGTTTTCCCAACCCCTTTCCCGTTCGAATCACTAACCCTCAGAAGGCTGGACTCCAACTTCGTTGGAGCACATCCTTCTGGCGGAGAGGGTGGGATTCGAACCCACGAGGCAGCTTACGCCACCATGGTTTAGCAAACCATTCTTTTGGACCGCTCAAGCACCTCTCCAACGTCTATATAATACCAATTTTAAGCTCTTTAGACAACTCGTTAAACACCCTATAAAATACAAACATGCTCGAAATTAGTACTCAAAAACAACCCGACTTACTCGATTTGCCGATTGAGAAAATCAAAGGCATAGGCTCAAAAACCGCCCAAATTTTAGCGCGGCTCGAGCTTAAAAGCGTGGTCGATCTCTTAGAACATTACCCATACCGCTATGAAGATTACAGCCGGAATAAAAAAATTAGGGAACTCCAAACAAACGAATCAGTTACGATAAAAGCGAAAGTTACCAATATCCAAGTTCGGCGGGCTATGCGAAACAAGCGGATTACCATAACCGAAGCCGTATTGACCGACGACACCGGGAACATTTTAGCCGTCTGGTTCAACCAGCCTTATTTAAAAAATATCTTATTTAAGGGTCAAGAATACTATTTTTACGGTACGACGCTATTACGCAACCGCTTGCAGTTACAATCCCCCACCTTTGAAAATATAAGCGATAATACCGTTGGCGCCGGAAAAATTATGCCGATTTATTCCCTGCCGGATGGCATACCAGCCAAAAAATTCCGAACAATTATTCTGCAGCTACTCGGCAGCCTGCCTGAAAAACTTGATTTTCTCCCGCTAGACCTTGCCGCCGGCCTTAAACTTGTATCCCGTCGCGAAGCCCTAAAGCAAATTCATTTCCCTGATAGCTTCAAAAAATTGGCGCAAGCTAGGCATAGGTTGGCTTTTGACGAATTGCTAATAATGCAGTTGAAAATCCTGCACCGGCGAGAGACGCTTAAAAAATCAAACGCGCCAAAAATTATATTTTTGCAAAACAAAATAAAAAAGTTTGTCGAAGACTTGCCTTTCAAACTTACACTTTCGCAAAAACGCGCCGCCTGGGAAATAATTCAGGACCTTGAAACAAATGCGCCCATGAACCGCCTGCTCCAGGGCGATGTCGGCTCCGGTAAAACTGTCGTTTCCGCGATAGCGATTGCCAGTTGTGCCTGGAATAAACAGCAAGTTGCTTTTCTGGCTCCCACCGAAATACTTGTTCAGCAGCATTTTGCCACGCTTAAAAAACTCTTGGAGCCTGAAAAAATAGTAATAGCTCTTCTCACCGGCGGCAGTTCCGGCAAGGAAAAAAAGGAAATATACGAAGGCCTGACAAAAGGCAAAATAAACTGCGTTGTGGGCACGCATGCCATTCTCAACGAAAAAATTAGTTTTAAAAATCTGGGCTTGGTTATTGTTGACGAACAACACCGCTTCGGAGTAAGTCAGCGCTCTATTTTGCGCAATCCCCAGGTCAGACCTGCGAAAAATTCAGGTCTGACCTGGAATCCACATTTTCTATCAATGACGGCTACGCCTATTCCCCGGACACTGGCCCTAACGCTTTATGGCGATTTGGCAATTTCTAGCATTACAGAAATGCCGCCCGGCCGCCCAGAAATAAAAACTGAAGTAGTTCTTCCTGATAATCGACAAAAGGCCTATGGCTTGATTTCAAAAGAAATCCTTTTAGGGCGGCAGGTTTTTGTCATCTGTCCGCTTTTAGAGGACTCGGACGTTTTAGAAGTTAAATCGGCCACGGCCGAACAGCAACGCCTGGCCAAGGAAGTTTTTCCTAGTTTTTCCATTGGCTTAATGCACGGCAAAATGACTGCCTCGGAAAAGGAGCGGACTATGAAAACTTTTAAAGACGGCCGGCATCACATTCTGGTTTCCACCTCGGTCATTGAAGTCGGTATAGACGTGCCTAATGCCACGGTAATGCTAATAGAAGGCGCCGACCGATTCGGTCTGGCCCAGTTGCATCAATTCCGGGGGAGGGTCGGCCGAGGCGAACACGCGTCTTACTGCCTGGTTATTCCGAGTAACAATACTGTGCCGGAAAGACTGAAAATACTGGTTAAACACCAAGACGGCTTCCGTTTGGCGGAGCTCGACTTAAAACTGCGCGGTATGGGAGAAATTACCGGAACCAAACAAAGCGGTTTCCTGGATTTGAAAATCGCCGACCCTTCGGATTTGAATTTGGTTAAACTCGCCCGCCAAACAGCCGAAAAAATAATAGCCCCGGGACTGAACCACTTCCCTCGCCTCAAACAGCTTATGGATAAGCAAGAAATGACTCACGCGGAATAGTTTAGTTAGTAGAAAGTAGAAAGTAGTTAGTAGTAAAAAAATACCAAATTCATGCATATGCATAAATTTGGTAAAACTTATTTTTTTCCAAAAAGCTTTTGGATTAACTCTCTGATGTCGCCTACCCGGATAAGCTCAAGCTTTGTTTTACCCGGATTTTGCCGAGCCGGAATAACCATTTTAGAAAAACCCAACCGCTCCACTTCACTGGCCCGGCGGTCAAACTGGCTGACTGGCCTTATTTCGCCGGAAAGGCCAATTTCACCGACACTCACAATTTCAGCCGATACAGGGGTATCCAAAAGACTGCTTATCATAGATAAAGCTACCGGCAAATCGCTCGCTGGCTCGCTAATTTTCAAGCCACCGACCACGTTAATATAAACATCCTGTTCGTGTACCGGAAGCTTGCCGTGCTTGGCGAGAACGGCCAAAATTAACCAAAGCCGGTTTAAATCAAAGCCGACGCTAGTGCGCTTCGGATAAGCAAGCGTGCTCTTAGACAGCAAGGCCTGAATCTCGCAAGCCACCACCCTGGTTCCTTCCATAATTGCCGTGAAGGCCGCGCCACTGCGGCTCGATATTTGTTCATCCAAAAATAATTTCGAGGGATTGGCAACTTCGCTCATGCCGGCGCCGGTCATTTCAAACACACCAACTTCGTTAATTCCGCCGAACCTGTTTTTGACCGCGCGCAAAAGCCGAAGCGATTGAAAACGCTCGCCTTCCAGATACAAAACCACATCAACCATATGCTCAAGCATTTTCGGACCGGCAATATAACCTTCCTTGGTTACGTGGCCTATCAGTATCATGGCAATATTGTGGGTTTTGGCCAGTTCAACAAGCTTTGCCGCCGCTCCGGAAACCTGTGCCACCGAACCCGGCACGCCGTTTGCCTCCGGATTATAAATCGTCTGAATAGAGTCAATAATCAACAAATTCGGTTTCTGGGCGGCGGATGTTGCCAGAATATTCAGCAGATTAGTATCCGCCAAAATTGAAAGATTAAGCAAATCTTTATCATTTAGGCGTTCAGCCCGCATCTTGATTTGCGCGGGCGATTCTTCGCCGGCAACGTATAAAATATTTACCTTGCTCGCAAGTAAGCTTTGGGCAATTTGCAGAGCCAAGGTTGATTTGCCTACACCCGGGTCGCCGCCCAAAAGTACCGCCGAGCCCGGAACTATCCCTCCGCCCAGGCAGCGGTCGAATTCATTAATATTAGTGCTGAAACGTACGGTTTCCTTTCCGGAAACGCTTTGCAGATCGATAACGCGGCTTAAGGCGCCGCGCGCCAAACTTTGGCCGAGTGGCGTGCCAGAACCCATGGCTATTTCCTCAATAGTTCCCCAAGCATTGCAACTCCAACAACGACCCGACCATTTAGGGCCGGTTGCTTCGCATTCGCTGCATCGATAAAGTGTTGCGGTTTTAGCCATGACATTACTTTAGCTTTAATTTGCCCAACCTTCCAGTAGCCTTTTCTACAAAATAAAGCGCATTTTCGGAATTGTCCAATAGTATTTCGCTGGCTAGAATTTTTGCGTTCTTATCAGTCAAGCGCGTTGAAATTTTATCATCCACATTCAATTGTTGAAGGCCGCTATCCTGCACTGAATAATAGAGACGTTTGCCGTCAACCGACCAGGCATAATCCCCGCTTAGATAATATGGCTGGTCTACCGCGGCCCGGTGTTCCAATATGTCGTATAAAAACAAATGTTGACGGCCGTCAACATTTGTTACATATGCAAAATTCCTGCCGTCAGACGAGAATTTTACCGAATCTACGGCTTGTGCCGCAGCAATTTCTTCCAAGGCCCCAATACCGTCTATGACAAGATAAATGGGGTCATTTCCCCGGCCGGAGAAAAGCAAAAAACTTTTTCCGTTCGGCGATACAGCCAGACGAAAATCGGCGTGCGGCAATTTAGCAATTTTGCGAGGGGAAGCCAAATCAGGCGTGGCGACAGACAGGGTTATCTCGCTTTCGCCCGCCCAAATATAAGCAATTTTTTGGCCGATTGGCAGCCACTGAATAAATTTAACTTCATCCGGGTAAGGAATAAATTTATTGGAGCCTGAATCAAAAAGATGGCGGGCATCGCCTGACCCGATAATAAAATCCGAGCCCGTTGGCGGCCATAGAACATAAGTTACGCTATCATGCGCCGGCAACGGGTATTCTTTAACGTCGTTTGAATCGGAAATGGCGCGGCGATAGAGCAAATCGTTCGAAAAATACCAAAGGGCATCCCCGGCCTCTGAAAAAGTCAGGCCTAAAACCGGCAATTCGGTTAAATAGCCTATTGAACCGATATTTTGCGGCTCTTTATTATTTTCCGTGAGTGTAATATTTTCCTCACGGCTTACCTGAAAACGATAACCTTTATTTTGAGCGTAGGTCCAGACCAAAAAAGAGGCTCCCGCTAGAAAAATAAAAACAAAAATTATTTTTGAATATTTTTTCATTATGACTTTTTATGTATATACATAAATTGTTATAATAGTAATAGAGTGAAGATCTGCTTTAGCTCTTTTATCCTCTGTCGCCCTCATTTTCCCCGAGACTTTCACAACCTACGGCTATATCCCAGTGATTAGGTTCTTTATAGTAATGAGCGCCGCTCGGCGATAAATAATGCGCTTGAGTTCCCCGCGGCGGGCGTGAGGCAAATGTGGCGATATAACCGTCAACCAAACTATTAAACCTAATGTCAAATTTATAACCTGTGCCGTGACTGCACTGCCCAACAGCATGCCCAACTTCGGTGCCGCCGGTTACTACAACCTGGCAAGGCCCTCGGGCCGCGGCCCAGGCATCGCAACCTTGTTTAAATCTAATAATTTCAGCTATCGTTTCTTCCTGCATGCCCTCC
>Ga0209542_10013184_pt1 | contig 14310 bp, 15 predicted proteins | sample RifCSPhighO2_01_FD_184028 | JGI IMG/M metagenome (GOLD analysis project Ga0209542, IMG submission 184028) | Soil microbial communities from Rifle, Colorado - Rifle CSP2_plank highO2_0.1 (SPAdes) (version 2) | ecosystem: Environmental > Terrestrial > Deep subsurface > Rock core/Sediment ...
TAGAAGTAAATCCCGGCCCTGCAGTCACCCAGTATTGCCTCAAGCCCGCTCTCGGGATAAAAGTTTCAAAAATTACTTCGCTTGCCAGTGATATGGCGCTCGCTCTTGCCGCCCCGACAGGGCAGGTTCGGATAGAAGCACCGATCCCCGGCCGTGATTTGGTCGGCATCGAGATTCCCAACCGCGGGTTAGAATTTGTTACTTTGAAGAAAATGCTCATGAGCGATACCATGCGTAAAGCCAAAAGCAAATTAGCCGTTACCCTAGGGCTTGACGTATCCGGTAATCCTCTGGTTGCCGATATAGCCCGGATGCCGCACGTGTTGGTAGCGGGGACGACCGGGAGCGGGAAGTCGGTGCTCCTGAACTCCTGGATATGTAGTCTTCTTTTCCGCGCAACTCCGCAGGAGGTCAAATTGATCCTTGTCGATCCCAAGCGGGTCGAACTCGTGGGATACAACGGCATTCCACACCTTCTGACACCCGTGATCGTTGAGACAGACAAAATATTGTCCGCACTGCGGTGGGCGACCCAGGAAATGGAGAGGCGGTATAAGCAGTTTGCCGAGGTGGGGGTGAGAAACATCGATAGCTTCAACGAGCTTTCCGGTTTCCAGGCGCTTCCGTTTATCGTCATATTCATCGACGAACTTGCTGATCTTATGGCCTACGCGCCGGTCGAAGTGGAGGATACGATTTGTAGGATCGCACAAATGGCGCGGGCGACCGGCATCCACCTCGTGGTTGCTACCCAGCGGCCGAGCGTCGACGTCATCACAGGACTTATCAAAGCCAACATTCCGGCTCGAATAGCTTTTAACGTTTCTTCGATGGTTGATTCCCGGGTCATCATTGACATGCCGGGAGCAGAGAAGCTCCTGGGTCGCGGGGATATGCTTTATGTGCCGCCGGATCAGGCGAAGCCCATGCGTATCCAGGGGACATTCGTATCCGATAAAGAGGTCGGTAAAGTGGTCGAGTTTTTTAAGAAAAGCGAGGTTCCTGTTCACTATACCGAAGAAGTCTTGAGTCAGCCGATGGGAGCCATGAAAAAAGGCGGCGTCGGTGGAGTTGGAGCAGACGGACGGGACCCGCTCTTTGAAGACGCGCTCCGGCTTGTGTGCCAGTATGACAAGGCATCTGCGTCGCTTCTCCAACGCCGGTTATCGGTAGGCTACGCGCGCGCAGCACGCATCCTAGACCAGCTTGAGTTGTCTGGTGTCATCGGGCCCGGCGAGGGGTCCAAACCCCGAGATGTCCTCATCAAAAACCCCGATGAATTTTTGAATCAACAACAAGAAGCTCAATGAAAACAGTCGGCTCCATGCTCCAGGAAGCTCGTATTGCAAAAGGTCTGACGCCTCAGGAAATTGAACGCGCGATCAAAATACGGGAAAAGTATATTTTGGCCATCGAGGCAGATAATTTTGGCGAACTTCCATCTCCGTCGTATGCGAAGGGATTTATCCGAAACTACGCAGAATATTTGGGTCTCTCCACCGAGTCTGTCATGGCGTTTTTCCGTCGTCAGATGACGGAAGTTTCCAAAACGAGCATCCTCCCTAAAGGGGTTTCTGATCCGCTTAACGCACCGGTTTTTCACCTCACTCCGGGGCGGTTCATTATACTCATTGTGAGTCTCCTCCTCCTCGTGTTTTTGTTTTATCTCGGTCGTCAATACGTACTCATCGGACACGCACCACCTATGACGGTGACCAGTCCTATACATCAGCAGATTGTGAGCGCCCCACGCGTTGTCGTAGAAGGAAAAACGGATGCGGATACCACGGTTGTCATCAATGGTGTTTCGACTATCGTCCGGGATGACGGGAGATTTTATGATCAGGTACCGTTAAGCCCGGGGGTAAACACCATTACGATTTCAGCAACGAGCAGGTTTGGGAAAACGACGACGATTGTGCGCGAGGTAGGATACCAACCCGATTGACAGATGGAGCGATTTACGAGATACTAAAGTCAATAAATTCGAAGCACGAAGCACGAAGCACGAAACAAATTTAAAATGTTTCGAGTTTCGAAATTCGAATTTCGGATTTTCTGCCCGAATGGATCCAGTTCAACTTACCATCATCGCCATAAGTTTTGTCCTTACCTTGCTTCTCGTGCTTCTGGGAGCTCAAGTTTGGTATATCCTCAAAGAAATAAGAATCGCGATAGGGAAAACGAATACCATCATAGACGACGCGAAGAAAGTCACCGGTACCGTCGGAGATTCAGTGTCGAGTATGTCCGGGGTGGCAAGCGGGATCAAGGCTGCGCTGTCGGTCTTTAAGTCATTTCGGAAAAAAAACGATGACGATGATGAATAAGGAGGTGTCTATGTCAGAAAACAATCATTCAGATAGTAAATTTTTATTCGGTTTTTTCATCGGCGGGTTGATCGGCGCGCTCATCATCTTTTTCCTGGGGACCAAGGAGGGGAAAAAGACAGGGAAACTCCTTGAGAGTAAGGGCAGGGATTTGTTCGATGATCTCGAGGAAAAATTGGATGAACTCCAGGAAAAAGGCAAGGAACTTGTTCGCCAGGGCGAAGCGATGAAGGAAAAAGTGCTGGACTCGATTGATGAGAAGAAAGATGAGGTTACGGAAGCAGCAGCCGAAAAGATTGACTTGGCACTTGCTCACATAGAAGAAATGCAGAAAAAAGGTGCGGAAACCACATCAGCACTCCGCAAGAAATTTAAAAATCTTCCCAAAAAGCGCTAAAATAGCTCCATGTACCGCATAAGCCGCCGTGCGACAGACGTTCCGAATTCCGGCATCGGATATATGATGCGATATGCATCGAAATACCCGGATACCGTCTCCCTAGGTCAGGGCACTCCGCTTTTTCCCACCCCGCAGTTTATTTATGACTACGTATTCGAATATGCGAAGAAAGAGCCGGCGGTCGGCATGTATTCCGATACCAAAGTCGAGACAGAATTGAATCTTAAACATTTGATCGCGAAACAAATGAGTGAGGAATATGGATTCACACCGGAGATGTCGCAACTTTACATTACTGTCGGCGCAATCGGCGGATTATTTTCCGCCATCATGGCACTTATTGATCGTGGAGATGAGATTATTTATTTCGACCCCAGCTACCCGTTGCACTTATCTCAAATCCATATTGCCCAAGGCAAGCCTGTATTTGTCCCGTACCGGGAACGGGAGGGATGGTCGATAGATTTGGTGACACTCAAAAAATCGATTACAAAAAAGACTCGGGCAATATTGCTTACAAATCCCAACAACCCGACTGGCACAGTGCTTTCAGAAACTGAAGTGAGAGAGCTATCCGATATTGTCATCAAGAATGATTTAGTTCTTATTCTGGACGAAGCGTATTTTTTCTTGACGTATGGCAAATCGGTGTTTAGCCCGCTTCGGATTCCGGAAATGAGAAGTCGCACAATTTTGTGTCGGAGTTTTTCCAAAGAATTTGCGATGACGGGGTGGCGCGTGGGATATGCGTATGCAGCAGAAGAACTGATAGAAAAAATAAACAGTATTCATATTTACTTTAGCGTTGCTCCGCCCACACCCGCAATTATTGCGGCAACCGCAGCCCTTTCCGATCCCCGGGGTAAAGTCGCGATGGATGGATTTAAGAAAAAGTTTACAGAAAGCAGGACGGCAATTTGTGAACGGCTTAATCGCCTCCCGAAACTTTTTTCGTATCATCCGCCGGATGGAGCCTATTACGTATTTCCGAAATACTTGGAGTTTGATATGCCTGCCTCGGATTTTGCGAAGTTACTGGTCGATGAAACAAAAGTGATTACCGCGTTTGGCAGCAGTATGGGACCGGCCGGTGCCGGGCATATTCGGATGTCCTTTGCCGCCGATGCATCGATCATCCACGCTGCCTTCGACCGCCTCGACGCGTTCGCTAAAAAGCACAATCTACTCTAGTTCGTTTTCCTGCGATAAATAAACTGATTTTCTGTTTGATATGCGACTTCGTAGCGTGTGTCGCGGGGTAGCGTGAGTTTGACCGCCTCGATGTCTGCCCCGAAAAAGTTATTGAAGTTCTGGCCATCCCGTAGATCCAGGACAAAGTAATCCGGCATGAAGTCATCGTAGACGGCGCGCAGTAAAAATACCCTATGCGTGTGGATCATGTGCGGCGCGATGTTGTTCATCGTCATGACCGTTGCCCCTTTCGGCACACGCGCGATGAGATCGTCTAAGAATTTGAAGTTTTTCGTATGCGCATAGAACGCGGGATTATATGCAAGACCTAGTGGGCCATGAAGTTTAAACTGATGGAGATAGACGGCCAGAATGATAAGAATTATTGAAATTATTTTTTTGTATTTTTTGAGCGCCATGACAGATGAAAATGCCAGAATAACGGCCATCTGTGCACTATAGTGAAGCGAAAGACCCCACCGGAGGGTAAAGTCTTTGTCCATAAATCTAGCCGCGATGTCCTGGAGAATGAGCGGCCAGGCAGCAGGATAGAAAAGTGGCAGGAATCCAAAACTGGTAAATGTCAGCAGCAGCGTTTTCCGCTTGATCGGATCGTCAACCAGAGTCCAGATAACTTTCAACGGATTAGGATCAAACGTCGGGGTATAGAAGTACCGACGACCGTAAAAATAAGGAATAATTACTTGCGTGGTGAGGATCCCCCAGGCTATGGACATGAGTCCAACAATAAATGCCGTCTTTCGCCACTCTCTATTGGTAAGGAAGATAAGTATCGCAATGCCTAACCCCAGGAGCCCGGCGCTTTCCTTAAAGCCGAGTGTAATAAGAAAGCTCACCCAAAATAGTGTTATTCGTTTTGTAACGACTGCGTATAGTGTCAACATCAACGGCAGCATCATGAATGTGACTTCGTGGATATCGGCAATCAGCGCGTTTTGCGTGCCGACAAACAGTAGATATGAGACGGTGACAGCAAGAGCTGCAAACCCCTGTTTTAACACATGTTTGCCAAGAGCAAAAAGTACGAGCGCACTAAGTCCCACTGCGATAGCCTGGGCGATAAGCAATGATTCGGGCCGGCTTGTAATCCAATAGATGGGGGTGAGGAGAAACATGCTGGGAGAAAAGTGGTCAGCAAATATTATTTTTCCCGGGATGACGAAATGATCAATGATTGGTGGTTTGAAGCGCGCGACATTCCAAATCGCCTGGTCAAAGATGCCGAAATCATAGTAAAACACTTCATACTGCCAATATCGATGGACGGATACCAATGATGCCGCTAACGAATATAACGCAATAAACCCATAAGCGAAAAAGTTCATGTACATAAATAAACCGCACGTGCGGTATGAATATGAAATTTACACCCGTTATAAACGCTTTGTCAGTTTTCTGGATTGGAGCAACTGGAAATATTCTTTGTCCGAAATCAGGTCTCTATTGGATTCTACACGATCGGTGAAGAGCAGACCATCAAGGTGATCGTATTCGTGTTGCACTATGCGGGCGATGAAATCAGTAAACGTTCGTTTAACCTTTTCCCCTTTTCTGTCTCTATATGAAACAGTAATTTCTGTATAGCGGGCAATGAGTCCCCGAAGTCCGGGGATACTCAAACACGCTTCCCAATCCTTTTTTATCTCTTTGTTGTGGGACAGGATTTTTGGATTTATGATCGGTGTCGGTTTCATGAGCGGGGCATTGGGGTAACGGGGATTGGGATGTGAAGCAACGATGAAAATCCGATAGGATTGGTAAACCTGCGGAGCAGAGATTCCGACCCCATTGACGTCCATGACCGTTGTGAGAAGATCATCGATACATTTCTGGATTTCCCGTGCCTTCACGTTGTTGACCGGTTTCGCCTTTTTCCGGAGCACCGGATTTCCTAAGGATGCAATTTGTAGAAGTTGCCCTTTCATATTTCGAGTTTATTGGCAAGATAGACAGAACCAATGACGATAGCGCCTCCGATACATTCCGGTATGGAGATGATTTCATGATAGAGGAGATATCCTAAGGTGAGAGAAAATACGGTTTCGAGAAGCAGCATTTGGCTCCCAGTGACGGCATCAAGATGCTTGAAGGCAAACAGTTCAATAGGATTGACGAGAGCGTTCATCGTACTTCCGATGAAAAGCCCCAGGAGCACCTGCGGATTGGCAAATGCGGAAAGTGCGAATGTCTCACCGCGAAACAAAGCAAACAGATACGCGCTCATGCTCGCAACCGCCATGACGACGACGGTAATTTCTGCCGTGTTAAGATGAGAAGATAATAGTTTACGCGCCACATAAAACCATGCCATGGTAGCGGTGGCAATAAGTGTAAACCATTCTCCCTTCCCAAAGGATTCCAGATGCGGAACCAATGATTTGGTCGAGACGATGGCGATACCAATGAGAGAGATGACCAGGAGTCCGATAAGTTTTGGTTTGATAGTTTTTTTGAGGAACAGGTATGCGTATAAGTAAGAAAAAAATGGTACCGAAGCAAAGATGATGGAGACATTCACAAGTTTAGCGTTGAGAACGTCCATGGTGACGAAGTATACGGCAATCGAAAATCCGATCGTGCCCATGGAAAAGAGAATCCACGCATCCTTCGCCCCAATAGATGTAAGATACTTCCATCGCAGTTGTTTTCTCGTGATACACGCCACTATCAGTGTACCGAGAGCGACTCGCATATAGATTTGGGTCATGGGCGGGAATCCGAAGGCCAGAAGCCTAGAGCCGATGGCAAGGAGTGAATATCCTGCTGCGGTTACGATGAGTGCCCCGATAGCAAGCGTTCGGGTGGGGAAAGTACCAAAGATTGGAATATTAGTTCCCAGCTGCTTTTTTGAGCGCATGATAAAGATTTTCCTCAATTTCTATTTGTCCGGATGCAAGACGCTCCCTTGTGAGGTTATTTCCCCGTTCACTCGGTAGTAATATTTCATTGACCTCCGGCAATTTCCTCGTCGCTTTCACCTTTTGTGCTAATGTCGTTACCTGTTTCTTAAACTCGTTTTTGTCAACAAGAAGCTCCGGGTCGATAGCCATGACGAGATTGCCCCAGTCGCCGCGTTCTCCCACCCCTGCAAACGCTGCGCCGACTAACGGACCGGTAAATGCCGTGACGATAAATCCCAACCCCGATCCTTTGTATCCGTCAAATCCTTTGATGGCGCCGCTCATAGCCGCCCCCGGATCCGTCGTCGGATTGCCACCTTTATCGTACGCGACTCCTTCCGGAAGTTGTTTGCCGGCAGTTTTTGCCTCGATCAAGCCATAGTACGCCAACGCAGCAGTTGCCATGTCAAGAGTCACCGGCTCAGGATCTGCAGGGACGCCGATAGCCAGAGGATTGGTTCCATAGAGCGCCTCGTTGGATCCGTAGGGAGCCACCGTGGGCGGGGATCCGGCAAAGGCAAAACCGATGAGTCCCTGTTTGGCTATCTCCGTCGCGTAATATCCAAGCGCGCCGGTAGACGAATACGTGTTATAGGTGCCGGCGATGCCGAAGCCATGTTCGCGGGCTTTGGCAATCGCTTTTTGTAATGCGAGCTTCATGGCGATCATGCCCATGTTTTTCCTTCCGTCGATCATGGCAGATAATTTCGTATCTTTGGTCACCACGATTTTTCCGGCTTCCGGACTTTTGGGAATGCCGTTACCGATCAATTTGACTAGCCCCTGATTATTGCCGCGAAGTTGTGCGTACATGAGGATTTCGAGGATGGTTTGCGACTCGCCGGCGTTATAGCCTTGGTTTTTGAGAGCGGATAATGCTAACCCTTTCAGTTCTTCGATGGAAATTTTCATACATTTCCTCCTTTGAGATACCCGTATGGTACTCCTTCTACAGTGGTTTTGAAAGCCGCCAGAGGTTTTCAAATATAGACTTTTGCATAGAAACTAACTCAGGATTTTCTATCTCTACTTCGACTATTTCTTTTTGCTTCCAATACATGACGGCAAAAATATTATTGTAAATTGTCGTATCACCAGTAATGCGGAGAGTCGTGGTTGGAATCACGCGAATTTTTTCAAGGGCAACTTTTTTTTCGCGAATTGAGAGAATACCATCCGTCGCATAGACGAGTGTTTCTTTTTTGGGATTTATGATAACGCGGTCAAGTAAGTGCCGCCGATCCAATTCTCCCAAAAATCTTCGGAGGAACGTAGCTCCGACAATTTCCAGTCTTCCCATGACTGAATACCCGATATGCTCTTTTTGCGCGGCGAGGGTATTCCACATCATCTGTCGAATACCGGTTGCGCCATGATAATAGCGGACTTGCGTTGTGGCCGGTACGCCGTGTTCATGGATGTGGGATTTGAGAAATTCAAACGAAGAAGCTAGGGTTTCAAGGCGTGTTTTTTGCTGATCAATCGCGTGGGTTAGAATATCGATAGGGTAAGCACGGAACTGCTGGCTTTTATAGCGAATGATCCGTTCGACAAAGCCTTTTTCTATAAGATTTGTGAGATGGTCATACATTGTCGTTCTTGGAAGTCGTAATAGACGAGTAAGCTCTAATGCGGTATGGGGGAGTTTTCCGGATAGTGCCAGGTAAAGTGACGCCTCTTCTTTCGTGAGTCCAAATCGCACAAGATGTTCCTCTAATGATAAATTGTCGCTTTTGTCGGCCATATCCGACGTCAAGTATACCAGATGGAGATTTTGCGGTAAAGTTCGTCGTTATATGCCACGTGAAGGAGTTTATGATTTTTACGGAAAATTGTTGGGTGTAGAAGGGTTTGGCATACCAACGACGTTGCATACACACAGAAAGAGTAAGCTTCATACCTTGCTGCAGAATTCTATGGATAAAGATGGCGATGCGTATTTAAAAGTTGATAATGAGTGGTGTTGGGTGAGGCCGACTGTGTGGGATGCCTATAATAGGAGTTTACTTAGAGTTGAAGCTCATGTTGCACATGGATTTGTTCTCGGTATTTTACATATATATCCCTGTCCTGACGCAGATGAATTCTTAGTTCCATTTACAGGAGGTGTTAGGATAGTAAAGGTGCCGAAACCGAAATTATGGTAACTAATTGGCGGAGAAATGTGCGGGTGTTTACGATAGATTCCATTTTCCAATGGTTTCTTGTGTCTATCGGGGTCTGGGTGCTTATTTGGCGAACGTATCTATCTTTTACAGAAATCACCCTCATTATGGGCGTTGGGTTATTAGTGGGATTGTTGCTTGAGTTGCCAAGTGGTGCACTCGCGGACCTTATTGGTAGAAAAAAGACCGTAATTATCGGAAGAGTTTTTGGGGTTATTGGATTTTCCTTATATAGCTTTGCGGACAATTTTTGGCTTTTTTTACTTGCAGCTATTTTTTACCATGCCAATTGGGCGTTTGAATCCGGAGCATTATCTGCTCTCCTGTATGATTCCCTAAAGGAGAACGGAAAGGAAAAAGAGTGGTACCAAAAAACCGAATCAAATACATTTTTCTTGTGCACGATTGGTATGGCGGCGGCAAGTATTTTGGGTGGATTTCTTTTCCGCTACGATATACATCTCCCTTATGTGGCAGATGTGATCGTCTCAGTTGGGGCACTTATTGGAGTATTTTATTTGGAAGAACCAACTATAGATACGAAAAAATTTACGTTTCGGAATTATATCCGTCAAAATATCGAAGGAGCAACGCACATCGTGCGTAATAAGTTAATAGGTGCAATATCCTTATTTTCTATCATCATAAACTTCATCGCATATGTCGGACTTTGGTACCTCTACGAGCCGAGACTCGCGGAAGGTGGATTTGCTGCAGCGAGTTTGGGATATTTAGTAGCCGGCACGTATCTTATTCGCGCAGTCGGGACGAAACTCATACCCGCTGTTACCGGAAAATTATCTGACCGTCACATACCGCTATTTTTGGCAGGCGTTCAAACGATCGGGTCAGGACTCTCGTATCTGGAAGGACGGGCGGGCGCTATATCAAGCGTCTATATGCGTAAATTTTCTGACGGATTCCGGAAACCTATTTTGGCACGACTGCAAAACGATCAGATGGACTCGCGTTATCGCGCAACGGCACTTTCGGCTATTGCGCTGTGTTCGAATATCCTTATCAGCATCGCAGGATTATTTGTTGGTAAGATGCAGGATAGCATCGGGTCGGCCAAAACACTTGGGATGTTTTTCTGGATAGGACTTGTGACTGCGATCCCCGCCGCGGGGTATCTCTATTCCGTCATCAGACGAAAGGAAGAAGCTCCACAATCTTCGTGATTCCAAATTCTTCCATAAAGTGACCGGCGCCTTTAATGAGGAGAAATTGTCCATTAAGACGTTTACTCATTTCTTCTGCTATAGTCGCCGTAATGAATGGATCATTTTCAGAGGAAATACAATAAATATTGTTTACGTTTTCCTTGATTGCCCTGTGATTAATATTATTTGGCCAGAATGATTGGTGTTCTGTCGTTAAATCATCAAAGTCCCATCCGGCGACGAGAAACAGTTTTCCTAACGCGTGTTTTTCCGCAAGTCTCATGGCGAGGAGGCACCCGAGACTATGACCAAAGACGACTATGTTGCTATCGAGCGGCACGTTTTCCTCTATAAATTTCATCTGTGTCGTAAGGTCAGGAGCGTTGGTATTCATCGTCGGAATTTCCGGTAGATACACGGTATACCCGCGGTTTTCCAGTTCTGTTTTAAGCCACGGATACCAGTGTTTGTCCGGTCCATTGAGCCACGCGTGGAGAATAAGAGCGGATTTTTTCATATAAAAATTATATCATTCTTTTTTCACAACGACGTATGCTACTGGTCTCTTTTCTCCTTCCATAAGTGGTTCTGACCAACCTCGAGATTGACCCTTCCGCACCCTCATAATATATGCTAATTTTTTATTTTCAGTACCCATATGATCATATACTCGTACTATTGCGGTTTTTTTGTGGTCAAATATGACTAAAGCTCGGCAATCACGATGATTTTGTAAGAAGATGGCAGCTCCACCGCTATTTTTCGACGATCCCAAGTTTGATGAAACGATTCAAGAATGCCTTCTGGCCCATATTCACGCCCCCAAAATCTTATTGGCATATGCTGCTGGATTATAGCACCAACGCAACATATATATGCGCTTTTATTTCAGAAGATACACACCAGTGAATGCGATAAGGCCGGCGGCAAGTTTCCTCCACAAATGGTCGCGTTCACGGAGGAGTACAATTCCGCCAAGCACTGCAAGTATTCCGTTTATTGACATTATCGGAATAACTCGCGAAGCGTCTGCGAGTGCATATGCCCGGATTAGGAGTATGTACCCTGAAACATTTAAGAATGCAGCCAGTGGCACTTTCCAACTTCCGATTTTCAGTTCGCTGAAAAACTCACGTTTTGTAAACCCAGGGAACGCGATGATGCAAATTGGCGCCGTCCAAAGGATAAAGCTATACAGCGTCGCAGACATAGGTGCCGATGCCAGCTTGTCTACTACTTGAGCTATCCCCATAATGACAACACAGAATATTGCGAACCCGAACGCAGGAGTAAACTCAAACTTCGGATTACGATAAACAAGCAAGAGTGTGCCACCAACAATTAACAGAGCCCCAAACATTTTATGGAACGTTAAAAGTTCTCCAAGAAGTACGATTGATCCGGTAAATGCTATAACAGTCGTTAACTTAAACAGGATAGCGAGCGTGGATGCCTCTACTCCCTTGCGGGCAAAAAATTGAAATCGCTCATAAAGACCATACAATATGATGGCTGCGACGAGAAGTGCATATTGGCTCCATGTTAAGTCAAACAATTGCCGAAAGGAACCTTTTTGGAGTAGAAACAACGTTACTGCAAACACTGCTCCCCATAGATTAAATATGACCGATGCTACGCGCGGAGAGTGAGAGCGAACTGCCATGACGCGCATGAGAAGTTCTTGTGATGCGAAAAAAACAGCACTGCCCAGAGGATATATGTACCACGGCATGTGAGTAAGTATAGTCTTGGGGATACCGGCGACACAAGATATAATCATCCCATGAGGATTGATGTGGTCACGGTGATGCGGCGGAATCTGGCATTGTTTCCGTATTTTGAATTTGCCAGATCGCTTATTTTTACGATTCCCATCTGGGTGGCATACAAACGCCAGTTTATCAGCGGATCAGAACTTATTTTTCTCGAAGGCGTATTGCTCGGGTCGCAGCTTATTTTGGAACTTCCGACGGGCGCATTTGCAGATCTTTTGGGAAAACGGGCGTCAGTTGCACTTGGATTTTTTGCGATAGCTCTCGCTTACGTTTTATACGCATTTGCGACCAACTTCCAGATGTTTCTTGTTACCGCACTTCTTACCGGACTTGGCGAAGCCCTTATTTCCGGAGCCAAGGAAGCACTCCTTTACGACACGCTCAAAGAAGCGGGTGAGGAAGATCGGTTCTCCAAGGTCAATGCGCGGTTGGAAATCATATTCCAGGTAGGCATTGGTCTTGCCACCCTCGTCGGTGGCGTATTGGGGAGCATCGATTTACGGATTCCCATATGGCTCTATGTCGGGGCGATGGCGGCGACAGGCGTGATAGCGCTGGGATTCAGGGAGCCGTTCATCGATACAGAAAAATTTACATTGAAGCGTTATGTAAAACAAAACAGAGAAGGATTTAGAGAAATCCATAAAACTCCGTATATTTGGCAGATTTCCCTCTTTTATGTGCTCGTGGGCGCGGTGAGTTGGTCTTGTATGCTTGCGTTTAATGTGATGGTACTGACCGACATTGGGTATACTCCCATACAGCTCGGGATCACCGTCGCTCTTATGCGGGTAGTGAATAGTTTTGTATTGTTTCGCCTCATCAACGTCGGCAATCTGATTCGGAAACATAATGTATTTTTGTTTTTCCCCATACTTTTGATCGCGGCTCTTATACCGGGTATTTGGCTCACAAAATGGGTGGCGATTCCGTTTGTGGCAGCCTCTATGTTTGCATCAACCGCGCGATGGGTACTTCTATCTAAATATACCAATGAGCACTTTGACTCGCGGAAACGGGCAACCGCAATTTCTTCTCTTTCTATGCTGATCGGCGTGTTATACGTGCTCTTTATGGTAGGGCTGGGGCCGGTGATAGATTGGTGGGGTAATGCGAGGATTATCTATACCGTGCTAGGGGTGTTCTCTGCGCTCACGATATTACCCCTCGGTATCCGCCTTACGAAAGCTCACGGGTCAGCCAGGTGAGGTATTTTTGGGTGACATGGGTGAGGGGGATGGCGATGATTTCGGGATTTTCGTAGGAGTGAACCCGGATAACTTCTTTTTCCAAAGAATCCCATTTGGAATCCAGGGTTTTTACAAAAAGAAGTGCCTCGTCTCCATAATCAATCCGGTTTTTGCCCGGCGGCCAGAGGAACATGGAGCTTGCGTGTTCGACGACTTGCACACAGGCAGCGAGTTTTTTCTTGAGGAGTAGTTCTCCGATGCGTTCTGCTTCGCCTTTGTCCTCACAGGAAATCATGACAAGGAGTGCTTTGGTCATACGTAGATCCCTCGATGACACTCGGGATGACGCTACTGCGTCAATGCTAACGCAACGATACCGGCTAAGGCAAGTATGATACCTAAGACCTGACGTTTCGTCGGAACTTCCCGAAACACAAGATAGGCAAGGATGACGGAAAGCGTGGGGTACGCGCCGGCAATCGGGGCGACCACGGCACTCAAGCCTTTATCGATTGCGGCGTTGAAGAAAAAGTCTCCGCCGCGGAGGAGCATCGTGCAGGCGACAAGAGGAAAAGCTGCTGACTTCCAGTTTTTTGGGAGATTGAGTTCTTTCTTTTTCCATACGATCCATAAAACGACGGGCAGCCAAAGAGACGTAAGATAAATAGGCCAGAACCACCCAACCCGTGCCACAACCGGTTTAATAAACGTAAAGAATACGGCAATCGAGACCATACCAAGAAGCGCCCACAGAATTCCGATTCTGTGAGAACGAGTGAGCGTTCTCGCCCCTTGTGGCGCATACGTACAAAAGTAGACGCCCCAAAAAATAGTTGCGATAGAAATAATTTGAGGGATGGTCAGTCGTTCATGATAAAAAATTACAGATAGTATCACGATAAGTGCGGAATATGAAGAGAAAACCGTAAGTGCAAGCGAAGCGTGGGTTCGACGAAGCGCTTCATTGATGGCTAGATTACCAAGGAGGAAAACGCTTCCTAAGACTATCGTTATAGTAAGTAGCAATGGGGTAAATGCAGTAAGTTCAGCGATGTGCGAAGGAATTAGCGGGAGAAAGAGAATCAGAGTGATCACCATGACACCCAGAACTGTTCGGTACGCGCCGATTTTTCGTGTGACGATAGCGCCAAATGCATCGCCCGCCCCCCAGCCGA
>Ga0209542_10013185_pt1 | contig 14308 bp, 15 predicted proteins | sample RifCSPhighO2_01_FD_184028 | JGI IMG/M metagenome (GOLD analysis project Ga0209542, IMG submission 184028) | Soil microbial communities from Rifle, Colorado - Rifle CSP2_plank highO2_0.1 (SPAdes) (version 2) | ecosystem: Environmental > Terrestrial > Deep subsurface > Rock core/Sediment ...
TGTTGTCATTGCAGTCGGATTGGGAGAGGAAAGCAGATTAGCGGCTTGATTTAAGGATTTTACGAACTCACGAGCCGGTTCGAGCCAAGACAACCCTTTTGTCTCAAAATCGGTGATTTTCTCACTCAACGACATTTTTTCGGAAATCAAACTCCGTTTTTTGGCGGCGTATTCTTTCTGCGTGAGAGCGTCATCAAGATACACATCAAGCAACTTTTGGACCTTCGTTTCAATTTGCAATAACTGCTCTTTGAGATTTATCACCTCGCCTTTCGCTTGCTCTTTCACTTGTGCTTCCTCCGCGTCTAACGCCGCCAAAACTTTCTCGGTGTCTTGGCTCGACAAAGAAACTTTTTGAAGGAATGTTTTGATTTGTGCGATAAGCTGATTTTCACCGAGATACTTTTCTTGGCACACGCCTCGTTTCTTGGTGCAACGGTAGTAGATGTAAATACCGCCATTCCCTTTTACGTATTGTGCTGTAATTGAGCAACCGCACGAGGCGCATTTCATCAGGCCAAGAAAAGCAAAGTTATGTTTTCTATCCGGTCGCACTTTCCCGCGTTTCGCCATAACTTCCTGGCATTTGTCAAGAAGTTTCTTTGAGATTAACGGCTCGTGTGTTCCCTCAAAAATTTCCCCTTTGTATCGCATGAGGCCAATGTAGAAAGGATTTTGGAGAATATGTTGAACATTGCTTAACGATATTTTGTTTCCGGCATTCGTGAGTAATTTCTTTTTTTCACACCAATTTGCGAGAGTATTTAGAGGGTATTCTTCGGTGGCGTACATTTCAAACAATTTCTTTACCTTAGGTGTTTTCTCGCTATCAACATCAATACCGCGTGTCTTGGGGTTATTGAGATAGCCCACCGGAGCCCAGCTTGGCTACACGCCATTCCGTATTTTTTGTCGCAAACCTCTTTTCACATTCTCTCGCAAATTATCTACAAAATATTTTGACTGGCCGAAAGCGATATTGAGCATAAATAAACCTTGTGGCGTTGGCTCAAACCAGAAGCAGGGAAATTTTAGGGACTTAATCAAGCCGCGATCCACAAAATGAATAATCTTTCCACCATCTACCGAGTTGCGAGCTAATCTAAAGGGTGCCACGAAATTATTCCATCTGCTTTTCCTGATTCGAGAATTGCCAACATTTCTGCAAATTTAATTCGCCCGGGTTCTTTTGCGGTTTTGGCCTCGCAGAGCGAGGCGACAATTTCAAGTTTTTCTTTGGCGGCAAATTCTTTGAGCTCAACGAGTTGAGCTTCAATGCTTAAAACCTGTCTGTCATCTTCCTCTGTTGATTTACGAGCGTAGATAATGTATTTCATAGTTTTGTTTGGTTAATGATTAAAATTTTTCTTTTCTGCTTCTAACGGAATCGGGAATTTCTTTTTGCCCCGAAAAATCCTTACGATTTGGTCGCCGAGCGAAGCGAGGCGAACCAAAACTCTTTGACTTTTCCTACTTGGTGCAATTATACGACAAAGTCCGAACCTATTTTGAGCGAAACTAACTCGCTCCGCCCCGCCGCCGCTCGCTAACGCTCGCCACACCAAAGAAAAGTTTTGTTCGCGTTTTTTGATTTGCGCGCGCCGGATGTTTTCTTCTAAAAGGAAACCAAAACTTTTCTTTGGTGTTCTGCTCTCAACGAGCAGGCGGCGGAGCTTCGCTTCGGCTCGGGCGCGGCGGAATTCCCCCCAACCTCCTCCTGCCGAGCCGTCCTCGCTTCGGCAAAAGGATTTTTCGGCGGATACAATCTTTTCCTTGCCCCACCACTCGTGCGCGGAAAAGTTTAAGGAACTCCCTAAAACGTTGTTGCTTATTTTTGATATTTTCGCTATCATTGTATTACGCCAGTTGAGATAACCTCAATATAAGTAGTATATTAAAGTAGTTTATCAAAGTCAAACGATTATGGCAAACACTGTTAGCGAAAATATCCGCAAACTCCGACAGAAAAAAGGGATTTCCCAAGATCGGCTCTCAAAAGAGGCGGATATTGCTTTGAATACTGTTGTTAAAATTGAAACCGGCGAAAGCCCAAACCCTACCGTTGATACGTTAGAAAAGATTGCAAAAGCTCTTGATGTTCCGGTAGCTGATTTGTTTAAATAATATGCAAAAACCATATTACGAAAAACCAAAATTCAAACTCTATCAAGCAAATTGCTTGGAATTGTTAGCCGAACTTCCAGAAAACTCGGTTGATATGGTTTTTGCTGATCCTCCTTATAATCTTTCCAACGGAGGAATTACCGTCCATGCAGGGCGAATGGTTAGTGTCAATAAGGGCGATTGGGACAAGAGCAAAGGATTCAAAGATGATTACGACTTTCATTACAAATGGATGGAGGCATGTCGGAGAGTTTTGAAGCCCCACGGTACGCTCTGGGTTAGCGGCACTTACCATTCAATTTATCAATGCGGTCATGCCTTACAATCCCTCGGATACCACATTCTAAACGATGTTGCTTGGTTCAAACCGAACGCATCGCCGAATTTAAGTTGCCGTTATTTCACCGCGAGCCACGAAACTTTGATTTGGGCGCGCAAAGATAAAAAGGCAAAACATATTTTTAATTACGACTTAATGAAAAACGGAAACTGGCCGGAAGATCAACTAAAGAAACCCGGACTTCAAATGCGTTCGGTTTGGGCTATGGGGACACCGAAAACTTTTGAAAAGAAATTTGGCAAGCACCCAACTCAAAAGCCGGAGGATTTACTAAAAAGGATTGTGCTCGCCTCAACCAACAAAGGCGACTTAATTCTTGATCCATTTACCGGAAGCTCAACAACAGGAGTTTCCGCCTATCTTTTGGGGCGACATTTTATTGGTATTGATACTGAACCGAAGTATTTAGATGTATCAATAAAGCGATTTGAGGAATTGGATCGCAATTTGAAAAATAAATATTCAAAAGTATGAAAATCATTACACGCGCAACAGCAATAAAGAATTTGAAAAAGTATATCGGCCAAGATTTACGAAAGTTGGCCTTGGAACACGGCATTACGACTTATGAAACTGGAAAGCAAAACAAGGGCTGGAAAGGTCTTGTTTTGGAACGCTTGGCCGGACTTCAAACCAATATATCAAAAGCACCGAATGGGCTTACCTATGAACTTAAGTCAGTTGCTTTTCATCATGTAAAAAACGAGCTCATGCCAAAAGAAACAATGGCGATAACGATGATCAACCCTTCAGAATTGAAAGCCCATTCATTTTTTGAAAGTCATGTCTGGGCAAAGCTCAAAACCATCGTTTTTTGTGCTGTGATGTGGCACGGCAAAAATTCCGAAAGAGCAGAATTATTGAAAGTTACGAGTTTGGACTTTTCCGAAACGGACGAACTTATCCAAGAGATAAAAGCTGACTATGATTTTATCCGCAATAAGCTTATCACGAAAGGTTTTGAAGCTTTGACCGGAGCGGACGGACAATGGATACAAGCGCGAACAAAGGGAGTCGGCGGTATTAATCCGCGAACAGGGAAACGCCGACCGATAACCCGCGCTTTCTACGCGCGGACAAAATTAGTTAAGAAAATTTTTGAAACAGCCTCATGATTTTTGATTGGATAAAAAGATTATTTGAGAAAGACCGACCGATTAAAAAAGAAGTTGGCGGATTTGAAATTTTGGATGGTGTTGTACTGGGTGCAAGCTACTTTAGCAAAGATGGGAAACAAAGCAGCGCGCTTATTTGTCCCCCAATCTGGGCGTTTAACTATGGCATTACGAATTCTCTCAATCGGTTGAACAGCGTGACATTACCACCAGAGGAATTTCAAAGCACATTCAATTCTTTACTTGACGATCTTGTTGCTGAAATTCTTGTATATCTGGAAAATCGGCTGAAACTAATTGTTGTTAGCGATAAATTGAAATACAAAATGAACAGCGTACCAGAATCCGTTAAGGCATACCGCAACCTTGCAAGCATAGAGATTGAAAAACTTTGCGACGTTCCATTTTTGAAAGCAGTTGATAGAGCGCGGGGTGAAAAACACCATACCCACAAACGCTATGACGCGAATTTTTCCATCATTAACACTGCGTATGACACAGTAGAAAAATTGCGCGAACTTACAAGAAAGGTACGAGAGATAGTCCAAGACTTGGATAAAAAACTTGCGGCAACGCACAAGGATTATGAAGGATATTTATCAAGATGTTGAAAAGCAAATTGCTAATCCCGCCCTTGTTGGCATGGGAGGAAAAACGAAAGTTATCGGCTTTATGTACATGGAAGATTTACAAACTGAAATAGAAAAGTTTTTACAAGAATATGAGTTGCCAACCTTGCTTGCTAAAAAAGCGAATTGGCTTGAATTCGTAAAATTGCTTGTAAAAATTTTAGCCGATCAGCCGATAAATACTCCCTGTGCCGACATTAAGCAATTTGCTTTTCTTCCAGCGGCTGACGGTTGTGTGCGTGGCCGAATTGACTTTACAAAAAATATCGGCAAGTATAGTTATTATCAATTCGGCAACGCATATTGAAATCGCCGCCAAAAAATCATTTTGCCCAAGCGAGGGCGCGGCGGAAGGTGCGGGGGGAATTCCGCCTCGCCCGAGCCGAAGCGAAGCCCCGCCGCACCGCCCGAATACTTGGAGGGCAGAACCCCAAAAAGAAAAAATGTCCTTTCCATTTTAGAAAAAATCCACTCCCGCGAAAATCAAAAAAGCAAGGAACACTTTTTCTTTTTGGGGTTGCCGAGTGAAGCGAGGCGGTGGCGGGGCGATTCGTCGAGCGTACAATTTTGGTCAACGCCACCACGCGCGCGGAGCGCGCGATACATCAGCGATTTTGGAAATAGGTGCGAGCTTGGTACAATAGAGACACCGAGCGAAGTAAGATAACGAAGCAGGCCAGTCGCTTGGCCGATGCGAAACGAGAGCCGTCCGGAAAACGATTAACCCGATTCGAGCTCGTGTATAATCACGATGTGAAAAAGCGTCTTTCCCTTTCCTCAACGGGCCTGAAAATTATCGCCATGCTGACGATGGCGATAGACCACATCGGCGTACTTTTCTTTCCCGGGGATCTTATGTGGCGAGTCATCGGGAGAATCTCATTTCCGATCTTTGCGCTCCTCATCGCCGAAGGATTTGAAAGAACGGGAAACGTCAGAAACTATCTAATCAGGTTGCTGGCGTTTGCCGCGATCTCGCAAGTTCCGTACCGACTCTTCTTGCAGGCCGCAAACCAGCCGATAGAGAAACTTAATATCTTTTTTACGCTTGCCGCGGGACTCTTCTCGCTCTTGCTCCTCAAAAAGCTCATACCGGTGCACGCGTGGCTTGGCGTCTTTGGCATCGCCGCGGCGGCGCAGTATCTTAACTTTGACTACGGCGCGTATGGCGTGTTTTTGGTCCTCGTGAGCGCCCTGTTTTTGCGGACACGCGAAGTGGGCATTTTTTTGCTTTTCGTTCTGCACACGTTTCAGACGGTATGGGTGTTTCTTATTGGTCAACTCTCAATACAAATATATGCAGCGCTCTCGGTGCCGTTCGTCGCACTCTACAATAGAGAGCGCGGAAGAGAACTGCACCGTCTGCTTTTGTATGGATTCTATCCGATGCATCTTCTTGTTCTGCTGCTTATCTGGATTTTCCTCAATTAACTTTTTCCCGATTCATTGCAAAACTCACGCATTTCCGTCATTCCCTTCCGTGTGCCATGTAAGCACGGTCGTTACGTATATGACATAGTGCAGATAACTGCGTCGAAAAGGTGTGCGTATTGCACTTTCGCGTCTGGAATCCAATTTGCTATACTCGTGGAATGTTCCTTGGCCAAAAGCATTGCCCCGACTGCGAACCTGCGCAGGTAAACCATTTTTTAATGCGCACGTCCTCGTATGCGGGGCTCGTCATCAAGCCGATGCTCCGGCCGTTTTATTTTTTGGTGCGGCTCTTCTCGCCAAAGTCCTTTTCATGGTTTGATATCGTTGCGCCGCCACTCCTGCGCCTCCTCGCGTGGCTTCACATCGGAGTGCTGGAGACCGAACCGAAGAAAGACGACAGCGACCGAACCCGCTGCCTTTGGGAGGAGGCGAGGCGGCGTAACATTGATATGTGGATGTTTCGTCTAGGTTCGATCAAGGACCTTTTCATAGCGCGGTATGGAAGAGAGACGATTTGCTTCGACGGTCTCCCGCGTCCAGCCGGTCCCGAAGCGAATTCACTCCATTGGATGGACGACAAACCGGTGATGCGCAGACGATTCAAAGCGGCCGGCATACCGGTAGCGAATGGAAACTTTGCTTTTTCTGAAAAACGCGCGCTTGAAATTTTTCGCGCGCTTCAGAAACCCGTTATCGTAAAACCGCACAGCGGCTCGCGCAGCCGGCACACGACTATCCATATTGAATCGGAAGAAGGTTTTCGGAAGGCGTTTTGGCGCGCCAAGGAACTCTCGCCGTTTGCGCTCATTGAGGAAGAATTGGCCGGGATGGTACACCGCGGCACGCTTATCGGCGGCAAACTGGTGGGCGTGATTCGCAGAGAGCCGCCGCATGCGGTTGGCGACGGAAAGCATACGGTGCGAGAACTGATCGCGCTTGAAAACAGGAACAAAAAGAGGCAGGGGGGCACCTTTCATGAGATTACTATGGGACCCGAAGCGGAGGCGGAACTGCTCCGACAAAAACTTGCGGGGGAAAGCATTCCTCGGGAAGGGCGGCTCGTCACACTCAATCAAAAAGTGAGTCGCGGCATCGGCGCGAGCAACACCGACGTTACCCAAAAGACGCACCTTGAAAACCGGAAACTTTTGGAAAAGATAGGCGCCGTGCTCGGTGACCCGCTGGTGGGCGTTGATTTCATCATGGAGGACGCGGGGGTGCCGTGGCAAAGACAAGAGCGATGCGGCGTGATTGAGTGTAATTCCCTGCCCTTCATTGACCTCCATCACTATCCGCTTTACGGAGAGCCGCGCAATATTGCCGGAGAATTGTGGAATTTGATTTTCCCCGATTCCGCATGGATTTAATTTTTCCGCAAATTGTGTTATAAAATAGCCCTCCCGCCCATAGCTCAGTTGGTAGAGCAGATCCCTCTTAAGGATAAGGTCCCTGGTTCGAGCCCAGGTGGGCGGACAGGATAACAGACCAACAACTAACAACGCAGAAAGATTAGTTTCTCTCCAGGTTGTAGATTGCTAGTTGTCGGTTGCTAGCCGTAAATGGGCAGGTGGCGAAATTGGCAGCCGCGTTAGCCTTAGGAGCTAATGCTCGAAAGAGCTTGTGGGTTCAAATCCCACCCTGCCCACCAGAATGGAACTAATCGGTTTTGAACCAACGGCGGAGTGGGCGGCGCAAAGCGCCGCCCACTCTGTTTCGCCTGATTTTCCAAACGAATTCGGATTCCCGCCTTCGGCGGTGCGGACTGTTTTTTCGCCAAGAAGCAGGTGCGAGCCAAAGATTTCTTTGGCACAGACCTTTTTAGCAAAAAGGTCTGAATCAGAAGCAATTTTGTCCAATGACTCTGCGTCTTTTAGCCAGTTTTGGAAAGGTGCGAGCCAATCATTCTGCGTGTGTGAAAGAGCGGTCATTTCTTCTTCGAGCGACTTCTTGGAAAGTAGTAGTTTTGCTTTTTCAGTACGATAATCTTGTTCGTCAATTACTTGGTCTAAATATCCAGTAAGAAGTCGCTCTAACTTTTGTGAAATGACCGACAGTCTCGTTTCTTTCTCTTTCACACACGCAGTCAAAGACGGGGCGGAATTTTTGTAGTCTTGCAAAGCAAGACGATTTAATTCCTCCGCCCAGTCTTTGGGCAAAGAAACTTTTTTGATTAAGAATGATAACTGCTCATCTAGTTTTTCAGAACGAAGCGACATTTCAGGACATCTAACAGTTTTAGATTTTTTCGTACATCTGTAATAAACATAGTGATGAACATTGCCATTTTTCTGTCGCTTCGTTTTGTTTTCAGCAGTTATCATCATTCCGCATGAAGCACAAGAAATGAGACCGCAAAATGGTTGCGGTTCATTTTTCGGTTTGCGTTCTGGTTGTCCACGCTTCCGCAACATTTCCTGCGCTTCATCAAAAAGTTTCTTTGAAATGATTGGCTCGTGCTTTCCTTCGTGGATTTCACCACCATATTTGAATAATCCAATATAAAATGGATTTGAGAGGATAAAAGACGCTTTGGTTTTGGAGATTCTCTTTCCAGTTCTGGTGGTAACGCCGGATTTCGCCAAAAAAGTTGAGACATCTTCCAGTCGCATATTTCCTTTGACATACTTTTCAAAAGCCAAGCGCACGATACGAGATTTTTTCTTTTCTACCACAATCGTTTTTGTTCGCGAATCGTTGAGATAACCCGCTGGCGCTTGGCTTGGAAATATTCCCATTCTGACTTTTTGGCGAAGTCCACGCTTCGTGTTCTCGGAAAGAGAATCTACATAGTATTTGCTTTGCCCGAAAGCCATATTGAGCATAAATTTCCCTTGACCAGTGTTATCACACCAAAAGGTTGGGAATTTAATGCTCGCAAGTTTCCCTGTGTCGAGGAGATAAATAATCTGTCCACCGTCCACCGAATTGCGGGCCAGACGATCGGGATTCCATGCGAGGATGTTTCCGCCGAAAGTTTCAATTTCTTTCATCATTTTATTAAACAACGGACGACCTGGTACTTTAGCAGATTGTTTCTCTACGATTTCGGCGGAAATCTCAATATTTTCCCGAACGGCATATTCCCGCAATTCGGTGAGTTGAGCGTCAATCGAAAGAACCTGCTTATCCTCGACATCAGTGGACTTGCGAGCATACAAAAAGAATTTTTTATTCATATACTTTTTAAGCAGAAAAGGCCACTCCAGTGTTGTAACCTCAACGTTAGTTAAGATATCTGGAATAGCCCTTTCTGCTAACTAACTAATAATTGGTTACAACAAAATAAGTATATCAAAAAAATATTTCCACAACAAAAATTCTTTTTGTATTAAGCAAATACTATGAGTCAAAATTGCTTCTGATTTCGCACCTCCTCCTCCTCCTCGGCGAAAAAAGAGTGCGCGCCGCCGAAGGCGGCGCTCCGAATTCGTTTGGAAAATCAGGCGAAACAGAGTGGGCGGCGGCCGCCCACTCCGCCGTTGGTTCAAAACCGATTAGTTCCATTCTGGTGTCTCTATTGTACCAAGCTCGAACCTATTTTCAAAATAAATAGTCGGTACATTCCGCAGGGCAAAGCCCTCACGCGCGAGTACGCGCGTGCTCTCGCCAAGCGAGAGAGCGGAAATGTGCTACCAGATGAACGGCTCAAATGGGAGGAAATGAGCCGTTCAAGAAAAAATGGACTCGGTTTTGCGAAGCAATTTTGCGGGAGGGAGGATTCGCAAAACCGAGACTAATGTTTTTGAAATTCAGCGTGGCTTGGATTTCCGCCCCGCAGGGCGCGGGGGGATTCCGCGCGGGCTTTTCGAATCTTTGACGGCGGCTAAAGGTTCGCATTTATCTCATATATGATATACTGCAATAGTTGCTAGATCCTCGCTGTCAGCGGTTAGGAGAATATAGGTGGAATCCTACGGCGAACGGCTAACAGTAAGAAACTGATTATTATGTCTTCTGCTCGACTCAAACACATCGGACTTCTCATCAAGGACCTGCGCGAGGAACGGGGGCTTTCCCAATCGGCGTTCGCGCGGAAGCTCCGTACTTCGCAGAGCGCCATCGCCCGCATTGAGAATGGCGAGCAAAATCTTTCAACCGCTACGCTCTCTAAGATCAGCGCGGCGCTTAATCGGGACATTATCAAAATCTCCGATAGGTCGCTCTCGGTTCGCATAGAAGGCGGGAAAAAACTGCGCGGTACGGTAATCACGCGCACTTCTAAAAACGGTGCGGTGGCGCTCCTTTGCGCTTCTCTCCTCAACCGCGGCAAAACGGTGCTTCTGCATATGCCGCGTATTGAGGAAGTACACCGCGTTATAGAAGTGCTACAGAGCATCGGGGTGTCGGTGTGTTGGGTTGGAAACAACGTGGAGATTGTTGTGCCCGGGCGGCTTTCCCTTAAAAATATGAATGGGGAGTCGGCGGAGCGCACGCGAAGTGTCATCCTATTGCTTGCTCCGCTTCTCGCGTGGTCAAACAAATTCATCCTGCCTCACCCCGGCGGGTGTCGTCTTGGGGAGCGGACGGTTCGCCCGCACTTGTTTGCTCTTGAGAAATTTGGCGCGCGCATTAAGACTCGTTCAGGAGATTATGTAGTGACGCACCGTAAGCTAAAGGCGGCGGAAATCGTACTCTACGAATCCGGAGACACCGCAACAGAAAGCGCGATACTAGCCGCCGCGCAAATACCTCGCCAGTCGGTCATAAAATACGCCTCGGCGAACTATCAGGTGCAGGAACTCTGCTTTTTCTTGCAAAAACTTGGCGTGGAGATAGAGGGTGTCGGTACGACAACGCTCATTATGCGCGGAGTTTCCAGAATAGAATGTGAAGTTCATTACACCCTCTCGGAAGACCCGATAGAGTCTATGTTTTTTATCGCCGCCGCGATCCTGACGCAATCGCGAATCCGCATCAATCGCTGTCCGATAGATTTTCTTGAAATAGAGCTCCTGAAACTTGAAAAAATGGGATTCAAGTACGCGATTCTTAAGAGATACGCGGCGTCAAACGGCCATACTAATCTTGCCGACATACTCACCTTCCCCTCGCGACTTCGGGCGCTTCCGGAAAAAATTGAGGCGAAGCCGTATCCCGGGCTCAACATTGACAACCTCCCCTTCTTTGCCGTTATCGCCACGCAGGCAAAGGGCACGACGCTTATACACGATTGGGTGTACGAGAACCGCACGGTGTACTACAAGGAGTTGGACAAATTGCGCGCGGAAACGCTCCTTGCGGACCCGCATCGCATCTACATCACCGGACCCACCGCGCTTAAAGCCGCCGAGGTCGTTTCCCCGCCCGCGCTCCGTCCGGCGGCCATCATTCTCATCGCCATGCTCGCGGCCGAAGGGGTGTCAACGCTCCGAAACATCTACAGTATCAACCGCGGATACGAAGGCGTGATTGAGCGGCTCAATGCGCTGGGAGCGAAAATCAAAATATTAAGGTCGCTGTAATACAAATATCGCGAATGAAGATGATCTGTGGTATTCGTATATAATTTGTGATATTCGCATTATATGGTTGATATCCCAAAAGACTACCTAGACACCCTCAAACAGCGCTCGCGGCCGCTCAAAATTACGAGTGAGCGACAGGAACTCATTCAGCGCTTTGTGGACCAAATCAATGTGGAGCGTGTCGGCACAAAATTTAAGCCGGTTATTTGGAAGCAGATAAACGGACTCATCGCCCACGTCAAAATCGGAGACCTCTACTGGCTTTTCAAGGAGTGCGGGCAAGGCAACTCTTTCAGCAAAAAGTTTTTCGGCATCCTTAAGAGCGTGCGTGTAAAAAAATAGCGGGGAGACGAGGAATAGAGGCGTCTTCTGGCGGATGTGGATAGTTACACTTTGAAGAGTAGGCGTAAAAAGATAGAATCATGGCCATGATTCCAGAAATACTTCAAAAAGGCGCGCCGGTTCTTCGGCAAAAAGCGCGTGAGGTTCCTATAGCGGACATCAGGGGCGTGAAGATACGGAAATTATTGAAGGACATGGCTGACGCGCTTGGCACGCAGGATGACGGCATCGCGCTCGCCGCGCCGCAAATTGGGATTTCTCTCCGCATTTTTATTGTCGCCAAAGTTGCTCTTAAATTGCCGGAAAAATTACAGGAAAGAAGAAGCGCGCAACATAGGGCTGAATTGAAAAGAAAGGAGGGGTATCTCGCCTTCATCAATCCGGTTATCATGAAGCTGTCTAAGGATAAAGCGGTGCTTGATGAGGGATGCCTTTCGGTGCGGCCGCTTTATGGAAAGACAAGGCGTTCAAGGAAAGCCGCCATACGAGCATATGACGAAAGTGGGAGATTCTTTGAGCGAGGCGCGAGCGGCCTTCTCGCACAGATTTTCCAGCACGAGACCGACCACTTGGATGGGATACTTTTTATAGACAAAGCGACGGAGGTGAAGGAAATGCCCGCCAGGGATGAATTAGGAGGTAGGAATTAGGAATTATGGCAGAAATATATTCTCTCGCTTTTTTTGTAGTTCATATTTCATGATTCATAATTCATTTTCTTTTGTATTCTTTGGCACCCCCGAGCCCGCAGTGGAAATCCTCGAAGCGCTAAATGCCGCGGGGTATGCACCCGCGCTCATTGTAACGAACCCCGACAAACCAAAAGAGCGAAATCTAAAACTCGCTCCCTCTCCAGTAAAGGTTTGGGCGGTAAATCATTGTATTCCCGTTCTTCAGCCGAGAATACTGACAGATCTTGATTTTCTCTACAAGCTAAAAGCTAAAAGCTATCAGCTCTTCATCGTGGTGGCCTACGGCGCCATTCTGCCGAAAGAACTGCTCCAGATACCAAGACGCGGCGCGCTCAATGTCCACTATTCCCTGCTTCCCAAATATCGCGGAGCCTCGCCGGTGGAATTTCAAATCCTTGCCGATGACCGGGAAACCGGAGTGTCCATACTTCTTTTGGACGAAGAAATGGACCACGGAGGAATAGTGGCGAGAAAAGCGGTTTCTGTTTCCCCATGGCCGCCAACGGCACCGGAGCTTAGAAAAAAGTATAACGAAGCGGCCGGAAAACTTCTGGTTGAAATTTTGCCGGCATGGATTGCCGGAAGCATACAAGTAAAGCCGCAGGACCACGCGAGGGCGACGTATACCAGAAAAATCAAACCAGAGGATAGACTTGTGCGACTGGAAGATAACGCGCGTTCGAATTATCTTAAGATACAAGCATGTGCGGCATGGGGCACGTATTTTTTCGCGGGGAGAGAAGGCGCGCTGTCCTTCCCAAAAATTCGAGTACGTATCAAATCCGCAGAGTTTAAAGACGGGAAACTCCTCATCACCCGCGTCGTGCCGGAGGGGAAAAGAGAGATGGACTATGATGACTTCCTGCGCGGCTTGCGTTAAAAAAAGGACTGCATGGCCATCCTGCAGTCCTTATCGTCACCCCCACGACTAGTCCGCCACCCCGCGAATCATCTTGAGCCGGGAAGGTGTGCGCAGTTTCCGAAGCGCTCCTTCTTCAATCTGGCGGACGCGCTCGCGGGTTATCCCGAACTTCTGCCCCACCTTCTCAAGCGTCAACGCACGCCCGTCGTTGGAAAAACCAAACCGGTCTTTAAGCACTTCCTGTTCCCTTTCCGTCAATGTCGCGAGCGCACACGTCAAGCTATCACGCATGGTTGAAAGATCCGCGCCGGACGAGGGATCTGCCGCACGCTCATCAGGAATCGTGTCATCAAGCGTCTTCTCGAATCCGTTATCATGAAAAGACGGAGCGTAAAGCGATATCGCAGAGACAGGATGCAAACTTTGGTCCACAAATTTCTCGTCCTCGCCGGTTGCCGCGGCAATCTCCGCAGTTGATGAAGCATGTCCGAGTTTCTTGGCGAGATTTTTGCTGGCATAGCACACCCGCCGGCTACGGGCAAGCACATGCGTGGGAATTCTAATCATGCGCGCTTTTTTGTCAAGAGCGCGTCTAATTGACTGCCGTATCCACCATTGGGCGTAGCTAGTAAGACGATTACCCAGCTCCGGCTTAAACCGGTCCACCGCTTTCATAAGCCCGATGTTTCCCTCCTGTATGAGTTCAAGGAAACTCAACCCCTGCCCGATATGCTTTTTTGCCACGAAAACCACAAAACGCAGGTTGTGTAGAACAATCTTTTCAAAAACCCCGCGGTCTTTAGTTTTTCTAAATTTTCTGAACAGCAGAGCGATTTCTCTCGGAGAGAGCACCGGATATTCGCTAATTGAGCGAAAGTATGCCGCAATGGCGGCGCCATCTTCTTCTCCTCCCGTTTGCGTAGGGAGAAGCGTGCTGGTCGTTCTTGTCAATGACATGATTTTTTTCCTCCTTTCTTTCTCGCGCCATTCTAGCATGACCGGGAAAAAACGCGAGCGAGTTGGTAACATACGCGGCCTTCCAGCAACCCCGACAGTTTTTATTTACGGCCGTGGATAAAAACTATGTTGCGGATATTTGGGGACTGTTGCCGAATGGCAAAATCGTCGTTTTTGCCACGCAGAAATAAGGGTTATTTTGGACAAAAAGTGACAAAAACGCTATTCGGCAACAGTCCCATTTGAGAGTTAATGACTCGCCAGAACTCCCTGCCTTCCTAGGCAGGGATGAATGGCGGGTCAGCGAAAGGGGTCGGGGAAACTGTAGTTTCCCCGTGGAGGAGAGCA
>Ga0209542_10013186_pt1 | contig 14308 bp, 16 predicted proteins | sample RifCSPhighO2_01_FD_184028 | JGI IMG/M metagenome (GOLD analysis project Ga0209542, IMG submission 184028) | Soil microbial communities from Rifle, Colorado - Rifle CSP2_plank highO2_0.1 (SPAdes) (version 2) | ecosystem: Environmental > Terrestrial > Deep subsurface > Rock core/Sediment ...
ATTAATCGTTATACCCTACAGCTTGCTGTAGGGTGAAAACTAAAGAAAAACTATTAAACGTTCTACTTCTTCCAGAGGAATGGAAAATGAATTATGCAGGGCAAGCCATAAAGTTTTCAGAATAAAATATCATTTTGTTTTTTGCATCAAATATAGAAAAGACCTATTTCTCAATGAAAAATATACTGAAACAATAAAGAAAACTTGTGAGGATATAGAAAAGAGATATTATGTGAAATTCGAAACAATTGGATTTGATGAAGACCATGTACATTTTATGATTCAATCTGTGCCAAAATATTCTGCATCAAAGATATTTCAAATTGTAAAAAGCATAACAGCAATAAAGATGTTTGAAGATAATACGGAGATTAAGGAGGATTTGTATGGTGGAGAGTTTTGGAGTGATGGGGGTTATGTTGCAACAGTTGGCGAAGGAGTTAATGCCGATATTATTCGAGATTACATAAAAAAACAAGGAAGGAAAATTGAACAACTGAAACTATTTGAGTTTATCTAGATGCCACACAGCTTGCTGTGTGGAGGTTCACTCGTCAAATTCGTCTCCTTTAGAGCTTTCATTTAAGATTTCCTTTAGAAAATAAGTAAAACATTCATGATTGTATATTTTATACCCATTTTTAATAGCTAGAGCTTCCAAAAGTTCCCTCAAAGAGTCATACAAAAGAGATATTTTAGAACCAGAAGTTACCTCATTTAATTCAAGTTTTTGTTCTGAGTCAAGCTTATTCTGGCTTGTCTTTAAAAGTGAAGTAATTAACTCCGTATCTTCTTTGACTTCCTTTACTATTCTCTTTTTAAGACATTCATTAAAATCCATTATAATTTTACCCTTCCTTCCATCACATATCCATTCACTATATTATTTGCTAGTTCTTTATTTTTTATGTCTTGTATTGAACCAAAAAAGAATAATTGAATATTTCTTTTTAATTGGCTTTCAAAAATTTTAATATTAAGCTCTTTTTTGTGACCAATTATGCATAAATCAATGTCTGAATCATTTTTAGTTTCTGCTTTAGAAAGCGAGCCAAATAAAATTATTGTTGGGTTTGTAAGGTTTTTAATCAAGAAATCTATAAGTTTGTCTAGTTTCAATCTCCAATAAATCCTAGACAAATCTATAAACATTCTATTATTTGTGCTAGCATAATAAAAGAGATAGTTTCTATCCTTCTCCATTGATAATAATCCCTCTTTATTAAAATCAAAGAGTATTTTTGAGGCTGTCGGAGGAGAGACTTTAAGCAATCTAGAATACTCTCTAACACTAATTCTTCTATAACAATCTTCAATAAAGGGTCTTAAATTGTTAATAATATTTAACATGTGTTAATAATATTTAACATATGTATATAAACCTTTCTGTCCTTTCCCCTAGGATCAAAAATCTAACTCAAACTAGAGCTCGGCCAGTGGTGGAAATAGATGTTTTAGGTTTTGACGGTTTTACAACAGGCTTAGGAACATACTGATAAAGATTAACATTCTTAACTCCGTAACTTGCAAGAATTTGCGTTAGCTCTCTGGCGTCTTTGTTCGTTAGAACTAAAGAGCTTGATCCTGTAGAGGATGGTTCCCCAGGCTCATCACAATTAAATTCAGTTGCTTCGTTAGCTCCTCTAAACGCCACATTGACAATTTTAACAACATCAATAACATCAACAGCCCCAGATAAGTCAACATCCCAAACCCATACCGGATTGTTTCCTTGAGCTTGCCCCCTAAAGGCGACATTGACAATATTAACAACATCAATAATATCAATTGCACCGCTATTGTCTAAATCTCCGCATTTTGCTGGTTTAAAAGTAAGAATAGAGGTATTTTCATTATTACTTTCATTACTCTCAACTTTAATGTTAGCCCCATCAACAACAACCCCGATATTATAGCTAGTTGGGGTTGCGCTAGTGAATACAACAGAAATAGGAACAACATTTCCAGCATTAATATTTATTATCTGTTCTTTCAACAAATTTGTTCCTTCATAAATTTTCACAGAAACATTATTCAAATTTACTTGCCCATTATTTGAAACATTTGCGGTAATTGTTACATTTTCTCCAATGTAGATGCCAGGAAGAGACGAGTCGTAAAAACTCAAGCTTGGCACAAGATCAGCATACCAAGAAATAACTCCGTTAGTGTCTGTCCAATTCCTGACACCCCAGCCAGGTCCCGAAGGCCCATCATACTGCCATATTGCTTTAGTCTGGGGAAAACTCAAACCCGAAGCCCTTCCGAAGAGGTCGATTATGTGGGTGTCTGTGTAAATCGAAAACCATGAAGATCCACCAAGCTGATAAGATTTATCTAAAGTCTCAGGATTATCCTCAATCAACTGATAAAATTTAGTCCAATCCAAACCATGATCGTCTCTCATCATTGAAAACATCCAGGCGGAGATGTCGTAACCAGCACTGTCTTGAATTATTTCCCCAAAGACATTTTTATAATCATTAGCGACATATTGTGAAAAACTACCCGAAAAGGTAATAGTAAAATTCGCATTCTCAATGTAATAATTTGCTGTTTCTTGGTTTATGTCTGAAGAATCTTTCAAAATATTGAACCCATAATATTCTGATAATCCCTCAGTTAACCACTTATTAGAGAAGAGGGGTAGTGGATTTATTGAGTGAAGAGATTCATGTAACCCATCCCACCCATAAATCCAATGATCATCAAAAGCACCAAGATTATTAAATAACGGAATTCCATTAACATAATAAGGATATTTACAAGCATTGGGGTTAGTGAATAACGTAGTTAATCCAATGTGGGCTTCTCCAGTTATTGCCCAACCATTCGCGCAAGTAGAGCCAGAGTCATAAATATAGATGTCTAGCTTCTTTCCATAAAACTTTTCAGAACTCCAACCTGTTTGAGTTTCCATTTCAATAAACCTTAGATGAAGTTTGTTTAAATAATCTTGAATTGCTGTTTCTCTTCCAGTATAATAGGCTGGATCTATATAAGCCTCAAATCTGGAGTAAGATAATTGAATATAAGAATGCGTTCCAGTAACGCTTGGCTTAAAATCCTCCCACGTTCCTCCATCAACAATTATTGGGATTTCCTCTCCTTGAACTTCAATAACTCCTTTATCATAATCAATTGTCAGGGGAATTTCATTTTTATACATCAAAGATTTCTTGCCCCAAATTTTTGTAACTGTCTTAACTCCCTGCGTTCCAGCAATCGTCGCTTGAGGAGAACCCGAACCACTCTTGGTTGTGTCTCTCGAAGAAGACTTCTTCGTCAAAGTTACCTTAGCCACATTAACCTTGAGAGCCTCATCACTAAAAATGTCCAACTGATTGTTTCCTGTGACAGTTCTTAAAAGCCTTTGACTGACATCCCCAGACTTGCTGGTCTCAATAAGCAAGATTAAGGAAAAATTAAGCATTACAGTAACAACTACAAGAACGGTCAATACCAAAATTTCTTTGTTGTTTTTGAACCCCATACTACCAAAAAAGAGATAATTTTGGAATATAAAAAGTTTGCTATGGTTAAGGCTATGTGCGGTGTGAAATAGATAAGATTAAAAATTATTAACTATTGAGAATATCATGGAATATAATGCTGAGAAAAAAGAAATAAAGTTTGATAGAGAGTTGAGCAATTTAGACCAGTTTGCTTTGAACTTTACGAAGGTGTTAAGAAATCATGTGGATTATGTTATTGTGGCAGGATACGTTTCCATTTTATTAGGAAGAAGCAGAGTTACTGAGGATATTGATGTTTTTATAAAGAAAATGTCTTTTGAACAATTTTCTCAACTCTATAAGGAGTTAAAAGAGGCTGGTTTTTGGTGTATAAATGCTGAGGATGAGAAAGAAGTTTTTAGTTATTTAAATGAAGGTCTTGCTGTGAGATTTTCCTATGAAGGAGTTGGTGTGCCGAATTTTGAGGTTAAATTTCCCAAAGACGAGCTTGATGAAAAAGTCTTTGAAGATCCAGTTACAGTATCTTTTCCAAACGATAAAATAGTGATTTCTTCACTTGAAAGAAATATTGCCTTTAAAAGATATTTTTTAGGGTCTGATAAAGATATTGAAGATGCAATACATCTTGAAGAATTGTTTAAAAACAAACTTGACAAAGAAAAGATTAATAAGATAAAAGAACTTATTAAAGCTAGGAGAAAATGGAAAACAAAGAAGATATAAATCAAGGAAAAAGAATCTTTATGAAACCTGGAAAGACAAATAAAGAGGACAGAATAAACTTCGTGAAATTTTGGGTGAAATATATGAAGGCTCATTCAGACAAAGAGTGGAGCAAACAACAGAATTTTCTCATTAATTCTGTGATAAATGTTAAAGATAAATTGAGGTTATTAGAATGAAATCAAATCAAAGATTTTCATTCATTCAAAATAAAAAGAGAGGGCATCTCAAATGAAGGCAAAAGATATCAATATTGATTTGAATGAATTAAAGAAATTCAAAGAAGAGAACGCCAAAGAGAGATTGAAATTTATTGATTGGGGGTAGAATATATGAAGAAGCAAAAAGATGGTGGGTGGAGTAAACAACAAAACATTGTGATTGATTCTCAGATAAAAAATAATTAAATTTTCTTCCTTAAATCCACCAAAATCTTCACTCTTAGCTAAGAAATTTCTCAATTTCAATAATAATTTTATTGAAGTCTTCTAGCCCCCCTCCTATTGTCTCAAATGCTTGCTCGTCTTCTATCTCTCCATATTTATGCACGAGAATATTCCTAAAGCTTTTCATATCTTTAATCAATTGTACAGCTTGCTTAGATAAAACTTCCTTTCTAAGCAAGTTATCCAAGATGCTTTCTTCTGTTTCAGGCATTCCAAGTCCAAGGTCAGAATTGATAATGTTGCAAATATCTAAGACACATTCAATTGCCGTCTCTATTTCCTTATAGACAGCATCTCGTGTTATCCTTGATTTTTTAAAATCTTCATAACGCTCTGGCAGGTTTTCTCCAATAATTTCCAAGAGATCAATTATTCTTCTTATTTTAGACTTTATTATTTCAACCCGTAATTTTTTATTCATCTTATTCTTTCTAAATTTATATAATCATAATATCCCTTCTTGAAATCTTCAAATCTTTTTATTGTTTTATAGGCAACATCATAAGCAAAGCTCTTATTCTTAGCATAAATTAATTTTCCTTTAAAAACATCTTTTTGAATGTATAGTGGAAGATCTTGAAAAATTTTAATATCATATTTATCGGGCAGCATTCCTGCCAATTTCACTATAAAATCAAACTTTTCTTTTTTATCGCCCTCAAAATATATAGCTAGATCTATATCTGAGAATTTATTATTTTTCCCGCTAGCTAGACTGCCGAATAAGATAATGAACTGAATTTTGCTTCCGCCCAGCTTTCTTATAGTGTTGATTATTCTGCTTTCCATAGGTTTTCAAAGATTAATATTGTTATAAACTTTTCTTAAACTATCCCAAAACTCCAATTTCCCTCAATCACAATAACCTTTAAATACCTGAAGAAATTAAATTATAAATCACATAAAGAGGTCGAAATGAAGAGGTCATCAAAAAATCTTAGGCAAATATTTTTTCTAGTTTCAATTGTTTTAATATTATCAATCTCCATCATTTCAGCTGCCAGTTTCATTGAAGTTTTGGGGAGAATTTTTGGGATACCAATAACAGGAAACGCTGCTGGAGGAGAAATTTGCACAGATAGTGACGGATATGAAAAGTTTGATGTAGCAGGCTGGGTTTTATGGGAAAGTGTGTATTATTACGATTCTTGTAGTGGAAATATAGCTAATGATTATTATTGTGATAAACCTTCAGCCCCCCCTATTACTGGAGAAATTGTCGCCTCAATAACAGGAAATCCAATTAGTGGAAGCCCTCCACCAATAATAGCTAAAAATTGTGCAACTTCTGGATTTGTATGTTACCCTGGAGGAGTTTGTGGATGTGATAATGATGAAATGTGTGCAACAAGTATAAATTCTCCTACAAAACCTGCCTGCAGTAACGGAAATATGGTATGTACTAATGGAAACTTAGGTCCTTGTGTTCCTCCAAGCACGGCAGAAACATGTGATGGGATTGACAATGATTGTGACGCTGTTGTTGATGACGGGGCATGCCCTTCGGGACAGACTTGCGATAATATTCAAGGAACTTGGGCATGTAGACTTGGTGTATCATGTACAGACGCTGACGGAGACAAATACAATGTTTCAAAAACAGGATGTGGAACACAATTTGATTGTAATGACAGTAATGCTAATATAAACCCAGGAAAAAGCGAAGGAACAGTTTGTAATAGGATAGATGACAACTGTAATGGATTTGTAGATGAAGGGATAAGTTGTAATCCTCAAGTATGTAATGACACAGATGGGGACTTCTATGGGAATCCGACTATATACTGTACGTTTTCAGAGCTAGACTGCAACAACAACAACGCAGCAATCAACCCCGGAGCAACAGAATCATGTACTGACAAAGTAGATAATAACTGTAATAGCCTCACTGATTGTGCAGATAGTTTTTGCAATGGCAAAACGTGTGAAACTGGAAAAACCTGTCAATCTGGAATGTGTAGCTCAATTCCTCTAACTCCAGAATGTAGTGATAGTATTGATAACGATGGGGATGGGAAAATAGACTACCCTGCAGATACTGGGTGTACGAGTGCTTCAGATACTGATGAAAGCAATTGCGGAGATGGAAAGTGTGAAGGAGGAGAAACCTCTATAAGTTGTTCAACTGATTGTCCATGCACTCCTGACTCAACTTCAACAACATGCACTAATAAATTTGGATCAGGATATCAATGCGGAACAGCAACTAACAACTGTGGGCAAACAGTAAGTTGCGGGTCTTCAACTGCAACATGCACTTCACCTTTTGGAACGTGTATTGTTAATGGAACAAAAACATGCAACGCTCAAGGACAGTATGGTTCTTGTGTGGCAACAGACCCAAGACCTGGAAATTGTGTTGGAAAAAGTTGTGGAAGTGATCAATGTGGAGGATATTGCGGCACATTGCCTTTAGGTGCTTGCTCACCAGGACAAAATTGTAATCCTTCTAGTCAAGTTTGTGAAGGACCGTGTGGAGGCCAAGTATGCGCCCAAGGACAAGAATGTTTGCAAATGGAAGGCAGGTGCTGCACTCCTAAAACAATTGCAGAAGCTTGCTATAACCAAGAATGCGGAACAGCTAATAATTCATGTGGGGGAACAGTATTTTGTGGGCCTTCGGCTTTATTAGGTGCTTGTCCGTCAGGAGAAAGTTGTACAAATGGGCAATGTATTCAAAATGCTCAACCCTGCAAAGATGCCGATGGAGATGGCTATGTAGAAGAAAATTCAAACTCAATGTGCATCAAATCCTCAAATTTCAGCGGATATGGGGACTGTAGAGAAGATAATAAAAACATTTATCCTACCGCTCAAGAAATATGCAACGGAATTAACGATAACTGCAACAATGAAACAGATGAAGGGCTTTACGGTGCTACACTAAAATGTGCTGTGCCAGCCTATTCAATAGCAAACGAAGGTGGATGTATGAACACCACAACTGAATGTCGTTTAGGAACTAATAGAAATACATGTGAGTCAAACGGATTAAAAACGCCTTCGTCTTCAGAAACACTTGATGACAAAATAGACAATGACTGTAATGGCTTAGTAGATGAAGGAGGAAAATGTACTTCCGGTCAGAATACCTCTTGCGACACAGGAAACCCCTGTACTCAAGGAGTTCAAAGGTGTGTTAATAGAATTTACAGCTCAACTTGTGAAGTCGTAAATACACTTGATGATTGCGATCCTGATTCTGCGTGTAGCCCAGGAACACCAGAAATATGTGGAACAGATGTAGGTAACTGCATTATTGGGAAAAAAACATGCCAATCAGATAGGACGTGGGGTGAGTGCAGTGATGTAAAGCCAGAAGCAGAAGTATGTGATGGAGACGATAATGACTGTAACGGTTTGGACGACGAAGATGGGGTGTGTGACACTGGCGAGGATGGAGATACAGACACGGATGGTAATGATTACGATAATTTTAATGATGACGGTTCTGGAGACAATTCTGTAACTGGAGATTCAAATGATGATGGAAGCAGTTCAGAAGAAGGTGGGAAAGTAGGAGAAAACTTCTTATCTAAATTCTTAAAGTGGATAGCTGCAGTATTACAGATAGGCAGAACATTGATTGGGGGAGCGGCAATATCAGAACCTCAGAATACAATTGTTTGCAGCGATCCTGATGGTGGAGATCAAATATTCGTTAAGGGAATAGGGAAAGGGCTTTCAAACAACGATGAAGAGCTATGGTTCCAAGACACATGCTACAAAGGATCATTAAGCAATCAATTAGAAAAGTGTGCGGGTGAAGATTGTTTCCTCTTGGAATACTCGTGCAACAAAGACGGAAAGCATTTTTCATCAAGACCTGAAATCAAGTGTCAATTCGGTTGTTCTAAAGGAGCATGCATCCCGACAGGGCAAGAAAGCGACGACTGCCAAGAAAGATTCGATGAAGTCACGCTTCAATGGATTGATCCTTGCTAAATAAAAAGAACCTACGGTTCTTCTTATGACATCTCCCTTAAATTGGGAAAATCACGGGGAGCCAAGGTCCTTCTTATGACATCTCCTTTGAACGGAGAGAATAAGAAACCTGCGGTTTCTCTTGTTTGGCTTATAGGCAAACAAGCAAAGGGTTCTCCTTTTGGCTTATGACTCTTCCCTTAATTTAAGATAAAGTATCCACGATTTGCTCTTCATATAATGGATTGTCACATATCCCGCATGAATATTCTATAATACTCTCACTATCATCACTTAGATAAATGTACTTTGGCAAGTTAGCTTTAGCCTCTCCCTTTACAAATCCACTACAGCCAGAACAATAATAATTAGACGGAGTCTGTAATGGCTTCTCGCTTCCCTTCTCAAAATAATTGCCATCCCGAGAGAATATCTTTAATGAAGAGTATTCATGACTAACTAAATCTTTAAGAGTATCAAACAAAAACCCTTGTTTCCTTGCCCTTGATCTTTCTAAAGAAACTGCTAACTTGCCTAAAAGTCCTTCTACAACCATTGCCTAACTATAAAGAAGATGTTTTTAAAGATTATTGTAAAATAAAAGATGTCTTATCCAGAAATAATGTCCTCTCGGTAAATAAGATAAGACCTGCGGTTTCTCTTGTTTGGCTTATAGATGAACAAGCTAAAGGCTCTCCTTTTGACTTATGACTCTTCCCTTTAGATATTAAAAGATTTTTATCATTACAAATATTTATAACCTCCATTAATTAATCTAACAATACAGAAAAAATGGTGAAAACTTATTCGTATTCAAGAATTACTACCTTTGAAAAATGTCCTATGAAGTTTAAGTTCAGGTACATAGATGAGATAATTCCCGAAATAGAAAAGAGCATAGAGGCCCATTTGGGAAAAACAGTCCACTCCACTTTAGAGTGGCTTTATAGAAAGGTTAAGTTCAACAAAGTTCCAAGCATTGACGAGGCAATAGTCTACTATGCCGGAGAATGGGAAAGAGACTTCGCTCCAAATACACTGATAGTGAATAAAAGCCTCAAAGCCCACGATTATTTCAATAAAGGCGTCCAGTTCCTTTCTATTTACTACATACAACACCAGCCATTTAATGATAACACAATTGAAATAGAAAAAAGAATTCTCATAGAGCTAGACGAAGCGGGTGAATATAAAATACAGGGTTTTATTGACAGACTCTCATACAATCTTCAAACAGGTGAGTACGAAATCCACGACTACAAAACATCAAACAGCCTCCCTACTTTAGATAAAATAGACACAGATAAACAGTTGGCACTTTACTCTATTGCAATAAAAGAAGCATATGGAAGAGACAAGGACGTTAAGATGGTATGGCACTTCCTGGCATACAATCAAAGAATATATAGAAAAAAGTCAAACGAGGAACTTGACAATTTAAGAAAAGAAACTCTTGAGATAATAAAGAAAATAGAATCTACTAAGGAATTTCCACCAATAAAATCCCCGCTTTGCAATTGGTGTGAATACAAATCAATTTGCCCAGCATGGGGAAACTCTCCTGGAAAAAAAGAGAAGCAAAAAACTCTTGAACAAATTGAAAAAGAAACGAAGTTCGGAGACTTAAATCCAATAGAGAAAAGAGAAATGCTTGAAATTTTTGATTGAAAACATTTAAAAAAACCCACATCTTGATTAAATTGAGGTGAGCATGGCGAAAAATTCTAAAAATCCCAATGAGCAAGAAGTCCCCTTCTGGCTATTAGATGGCTTTGTGGGAATACTCTCACTTATGATATACAACTTTCTCCTATATTTATTTTCTCATGCCGGGGGAATAATGCTTGAATTGCATGAATCTATGGGATATTTCGGATTAAATTCTTTCACAGACTTCGGTTTCACCATAGGGCAAATGTCAATAGGGATAATTGCCTTCTTTTTGATTTCCTTCTTCCTTGGAGTCGGGATAGGAAACTTCCTCAGAAAAAAAGGGAAAAAATAGGATTAGAAGTTTTTAAGGAGTAGCCGATAAATGCCAATTTGTCTAAGATAAGGATTAATGGTGACAATAATGTATAATCTCAACTTCATATAGCAATTAACTTAATCAAGATGAGTAATACTAAAGTTCATCTCTCAACTATTAAAAAAAGAATAGTTAGCCTAAAAAGGTAAAAAATAGCAATAAAAAAATAAAAATGTTTTGTCTAATAATAATTAGAATCGTCTTGGATTTTTCTTATTATAACAATCTCTGCAATAAACTGGCTTTCCTTCTGTAGGTTTGAATGGAACTTCACATTCTTGTCCGCATTCAGAACACTTAGCTTTATGCATTTCTCTCGGTCCGCCAAAGTCTCTTCTAGGGCCTCGGTTAAATCCACCGCCTCTGCCACCGCTGCCTCCGCCTCTGGAACCGCCGCCGTTTCTGTCAAAATTTCCCATGTAGGTACATATCCTCCTTGCAATCGATATTATATAGAAAAAAGTTTCTTAGTCTTCTTCATCTATATTAGTGAAAAGAGAAAATTTGAGTATTTAAAGGTGTTGATAGGCACAGAAAAGCTTAAAAATATCTAATGAAAACTGTAAATATGAAAAGACGAGCAGATTATCAAGAAATGTGTAGAAAAATGCAAGAGTTAGAATTAAGCATGACTCAAGGAAATCTTGAATACGATGCATTAGTGGAAAGATATAGGGAACTTGGCAAGCCAGATAGAAAAATAGACAAAACAACACACTGGCACTGGCTTACAGAAAAAGGCGATTTTCCTGAGATGTTTTTTTACAATACACCTCCAATAGGGGAAGCTCAAGAATCTGCTAGAATTTTAATCACAGGAACAAGAGTAGAAACATCAGACATGTATGATATCTTAAAAGGTTCAGAAGCCTATCAAAGAGTTATGAAAGAATTAGAATCAAGAAGACAAAAAAGATTGCCTGAATCTAAAACTAAATCACCACTTCAATTACCTTCTCAACCTCAAATATTCTCAGATTCAAGATTAGTTCAAACAGTAACATCAAACTCAAATCCAAATACTACCTTAGAAGAAGTAAAACCAGAATACGTATTCTCGGCAAAAGTTGGTTGGTTTTGGGATAACTTCTTTGGAGAGGAATTGTTCTTAGATCATCCAAGAAAAATAAGTGTTCCTTGCCTAATTGTCAGCACAGAGTATATGAGAAACTACAATGCGTTTGGAGGAGAAACAATAAATGTGAAAGAAAGACTTGAAGAAATTGCAATAGGGTGGGATATCCCGATACAGTTTATAGAATCTTGGGCACCTTAAGTACTTTCAACAATCACATTACCATTGCCGTTAATATCGTCGTCTTGAACCTTGGCAATGTCCGTAACACTATCGTCTTGTTGAAGCTTTACAACTCTAACACCCTGCGCAGCTCTTCCCATAACTCTTATGTTGTCAAGGCTTGTTCGTATAACAATTCCCTTGGCAGTAGATATTATCAATCCATCATTATCATTAACAGATACAGTATTCACAACCACTCCAGTCTTGTCACTTATCTTAAGATTAATAACTCCCTTTCCCGCTCTTGCTGTCTTTCTATAATCATTTACAGTAGTTCTTTTCCCATAGCCGTTCTTAGTTATTGTAAATATGGCAGCAGTCTCCAAGACTTCCAAGCTGACAACATCATCTTTCCCATCAAGCTTTATTCCAGTAACGCCGTAACTTGATCTCCCCATTTCCCTGACCTCACTTTCATTGAACCTTATAGCCTTTCCGTGCTTAGTTGCAAGCAAAATTTCCTGCCCCTTCTTTAACAACTCAACTCCAATCAAAGAATCAGACTCATCATTAGGAAGATTAATTGCCTTTATTCCGGAAGCCCGAGGATTTGAAAAATTGCTTAATGCAATCTTCTTAACAATTCCTTTTCTAGTAGCCATAAATAAAGCATCATCAAACTTCTTGACGCTTATAACCTTAGTCACAGTCTCATTGCTAAGGCTAAGCATATTAATTATCGCCTTTCCCTTGCTATATCTCTCTGCTTCAGGCACTTCATAAGCCTTAAGCCATAAAACTCTCCCTCTTGTCGTGAAAAACATAAGGTAATCATGAGAATTGCAGCTAATAAGCTGTTTGACAAAATCTCCAGTAGCAAGATTGCTCCCAATTACACCCCTGCCTCCTCTCTTCTGTTCCTTATAAGTCTTAACATCCATTCTTTTGCAATAACCCTTATCAGTAATTGTAACAACAATCTCTTTTTGCTGAACTAAATCTTTTTCAGAAATCTCAGAAATTCTCTGCATGACTTGAGTTCTTCTTTTGTCACCATATTTATTTTTCAGCTCATTAACTTCCTTAGAAATTATCTTCAAAACTTCCTTTATGTCCCCAAGTATCTTTTCCAATTCGCTTATAATAATTTTAAGGTCTTCACCCTCTTTCTTAAGCTTTTCAACTTCAAGGGAAGTAAGCTGTTGAAGCTTAGTTTCAAGAACTGCCTGAGCTTGTTTTTTTGTGAGCTTGAACTTGCTCATAAGAGAATCAGAAGCATCAGACACGGCTCTAGATTTTTTTATAGTATTGATAACATCATCAATATTTTTCAAAGCGATTAACAATCCTTCAACAATTTCCTGCCTTTCCTTTGCTTTTTTAAGTTCAAAATTTGTCCTATTAATTACGACTAACTTTCTGTATTTGACATACTCTTCAATTATACTCTTAAGAGGCATAACTTTAGGGCGCCCATGAACCAGTGCAAGGAAATTAGCGCTAAAAGAATCCTGTAATCTAGTATATTTATACAAAGCATTTGTGACAAATTTTGAATTGCCTCCCTTCTTGAGCTCAATGACAATTCTTATCTTTCCTTTTGAACTCTCGTCTCTTAAGTCAGAGATATCTTTAAGAGTGCCTTTTTGAATCAGCTCTGCAATCTGGGTGATAAAGTCAGACTTGTTCAGCATATAAGGAATCTCTGTAATAATTATAGACTCCCGCCCTTTAATTTCTTCCGTCGTAGTTCTTCCCCTTAGAATCATTCTCCCCTTCCCTGTAGAATACATCTCTTTCATATCTCCCTGGATTAATCCCCCCGTAGGAAAATCAGGGCCCGTAACAATATTACAAAGCTCGTCAACAGTAATTTCCGGATTCTTGATATAAGATAGAATAGCATCGCAAACTTCAATCAAGTTATGGGGGGGGAGATTAGTAGCCATTCCGACAGCAATCCCACTAGCTCCATTTAATAGTAAAGCTGGAAGTTTCCCCGGCATGAGCTCAGGCTCTTTCATAGAATTATCATAATTAGGGACAAACTTTACAGTTTCCTTTTCAATGTCTTGCAACAATTCCATGGTAATTGGAAGAAGTCTTGTTTCGGTATATCTCATTGCCGCCGGCGGATCCCCGTCAACTGATCCGAAATTGCCTTGCCCAAATACAAGAGGATATCTCAACGAGAAATCTTGGGCGAGCCTCACCATTGCCTCATAAACGGCAACATCTCCGTGAGGATGAAACTTGCCAATAACATCTCCAACAACTCTTGCAGACTTCTTTGTTTGAGTTCCAGGCTTCAAGCCCATTTGATGCATGGCGTAGAGTATTCTTCTCTGAACTGGCTTAAGCCCATCTTCTACAGAAGGAATTGCTCTTGAAACTATTACAGACATGGCATAATCTAAGTAAGATTTCTTCATTTCCTCAGTTATTTCAGTAGCTATAACTCCTTTTTCTG
>Ga0209542_10013187_pt1 | contig 14307 bp, 17 predicted proteins | sample RifCSPhighO2_01_FD_184028 | JGI IMG/M metagenome (GOLD analysis project Ga0209542, IMG submission 184028) | Soil microbial communities from Rifle, Colorado - Rifle CSP2_plank highO2_0.1 (SPAdes) (version 2) | ecosystem: Environmental > Terrestrial > Deep subsurface > Rock core/Sediment ...
ACCAACTATGCCAAATTTAAAACTTAACAAACTTTCTGGATAATTAGCTAAGTCCGAAAGCGTATAGATATTCAACTGACTAAGTTGTGCAGCCATGCGGTTTGCAATTCCGGGAATGTCGGTGAGCGATAATGTTTTATAAAGTTTGGGAACATCGCTTGGCCGTACAACCTTTAACCCGTCTGGCTTGTCCATGTCTGATGCAATTTTGGCAAGCAACTTATTAGGTGCAATACCAATAGAGCAGGTTAGCCAATCCCCTATTTCCTGCCAAATTCGATATTTAATTTCCAGAGCGAGAAGAATAGCGTTGTCAAAAGCGTTATCTTTTTCACTTTCACTATATAACCTCCCCTTAATCCCCTCCTCACGAGGAGGGGAACTAACTAAATGAGTAATATCTAAAAAAGCCTCGTCAACGCTGTAGCGTTCGACTAAATGACTGTATTCCGAAAAAATTTTATATAACCGCTCGGTAATAGCACGGACTTTTGGCGGGTCCACGCGCATTAAAATAATACCCGGACAAAGCTTGCGCGCTTCCCATACCGAAGTGCCGGTTTTAATACCCAATCGTTTTGCTTCCACCGAAGGTGCGATAATAATGCCACCTAAATGTTCGCAGACGCCAATTGGCTTCCCCTGCAAATGCGGGTTCGCCTGCTGCTCACAAGCCGCAAAATAACTGTTCATGTCTATATGGAAAACAATTTTAGTCATACTTGTGTATCTTCTACCCACCATTTTAAGGTTTCGGTGTTAAAGCCAAGCTTCCAAAAATTAGTGTCGTCGGAAACCGAAAAAAAGTAAATCTTTACCGAGCCGTCGATAATACTATGCATTAAATTGACTTTCTTTATGTCATAAGTCCGCATGCCAATTTTGAGTTTGTGAGGAAAAAGACCGCTTTGATCGAAGCGGACAAGGAGTTCGATTGACTCTGTTTTAATAATTGTAGGAGTCATACGACGATAATTCAAAAGGCAAAATGCAAAAGTCAAAAATGCAAGTCAAAATTCAAAATTTTCTTTCTTTCAATTTCAAGACTCCACTTGCTAATATACACGAGATTTCTTCCGATTCCTTTAATAAAGCGCTGATGCTATTATCGAGTGACAACCTTGCATCCATGATTAAATTTAACCAGTATTGTGTTTCGTTAGCGCTCTTGAGTGCTATTTCATAAAACTTTTTAAACTCTAATCGAGAACTAGCAGCCCTACCTTCTACCAAATTGGCTCCAACAGAAGTTGCGGATCGTATTAACTGATCAGACAAAACCCAAGCGCTGCGTTTATTAGGTAAGGTATCGGTTAATTGAAGTATTTGCAGACTAAACTGGTAGCAACGCTGACGTATATCGGTTTTGAATTTTGAATTATAATTTTGCACTTTGATTTTTAAATTTTGATTTTCTATGTGAACATCACATGGTGCAGGCGGTCGTTGACGATAATGGGAATGCCACGAAGATTAGAAATCTCTTCGATTAAATGGGACACTCGGCATTCGTGTTGTTCGTTCTCCCGACAGCGCGCGCAAAGCGAGCGCAACTGCGATGCTAATATTGATTTTTGCTGTTCTAGTTTATTCATATTATTAACTTAATTAATTTGTCTTATAACTCCTACGACTTTGCCGGAAATATTCCATTCTTCTTTCGGGTATATATTTTTATACTTTGGATTTTCGGCTTTTAAATATTTTCTGCCGTTTACTTCTACATACCGTTTAACTGTTGCTTCATCGTGTAATAGCGCCACAACAATATCTCTATTCTTAAATGCCGAGGCAGGGTCTACAATAACTAAGTCTCCATCCAAAATTCCGGCATCGCGCATACTTTCTCCCATGACCCGTAATACAAATACATTCTTGCGCCGGGTCATAAAATTAGTGGGTAAATTAATCCAGCTTTCTATATTTTCTTCGGCTAGCATCGGCAGACCCGCGGTAACCGCGCCTATCAATGGCGCTGAAAACAAACTTGAACCAATCATCTCACCTTCTGGATTCAACACTCGGATCCCCCGCGCCGTCGAATCACGTTCGATTAGTTTCATTTGTTCCAAACGTTTTAGCATTTTAAAAATGGCGTTCTTGGATTTAACTCCAACTTCCTTGGCCATTTCCGATATTGTAGGAGGATAGCCATGCTGATCAAGAGTAAGTTTTATAAACTCTAAAAGTTGTTTTTGGCGTTGATCATTCATAAAATTAAAATGTAAATATCAAAAATCAAAGTGACAGATTAAAATGTAAAATTATTTTTTACCTTTTAAGGTAAGAATGCTTGATCCAAGAATTTTCGCAATCTCTATTAATTCTCCCAATAACCACTCCAATTCTTTATTACTATCCAATTTGGTATCACGTAATAACATTAACCAAACTTTTGATTCATTAGCAGACTTTAAAGCATGAGTGAAAAAATTTGTAAAATCTTTTTTAGAAGAGGCTGAATTTGCTTCAATATAATTAGCCAAAATACTTGTGCCACTTCTTAATAATTGTTTCATCATTACCCCACTAACCAAATCTTTTGGTAAACTATCAATGAACTTCACCAATCGTACAGCCCAGGCATAAAGCCTTTGTCTAAAAATCTTTTTGAATTTTTCATTGTCATTTTGCACTTTGATCTTTGATTTTTTAATTGTATTATAATAGTAAACGATCGTTCACCTATGTGTCAATAGGCGAAATACTTAAGTTTATTTAGTTTTCCACAAGAAAAAACCACCCTTCGAGGTGGCATTCATTTATCATACTAAAAATTCTGGCACTTACTCCAAATTTATTCCGACTTTTTCTGCAATTCGTTTAATCCACTCTTCGTGACGATTAATAGCGTGCCTTATTGCCGACATTTCTTTAAAGTATGTATCTGCTTTCTTCGCGTATGCATCAACCGCGTTGAGGACGTTGTTTGTATCTGCCTTCGTCGAAAGATCAGAAACGGCCTTCTCCAGGTCGTCTTTAGTGACAAAGACTTTAATTAACTTTTGTATATCTTGATCTGTCAACATATATTTCATAATAATGTCCTTATAAAATAGTGTCAAGAATCAAAGTTTTAAAGGGACAAAAGGTCAAAGCTACAAAGGATTCAAGCTCTCTTGCGGAGACGAAAGACGAACCGGCCACGCGGACTCCGCCCACTGTCGGGTCTAGCCCAACTGTCGTATAGCCAAAGACCAGCGCCATCACGTCCGAGTCTGAACACACTCGGGTTGCCATCGCGATCGGCTATTTGCTTCATACCAATGTAAATCCATTCATTCATGGGTTGGTTTAGATATTGAAGTCGCAAGAGAGGACCGGTTTCGCTTGGACAAAGCTCTAAACCAAATTTTTGAGCGCGTTGATAGATTTCTTCTGTTGTATGATTATTTTCGTCCTGGAAAAGGTCTGAAACTTTAAGGTGGACAAGGGAAAACTTTTCTTTCTCTCGCAATGCAGGGTATTCCGGTGAACCGATTTTTTGCATAATACCTTGAGAGTAGTCGGAAATTTTGATTTTTAAAGATGCATCGGTAATGTCTTTATTGTACTGTTGCCTGTTTTCCTCAAATTGCGCGAGAGTTATTGGTTCTGCTTCAAAATCTTTTTCAATTTTAATTTTGCCTTCGGGAAAAGACGTGTAAATATGTTCGATATTGTATTGTTGGGTAAGGTCTAAGATACCCGGATCTAGCTTGCCAACATAGGCTTTGGTGGTTTCGTTGATCTCTTTTTCTGACTTTGCGACTTGGTCGCGGGTGCATTCAAAAATTATGAGCATATCTTGCTCGGGCGATCTTTGGCCTCGCAATTCCGCAATGCGGGGGTCTTTTTCGTAGCCAAAGCCTTCGATTGTTGATTCCATCTCATAGAGAAAGGTTAGGTCTTCTTTGGTAAATGATTCGGCTTTTTCCTGCTTTTGGACGAGTTTGGTCATTTTCCTCATGTCCACAGATTTTTTATCGAACCTTTCACCGCCGGGTAGGGCATGATACTCCTCTTGGGCGATATCAACCAAGGTCGGTTCTAATTCCTGTCTGTGGTTTACTCCGCGTACTTCGACCACTTGCCCGTTTTCGGTTCTAATGGCAATTCGCGGCTGCGCGTACTGGCTTTCCTGGTCTTTTGTGAAATAGACGTAGAAGTCTCCTCCTTGCAGGTGAGCATAAGCGCTACCTTCTGCCGTACACCAACCGGTACCTTTACCCCGCAAAGCGTTTTCTAAAACATGATGATTGGAACCCTGATCGTATTTTACCCACTGACCTTCTATACTTTCCCGATTTATCTCACTTGCGGTTTCGATTTGGGCAAAAGTGTAAAGCTTAATAAAATCTTTTTTGTCAATAAGTTTTTGCAGTTCTCCCTGTTTGCTTGTTGCTTCTTTTAATTGCTCTTCCGACATGTCTGCCCGAATAAACTCATTTTGCTTCATGCCTTCTGCAAGCATCCGGTAAACAAAACCCAGGGCTTCGGAATTAAGTTCGGGAAAATGCGCGACAGTAAAAGGGGTACGCTTGGTGTATTCTCCCCGTTCTTTATCCATGGTGCCCATTTTTTGCAAATTTCGGACAACAAAATACCGAAACCACATCGGGTACTGAGCATCATTTTGTTTTAGATAGTGAAGCCAGTCCGTTAAAGTTTTCTCTTGGATTTCACGTTTTTCTTTGACTAGCCCTTTATACCTTTCTATTATGCCGCCTTTCTGCTCAAGGTCTTGCTCTAACCTTTCAACGTCCGTCCCCCGACCTTGCTCAATTGCCAATTTCTTTTCCGACTCATAAAGTCCGTGCGCAATCTTGGCCAGAGTGTCAGGATTATTGGCATTTAGGGTAAATTCTTTAATAATTTTGTGCTTTAAAAGCTCCCAACCTTTTTCATTGCTCACATGGGTTCCGGTGGATACTATTTTATCGATTCGATCCAAATAGGCTTCTACCCTATCCTCTTTAGTAGTTGGGCCTTTTTCGCCTTCTCGTATTTTCTTGGTAACAGCCCGTTCTACCGGCTTGGAGCCGGGCAGGTCTTTGTATTTTTCTGGTAGAAAGCTGGGCTTTTCCATATTATCTTTGGATCAAAAACTTTAATACGCTTACTACATTTTCCCAAATGGTTTTAAGCATGGGCACGGCTGGCGGCAGGAGTAAAACTAATAAAATTATAAAAATAAAATTGCGCTTGATGACTTTATAAATCGCGTAAATTAAGATAATCGCCAAAATCAACGATACTATCCCATGCCAAGATTCGGGAAAAAAATCTAAAAACTGATAATAAATATCATAAATTTCGGATAAAGCCCCTGAAAACGAAAATGGCGTTGATGTATTGTTCATTTATGAATTTGATTTTAAATTATCATCTTGTACTTTTATCTTTGCATTTTAATCTTGAGGTTTCAATAGGTGCCACTTACTCCCCTTCTTCCGGCTTTCTGCTGGCAAAATTTTGTCTACGACAATCACTGGGTCGTTATCCATAACTTCTTTTACAAACCAATCGAAACTATAAATGCGGTCTAAAAAATCTCGTTTTGTAAGCACAGCAAAATTAATTTCATTAGCCGCAATAGTCTGTAGCGCGGCAACTGTTCGATTAAGGCGTTTCTGCCCGAATCGCCCGACCAACAACAAATCTACTTGCGAGTGCGGCCGCCCCACAAATACCCCAGACAGCGCAGCAAATTCGACTTGGCCACCCGACGTGATGATGCGTTGTATCATATCGCGAGTGCGTGTTGGTCCGGGTTTAAAGATGGCAGAGAGTTCGATGTACGAAGGTGAGTGGCGGTTGATTTGATAGTATCTTTCGCGTTTCTTGGCCGACGAATTCACTATTCCATGTCTAGTAAACAATAGTAATAACTGTTTGGTTCGAGAAAGTGTAGTCCCGGTTCGCATCGCCAGTTCTTTGACGGAAAAATGACGCTTCGGCTGTGCACACATTTCGACCAGCAGTTTCTGCTTGCTCTTCGTGTCGTAAAGGATGTTCTTCATTTAGAAATCGTATTACTGGATCATGCCGACAATATAACACACTCCGGATTATCAAGACAACCCGTCCGTTGACCTATGTTAGATTTTGTATTATAGTCGAATAAGAACTGCTAGTTTAGACCAACGTGCTATTACGCCTCAACGTTAGCCAAATTTTTATTCCGAAACCTAAACAGGCGGCAAACTTTGTTTCCGTCTATGAAGAAAGCGTACGGACCGACACTCCGGTTACGCTCTTTATTGTTGTGGAGGTTGTGGGCGAACAAAAAAATCCAGCCACTAAAAGAAGCGACGATTACGAAAAATTGGCACTGACTCTAGCCCGGAGTCTTAAACATACTTACCTTACCGAAACCAAGGTAAACGAATACACTTTCGAAAAAGCTCTGGCTAACGTAAACCAGGAACTTTCTAATCTTGCCCACCGCGGCATTACCGGCTGGTACAAAAAATTGAATGCGGTAATCGGAGCGTTTTACAAGGGCATGTTGACAGTTTCAGTGGCTGGTACAGCATCCGCCATGTTGTTGCGCGACAACGAATATACAGAAGTCTCGGCATTGCTGTCTTCCGGGTCTAAACCACATCCGCTAAAAACTTTCGTAAACTTTGCAAGCGGCCAGCTGGTTGAACTCGATATTGTGCTTTTAGGCACTGTAAATTTATATAATTATATTTCCCTCGAGCGCATCCGGGAAGTTTTTTCGGAACTTCCCTTGGGCGATGCCAGTAAACAATTTATAACGCTATTGCAGAAAGACGCCCTACCCGACCAACCTTTCGCGACATTTATTGCCAAGGCATCGGCCCGGGCAGAATTTTCCGACGAGGAGCTGCAACCACTTATGGCACCAGCCAGCCATACAATCATCGAAGAACCTTCAACTGTTTCCAGCGCTCGTGGAAATAATTTCTGGAAAGGTTTAGCGGCAGGAGCGAAATTCTTAGAACGCGCGGTTAAGTCCGTGGTCCCAACTTCTAACCGCGCCAATTCTTCGCGCCATGCGGGAAACGGGACGCAATCAACACCTTCTACCCGCCGCTTCCACATGCGCCCGTCGTTGCTTATTGCCCTAGGGATTGTGGCACTGCTTTTAGCAGGGTCAATAGCCTACTTTAACCTACGCAAGGCAGACAACGAGGTACGCGACGAAATTGCGGGAATACTTGCTGCTAGCACCCAAAAAGTTGTCGATGCGGAAGCCGCGCTTATCTATAACGACCGCGACGCGGCTTTTGAAAAAATACGTCTTGCAAGACAGGATTTGGAAGCTATACAAACTAGTGGGCTGTTTGCGGAAGATACCGAAGCATTGTCTTCCCGCATAGAAACCCTTGAAAACCGTTTAAATCTTGTGACCAAGATTGAAGCGGTAGAAGAATTAGGCCAATTTTCTAACACGCCAAATTGGCTTATCCGCACGGCTGATGGTTTTGTGGTATTTAACGATCGGGCCGACAGTTTCGAGCGTTACCAATCTGGAGCGGGAGTTACTAAAATTGAATTCCAAGAACCTTTGCCTGCTAATTTGGTAGCTGGCACCACAGGGGAAAATGGGCAAGCTTTGTTTATAAGTTCAACCGCTGGATTTTATACACTCGCAAACGATACAAACAATTTTTCGCTTCTCGCTCCAACCAGCACCGAAACCGATATTGACCCAGTAGGTCTAGAAATTTACGGCAGCCGAGCATACACGATTAACAGAACCGGTTCCCAAATTATGCGCTTTGCGCAAAACCAAGAATCGTACGCAAACCCAACCCCTTGGTTAACGTCGCTCTTTGATATGAACAGCGCGCGCGACCTGGCTATTGATGGAGACTTGTATGTCCTCTTCCCTGAACAACTTATAAAATTTACTAGTGGCAGGCAACAGAGTTTTTCGTTGCCACAATTAACCAAAGCGACCGATGACCTTCGCGCAATCACAACTGACGTTGATAAAGAATTTATTTATCTGGCAGACGGAGCCAATGACAGAATTTTAATTTTAACCAAATCGGGATCACTCGCCGTGCAATTAGTCTCCGACGAATTTACGGACATTAAAGACCTTTGGGTGGACGAGACAAGCAAGACGATGTACGTATTGGCGGCAGGAAAACTTTTGAGATTTGGGTACTAAAATCGTATAGCGTATTTCGTAGATCGTATTAGGATGAACCCGCCTCTTCGACGGGTTATTTTGTCTAACGACAAAATAAAAAACCCCAACTTTTAAGTCGGGGTTCCTGGTCCCGCTCGGGGGGAAGAAGCGCGTCGCACCACGTAACTTCTTCATCGCCCGAGGGGAACCGGGATATGTCGGTTCATTATTACCCTCTCCCCTCGCGGGAGAGGGTGTCCGAAGGACAGGAGAGGGGGTACAATAATTTCTACAATCTGAAAAACGATTGGAGCCCGGAATCAATATTAGAAAACTGGAACGGGTTTACTAAAATATCCAAAGTTTTTTCGCTAAGACCGCCAAGAAACCTTTCAAAACTTTCGGCACCGTCTGCTATGGAAATCAAAGTGTTAGAAATTACCCCTTCTTGAGTAGTGGAAACAACAACTGCATCTACTACCTGAGAAATGCTCGTCGAAGCCCCGGCGACTATTGGCTGCGCCGTATTTTTGCCCACTGGGGCTGCCGAAAGAGTGCTTATTGTCGCGACCTTGTAGCCTAATTCCAAAGGCACAGTAACTCCAACTGCGATAAGTTCGCTAAATGTGTTAGCCATATAATCTACGGTCTTCATATTAATATCTAAAGCGGTTTCGATTTTTTCTGCCACCCCTGGCAATGCGACGCCTTGCAAGGTTAAAACCAATGCCGCGGCAAACGCGACCGGTTCTAAGACTTTAACAAGCGTCCTATTGGGTGTGGTAAACGGCACTAAACTTTTCATGGTAATTTGTGGCGATTTAGTTTTTGATATTTTTTTTGATTTTGTTGCTTGCGTTTCATTTAACTTCTCAAAGGCATCAAATCGGATAAATAGTCGGCTCCCCCGCTTTCGGAACGGGACTAACCCAATTTTTGTAAAATTGCGAAGTTCTGAAATAGAGTAGCCCGAAATGAGTGCTGCTTCTTTAAGGGGTATATATTTTCTTGCATTCTTGGACATGTAGGCATTCATCACTTTATAATAAATACGGCTTTAAAGTATATCATCAAAGCACCTCCTTTGCAAGCGCCTAAAGCCCGCAATCCTTGGTTGCTATTGTATAACGCATAATTCAGTTTTATTTTTGTTTCAATTCGCTCTCTTCACTTACTACCATTATATCAAAAAAAATGGCCGCGGTCAAGAGCGAGATTAGTATCACGTAGAAAGTATTTGGTATCAAGTGTAATTGAATCCAAAAAACGAAGACATTGCATTTTCTAGTGGGCGTAAAATAAATATATTTACTTGCTTTAAAACATCAAAAAACACTTCTTTGATTTGCTGTTTAATATTATTTAGCTCATATTGGAAAGTTGAACTTATCTCAAAAAATTCTTCGATAGCATTATTTAACTGCTCTCTATTGATTGCGCTCTCTCCTGCTTTTACGCTCGCTCCAGCCACTTGAGGGATTGTTGGGGAAATTACTTGAGCAAGTCTATCTAAATGTTCATCAGGCTCAAATACTGCTGAAAAATGGATTGATACAAACTGCTCAGTATTTTGGCTAATCTGTTTGGTAATATCCGGATTTAAAAAACCCACAACAAAACTTAAAGTTACAAAAATGCCCATTAATACTGTATGATTTTGATACCAAGGAGTGCGCTCCAAATAGACCGGAAGTGACCCAATGGGTAAATGACGAGGAGCCAACCCAACAGCAAAGCCACTCAAGGCAGGAATGCTTGGACCAATTGCATAAGCCGAGACGGGTGGCAAAAAAGCGCGGCGGAGCGCAGTTATAGCTTGTCCGATTTGTTCTTCAAAATTTTGCAAAGCTCTCCTGCTGAATTGACGTATTTGATACAAAAGGTCTGGTCGAGGAACTAGCAATTCTTTTTGTTGATTTGCTAAAACCGGCTGACCTATGGTAGCAAGTGTTTTTTGGTAGTCTGCGATAGCCGAAGCTGTTGTTAGCCATATTCTACCTTGTCGCTCGGAGGCTAAATAACCTTTACGACAAAGATAAGCCAAGTGGTCCGCAGTGTAACCGGACAACAACTTGGCTTCGGCAAGCGTAATTAACCTTTCGCGCTCGAAGCGTTCTGGCATTTTTGCTTTAGTTGTGTTTTTGTTTCTTGCTTGCCACGATGTAGATTCATCGAGGCGGGTCGGCTTATTTTGAGCCGAGATGAGGCTTTCTTGAGGTATCTCGGAACTCCGAGATGACCTTTACATTACTATTGTATCATAATTTTTTGATCTTGTAAAGACCGAAGCGATGCGAAACCGAACCATTTGTCATTCCGGAAGCAATAACTCCGATCCAGATCAGAGGCAGGCTATCCGGAATCCATTACTTTAAACGAATGGATCCTGAATCAAGTTCAGGATGACAAAAGTAAAAAAAGGCGCCGGCTCGCAAATTGCAAGCCGGCACACTTGGTTTTACTTCAATCCTCAAATCTTTGGCCTCCAAGCAAGGATTTCTTCCTCTGACATTTCAAGTCGTAGATCCATCGACTGAAGAAATTCGTTGACATCTTTTACGAACTTTCTCCCACCGCCCTTAAAGTGAAGAAGGTCAGCTTCGCTCTTTCGTACTATTTCCTCGACTCGATGGACACCATGATTCTTGAGCAGGTTATACGTCCGAACCGAGAGTTTAAGACCCTCAATCTTTTGAGAGACGAAGGGATGAATAGTCCGCGTCTCAAACGCTTCGTTAATGAGCGCATCGATTTCCTTCACATGCTTTTGGACCTTTAGCAAAACTTCCCTTAGGTCCTGGCACTCTTCAGCCGTTTTCCTGTGTTTGGTTAGAAATACCTCGAAATTGGCGATCATGTCCACGCTATCCATGATATCTCCTCCTCTTTTAATTTCCTAATTTCTCACAGACATGATATATTATCAAATTTATCTAAACCTGTCAATACAAAAAACCGAATCATTTCTGACTCGGTTTTTGGAAATGTCGTTGCGAATCCGATCTTGGTCGGATGTAGCAATCTGTTCCTTACTTCAATGTAACAGTAGCACCTGCTTCTTCAAGTTTCTTCTTTATCTCTTCGGCTTCTGCTTTGGCCACATTTTCCTTAATTGCCTTTGGCGCGCCATCAACTAAGTCTTTGGCGTCCTTTAAGCCCTTTCCGGTGACTTCTTTAACAACTTTAATGACGTTAATCTTGTTGGCGCCAGCGGCCGTAAGTTCGATCGTGAATACTGACTTCTCCTCTGCTGCTGCGGCTTCTCCTCCTGCTTCACCGCTTGCGGCTGCAGCAACTGCGACCGGGGCGGCAGCGGAAACACCATAGTGTCCTTCTAGCGCTTTTACGAGTTCAGAAAGTTCAAGCGCGGATAACTTATCGAGTTGATCAACGAGACCTTTAAACTTTTCCGGAATTTCGACTTTTGCTTCATCTGTCATATTTATCATTCTAGCAACTTAGCATATTAACAATTAAACATCTCGATCTGTTAAATTGTTGAGTTGTTAAATTGCTTAATTGTTTAATTGTTAAATTGATTATCTTTTAACTTGGGATAATACTCTCACTAATCCTCGAAGATTGCCGGACAACACCGTTACCAGTCCCCTTGCCGGTCCGTTAAGCACCGAGAGCAATTGCGCGATAAGTTGAGGCTTGGTTGGAAGTGATGCGAGCGAAAGTACTTGTGCTTTGTCGAGGCTATTCTTTTCTAGATAGCCATAAAGGATCTGTAACTTGTCATGAGCCTTACTAAACGAATTTAAAATTCGAGCCGGTGCAGTTTCATCTTCGGAATAACTAACCGCAACTTGTGTAGAAATTTTTAACTCTTCCACCGGCAAGCCAACTGCGTATAGAGCCTTTTTTAGTAAAGTGATTTTGGCAACCGTATGTCCTACCGACTCCGCTCGAAGTTTCCGCCGCAGCTCCGTCAATTCGGCAACCGAGAGCCCCTTAATCTCACTCACGACAAGCGATTTGGCGTTCTTAAAACCAGTCGTCAATTTCTTTACGATATCTTCTTTTTGTGCGCGTGTTTTTGCCATAATTATGTTCTACGAATTACGAAATTTATACGAATCTACGAATAAAATAAAAACGGCTTTCGCCGAAGAATTTCAACAACTTGATCCTGAGAGTTAGCTCCTACAAGCTACAAGCTGATCAAAGTTCCTCGGCAGGCTTGCCCGTCATAGTAAGTCTAGGCTGACGGAGGCGGGATTTAAACCTAAATAGGTACCTGATTTCTTAGGAAATATTCTTTATTATTAAGGGTATTATAACCTATTTTTAACTGCTGTCAAGCCAAAAAAATGTAAAGATTAAAGATCAAAAATCAAAATGCCGATAATAAATTCAAAATTTTGCATTTTAAATTGTCATTTTTCATTTTGATATTTATATTTTTATCTTAGATAAAGCGCCTTATTCGCGCTGTGTTCTTCCAGCGTTCGCGCAAATACTGCTTCGCCGTCGGGTTTAGATAAAAAATAAAAATAAACGGTGTCGGCAGGGTTGACTGCCGCTCGCAGCGAATCGAGTGAAGGATTTCCAATAGGCGTCGGCGGCAGGCCATTGTGTTGGTAAGTGTTATACGCATTCTCCGATTGAATATCCTCGGCAGAAAGTTGGCGCTTCTTTTCTCCAGTTGCGTAACCTAATGTCGCGTCCGATTGCAATGGATGGCCAACGGCTAACCGATTCATAAACACGCCGGCCACTAAACGTCGCTCTTCTGAAAGTTTTTGATGGTCGGCGATGGTTAATCCTTCCGTATTTCGGCCGACCTCGGCTTCAATAATCGAGGCAAGTGTCACCGCGTCGTAAACTTGGCGATTTTGGTCCTGCAGGCTTTTTCTTAAGAGTGGTTCGAATCTTGCGTCAAATGCGTCTAATAATTTCACTAGGACTTCTTTAGCCGAAGAATCGCGATGAAAAAGATAAGTGTCTGGAAATAGAAATCCTTCCAACGTGCCGTTTACGGGGAGGCTGTTTAAAAATTCATATTCGGAAAAGTTCTCTGGCTTTTTGATTTCACTTAAAAAGATCGACGCGGAAACAACTCCTGCTTCTTCCAACACCCCAGCAAATTCCGTCGCTCGATCGCCTTCGGTCAATGTCAGCCGAATTTCGTCAGAGTCATTTTTACCTGTAAGCACGTCCAGAATTTCTGCCGTAGTCATACTGGAGTCTAGGTTATGGTGGCCGGCGCGAATTTTTTCCGCAACAGATCGCAATACTGCGTAAGCGCGAAAGACAAACGCAGATGAAATTATCCCGTCTTCTTCCAGCCGAGCGGCGGTAACCGAAAGGCTTTCCCCTTCTGGAATTTCGAACTGAAATTGGTTGGGCGTGTCAGTCGTCGAGCTAAAAACTTTTTGATATGACCAAACTGCCATTGCCGCCGATGCCACGGCCAGCAGTACGAGGGTCGATAATATAGTTTTTCCAGTCGGGAAAGTTAACTTGGATCGGGAATAATCCTTCATAAATGGTTAGGTGGTTACGTGGATACGAGCGGCACAAATACAAAACCCGGAAACATTTTCTTGGTGAATTTAGTCTTCGACTCTTTTACGACACGAATTATATCATTAATTATCGGAATCACCAGAATTCCGCCCTCGGCCAACTGTTCTAGAAAAGCTGACGGAATTTCGTCAGCTGCGGCTGAAACCAAAATACGGTCGAATGGCGCGCGTTTCGGAAGGCCGAATACGCCCGACTGATTATAAAGCCGCACTTGCGTAAAATTAAATTGCTCTAAGGTTTCGCGGCCGCGCGTAAAGACTTCCAGAACAAGCTCAATGGCGTGCACCTCGCCGTGCTCACCTACAATCGAAGCTAAAAGCGCCGTAGTCCAACCTGACCCAAAGCCAATATCCAGCACTCTCATGCCGGATTCTGGGGCAAGCTGTTCGAACATAAACGCAACTGTCGTCGGTTGGGATATTGTTTGTCCACTACCGATAGGCAAGGCTATATCTTCATATGCATGCTGGCGCAGATGCTTCGGAACAAAGGCGGCTCTATCAATTTCCGTCATGGCCCGTTTTATGATTTGATTTCTTAAAACTCCGCTCTTCTCTAGGTGTTGGATAAGTTCTCGATTGTTTTCCATAGAAACACTCTATCAAAATTACTTTGAATCGGCTATATGGTTGCAAAAGTGAGGGCGGGAGAGGATTCAGAAACCGCTGCCAAGAAGATTT
>Ga0209542_10013188_pt1 | contig 14303 bp, 16 predicted proteins | sample RifCSPhighO2_01_FD_184028 | JGI IMG/M metagenome (GOLD analysis project Ga0209542, IMG submission 184028) | Soil microbial communities from Rifle, Colorado - Rifle CSP2_plank highO2_0.1 (SPAdes) (version 2) | ecosystem: Environmental > Terrestrial > Deep subsurface > Rock core/Sediment ...
GTGTCATGCGGGAGCGATTTCCCCCTGCACGGCAAAGTCAAGCCCAGTCAAGCCCTTCGAACTTCTAGTGGCGCTTCTCCGCGCGGAGTCTGAATGATCAAGATCGTGGACATTGGGAATCTCCGTGAGTTGAAGATTGATGGTTTGTTCTACTTTTTATATACTCTATATTTAAGTAATTATCAATGGGCACTCTCATAAAAAATCATCCTGATACAAAAATATAAGAGATATAATAATTCGTCCAAATTTGTACGATCGTACAAAATTGGACGAATTCATTTTAGGCCGAAATGGTTTTCCAGATAGAGATCGTTGTCGATATAATCCATGACGGCATAGCGCACGTATTTCCTCATTCCATAATGCTCAATGATAAAATCTATTTCATCTTCGCACTCATACGGAAACATGAACATACTTTTTTGCAATTCGTAAAAGCCCAACTCTTTCAGCTTTCTTCTTAGCGCATCCCTTCCCCACCGATATTTTTCCGGCACATCAAAAAACACTGCGCGCCACTTTTTATCCCAATCTATTGCCTTGATTTTCATTTCTGCGAAATGATAGGTTAACGCTTTTACCCTGCCTTTATCAGATAAGACAAAAGTAAAACTTCCATCCAAATTTTTTTTCTCTTTGATGACTTTAGATTTATAAAGATTTCTAATTTCTTTTTTTAATTTATTTTTATTAATCCTCTGCCATTCCTTGCCGATTTGTTTGTAGATTCTATGGTGTTGCACGGGACTACGAGAAAAACTCAAAGCAATCCCCGCCAAGAGAAGAAGAATAATCTTTTGTTTTAGGGCATTATCCATATTTTTACTGTTTTTAACCTCGTCCATTTTTGTACGATCGTACAAAAATGGACGAGCTTGTGCTTGGCGGATGAGATGCAAACCTGACTAGATCTGACTACGCCTGGCTAATGAACACCTCAATAATCAGGAACGCGATATAAAGGCCAAGAAGCGCCAGGCCTTCTTTCCGGGATATTTTGCGGTTGGTTCTGATAAATATTAATGAAAGAATGGCGGCCAAAATTAAAATAATCCTGGCGGTTACAAAGGGAGTGAAGTCCGGTATATCAAACGGAAGCATAACAGCCACCAAGCCCAATACCAGTGTAGCGCAAATAATCACCGACCCCATCACATCCCCCAGCACCAGCCAATTTTCGTTTTTGCGGGCGGAGATGATGGAAAAGTACATATCCGGGAAAGCATTCCCCAATCCCACAATTAAAATTCCCACCAGGGCCAGCGAAATACCCAGTCGCCCGGCAAAAAAATCAGCAGAGCTGATCACCGCCTGTGAAGCGGCCAAAAGTAAAAGAAGCAATACGACAATTTTTACCAAATTCCACAAAAATCCCTTGAAACCAATGGTGATGGCTTCTTTCTTGCTTGTATAACGCTTCTTGAAATTTTCCGACTTTGAAAAAAGCCACCAGGAATAAAGAACGAATGCCCCAATTAAAATAACTCCGTCAATCCTGCTCAACCGGCTGTCTAATATCAAAAGCAACGGCAAAACGGCGATAATGGCGGTAAAAATAGCAGATTTTTGCACCATGGCCGATTCCGCCGAAAGGCCCTTTTTACTGAAAAACACCCCAATGGCAAGTACCAAGGTCAAATCCACCAAATTCCCCCCGATAATATCTCCTAAGGCCAGCAGGGGCTTACCCTGGATGACAGCGTTTACGCAAACGAATAAATCCGGCAATGAGGCCGCCAGCGCCATCACAAAAAAAGCAATAATAAATTCCCGCCACTGTAAATATTTGGCCACTTCAACCAAAGATTTTACCAATCGTGAACTAAGCCATGAAAGTACGGCGCAAGACGCAATAAATATGATGACGACAAGATACCAAGCCATAATTTAAAAATTAAATAAAGTAGAATAGCTCATACGCGATTCCTAAAATAAAAAATATTACCAATGGATATATAATAAAATTCTTCCCACCGACTTTTCTGTACATCAGTAAAATTAAAATGCCGTCAATGGAAAGCAGTACGCCGCCGATGAAAGATATTAACGGGATGAAAGAATTTATCCCGATCAAAAACAATATTAACGGAGTAAAACAAGTAAACACAAAAGCGGGAAAGTGCTTAATACCCATGTCATACATAAAAATCTTTTTTAACAAAAGCCCTTCGGCAATAAATGCAATGAATGTGGTGATAACCCCCATACAAAGAGCAACTGCCATAACACCCCCGCCCAAGTAACTTTCCAATCCAACCAGGGCTGATTCCGTGGTGCCGCTACCCGTAATTGATAAAATTAAAAATGTGAACAAAAAATAAAAAACAGCGGTAATGAGCGTAGATGCGATAATAATCCCCCGTAAAGATTTCTTTTTCCCCCGCACCATTTCTTCTACTTCAGGAATAAACGCCGCGCCCCACAAAGAAAAAAGTAAAGCCCCATACGGCAGGAACCAATGCGCTTTGAATCCTTCCTGCGGAAAAATATTCAAGTTTTGGATACTAATATGCGGTAAGCCCTTGAAAACTATCAACAGTAAAATTGCCAACAGTAAAAGCAGTGCTAGAAAGTCTACCCGGCTGATTGCCTTTACCCCCAAATAAATAAACAGGCTGGCAACGGCAAAGTACAGCAAAACGTACGTCAACATATTTGAGCCCAATAACGGCGCCAACACCACTGACAAGAATTGGCTGCCAATGATAAGGTACACCAGCATCACGCCCATTACGCCAAATATGATCAGTACCATCATAATCTGTTTGGGGATGGCTCCTAAATAAAACCCCACAAAGCCTGGCCAGCGCTTAAAATCCGGCGTTTTCAAACTGATTTTTCCCACAATGATATGTAAAAACATCATCAGTGCGGTGAGTACCACAAAATAAAAAACCATCACCCATAAACCAACTTTTAGAGCGACGTACGGCAATGATAAAAACCCGACCCCGATAATACTGCTGGAAAGCGTGGCAACCGGCAAAACATAGTTTTTGAAAAAATTCTTAGACATTGTTCTATTTTACCTTTTTTGCCGATAAATAAGTATGTCAAGTCTGTGGATAAACCCGTCGTTTTATGATACGATGTAAAAAATTGGTCCCATCGTCCCTGCCTGCCGGCAGACAGGTAGCCGGCCAGCCCTTCACCTTCTGTTGCTCTCATCGTCTAGCCCGGTCTAGGACTCATGATTCTCATTCATGCAACTGGGGTTCAAATCCCCATGAGAGCGCCCAACTAAACATCACCATGAACATCAAACACATTTTAAGCGCCAAACAATTTTTGAGTAAAAACCTGCTAATGGAAATTTTTAAAAAAGCAGATGCTTTTGAAACATTAGACAAAGCAGGCAAGCTTCCCGATTCATTAAAAGGCAAAATTCTCTCCTGCTTATTCTACGAACCGAGTACCCGCACTCGGTTTTCTTTTGAATCAGCAATGCTAAAATTGGGCGGTCAGGTAATTTCCGCCGAAAGCGCCGGACAATTTTCTTCGGCTGTCAAAGGCGAAACATTGCAAGATAGCATTAAAGTTGTATCAGGATACGCCGATATTATTGTGTTGCGCCATTCTGAAATTGGTTCAGCCAAAAAAGCGGCTGCTATTTCTGACGTCCCAATCATTAACGCAGGCGATGGTGCCGGAGAACACCCGACCCAAGCAATACTTGATTTTTATACCATAGTAAAAGAACTGGGCCGGATTGATAATTTTAAGATCGGCTTTGCCGGAGATTTGCTCAACAGCCGGACCATGCATTCAATTATTTACCTTCTTTCCATATGTAAAAATGTAGAAATATTTTTAATGTCTCCAAGCCAGCTGCGACTTCCCGCAAGATACAAGCTGATCTTAAAAAAACAAAAAATAAGGTTCCGTGAATCAGAAGGCTTCGGCAATACTCTGGGACAGATTGATATTCTATACACCAATCGCATCCAAAAAGAACGATTCGCCTCGCCAGAGCTTTACGAAAAAGTTAAAGACTCTTTTGTATTCAATATAACACTGCTAAAAAAGTTAAAATCAACCGCGGCCATTTTAAACCCCCTGCCCCGTGTAAATGAAATCAGCCCGGAAGTTGATAAAGATAAGCGCGCCGCATACTTCAGACAAGCAAAAAACGGATTATACATCCGCATGGCGCTCTTAGGGCTTCTACTTATAAAATAACTATTTTTACAACAAAAAAAGAGCATTAAATGCTCTTTTTTTGTTTATTGTAATATTTGACATTTATTTAATTACATGATAAGGTATGGACAGTCAAAAAAGCCCTTTACAAATAATCTGTCGCCCCTTATTCCGAAAGGACACCGTAATGATCCGAACATTGAAAGACGTCTATGATCAGGCGGCCGCACTTGACGAAAGGCTGGCCAAGAGGAACAAGCCAATTTCCATCTTCAAGACAAGTCGCCTGGCTGGGCCAATCATCTTCAGGGATGAAGTTGGCGCAGCGTTCCTGGAGGTTATGTACCGATTCAACACGCACTTCGTGCCTCGCCAAATGCCCGGCAGCGGTTCGACAGCAGGTACCACCGACGAACAACAAAGGTGTCTGGTCGTGCCAGCTTCAATGAACCTTTGGATCAACGTCAACGCCCTGCACTTCGCACGGCAGTACGACGGCCCATTCAACGAAGATGAGGCAGTGATCACTACTGATCAAGAGTCCGAATTCCGGCAAAAGACACAGCATCCCGGCCTGCCCTTTATGCATCGCGGGGTGCTGACCTTCTCTGCGCCGAACTCATCCCAAGAGACTGCCTCTCCCTGGTACAGTGTGACATGTGATGATCTGTGGCACGTCCTGCCCAGCCAGCGAAATTTGATGATCCTCGCAGCCACCACATCTGGCAAAGGCTGCAATGTTCGCTCGGGAAGCCTGATCGGCCAGCACTACCTGTTCAGGGTACCCATCAGCAGCCCATTCTTATGGGATGTTCAAAAGCTGGTAGACTCGGACGCTTCGCTCGTCGAACGCTGGAACCAGTTGAAAGACCCCTCCAACGCAATGGAATGGGCGAAGGCCACCCAACCCCACAAGGATCAGGTGGCAAAGAAAATCGCGGTAGCTGTCACCGAAGAGTGGGTACTCGGCCTGCATTTGGAGTTCATCCCGGCAAACCAGGAAGTGATACTGCGTCCTGTGGTGACAGAAAGGCATCTGGAGCGGCATGGAAGTATTCCGCCAGAGTTTGCCAAAGACATCATCTACAACAACTACAAGGGTGTAGCTATCGTTTAGCCGCATCAACCGACCGCATGGTTTACCCAGCGGTTTTTTTATGTTAGTAATCCGGCGGCAACTGCCAATAATTGATAATATACTGGGCTAATTTTTTAAAAATAGGTGCCGCTGAAAGTGAAGATTTAGGGACTTTTGGATTATCTAACTTAACTAATATTAAGAATTCCGGTTTTAACGCCGGGCCAAACCCGATAAAGCTTTGGATGGTTTTATCAGCGTAATACCCCTTGCCATTGGTAATAGGAACTTCGGCTGTCCCTGTTTTACCGGCCAAATAATATCCTTTAATTCCCGCTGATTTTCCAAAACCTCTATCAACCACATTAATCATCATTTTTGTCGTTTCCAGCACTGTTGACGGCGTCACGACAGAATCAGAAATTTGGGGTTTTATAATAATTTCATCTTGCCCATGAACAATTTTTTCAACAATATACGGCTTTACAACCTTACCGCCGTTGGCAAGTAGACTGAAAGCCCTTACCAATTGCAAAGGAGTCATTTCAATTCCCTGCCCGAAAGAAGCGGTGGCAAAACCAAAATCAGACCCTTTTTTTAAAATATCATTTCTTGAATATACTTCTCCTTGCAAATCAACTCCGGTTTTTTGATTAAAACCAAATTTCTCTAAATAATCTATAAAGGTATCGTGGGGCAAGAGACTGGCAAGATACATTGCCCCCGTGTTGATTGATTTTTCAAGAATACCCGACATGGTTTGTAAGCCATACTTTTTCCTATCAAAATTGTACACCGTGTCAGGACCTATTTTTACAAAACCTTCATCAGTAAATGTTGAGTCCGGCGTAACCTTTCCCTCATTTAAAGCCATCGCCATAATCAGGGGCTTAAAGACCGATCCGGGCTCAAAGATTTTCTGGATTGCAGAATTTTGGAAGATGCCAAAGCCGGATTCTTTTGAATATTTATTAGGATTAAACGGTGGAAAGTTTGCCAAAGCCAAAATTCTGCCGGAATCCGGTTTTATCACAATAATTTGCCCGGAATCAATATCAATATTTTTTTTGGCCTCGTCTAAAAGGGCTTCTGCCTGAAATTGGATATTATAATCTATGGTTAAAAAAAGGTCTGATCCGTTTAAAGACTCTTCTTCGCCTTGCGAACTGATAATGTTTAATCCGGTTTTTTGTTCTTGTATCCCCTCCTTGCCTTTTAGAATATCTTCATAGTAACCCTCTATCCCATACTGGCCAAGGTTGTCACCTCCCAAAAATCCAATCACTTGTGAAGCAAGGGCTTCTTGGGGATAATATCTTGCGCTGCTGTTTTCGAATATCAGTCCTTCCAACTTGGTTTCTCTTAAACCTTCTATTTCTTCGGGCAGCAAATCTTTCTTCAATACCACATAAGAATCTGATTTCGTTATTTCGGAAAGAATAGATTCCTTGGAAAACCCGACATGACTGCTTACTATCTTTGCAAAAGCATCTTTGTCTTTAATATTTTCGGGCACCGCGGCAATCAACCATTTTTCTTTATTAATGGCCAAGCTCTTTACTTCGCCAGAACCCAAGCGTCCATGACTTTCTTTGCTGTTTTTAAAAAAAACTTCGCCCCTGTCACCTTGGATTTTTTTAAACCCGGCCTGTTGGCCAAGCGCCTGCGACTGGTAGTATTTACGATTTAATACCTGGATATAAAATAAGCGGCCAATAATAATTGCCGCCAACATAAAAAACAAAATTAACACCACCTTCAATCTCCAGCTATTCATACTTGGTTTATGTTACTTCACCACCGCCAAGGGGCTATCTAAGACTTGCACGTACGTTACTGCAGTGGTTTTTTCAAAATTGAGGTTTCTAGCTTTTTGATTAACCTGACCCAAAAATCCGCTCTCGGCAAAATTCGTTTCAAGCCTCCTATTTTCTTTGGAAAGAGTACTTATTTCTTTATTATAACTTTTAACCAAATACACCCCCTTGGTCAACTGGTTAACTAAAAACACATAGGAAACTAACATGGCTACGAAAAATAAAATACCCAAAAGGGATATCAACTTCCAGTTGAGATTTGGCAAACTTAGTGATTTAACCCTTTGGTGTATTCCCCTATAGGTTGTTAATGCCAGTGTTGTCATATTTAGATATTGGGTGTTTGGTGTTGGGTGTTGGATTCTAACGACGTCACCGTTGCTAAAACCTAACACCTACCACCTAACACCTAATTATTGCCCTCAATTTTGCTGACCTCGCTCTGGGATTTTGCGCCAGTTCTTCGGGCAACGCCACAATGGGTTTTTTAGTTAATATTGTTACAACGTTATTTTTTTCTTGTTCCTTGAAAAAGTTTTTAACCATCCTATCTTCTAATGAATGGAACGATATTACTGCCAACCTTCCCCCTGGTGCCAATATTTCAATGGCCTGGGGCAGCGCCTTTGCCAAATTACCCAATTCGTCATTTACCGCGATACGCAAGGATTGGAATGTCCTTGTCGCACAATGAATATTCTGGTTTCTATATTTTGCACCAACCGCCTGTTCTATGATGTTCGCCAATTCTAATGTATGTTCTATTCTTTTTACTTTTCTTTGTCGCACAATGGCTCTGGCAATCTGGCGAGCAAACTTTTCTTCTCCATATTCGCTTAACATTCTTTCCAATTCAGTTTCTTTATATTCATTTACAACCTTTTCCGCGGTTAAGTCTCCCGCACCATAGCGCATATCCAACGGTTCATTTTTGTTAAAAGAAAATCCTTTTTCTGATGCATCCATGTGCCATGAGGAATATCCCAAGTCCAGTAAAATTCCGTGTATCGGCCTGAAATGATATTTTTCTATAATTTCTTTGAGGTGTGCGTACGAATCGCGCGTCAATACTACCCTTTCACTAAATCCCGTCAAATTCCTTCTTGCGTTTTCCACTTGCCTGGCGTCAGCGTCAATCCCCAACACTTTCCCCCGGGGAGATGTTTTTTCCAGCAACAACTTTGTATGCCCCCCTTCTCCGCAAGTCCCATCAACCATATTTTCATCGGGCTCTGGTTTCAAATATTCCAACACTTCGCGAACCAATACGGGCTTGTGGATCATATTCCCAGTGGTCCTAATTTTGAAACAATTTCCTCAACTCCCTTTTCAGCATCTTTGCTGTAATTTTCCCACTTGGCTTCATCCCAAATTTCTAATCTGTTTGATAAACCGCAAATAACTACGTTCTTTTTTAAATCTGAATATTTTTTTAAATAATCCGGAATCAGTATCCTGCCTAACTTATCCAAAGAAACTTCTGTGGCGCTGGCTAAAAAGTGCCTAGTGACTGATCTTGCTTCGGACTGTGAAATGGATAGACCGCTAAATTTTTGCGACTCTGCTTCCCAGTTCTTTTCCGTCCATACTATTAAACAATTTTCAACTCCTTTGGTGACGATTACTTTAGTACCCAACTCTCCCCTGAACTTAATAGGCAACGCCAAACGTTTCTTGCTATCTATAGTATGTTGATATTGGCCTATTAACATTTAGGTTAATTTATCCCCAAGTTTATTGATTTTTCCCACTGTTATCCACTTTTATCCACTACACTGTATTTATAACCTATTTTATAAACTTAGGTCAACACTTTTTAAATAATACCCATTTTGTTCGTAAATGTGCTTACTTATCCACAGGTTATTAAGGATTCATTTTTATATTTACGCTAAAAATAAGAATTCTCCCATTCCCCACCCCCCTCTTAAAATTTTGGCACAACAAAAAACCGCCAAAGGTATTGCCGATTTTTTAATTCAACTAACTTGTATATACTTTAATCCGAGTATTCGGCTATAATGTCCAACGCTTGGCCGGGTTTTGAAACTCCCGGATACCTCCATGCGCTGATTATATTTCTTATATCTTTAATATCTTTATACATTAACCAAATTTCTCCGGGTGGTATTTTACGTGCCGCTAACCGTTTGGGACTGATATATACTTTTCTTGTATGCATAACTGCAGTGGTGCCGGTGGCAATCCCCTTTTCTTTGCGTTCGGGTTTATAAATCATCTGCAATAATTTTGTTTTTGAGAGCCCATATTGGCGCATTTTTATTTTAGAATGCTCTGTCCAAAAAATCTTTTTCATATTTGTGAACTTATTTTACCATAGCTATAAACAAAAAGGGATTATCCGGCTGGACAATCCTTGAAATAAAGCGAATTCACTTGTGCGGCCTTTGGGCGGCCGGTGGATTTGGGGTGCGTTTCGTTCCCCATATCTCGTTGCAGATACCCAATGCCACAATCAGGATGGGTAGGCCGAAAATCAGCACCGCCAACCGAAACAGCTTCTTATCTTGCCAGATTCGCTCCATACTATCACTCCGTTTGGTTTATTTATCTCCGCAGAGATAAAACGAAACTAGGCCACACTAATGAACCCATGTCAATTTTACACCCATTAAGAAATCTTGTCAAGTCTTTTTGGTGGATAAACATACAACTAAAAACAGCCCCTTGCGAGACACGAGAATTGCCGGCTTTGCCGGAATTCCCGTCTGCGGGGCTGTTTTTGTTTAAATACTACTTAACCTCTACCTTCGCTCCTGCTGTTGCGAATTTCTTTGCAATTTCATCTGCTTCAGCTTTCTTAACCCCCTCTTTCACCATTTGAGGAGCGGCGGCGGCTGCATCAACCAAGTCTTTTGATTCTTTCAATCCTTTTGCAGTCACGTCTCTTACCACTTTAATAACCTCAATTTTTTGGGCTCCCACTTCTTTTAATTCAACATTAAAAGAAGTCTTTTCTTCAGCTGGGGTGCCTGCGGCTCCTGCTGCTGCAACTGCCACTGGGGCGGCTGCTGAAACACCAAACTTAGCTTCCAACACCTTCACCAATTCTGCCAATTCTACAATTGACATTTTTTCAACTTCTGCAACCAATTTTTCAAATTTGGCCGGAACTTCTACTTTTGTTTCTTCCTTTGCCTCGCCGGAGCTTGCAGCGGCGGCGGGTGTTTTAATTTCGTCTGCCATAATATTTTTTTATTAAAATTTAGTTTTATGCGGCGACTTTTGCTTTTTCTTCCCTTATTCTATCCAACACACGCACGAAGTTTGCGGTTGAACTGGAAAGAGAACCCACCAACCTGCTCAATAATTCGTTTCGGGTAGGCAAGTTAGCTAGCACCAATACCCTTTCCCTATCAATAAACCTGCTTTCAAAAATTCCGCCTAATAATTTGAAATTCTCGTTGGTTTTGGAAAACTTATTGGCAATTCTGGCGGGCGCAATTTCGTCTTCAATTCCAAACACCAACGCTAACTGTCCGGGTATGCTGGCTTTTATTTTATTCCAATAAGAAATCCCTGACTGGCCGAAAGCAATTCTAATCAATGTTTTTTTGCCTACTTTCAACACGCAACCTGCTTCTTTCAAAGTTTTTCTCAATTTGAATAAATCTGCAGAATTTACTTTTGAAAAATCGGCAAAAATAACTGACTTTTGTTTTGCAATTTTTTCTTTTAAGCTTTCTAACGCTTTTGACTTTTTTTCTTTTGTTAATGCCATAAATAGGTTTTGGGTGTTGGGTTTTAGATGCTAGTTTGCCGACCGTTCGGCTAATACCTAACACCCAATACCTAACACCTAATTTAAATAAAAAGCCTGCGACCAGCAGACAAATACAAAAACAGAAAATCTGTTTGTTCACCTCGGTAGGCTCCTTTCGGATTTATTTCTTCGCTTTTGCAAAGATACCCACTATCTGCGGCTCTTTAGTTATGAATAAATACTAATCTATCATGCAATAAATGTCAATATGCATTAAAAAACTCGCCAGTCGGGTGACAAGCGAGTTATATACCACTCTAATCCTACTAGGTGGCTTGGCGTACGGCCTTCCACAGGTACTTCCACCCGGTATAGACCGTGAGCAGGATCGCCAACCACAAAATGGCGAATCCCGCGCTGGTTACCATAGCAACCTCTATCCCCAGCCACCCGCTCAAATGCCGGTCAACAAGATTGCCAATCAGCAAAACCACCATGGCTGTCATCTGTATGGCGGTTTTATGTTTGGCAATCTTGGTTACTGATAAAGTAACCATTTTGCGGAGGATAGAGACGACAACATCGCGTACGACAATAGCGATAACACCACAAAGTAGTAAATCGCCAATAATGTCCATGCGATAGAAAAGAATAAGGGAAGAGGTGACGAATGCCTTATCGGCAAGCGGATCAAGTTGCTCCCCGATATTCGATTCCTGGTTTAGTAGGCGCGCCAAGTACCCATCGAGGAAATCCGAAAAGATTGCGGACCCGACGACAAGCGCAAGGTACGCATAATCCCACGTTTCTTCTGAAAACGGAGCCCACCACACAAGCAGTGCTGCCACAAACCGATAGTACGTGATCATGTTGGGCAACGACAAGGCATGTGACGGGCGCTTGACCAATGGCTCAACTTTTGTTGCAGCCGACACGTGATGTATCCCCCAAAAAAGGTTTGAATGACAAGGTGCTACCACGTTTGAAAAATCTTGCCTTAAAATTTCTCAAATGTGAAAACAGTCTTATCTTAGATACTTTGCTACGGCGATATTGTGTTCTTCCAGTGTTTTACTAAAAATAGTAGTGCCCGTGCCATCAGCAGAAAGATAATACCAATACGGGCTGGCCGTCGGATATATGGCCGCCAAAATACTGTCCATTCCAGGGTTTGAAATAGGCCCCAAAGGCAATCCCCTATATTTATAGGTATTGTACGGAGAATCTATTTTAGTGTCTTTTATTTTAACCGATGCATGACCGTTGCCGGTAATATAGTTAATGGTTGAATCCACATTCAAGCCCATGCCGTTTTTTAAGCGCTTCCACAATATGCCCGAAACCACTTTTTTGTCGTCTTGCGATGTGACTTCTTTTTCAATAATAGAAGCCATGGTAATAATTTCAAAAATGGATTTCTTTTGTAAAAAAATTTCGGCTCGTAATTCCGGCGTCAGTTTTTTATCAAAATTTTCAAGAATGGTTTTTACAAACTCTTCTGCCGACTGATCCTGATACACCTGATAGGTATCAGGAAAAACATAGCCCTCTAAATTAAGTTTTTTCGGTTTATCTTGTAAAAACGCAAATTCCCTGCTCCAGTCTTTTTTGATCGCAATCAAAAAATCTTTAGCATTATAGTAATCTTTGTCTTCCAAATATTGACCTACTTGATCAAGATTCCAACCCTCAATGATAATTGCATTGGTTTTTATCACATCCCCCGCTACCAGTTTTTGCACAATCACATTAACGGGTATCGATGAAGATATCAAATACGGACCGGCCTGTAGATTGCGATGCTTACCTAAAATAACTGTGTACAGTCTGAAAAAAAGACTGCTTTTGATAATCTTTAAATCCTCAAGGTCTTGCGCAATTTTTGCAGGCCCAAAGCCTTTTTCTATTGCATAGGTTATCGGTGCGGCGTCTGCAAAAGATTTAGGCACGTAAAATTGCCAAACTAAAAAAAGGCATAGGATGCCCAAAACTGTCACTACGATGATTGTTGTTTTTTTAGTACTTTGATTAAAAACCATTATTTGTCGCACAATAATACTGCTTTGCAGGGGCGCCAGGAATCCGTCCCGCTTCGCGGGACTAGAACCCGTCGCTCATTTACACTCGCTCCTTCAAAACCCTCGGTTTTGAATAATTTCCTACACGGGGAAATACCCAATTTCCCCGACCCCCTTTTTGGGGTTCAATTCCCAACTTCTCTATTCAAATTCTAATCCCAAAAATTGGAATTAAAATTATGAATGCAGGGGAGCTGGGAATCGAACCCAGGCTAAGGGTTTTGGAGACCCTTGTGATACCACTTCACCACTCCCCTAATATACTAACAAACCCTAAATCCTAAACTCCAAACCCCAAACAGATTGTATCAAAATTTTCTGATTTTTTCAATTTTTTTAAATGATTAAGCCCCACCTATCAAAAGTGGGGCCTTAATGTGGATTCCTTGCGGATTCCTTACGGGTTTAGCTGGAGCGCGATCTCCTGCTCAATCTCTGCGGCTCGGGTTTCAATCCGCGCCTTAAGATTGGACCGTTCCAGTAAGACCTTTTCGTTGGCCTCTCTGGACTCCTTAATCAACGTCTGCCGGTCCTCTAGCTTTTTCTCCTTGGCTAGAAGGAAAGGCAATGCTTGCTTAAGGGTAAGGGCGACTTCCTCCAGCTCCGCTATTTTCTTGTCGCCCTTGATTTGCATGTCACGGAGCTCCTTGTCTCCGTCTATTCTCATCTTCTTGACTTTCGCGGTCAAGCGGATGGCATCTTCGCGTTTTTTGGTTTCGGCCGCAAGTCGGGTCTTCTCGTCCTCGGCCCGCTTGGCCTCGTCCGCGACCCTCTTAGCTTCGGCTACCTTTTCAGCGGCTTCCCGCTTGGCCTTGTCATCCTTGAGCTTAAGCTGCGCGGTGGCGACCCTTTCCGCCTCCTGGTCATCCTTGAGCTTCTTCAAGATTTGGTTCTTCTTGAAGATCTCAATGCCCAGATCGACGATTTCCAGGGCCTTCTCGTCCGCCTTCTTCTTCGCGGCCGCGATGACCTCGGCCTTCTTTTCGGCTGCCTTCTCCTCGTCCGTCCTGATGACTGGAGTTGAAGCGGGCTTTTTGGCCGTTTCCTTCTTGCCGTTACATCCGCTGTTAACGAAGATGCAGATGACGAAGAGCAGGAAACCGATACCACCGACGATGCTGCTACCGATGATGACGGGCTTGTTGGACTTGCTTGCCATGACAAATGCTCCTGTGTGTGAGGGGTTAGTTTTTGGTTGTGGATTTTAGAACACATGATGTTCTAAAATCCACAACCAAGTGACATGCTATGTTGTAAAAGAGCTTCTTATCCTCTATACCTTTATTATACACCTATCAAGAGACCCTGTCAATCCCCCCTAGGGGCATCCTCCTTTCAATCCTATTATACCCTATATTAAAAAGGGGTCAATATTTAGATTTTTTAAATTTCTTTTCCAACCTTTCCCAAGTAATAAGAAGTGGGACTGCGACGAATGGAGATGAATAAGTTCCTGAAATTGT
>Ga0209542_10013192_pt1 | contig 14301 bp, 13 predicted proteins | sample RifCSPhighO2_01_FD_184028 | JGI IMG/M metagenome (GOLD analysis project Ga0209542, IMG submission 184028) | Soil microbial communities from Rifle, Colorado - Rifle CSP2_plank highO2_0.1 (SPAdes) (version 2) | ecosystem: Environmental > Terrestrial > Deep subsurface > Rock core/Sediment ...
CTTCCGGTATAGCGGCTGTAGATGGATAGGAATATAATGTACCTGACATTGAATACCGGCTTCGACAAGCGCCTCAAAAACCTCACGCCTACTCTTTTCAATAACCCACTCTTTTATTCTGATTGGATAAAGGTGCCAGGCCGCCAAGACCCCCTTTTCCTCCTTAGGTATAACAATACCTTCGAGTCTATTTAAGTGTCTTTGATAATTTTTCCATAAACTTCTTCTTTTTTTTATGAAAGCATCTATTTTGGAAAGTTGAGAGAGTCCTAATGCAGCCTGTAAATCAGTCATCCTAAAGTTATACCCTAAACTTTTCACCTCGTAATACCAACCGCCAAATTTTTTAGAAAGCTCTGAGGTCTTTTCTATACCATGGTTTCTGAAAAGCAATAATTTTTCATAAAAACTTTTATTGTTTGTAGTCACTGCCCCGCCTTCTGCTGTAGTGATAGTTTTAACGGGATGAAAGGAAAAAGTCGTAAGATTCGCAATCGAACCAATTTTGTGGCCTTGATACTTGCTTCCAAACGCATGCGCTGCATCGTCGATAAGTATAAGTTTATGCGTTTTAGCTAGCTTCTTAAGCTTACTCCAGTTGGCAGGATGACCGGCAAAATCTACTGCAATTATCGCCTTGGTTTTTTTGGTTATTTTTTTCTCAGCTTCCTCGACATTGATTGTTAATGTATCCTCATAGATATCTACCAATATAGGTTTGGCATTGCAGTAGAGAACACAATTAGCACTTGCAACAAATGATATGGTAGGTATAATCACTTCATCACCAGGACCTATGCCTGCGACAAGACAAGCCAAATGGAGGGCGTTAGTACCATTTGATACACAGGCTGCGTATTTGGCATCAACATAACTGGCAATTGCATTCTCAAACTGGCCAATTTTTGGCCCCGTGGTAATCCAGTTTGATCGCAGGGTTTTGACAACTTCAGCGATATCATTTTTATCAATCCATTGCCGGCCATAAGGAATTTGACTTGCCTTAGTCATCATTGCCAATTTTAAATTGTGTGAGGAGTTTTTTAATTTTGGATATTGTTAACCAATCTTTATTGGTATCACTTGTGTAGATAAATGCTTCCGTAAGTCTTTTGTTTTTCCCTTTAATTTTTTTTAATTCCCACCAAGCAAATTCAGGTCCGATCAAAAAATGGTCTTTAAATTCCCTTGTATGTCTTGCCTCGTCTTTTGAAATAAGAATCTCATTGAGCTTTTCCCCCGGCCTAATGCCTATAATTCTGATCTTGGCCTTACTATTGATTGCCTTCGCCAAATCGACTATTTTGATACTTGGAATTTTGGGTACGAAAATTTCTCCTCCTTGCATAATTTCTGTACATCTAATGACAAATTTGACTCCTTGTTCTAAAGTAATCCAAAACCGAGTCATTCTAGAATCTGTTATAGTTAATGTCTTCGATTCCACCTGATTTAAAAACATCGGCAAGACGCTCCCACGGGAAGCCATAACATTACCGTACCTTACTACGCTGAACTTAATATTCTTTTTGCCCACATACGCATTTCCTTGAATGAACAGTTTTTCCGCTACCATTTTTGTGGCACCATAAAGGTTTATTGGTGCGCAGGCTTTATCCGAAGATATTAAAATCGCTTTGCGCACATTAGCGTCAATAGCGCTTTCTATAACATTCTGCGTGCCCAAAATGTTAGTCTTAACCGCCTCGAATGGATTATATTCCAAAATCGGGACTTGTTTTAGGGCCGCAGCATGAATGACTAAATCGACACGGTCCATCGCTCTTTTCAATCTAGACATATCCCTGACGTCACCTATAAAGAATCTAAGTCGCGAATCATTTTTGAATTTTTGCATTAAATTATATTGTTTAAACTCGTCTCGAGAATATACGCGAATAACACCGCCAAATGCGGCTTTTCTCAAAACGTATTCTATAAAAGCCGTTCCAAAGGATCCCGTCCCGCCGGTTAAAAGAATTGTTTGTTTTTTTCTCATTTTTGATAATTCCAGGAATCCATAATTTTGTCAGTAATTTTTTTCAGATTTGATTGATAATTAGCTGTATCAGATGTGATGTAATAATCAAGTGCTACACTTCCTCTATTGCTGATATTATTTTTTCTTGTCCCATGATCCGCAATTTTCACAAGACTATCGAAAGTGTCAATAATTGTAACATTTGCAAGCCTGCCAATGCCTTCAAAATGCTCATAGTATTTAAACGCATTTTTAGGGTTTGTAAAATGTATTCCATCGTCATAAGTTAAAATAAATACCCGTTTGTCAAATAAGAGCCCCTCAACAAGCATTGTAGAGAGAGGACAGATCATGAACTGCATATTTGCAAGAAGTTTGGGATAATATGAAAGATCAGGGGCGTAAGAATCACCCAGTTCCCGTTTGTAATATTTTTTAGCATCCTCATCTAGTTTCACATGCTTAAAATCAAAATCAAAAAAAGTGTCAGGGCTAAGTCGAGGATGTCTCCAAGGATGAGGGCGGTATATGATTGTTAGTTCTTGGCCACCTTTTTCGATTAATCTGTCAATTTCTCGCAGCGTGGTCAACTCATCAAAGGCCAAAGCATTGCCCGCAAATAAAGCATACTTGAAAGGGTATAGCGATGGTGGTTTTTTATCTCTCGCGTTAAAGTATTGGATAAAGCGAGGCGTGCCCAAAATAAAAATCTGATCACTTTTCATTCCATGTATTCTTATTGCATGCTTTTTTGTCTGCCTACCCCACACGCTCATAAAATTTGGTTTTCTGGTTAAAATTGTTTTGCTGCAAAGATTATCCCAGTTGTCAATAAGCATTAAAGTAGGGATCTTTCTGTCATTTGCTATTTTAATAATTTCGAACGCCCCTCCCTCATAACCGCTTGAGGGTATGAGTATGAGATTTGGATTAACTTTCGCAATTACTCTTGAGAGATTATTATCTTGGGTTAAGGTTAATATTATTGTCTTCACAATGTGATAAATAACAGGTGAAGCAAAAACTGCATATAAGATTTTAAATTTACTTGATATGCGCTTGTAGCGAAATTCGAATGTCCTGCTTCTATTTATAAATTTTTTTGTATTGATATTAAATAGATACTGATGCAGGTCAGTTTTTTTAACAGGGTAGTTGTATACATAAATCTTGTTTTTCCCAAGTTTTCTAATTTGCCGGCGCGAAATATTGTTACTAACTAAAAATACACAGTCTATCTTTATTTTCGAAAGCGCTTTTGATTCAATATAATTTCGAAAATATTGCTGGTTACTAAGGACGAATAAAATTCTCCTCGGTTTAGGATTAATCATAGATCAGGGGGAATTATAAACTTCTTCTAACTCTTTTCGCCAGCGAGACAGAATCAAGCTGATGATGTCTAAGTACTTCTTGATTTTGGCCACATTCTGGGATTGAGGTTATTCCCAAAGAGACCACCTTGAAATCAAGCTTATTTTTTGCAACCATCGCAGCAATTAAAGTTCCTTGGCCTAAATCAACGTAGTGATCATCAATTGAAATAATCGTCTTATATTTTGTTAAAGTCGACAGCCATTTTTCATCAACTCGATTTAGCCAAGGAAGATTAATAACCGCAACTGAAACTCCCCGAGTCAAAAGTTCTTGTGCTGCCTTTACTGCCTCAGTCAGCATTACCGCCCCATAGGCAATGATTGCCGCGTTGCCTCCTTTAACAATCTCAACACCACGTCCAGGTTTCAGTTGATAGTTTTTAGGCAACTCAAATGGTGTTTCAACAGGGATACTGACTAAACGGATATAGGTACTTTCCCGATTGTCATTGACCGCCCACCTTAGGGCCATTCTGGTTTCTTGCTCACAAGAGGGTTCAATCATCGTCAACCCTGGAATCGAGCCTAGCGTCGAGATCTCACGTACTGATTGGTGAGAATGGCCAGGGCCACCAGGTAAAAGTCCAGCCAGCGATCCGACATAAATAATTTTTGTCTTTTCAGTGGCATTATTATAAATTTGCTCATTGGGACGAGTTGAAAGAAAACAGGCAAAGGAATGAACTATTGGTAATTTGCCAGATAAAGCCAAACCTCCGGCCAAAGAGACCATATGCTGTTCGGCAATGCCACATTCAATATAACGATTGCCAAATTCATTTTTGAAAGGAATAAGCCCTGTGTCCAGAACTAAATCAGCATCCATAGCGACGATGTCTTTCCGCCTGCGGGCAATTTTGACCAACTCATCAGAATATGCAGCTACCAATCTTTGCGGATTTTCTGGGATAATTTTAACCTCAGGCTCAACATGCTCATATTTTAGGGGTTGAACCCCTAAGTCATTCAATCGCTTATTGACTCTCTCAGACAAGTCCTTAAATGCTAAATGGTAATTTTTAATACTTAGCGCCCCGCTGTGAAACTTATAATAACCGTCATCAGCCACTTTTTCCATAAAAGAAACACCTTTACCCTTAACAGTATCGGCAATCAGGATTTTTGGTTTTGATTTTATTTTTCTAAAATGCGCAAAAGTTTTTGATAAAGCTTCAAAATTATGACCATTGCATCTTTCAACTTCCCATCCGAAGGCTTTAAATTTTGCCCCCAAGTCCCCAAGGTCACTGGTTTCTCTCACCCATGTATCTGATTGAATTTTATTATGATCGACAATCACTATTATTTCGCCAAAGCTGCCGTTGGCAGCCGGTTGCAGTGATTCCCAAAATGATCCTTCTTGTAATTCTCCATCGCTGCACATCACAAAAATTCTTGGTAAATTTTTAACTTTTAACTTTGAACTTTGAACTTCAGCACGCAGTGCGATTGCCATGCCCATGGCTTTAGACACTCCCATTCCCAGCGGTCCGGTATTGGTCATTATGTAAGGAGTAACAATGTCGGGATGCCCAGGTAATCCTCCGAGCCTTCGCAACTTATGAATATAATCAAAATCCAACCTTCCGGTTCCAATAAGCACGTTATAAAGCGCCGGCACATCATGGCCTTTTGAAGAAAAATAAATGTCCGAATGTTTTTTGATTAGCTCATTTGGCGAAATCATTTCATGAAGCCACAGCCAAGTGACGATATCCATCGAGCTAAAGCTTGAACCAATATGCCCCGATCCGGCTTTTTCTATCATATAAAGCGTGTTTATGCGAAAAATATCCGCCAAAACTGCCGCCTTCTTAAAAGAATCTTTTATACTTTTTTTAATTCTTTGTATTTCTTCTAACGAAACAAAATTAAGATAATTCATTCATTAACTCTACTTTAATGATTTAAATCATTAAAGTTTTAATTTCATTGATTTTGATTCTAGTTTTCTTTTTAAAAGTAGCTCGGCAAGCAGAAAATCGATCCCAGTATCTATGTCGATCGACTCATTTTTTTCAAGCATCACATATCTGATTCTTTTACCAGTTAAAAGCTGATCTTTCATCAGGGTGTTATATCTTACCGCAATTACATCCACGTGAGCATAAGCAGGTGGTAACAGTTGTCTGGCCATATTGGAAGGTTCGCTAAAACCTGTTAGTTTTTTATCGATAAGCATAGCTTTTCTTTGAATAAATGGTTTAAGTTCATTACCGACAATTCGCCAGAGTTTATAAGGATGTTTTGGTGCTGGTGCAATGGTTCTTGCAGACGAAGCTTTTGAGTCATCAATCAGAAGTTTAATACAAGCATCAATTGATTCGGTTTTGCAAAGTGGGGTAGTGGGAATCAGCCTCACAATAATATCTGCCTTCCATCCATTGTTTTTCTCCAGCCAGGCAACAGCATGCGCAAGATAAGAGATATCATCAGCACTATCGCCTGCGTATTTTTGCGGTCTGATAAACGGAACTTCGATTCCCAGTTTTTTACCAATTTTTGCATATTTTTCTGAATCAGTTGAAAGAATTAGTCGAGTTAAATATTTAGATTTTTTGGCAGCCGCAATAACCCAAGCCATTAAAGGTTTCCCCAAAAGCGGCTTAATGTTTTTATGTGGAATACTCTTTGATCCACTCCTTGCCCCGACTATTCCAAGAACATTTAAATTCTTGCTACCTCTTTTCATCTTTAAGAATCTACTCTATTAATCTAGTGTATTAGAGTGACCTAAATCTTTTCTGGAAGGTGCTTTACGTAAACAGTTTTCCACTCAGAGTAAACGTCTAAAGCTTCTGTTCCTGGTTCTCGCCAGCCAGTACCGGAGTTTTTAACTCCACCAAAGGGCATGTGGGGCTCACTGCCATAAGTTGGGCCATTGATGGAAACAACACCTGCCTGAATTCGGTTTTTAAAAACTTCCCCCCTATGAATACTGTTGGTATGAATTGCCGCCGTCAGTCCAAAGGAGATATTGTTGGCAAGATCAATCGCCCCGTCAAGATCTTTGACTTTATAGAGACAAGTTATCGGTCCGAATATTTCTTTTTGAGATATTTCAGCATCTGGATCAACATTCTCCAAAATCGTTGGTGCCATATAAAAGCCCTTCTTGTGCTGTCGATCAGTTAATCTGTCTCCTCCGCAGAGGCTTCTCGCCCCCTCCTTCTTCGCTTTTCCAACAGCCTCAAGCATTTGTTTTAATTGTTGTGCATTTATGACTGGGCCGAGATCATCATCATTCTCTGTTCCAATCTTAAGTTCCTTGGTTTTTGCAAGTATTAATTTGCGAAACTCATCATAAACTTTTTCAAAAACAATAATTCTCGAAGCAGAAGCACAGCGTTGTCCGGCATTTGAAAATGCTGACAAAACCGCTGCCTCTGCAGCTTTTTCTAAATCGGCATCATCACAAACAACTAGTGGATTTTTGCCGCCAAGCTCAAGACAAACGCGAGCCAAATGTTCTCCTGCTGTTTTTTGGATGTATTTGCCAACATTCACCGATCCGGTAAAGGAGATAAGATCGACTCGTCCGTCCTCAACCAGGGGGGCACCAACTTCCTCCCCAAATCCTTGAACAACGTTGAAAACTCCCATCGGCAGACCAACTTCAGCCAAAATTTTGGCAAGCCACAAAGCGGTTAGGGGCGTATCCTCAGAGGGTTTCATCACGGCGCAATTGCCACACAGAAGCGCCGGAAACGCTTTCCAGGTAACATTGGCAATTGGCGTGTTGGCAGGAATAATTAACATACAGATTCCCACTGGTTGGCGAATAGTCATTGCATAGCGATTTGGCACTGCAGAAGTTGTTGTTTTACCATAAAATCTACGTCCCTCTCCTGCCATAAAAAAACCCAGCTCAATTACCCCGCCAACCTCGCTTGCAGCATCTTTTGTCGATTTACCACACTCCAAATGGACAATTTCGGCAATCTCCTTTCGTCTTTTTTGAATCAGCATTGTCGCTTCACGAAGTAAAACAGACCGTTCAACCACTGGGGTCTGACTCCACCTATCAAAAGCTCTAGTTGCTGATTCGATTGCCAAAGAAGCGTCCTTTTTATTACTTCGCGCCACTCGTCCTAAGTCTTTGCCGTTTGCCGGATTAATCTTTGCAAAAAACTTCCCAGAAACCGAAGGGACTTCTTTATTATCGACAAAGTTTAAAACTTTTTTCGGATAGGTCATTTAACTATTTAACAATTTAACAATGTCGTACTCATAGTGCTGTAAATCCTCCGTCAACAATCAAATTCTCTCCGGTCACATATGATGAAGCATCAGACGCCAAAAACACAAGTGGTCCAACCAGATCCTCTTTGTTTGCCATTCTCCCAAGTGGTACACGACTGCTATATTTTTTGACAAACCTTGGATCTTGATTATTAAATACTCCCCCCGGAGAAATCGCATTAGAGCGCACATTGTATTTGCCCCACAAAACCGCCATATAGCGCGTAAGTTGAACCAAAGCAGCTTTAGAGGGTCCATACATCGGCGGTTTTAAAAATGGCGGATCGGTTTTAATATGATCATAAAAATGAGGATCAGGGGAGACTAAACCGTAATGAGAAGCGATGTTAATAATTGATCCATCTCTTTTCTTAACCATTTCGCCTCCTATAACCTGAATCATCTGAAATGCTCCCAGAACATTAACATCAAGAATTTTCTCTCCCACTTCCAATGGAATGTCCTCAAAATAATAACCCTTTCTTAAAGCCATCGGCGGCTGATCGATGGCTGCATTATTGACCAAAATCGTCGCAACTCCATATTTTTTTTGACACCATACTTTGGCTTTCTCAACAGATTTTCTATTAGTAATATCAGCACGCACTAAGGCAAGTTTTTCACCAAATTCTTTCTTAAGATCGACAAACTCTTGGGAAATTTTAACTCTTGCCAGGTCAAATCCTGCCACTGTTGCCCCAGCCTCAAGCAATGCACGACACCACACGGGGCCTAAGAGTCCTACTGCTCCAGTAACGACTGCAATCTTTCCGTCAAGTCTGAATTCATCTAAAGTATTTACTTTTTCTTTTGATAATTTTTGCATGCTACTATCCAATCGCAAACTTCACGAACTGCTCCAAATCCTCCAGATTTTTTGGTTTGAAATAGGGCACTCTTTTTCACAAGATTATCAGAATCAGCGACAACTACTGGCAAGCCCACCATCTTCAAACAATCAATATCATTTATGTCATTACCAACATAGGCGACATTAGCAAGCGGGACATTTAATTTTCTGGCAAGATTTTTCAAGGCTGCCGATTTATTATTAAGACCTGTTTTACAAGGTACAGATAATTTTTTGCAGCGTTTTATAACAACCGGATTTTTTTCTGTAGAAATAACCCAAATTTTTACCCCCGCGTTTTTTAATGAAGTTAGTCCAAAGCCATCTCCCCTAAAACAACGAACAGTTTCTTCTCCTTTCTCATTTATATAAACAGTGTTATCTGTAAAAACCCCGTCGAAATCAAAAACGGCCAGTTTAGCATCAGCGGCTCTTATATTAAAATTACCCACGATATTGATATTCCTAGACATATTCTAATTTAAGCAGCTGGTCCTTCTTGAGAGGGGTCTTTAACACCTTGCCATAAAACTTATCTGCCTCATATGGCAGCAAACCCTCAAAAGGAGATTTGAATGTTAAATCAGATCGTCCAATTGTTTGGCCTGCCTTAAGGCTTCTGGCAGCCACAATACATTTACCCATCTTATAAAGTCCGGCTCTTTCTTCCTCGTAAAATTTTTTTACTCCGTCTCCCAGCGCCATCTTGACTCTCTGTAAATCTCTTACCAGCTTTCTCATCCCGACAGGTTCCAGGGAAAATGCATGATCGCTACCTTTCATAGCTCTATCCAGTGTAAAGTGTTTTTCTATAACCCGTGCTCCCAATGTGTAAGCCACGGGATCAACAGAAATACCATTAAAATGGCTGGAAAAACCAATAATCGCCTCAGGAAATTCTTTTTTATAAGTTTCGATAACTCGAAGATCCAAAAGGTGAGCAGGAGCTGGGTAAGCTGCAGTACATTGCATTAAGACTAATTTACTATTGATTGCAACGATTGCACGATAAGCCCTTTTTACATCCTCTAAAGTAGCTGTGCCTGTTGAAACTATCATCGGCTTTTTAAATTTAGCAACATAAGTCAAAAGGGGAATGTTATGAATGTCGCTAGAGGCAGTTTTAAAACAGTTAACCCCTATATCATTTAGGAAATCAACGCTTTTAAAATCCCAAGCAGTGACGAAAAAAATTATTCCCAATTTCTCTGCATATCTTTTTAAGTATTTATACTGTTTTTTGCCAAATTCCAATGCTTGCCTGTGAAGTCCATATGTTTTTCCAAAAGCATTTTCGCTATTGTAGGCAGTGTCAAAATATTTTTTCGTGTAAAGCGATCTGTTATTTCTTTTTTGAAGTTTTACAGCGTCAACACCGCAGTATTTTGCAGTCTCAAAAAGTCTCTTAGCTGTCTCTAAATCTCCCTGATGGTTATGTCCTACTTCTGCGATTACAAAACACTCACTATCATCAGAAATTATTCTGTCACCAATTTTGATTTTTTTTGAAGTCATCAAGTATCAAATGAAGATTAAAGTATTTGACAAAAAAAAGCAATATTGAAGTTTTTTAATAAGGTTAGCTTCAAGTAAAAGTCTAAAATTGATAAATAATGACAAATTAGTAAAATAATTATATTTCAATATTATGCATATTTATGTCGTTTAATCAAAAATATTTATCTGGATTTACTCTAAACTTCAATGCCATCTGTCTAAGTTCTTCCTGGGTATCACTTGTCAAAGGTATGCCTTTTGCAAGTCTTTCCTTAAACTTAATTTTCTCTGGATCTCCCGCTACCATAATTTTTCTGTTTTTAGTAAATGATGGTTCGGATCTTAATTCATCCAACATCTTTTTCAATCGTTTTTTAAAACTCCTCAAAGTTGTAAATGATTCAATGTTGATGGCTATAAAAAAATGTCCTAATTTTCTCCGCCCTTCATCTAGGGGATACATTTTTTTAATATTTCGGCCCCAATCCACCCCCGTGAGAAGCGAACAAAAAATTTCGATCATCAGCGAGAGACCATACCCCTTATAATTGCTGAATGGTAAAAGTGAAACAACCTTCTCGGGATCTATGCTCACTTTCCCTTTGTTGTCTGCAGCCACTCCAAAATCAAGTTTTTTTCGGAGATTTTTATACAGAATAACTTTATTCCAAGTAGTTTGACTGGTTGCCATATCCAAACAAAATGGACTTTCATCCAAACAGGGAGCGGCAAAACAAATCGGGTTGGTTCCCAAAAAAGGCCTTTTACCTGCGTAAGGAATCACAAGTGCATCTGAGTGCGTGCAACTGATGCCTATCATACCCCTTTCTGCTGCAAAAATTGAGTATATTGCAGCGGCACCAAAGTGAGAAGAATTTCTGACTGCAACTGCACAGATTCCTGTATTCTTAGCAAGTTTTACAGCCTTATCCATTGCAAACATTCCTGCAGCTATTCCATAGCCATCGTCTGCATCCACTATCCCTGTCGATTTGCCCGTTTTTTTAAAAGTAAAATATGCCCTTTTATTAATTCTTCCCGTCTCTGCGGCTCTAATATAATGGGGAATTAAACTTACGCCATGGGAGTCGACGCCTCTTAAGGACGTATCTATTAAGCCATCAGTAACCTTTTTAGAAATTTCCTGTGGAATTCCACAAGCAGAAAATAAATTATAACCGAAATTCCGCAACTTTTTGTGCGAGAATCGAGATAGTCCACCGTTCACGTTGTTAATATTTTTCTTTATCCGAAACACTATGGCTTATAATGAGGTATATAATATCATGCCTCGCAAGCAGTTCCGATTGGTTTTGGATATCTCTTAAAAGACCAATATCGCCTGTGCCAAGTATCACATTGCCATTTTTAGTACGCAATTCTCCTGCTAATATGCCGATAAGGTTGCCGGACTCATTTCTTAACTTGTCGTTGATATTACCTCCAAATTTATCAACATGCCAATATAAAGTTAAGCTGCAACCTCGAATGACTTTTTCGCATCTTCGATTTACACGTATTTTATGAAAATCGATATATTCGTATTTGGAAACATTTTTGCTCATCATTTTTTCACCCTCATATTCAAGGTTTTCTCTTCCATAATCATCTTTAAGCCGCGCCAAATCCTTTTTGTTTGGAGGAGATTCAATTTCCATTACCAGCGCACCCTTTTTCGAAGTCGCTTTGGAGGAATGAAAAACAGCTTCATCTATTATTGCACTACCACCTTCTTTAAGCTCGTACTACCCTTCCAGTGATGATAAAACTACCCTGCCGGATATAACCACAAGAGAAGATCTTTTGTTTGGGTGACAATGCATTGAAGTAGCATGCCCACTTCTCAAATACAAAATCCAGACTGCTGTATGTTGATTTTCGAACATTAAATACTCGTATCCCCACGGTTTGTTAACAACTATGCCCCTGTAGTTCAAATTACTTTGTAGATTAGGTATTGAGGTCTTCAGTCTCGAAAGATTTTCAATATCGGATTTGGATTTTACCAATCTTTTAATCATCAAAAAGAGGAATCGGTATTACTTATTAATTAAATCGATTGTGGTTTTCATCCAAGCCGAAAGATTTCTTGGGTGATCAGAAGTAACTAAATTATCGTCAACAACGACATTCTTTATAAGATATCTTGCGCCGGCATTTTTAAGGTCATCTTTCATCCCTATATAACAGGTCGCATTTTTATTTTTTACGATGTCAGCAGATATTAAAACCCAAGGACCATGACAGATGCTTGAAACAACTTTCCCTGATGAAAACATCTTACGGATAAATTCAAGCACTTCTGCAACCTGCCGCACACGATCTGGAGCTTCATAGCCTCCGGGAATAATAACAGCATCATAGTTTTTCACAGAAAGCTCTTTTAAATTAATTGAGGGTCGCATCGGCAGTCCATGTTTGCCAAAAACCTCGCCATTAGTACTCGTTGCAACATCCACCGTAAACCCTTCTTCCTGTAATCTGAAGTAAGGGTAAATTACCTCAACATCTTTAAACCCGGGGCCTGTAATTAAAACTATTTTTTTTACTCTCATTCTATTGTCTTAACCAATACATCTTATTTTCATTAACCAAATCGTTTAGATAAACATAATCTTTGGGTATACCAAGCCATTTCCAGAAACCAAAATGCGGCAGCACTGCAAGCTGTTTTTGTTTCATTAACTTTTCAAAAACCTCTTTTTCCAGAGTACATTCGCTAAACGGTGTAAGATATGATAAGATTTCCCTTTTAAAAATCATAGAACCTCCGCTTATATATCGCAGGCTATCTTTGTTTGTTTTTTTTACATTGTCGCTAAAATCTACAGCCAAATTGTTCTTAATCAACAATTCAGTATCAGACAAAGGGGGTGCAACCCCAACAATAGTTGCTACTTTATTCATTTTTTTGTGAAATTTAACAAGCTTTTCTATGTTGATATTTGATAAACACTCTGCATTACCAACAATAAATTCATTCTCGTTTTCAAAATATTTCTTGCATCTAAAAATTCTAGCTCCCGTCATTGCCGAATCCCCGGTATCGACGAAAGTAATTTTCCAATCGGATTCCTGTTTTTTCCCTAGGCTTTCGTATTGTTCAGGCTTGGAGAGATTAAGGCGAATATCGTTGCTATATTTTTCATAATTTGTAAAATAATCTCGAATCATCTCGCCTTTATAGCCTAAGGCTAAAATAAAATCATTATGCCCAAAAAGCGCATATCGCTTCATCGTGTGCCAAACGATTGGTCTGTTACCGAGTTTAGCCAAAGCTTTTGGGATTAGAGATGATTCTCCCTCTAATCTAATACCGCTTCCACCACACAAAATTACTACTTTCATAGACTTAGGCGATTATACAATATGGTAATTATTGTTCCAATTCGATTTGGGCCAATATTAGCTAAATCCACCATCCCATTTTATATCTGAACTAATTTTTAAATTACTTTTTTTAAATAAAATGACTGGAAATAAAAAAAGTTTTGTGTATAATGGCACAGATACAGCTTAATATCAATGGCAGATTACAAGTTTTTTCAATCAAGCATTTCTGAACACATTAAGGTCGTTTCAGACTTGCCGGTTGATAAAATTCAACAATTTGCCAATGACATCTTCAAAACTATTGATAGGGGAGGCAAAATAATTTTTTTTGGCAACGGCGGTTCGGCAACCCAAGCTGCCCATTGGGCCGAAGAATTTGTCAACCGCTTTGTCAAAAAAAGAAAACCTTTACCCGCTATTGCTTTGGGTACAAATTTCGCCAACATTACGGGAATTGCCAACGACTTTGGTTTTGAAAAAGTTTTTGCCCGAGAAATTGAATCACTTGCCGAAAAAAAAGATTTAGCAGTAGGAATTTCAACATCTGGTGAATCTCAAAATGTCATCAAAGCCCTGGAGCTAGCTAAGAAAAAAAGGATCAAAACTTGGATTTTGACTGGCAACACTAACAATAAAGCCAAAAAAATTGCCGATAAATCTTTATCCATTACTTCTGACAAAACTGCCAGAATTCAGGAATTACATACTCTTGTAATTCATATAGTCTTGGAATTAATTGACGAAAAATATGCCAGCGATAAAACATAATTTACTGCATCATTCAGATTTCTTTTCATAGTAATATTTTTGGGGATCGGGAATTTCCCATCCTTTAGGCCATAACCAGTCTCAACTCCGACAAATTTTATTCCAGCATTTTTTGCAGTTTTAGCATCAACTGTTGAGTCGCCAATAAAAAAACTGGAAGTTAAATCGGTATTGAAATCTCTGACAGCTCTTTTAATAAGGCCTATCTTTGGTTTTCGGCAACTGCATTTTATTTTTAAGAAGGGAAGTTCGCC
>Ga0209542_10013194_pt1 | contig 14299 bp, 16 predicted proteins | sample RifCSPhighO2_01_FD_184028 | JGI IMG/M metagenome (GOLD analysis project Ga0209542, IMG submission 184028) | Soil microbial communities from Rifle, Colorado - Rifle CSP2_plank highO2_0.1 (SPAdes) (version 2) | ecosystem: Environmental > Terrestrial > Deep subsurface > Rock core/Sediment ...
CTAGGAGATAAAACTTTAGATTTAAAATAATAAAACATGCCAGAACCAACCACAATCGAACAGTCGAAAAACATAGATGAGCTGCTTGCTCCGTCAGCTTTCAGTATCTCTTCTAACTACTTTCAAATAGGGGACAAGTACGCACGGACACTATTTCTTGCAACCTACCCACGCTATCTTCAAACCAACTGGTTTTCACCGGTAATAAACCTTGACCGGGTGTTTGATATTTCTATTTTTATACTTCCCAAAAATACGGCTACAGTATTAAAACAATTGAGAGACCAGTTGGCCAGACTTGAATCTCAGGCAATGGAAGAATCATCCAAAGGACAAGTTCGTGACCCTATACTAGAGACTGGCATTCAAGACATAGAAACTCTTAGGGACAAACTTCAACAAGGGACCGACAAATTCTTTGAGCTTGGGGTTTATATCACGATTTACGAAAACAGCATTAAAGAGCTGGGTGAAACAGAAAATAAAATAAAAGGGCTCCTCGAGTATCAACTGGTTTTCCCTAAGCCGGCAATATTCAGAATGAATGAAGGTTTTAACTCAACCCTTCCCATAAATGACGACCGCCTAAACATACATACCTCTTTAAACACCGAGCCTCTTTCTTCATTGTTTCCATTTGTTTCTTTTGACCTGACCTCCAGTTCGGGAATTCTCTACGGAATAAACACTCACAACAACTCACTTGTTCTTTTTGACCGTTTCAATTTGGAAAACGCAAACGCTGTTGTCTTTGGTAAGTCTGGAGGAGGGAAAAGCTATACGGTAAAACTTGAAATACTACGAAGCCTGCTTTTTGGAACTCAAGTCCTAATAATAGACCCGGAAAATGAATATAAATACCTGTCTGACACAATAGGGGGGACCTCTATCAAAATATCTGTAAACTCTGACCAACACCTAAACCCGTTTGATTTACCCATTCCGAAACCGGATGAGTCATCAGCTGATGTTTTTAAATCTCACATTTTGGACTTAACAGGACTTCTAAGACTTCTCCTTGGCGAACTGACACCTGAAGAAGCGGCCGTCTTGGACGAAGCCCTCATTCAAACATATGCCATTAAAGACATCACCTCCGAATCGGATTTTTCTAAATCTTCACCGCCACTCCTCTCTGACCTCCAAAGCATCATGGAGGGGCTGACTGGAGCAGAATCAATGGCTATAAGATTAAAAAAATACACACAAGGAACTTTTTCAGGATTTTTAAATAAACCCACCAACGTCTCTTTGGATAATCAACTTGTAGTGTTCGGTATTAGAGAAATGGAAGAGGAATTAAGGCCCATAGCCATGTATCTAATTTTGAATTATATGTGGGTAACGATAAGAAGGACTCTAAAAAAGCGCATCCTTGTTGTTGATGAAGCCTGGTGGCTTATGAAATATGAGTTGGGGGCCAACTTCCTTTCCAACATCGCCAAAAGAGCGAGAAAATATTACGCAGGACTTACAACAATATCCCAAGATATCCCTGACTTTCTCGCGTCACCTCAAGGAAAAATCATCTTAAGCAACTCTTCAATACAGGTCCTGATGAAACAATCACCATCGTCAATTGAAGTGGTAAAACAAACATTTAACCTCACTGATGCTGAAAAATATTATTTGTTGGAAGCCCGCGTAGGATTCGGGTTGTTTTTCTTGGGACAAAACCACATTGGAATCCGTGTAGTGGCTTCTTACGCCGAAGACCAGATAATCACATCTGACCCGCGACAAATACTTGAAATAGAAAAAGCTAAAGAAGAGTGGGCAAAGTTAAGAGGATAGATCGTCAAATAATTAATCCCAAACAAATGGCCGAAACTTTTGAAAATGAGCCAACAAACGAAGAAACATATGCGGACCAATTAGCCCTAGATCAAGAACAATATCAAACCGAACAGCAACTTATTGATTTCCACGATGAGGGTATAAAATACGGACACCCTTCTTATGTTAAATATGGCATAGTCTCTTTGCTTGGACTAATAACAGAAAGTACTGACTTTTTAGACTTACTCGGTATTGGAGTAGTGGTCAGTAAACCAGTTGCCTTGTTTCTTACTTTTATAATTTTCTTAATTTTTTGGCTAACAAACACTAAGCAAAAAAATGCTGACAATTATGTAGGGAAAGCAGAAGAAATGATTGAAACAATTGCAACAAACCTTGCCCACATTGAAAGACGGGCTTTCCAAACAGCCAAATTAGCAAGGCGTTTTGGAGCCAAACGTTTTGCCGCTCGCATCAGAATCAGTTCCCGTCTCGTAAAAAGGAACCCCTTATTCAAATTCGCAGCAGCAGGAGCAGCCAATCTTGTCCCATTTATAGCAGTTTTCCCGTGGGTTTTACTTGGTATTTACTTGAGCTATCGCAACGAAAAAAGATCCTATCTAAACGCTCACGAGACGGCAGAAGAAATAGCTGAGCAAATCCCAGAGCTACAAAACACATAACAAACCCAAGAAAGTGAATAGAGGATTTATTGTCACCTTAGTCACCGTATCGTTATCCTTCACCGCATTCCTCGGAGGGTATTTAATCAGTCAAAAAGATTTTCACAGAAGCCCAAATTCCATCTCTACTGGAAGTATTTTGGATAAATTCAACGACAGTGATTCCGACTCCGGTCCACAAACAGAATCTTCTGATACTTTAAAACTGTTAAGTTCTCGTAATGTCTTGTCGCCGGTCATGTCCGTAGAAAAAAACAGTATCCTTTATTATGAGAAGGGGACTGGAAAAGTTTTTGAATTAGATTTTAAAGACTTAGTAGAAAAGTCAATTTCCGATGCTCCTTTGGCAAATCTGACAAAAACTATTTGGTCACCTTCAAGAAAAGATGTTGTATCTGTTTTCTCCTATCCGGAAGGTAACCGTCACAAATATTTCAACTACAAAACAAAGGGCTCTGTTGAATTTGAAGCAAACATTAAATCTCTGGTTTTTTCTCCCGATGGAAGTCAGGTGGCTTATTTTGGAAACCAAGAAAACTTTTGGGGAATATTTTTATCAACTCCTGACGGAAGTTCTTCTAAGCTATTGCTTCCAAGTCGCTTAGAAAGTAACGAAGTTTACTGGCCGTCAAACGAATCACTAGCCTTCAAAACAGATAATTCGTATGGGTCTGATCTGTATAGCTTATCAAAAACAGGGGAAATTAGAAAAATATTAGAAACAAAAAATAAACTTGAAGTTAAATGGTCAAAGAACGGCTCTCAGTTTTTGTTTTCACAAAAAGAGGGGACAGAGACAAATTTATTCTACAAGAACCTGGGCTCTGAATCTGAAACATCTCTAGGTGTTTCAACTTCAGCATCAAAATGTGACTGGAGCATAGATAACAAGACAGTAGTTTGTGGAGTACCCAAACCACAAGCATCTGGAGATGAGGTATATGAAATAAACTTAGACGGAACCAAGAAACTTCTCTCTTCACCAACCACAAAAATAGACACAGCGGAACTCTTTCTCTCTGGTCTAGATGATTATGTAGTCATTCTAAATAGTTTGGATAATAAATTATATGTGCTGAAGAAATAATCGCTCTCGCCTCATCCTTTTTCCTGTCATAATCCTCATCTCGTCACTCACTTCAAGTAATAGGCATGTATTAAACCAAAATAATATGTAACCCTCGCTTGCCTCCTCACTACGCAAGCTTGCGGCTCGGCGCTCGACCTATTATTTTGGAATACATGCTCTGATTACTTTCAGCTCATGACTCAATTCGTCAAATGACAGAAAAATGATGAGGCTTGAGCTTGTAACTTTAAATAAAAAAAACCGACGGTTAGGTCGGCAGTTGCTCAATATTTATTCTGTCCAGAAGAGCCAAGTAATTAGGGTCATGCGACATATTTCTCAACACATCTCTCAGGCTGGATTCAGTGAATAAGGGGGTTATTATGTTTACTGAGGTCTTTGATAATTCATTAAACAACTCAGTAAAAGTAACACTTTGAGTATTCTTCTGCTCCATAGTGTACAGCATGGTATTTTTAACGAACTGTTTGTCCATTTCACCTTGAGATTGAATTCCAGCCCAAAATGTCAAATTAGCCTCCCTGATGAACTTCAGCGAAACTACACTTAAAACAAAATACCACATTGTGGTACTTTGTCAAACATGTCAAGAGTAGCCTATCTCTGATTTTACCCTTTCCACGAATGAGCCTGCCCAATAAAGTTTGACCTTCTGTTGCCCATCTTCTGCAATAAACTAAGCAACTGGCGGAGGGTGTGTCCTTTTTATAAAATTAGCAAGATTTTAGAAAAAGGGGCACCCCGCAGCACGCATAGAGGTTGTGTGAGTTATAAAAAATTATGGATACGGTTTAATGACTATGCTTCTTTGTGGCTCGTCACCGACACTCTCTGTAACCACATCGGGGTAGGAAGCCAGTTCCATGTGAACAATGCGTCTTTCGTAAGCTGACATGGGAGTAAGAACCTCCGCTTTTTGAGTATTCCTTACCCTGGATACCGCCTGTTTAGCCGTATCAACTACAAAAGATGCCCGTGATTTTTTATAGTCATTAATGTCTACAACAATATTCTGGTTATCACTATTTTTTGAAACCACAGCCCTAACTAAATGTTCCAAGGCTTTAAGATTCTGCCCGTTTTTACCGATAATAAACCTCACGTTGTCGGGAGTATATATGGAGACAACCGTTGCTTTTGATTCAGTTCCGCCTTCCTCCCGTACCTCTACCTGACAATCAAGATTCATAAAACCAATGATTTTTTTAATCATTGTGACAACCTTTTCCTTGCGTAAAGCAACGGGGTTGCCACGCAACTTTTCGTTGTTTTGTTCTATTATATTATCCACGATGTTTAATATACAACTGCTCTAAAATTGAAAAAATTGTAGTTGTTATCCAATATAATATCAAACCTGCTGGTAAATTCCAACCAATAACTATTATCATAATCGGGAAAAAATACAACATTTGGCTGTTTAGAGCAGCCATTTCTTTATTAAGACTTGCTCCCTGATTTTGTGCCTTAGTCGCCCAAGCCTGAACAAACTGAGCTCCTCCGGCAAAAATTGCCAAAATAGGCATCTTTGAGGTTATGTCTATAAAACTAAATGATATTTTATTTATTTCCCCCGGATTTGAAACAAATCCATAAAGCATACTTAAGTTTTCAGGCTTCAATCCTGCGATAAAAGCCTGGTATAGTGCTATTAGAATGGGGAGTTGGATTATAATCGGAAGGCACCCGGCTAGAGGGTTTATATTGTGTTCCTTATACAACTTCATAATCTCGGCAGATTGAGTAGCTGAGTCACCCTTAAGTCTTTCTTTAATTTCTTTTATCTTGGGGTTTAGTTGGTTCAGCTCTTTTTGAGACCTGACGGTTTTAATAGATAGAGGGAAGAATAGTATTCTTATAACGGCTGTCAACGCAATTATTGCCAACCCAAAATCATTTCCGGGCAAAATATCATAAAGAAAAACAACTGCATTAAACAACGGACGATATAAAATTTCAGTATATAGTGTTCCCATATTTAAGCTTCATCTATTCCCGAACCCCCTAACGGATTACATCTTAAAATCCTGTTTACTGCTTTTAAGGTTCCTCTTTGTGCTCCGTATTTAGAAATGGCATCTACCGCATAATCAGAGCATGTCGGATAAAATCGGCAAGAAGAATTAAAAAAGCCCAAAGGGCTACCAGCCCAAAAAGGGGATATTGCTTTCTTGTAAAACAACATGAACTTAATTATTATTTTTTTCATTGTATTTTTTTAAGCACTTTCATAAAATCTTCTATCAAATCCTTTTTTTGTGCGGTAACTATTTTTTTTGTTACGTAAACAATAATATCATGGCTCCTGAAATCATTGAGCACACTTCTTACTGTCTCAGAAAGAATTCTTCTAACTTTATTTCTCTCAACAGCCTTCTTGGCAACCTTAGTTGAAACAACAAATCCAAATCGCGCAATGCCTAGTGTGGTTTTCTTGTACTTAATAAATAAAAAACTGCCTTTAACAGCTCTTCCTTTTCTGAAAACATCTTCAAAATCAAGTTTCTTTTTAAGTCGGTTTTTTTTATTCAAAGCCATGCAATTGTCGTTTCTCTCTTGGGCAAAAACCTATACAGCTAAACTGTGCCTACCTTTCCTTCTTCGTCTTGTTAGGACATTTCGCCCAGATTTAGTTTGCATCCTTCCCAAAAAGCCGTGTTTAACTTTTCTTTTCTTCTTTTTTGGTCTAAATAGTGTTGATTTCATATGTTTTAGTATATTACCTAATGAGCACTAAGTCAATTTTATTTTTTTAGTGGTTTTGTAGTGTTTTTTTTCTTTGTCAATATTGTGTTAATATTTTCCACTTGTTATACACACTATATCAACTAATTTCTTGTCTTAATAAAATTTTTATCAGAGTATACTTATGTCAGATAATTAATCCATCTTATGACCAACGAAGAACTCTGGAAAGCTGTGTTAGGAGAAATGGAACTGTCTTTAACTAAGGCTAATTTCACCACCTGGTTTAGAAACACTACTATTTTGTCTAAAGACAAGAATGCTATTATCATTAGCGTGCCTAACGGATTTATCAAGGAATGGCTTGAAAACAAATTTAACAAAAGAATTCTTCAGTCTATAAGAAATTTGTCTCCGGAAATCAGAGAAATTAAGTATATGATTGGCCGTACCAAGATAGAACTTGCGAAACAAGATTTTTCTAATATGGGTCTCGCCACAGAACTTGAAGAGAGGGTTGAGTCAGACTTAGACAAGGATTTAGACAAAACCACGAACCTCAATCGAAAGTACTCCTTCGAATCTTTTGTCATCGGTTCAAATAACGAACTGGCTCATGCTGCTGCTTCGGCTGTAACTAAAAACCTTGGCCGTCTTTATAATCCATTGTTTCTTTACGGCGGAGTGGGGCTAGGTAAAACTCATCTTCTCCAAGCCATTGGTAACAAGATCTCATCAGAAAACAGAGATAAAAAAGTTTATTACATTCCCGCCGAAAGATTTACCGCTGAAATCGTTGAGGCAATCAGAAATAAAAATATAGAAGAACTAAAAAGCCAATATTGCAAACTTGACCTGCTGATGATTGACGATATTCAATTTATCGCCGGAAAAGAAAAAACCCAAGACATATTTTTCTCTACTTTCAATGAACTTTATAGTAAAAACAAACAGATCGTTCTTTCCTCCGATCGTCCTCCCCAAACAATTCCTGCCCTTGAAGAACGTTTACGTTCACGCTTTCAGGGTGGGATGATTGCCGATGTTGGTCTGCCTGACTTTGAAACAAGGCTAGCTATCTTAAAATTAAAAACCACAGAGAAAAACTATGAACTTAATTTGGACGTTCTTACCTATATAGCAACTCATATCCAAAAAAATGTCCGAGAACTGGAAGGAGCATTAAACAGAGTTGTAGCTTTTGGTCAAATATATAATCGAGTTCCGGATTTGAAAGAAATAAAAAACATATTAAACACTTATCTAAGCACACCCTACAAAAAAACTTCCCCTCAGATAATTCTTAAGTCTGTCGCTGATTTTTACAGTATTTCTCTGGCTGATCTGGTAAAAAGAAGTCGGAAAAAAGAAATAGTTAAACCTAGACAAATAGCTATGTTTTTACTCAGAGAAGAAACAAAACTTTCATTTCCGGAAATAGGAGAGAAGCTTGGAGGTCGTGATCATTCAACAGTTATTCATGCTTGTGATAAAATTAAAAATGAAGTTTCTGTAGATGAGCCATTAAAACAAGAGTTAGTTTTGATTAAAGAACGTGTTTATAACTCGTTTGAAAAATAGTAATAAGGTTGACTATAATTTGTTGATAAACTTGTTATTAATTTTTTAAAAATATAGTTATAAGTTTTTTATAAGATAGTAATAACTGTTTTATAAACAATTCTATAAAAAATATTTATTTAATTTTTTGGCTTAATTACTTGTTTAAATGTTTAAATCTTAATTCTTTTCCACATTTCCACAGCCTTAATAATAGTAATTATATTTAAATTAAATAACTATAACTATGAAGATAACCGTCAATCAAAAAAATTTTAAAAAAGCATTAAGCTTAGTTGAGAAAGTTGTTTCTAAAAACACATCTCTTCCCATACTTAATAATATTCTTTTAAAAACAGAAAATGGAAGACTTAAGATTTCTGCTACAAATCTTGAAATAGGTATTAACTATATTATTGGAGCAAAAATAGATGAGGTGGGGCAAATAGCTGTTCCGGCTAGGATAATATCAGATTTTATAGGAAATATTATTGATGATAAAGTTTCACTTACAACACGAAATAATATTTTGAGTATAAATTCGGACAGATATAAAACCCAGATATTAGGGTTTGATGCAAAAGATTTTCCGATTATACCAAAAATAAAATCTAAATCACTAGTGACTATTCCAACCAAACTTCTAAGAAATTCACTTTTAACTGTGATAGACTCTGTAGCTGTATCAGAAACAAGACCAGAGTTATCAGGTGTATTTATAGATTTTAGTAATGATAAAATAATTTTCGCAGCTACTGATAGTTTTAGATTAACCGAAAAAAGTGTAGATTTTAAAAATATTCAAAAACAATCTTTTATTCTTCCAAGAAACACAATAGTTGAGTTAACAAGAATAGCTAACGAATTGGAAGGGGATTTGGTTTTTAATATTAGCGACAATCAAGTTTCTTTTTCTAATGATGATTTTGAAATGGTATCAAGAATTGTAGATGGAAATTATCCTGACTATAAAAAAATAATTCCGGAAAAATTTATATCTAAAGTACTAGTCAGAAAAGATGAATTAGATAAAGCAATACGTTTAGCCGGTTTATTCTCAACAAACATATCTGATGTTAAGATTAATTGTTCAGAAAAAGGGATTACTGTTTTGGCTAAAAACTCTGACAAGGGAGAAGTAGAAACGCTTATTGATTCGGTGCTTAAAAACCAACCGTTTGAAGTTTCTTTAAATTTTCACTATCTTCTTGACGGACTAAAAATACTGGATACTGAAAAGGTTATCATGGAGTTTACTGGACAAGGCAGTCCTTTAGTTATAAAACCTAATGACGATAAAAAAGATTTAGTTTACCTCATCATGCCCTTAAGAAGTTAGTTATAACAATGTTTAGATCTATTGGAGGGGTAGTAAACAAAAAAAAGAGTAGTCTTATTAAGGAGGGAGAAAAAACCCACGACGTCAATTTTGTTTTTAATAAATTTTTAAATGAATATTTTGTTGATTATAAAGATTTGTTTAAATGGGAAGCTTCTTATGATTCTAAAAATGGTAAGCTCACTATCAATACGGGCAGTAAGTTGATAGCCGGAGAATTAAGTTTAAAAATAAAAGAACTCTCCCGACTTTTAAGGGAAGAAAACCTAAGAGTGACTCAAATAATTATTGCTTAAAAGGAGAATAAAAGTTATTTACCGGCCATTCCCAGTTAGGGAATTGAGTATCTGTATTTGGATCTGCCGGCATTGAACCCAGAGGATTTTCTTTGTTTACGTAGTAAAGAATTTCGTGATATTCAGGGGATGAACTGCCCTCTCTAAGATAAGTGTAGTTACCATCTAGCATGATCTTGTTAGCTATTACAGGGTCAGGGTTGGTGAATTTATCGTTGGGCAGGGTATTTAATGCTTTAACCATGAATTCATGCCACATAGGTCCAGATGCACTTATACCGGCACCTTCTTTTGTCATAGACTCGTTCTTGTTATTTCCTGTCCAGACACCCGTAGCTAAAGAAGGAGAGTATCCAACAACCCAGGCATCTTTGTTGTCTTGAGTGGTTCCTGTTTTAGCGGCGACATCCCGACCGGGAATATATAGAGAACTTGAATATCCGAATACTGGAGCTCGGGTTGAATTATCGGATAACATGTTACTAATTAATCGCGTTGTTTGCGAACTGAGGACCCGCTCAGGATTAGTGCTTTTTTCTTCTAAAATTTGACCGTTGGAAGATTCAACTTTTTGAATAAATGCCCAAGGATTTCTAATTCCTTCATTTGCAAAAACTCCATAAGCGGAAACTAAATCAACAAGCTTAACTTCTGCTCCTCCTAAGACAAGAGATAAACCAAATCGTGACTTCTCGCTTAATGTCGTAATGCCCATTTTTTCAGCAAGCTCAATTGTGTCGTTTATTCCGGCCAAATAGAGAACCTTTACGGAGGGAACGTTTAAAGACTGAGCCAGACCCTGTCGGAAAGTAACCGGTCCACGATATCTTCCATCATAATTTTGTGGATGATAACAGTCCAATCCATATTGATCTTTTGTTTGGGAACTGTCCGGTTTACAATTTGGATTAAATTCGGTTTTTAAATCAAAAACAACCGTATCATCGGGGTAACCTTTTTCTAGGGCAACGGCGTAAGCAAAAGGCTTGAAAGAAGATCCAGGTTGGCGATTTGCTATGGCAACATTAAAGTTTCCCTCATCGGCAATGTTAAAATAGTCTTTGGAGCCGACTAATGCCAAAACATCTCCAGTTTTTGGATCTATTGCCACCAAAGAAGCATTTGTGGCTTTATATTTTACTTTGTTTATTGCTGAGTATTTAGACACCACTTCTTCAGCGATAACCTGAAGACTAGAGTCAAGAGTTGTAATTATTTTAAAACCTCCGTTCTCAACGGCACTTTCCCCGTACTTAGAACTTAAATATTCTTTGACCATAATCACAAAGTGGGGGGCTTGGATATCTTCCTTACTTGATTTGAATTCCAGTTTTTGGACTAAAGCTTCGTCGTATTCAGTTTCTGAAATAAAACCGAGGGTTTTCATTCTTGCCAGAATTGAATCTTTTCTGGCCAGTAAATCATTTACATGATTACCAAAAGGAGAGTAATAACTGGGGGCTTTTGTAACTGATGCAATTGTAGCCGCCTCGGCAAAGGTTAATTGAGAAGCTTTTTTGTCAAAAAATTCTTTAGCCGCCGACTCTATTCCATAAGCATTTGAACCATAAGGGATTTGATTGAGGTACATCCAAAATATTTCATCTTTGGTAAATTTTCTTTCTATTTCAATAGATAATACGGCCTCTTTTATTTTTCTGGAAATTGTACGCTCATCACCCAATAGAGCTTTTTTAACTAATTGTTGAGTGATAGTGGAACCGCCTTGAGATACACCCAAACTCATAACGTCTTTAAAGAATGCCCTTGCTATGCCTCTCAAATCTAATCCCTTGTGATTATAAAAATCGCTATCCTCGGATGCTAAAGTAGCTTTCTTAATTGTGTCCGGTATTTGTTCCCATGGAATGATGGTTCGTTTTTCTTCACCATGAATATCGTAAAGAAGAATTTCGCCGGTGCGATCGTATATCTTAGTTGATTCACCAACTTTTCTGGTGGCAATGGACTCAGGATCAGGAAGCGTTCTTTGGAGATATAAAAAGAAAGAAAGGAGCATGATAGACCCAATTACGAACAACCACAAAAAAAGCATTGCTAGTGCATTAAATAATTTACGATACTTTGGTCTTTTTAGTTTTTTGAGTATTTCCTTAAGTGTAACCATGTTTTATATAACAAAATTGTGCCATAAAAAACCAATATTTACAAGGATAAAAATTAAAGATAATATGGAACTATGTTTGGAAATAAAATAGTTACGGATGAGGACAAGGTAAAAGACATCCTCGAAAGAGGGGTTGATGAAGTGATTGAATTTGAACATCTTAAGGCCCGACTTCTTAAGGGAGACAAGCTTCGCGTGAAGTTAGGAATTGATCCTACGGCAAGGGATTTACATTTAGGACATACAGTAGTTCTGAGGAAATTAAAACAATTTCAAGATTTGGGCCACACAGCCGTTTTTATTATCGGTGATTTTACAGCAACTATCGGAGATCCATCCAGTCGCAATGATCTAAGACCACAGCTTACAGGGAGTCAAATCAAAGAAAACATGAAAAATTACCTTGCCGAAGCTGGCAAGATAATTGATGTTAAAAAGGCCGAGATACACTATAATTCTGAATGGTATAAAAATAAAGAAGCATTGTTTTTGATGGAGTTGACTAGCAAGTTCACTTTAGCCAGGGCTTTAGAGAGAGACGACTTTCAAAAAAGAATCAAAAATGATCAGGATGTTGGATTGCTTGAAATTTTGTACCCCCTATTTCAGGGTTACGACTCTGTCGCTATTCAGTCCGACATTGAGATTGGAGGCACGGATCAGAAGTTTAACTTATTGACCGGTAGAAAAGTCCAGAGGAGGTATGACCAACCGGAGCAGGATATTATTACTTGCCCGCTTATCGAAGGGTTAGATGGGGTTAAAAAAATGAGTAAAAGTACTGGTAACTATATTGGCTTATCAGGAAGTCACATAGACATGTTTGGTAAAATAATGTCTGTACCGGATGGTCTTATGGTAAAGTATTTTAAACTTCTAACTGATTTGTCGGAGTTGGAAATTGAAAACATAAAAAACGATGTATTAGTTAATCCGTCTATGGCCAAAAAATCTCCAAAAGAATGGAAACAAACGTTGGCTTTTGAGCTAGTAAAAATGTATCACGGAGAAAAAGCGGCCCAAAAAGCAAAAGACGAATGGGAAAATGTTTTCTCAAAAAAAGAACTTCCGGAAGTTATTGAAGAAGCTCCCGGAGAGGGGATGAAGCTTGTGGATTTTATAACAGAACACGCCCTAGCTACTTCTTCATCTGAAGCTAAGAGGTTGTTGGACCAAGGAGCTGTGAGTGTTAATGAGAGGGTTGTTAAAGAATGGGGGCACATACTCAAAAAGAGCGACGTGGTAAAAGTCGGTCCAAGAAAGTTTCTAAAGGTAGTTTAAACAAAAACAGTCCCTCACCTATTCATAGGTGAGGGACTGTTTTTGTGATTACCAAGCTGATATTTCTTCCTCCTCTTCTTCATCATCGTCTTCTTCCTCCTCATCCTCTTCTTCGTCTAACTCTTTTTCAACTACATCTTCGTCCTCTTTGTCTGCTTCGTCCGCCTTTATAAGGTATAGCGGATCCATTATGTCGTTTTTTGACATGCTGGCTTTGTTTTATCTTGTTTATATTGACTGGCCGTCTAAGGACCGCTAGTCCACACAAATAAGATGTTTATTAAAATTGTGTCAGTTACCTAACATCAACCATTTTATTATTTACTCCGCAAATTGCAATAGCCAGTGCATCCGCAGCATCATCAGGTTTAATTTCATTCTTAATTCCAAGAATTAAACGAACCATTCGTTGAACCTGGTCTTTGTCTGCTCCACCATGCCCTGAAACTGTTTGCTTGACCTGCATAGGGGTGAATTCAAGTACGGTTAGGTTGTGATTAGCAAGAGTCAACATTATAACTCCTCGCATTTCCCCAACCGACATGACCGTTTTTTGATTTTTAAAAAAGAAAAGTCTCTCCACTGAAGAAATATCCGGTTTATATTTTTTTATTAATTTGGAAAGGTTTTTGGATGTGTTTTTATAATCAAGCAGCTTATCTTTGCCGGGGTTTTTAATTATTCCGTAACCCAAAACCTCGAAGCGGTTACCCTCGTTTCTGATTATTCCAAATCCTATTTGTGTAGTACCGGGATCTATTCCAAGGATGACCATGTTTTTTATTCTATTAAATTGGAAATGACATCCTCAACCTCATCTTGGTCATCCAATGCCTCAAAAAGTTTATCCAGATGTTCTTGAGTAGTTACGTCTTTAATCGTCAGGGGAGCGTTGAACATCCAAATTAGGCTTCCGGGCTGAACTAATTTGGAATTATTATCTGTTAGTATTTTTTTAATTTCAGACATTGTCCTGTTCCGGTTGTCAGTTATAGCTTTTATTTTAAGAGCGACTCCTCCCGGACCCAAAGCTTCAACAGAGAGTTCTTCCAGTTCGGTCTGGTCTTTGTCAGAAACTTTCTTTATTGCCCGCTCTATATTTTCGTTGGGCATATTTACGGCCTTGGCGTTATCAATTGCTTGAGCCAAAGAAGGGTTAGATTTTGGGGCAGTGCCTTTTTTGGCAGCCAAAGTAATCAGTCGTGAGAGTTTGGAAAAAATCTGCCCCTTCTTTTTATCTGTAAGGGCTTTTTTGTGTTTTATTTGAGACCACTTGGAATGTCCAGACATTTTATAATATAGTAATTACCACAAAGCTTCTTTTGTTGGCAAACCAAGGTGTTTTCGTCCGCCAGCGGTTATAATCCTGCCTTTTGGGGTTCTGGAAAGAAAGCCCATTTGCATAAGATAGGGTTCATAGACGTCTTCAATTGTGCCTTCTTCCTCTGAGATTGCCGC
>Ga0209542_10013195_pt1 | contig 14297 bp, 15 predicted proteins | sample RifCSPhighO2_01_FD_184028 | JGI IMG/M metagenome (GOLD analysis project Ga0209542, IMG submission 184028) | Soil microbial communities from Rifle, Colorado - Rifle CSP2_plank highO2_0.1 (SPAdes) (version 2) | ecosystem: Environmental > Terrestrial > Deep subsurface > Rock core/Sediment ...
AAAACGGAATAGTTGAACCCGGGGAACAATGTGATGTGGGCAGATACGGGGATCAATGGTGCTCTTCGCTTTGTGAGGGTGTCGACTTGCAAATTACTAAAGTGGGCTGTGCAAATCTGCACGTCTACGATGGGACATCATTAGAGAGTCCTGCAAAACTTTGGCCAGTAGTCTGGGTTAAAAACTTTGGCTTGAAAAGAATAAGCAGTCAGTATGCAATAGGTGTTTTCAATGGAGGGATGGTAGGGGACACGCCAACCCATATCACTACATATTTTGGTCACGGACAAGCTGATTTTGGAGGGATGGGTGGATTGCAGGAAGGAGCTGCTGTTTTGGTTCCCCTTGTAACTCCCGTCCCAACTGTTGGAGATACAGCCTATTTTAACCTAAAAACAGATTGGAGACTTCATTCCGGGGCTTCACAAGAAGTGGTCAGCGAATATAATGAGCAGAACAATGAAGTGAAAGGAATCCAGCTAAATATTGGAGACTGCAAACCCATCGGGGAAATTAATACTCATTTGAATGATCCTTCCTATTGGACCGTATACACTTGCTCGAATGGTATTTGTGCGCGAATATAATTTTTTTCTTTTAAGTTCTTATTTTATGCAATTTCACCATTTCCTCTGTCGTCAAAGTTTTCACCCTATCTTGTTTCTGAAAATGAGCATCATTGGACCAGATTACGGACTGCTCAATGCTCATCGCTAGCGCCAAGAATACAACATCATCAGGATCAATCTTGCCAAGCTGCGTATTTGCCCCTTTCAGGCTATGTGAAAACCGTTCTTCGGGAATTAAGCTGATCTGTTTCAGAAGGAGATTCAGTAGGATATCATATTCTTTTTCATTCATGTCTGACTTCTGAAGAATGAGCTCTTTGTATTTTCTCACTTCTTGAAATGCAAGTTCAGGATAATAAAAAACCCACCCCGATTGAGCAAGAATCTTCCGCGTAATCGAATCTTTAATCAACGCGGAAATCAATACATTTGAATCTATTACAACAATCATTTAAGCCCTAATCTCTTTGCAACGGCGCCATCGATTTTATCCGCGATCTGGTCAACATCTTTTTGTGTGAGCTTGCTTTTCTTTGTCAATCTATCCATCATTTCTAAAGTATCTATTTTTTCAGAGATCGATTTTCTGACAACTTCACTCCATCTAATCTCAGAATGGTCTTTCATCTTGATGTGCAAGTCTTCCGGTATGGCTAATGTCAAATTGGGCATGGGAGATCACCTATGTGGTGAGATGTGAATACACATATTTAAACTTTTCCATTATCCCTATACCCACTTTAAAAAGTATAAGAAAAATAAAATAAAAATCTAAAGTTCCCCGACCGTCAGCACAGTTGTTCTTCCCGTGCCTTTGGATTTGGCGTCCATCCCGATCAAGAATCGTATGTTTGTGCGTTCAGCGACATCAATAAGCTCTCGGTCAATCTCACCATCAAACGCTACAGCATACACTCCAGCCCCTAAGCTCTTGATTGTCGTCTGCAGTTCAGATGTTGGCACTTTGCCAAGAACCTCAAGCTTCTGGTCTAAGATGCATGCTCCGCGTGTTCCAATAAGATCTTCTATGATGCTCTTGAACTTTTCCTTCTCCTGAGGGCTCATTGCGCTGCGAGGCTGCATCGGTGGTCGTGGAGGACCTCGTTGGTCACGAAATCCTTGTGGCAATGGCCTTTGGAATGTTGGCTTGTTCCGTAAAGCATTCACTGGCTCTTTGCCTATGTCCATCTTGACTTGTTCAGCCGCGACTTTTGCGCGTATTGCCTTGTGGATCTCCTTCTTCGTTATTTCCTCAACTTCCTTTCCATCAGGCGCTTTCGTAACGAAGTCGATATCCGCTACCATAAGCAGTTCTTTGACAATTAAATCCCCGCCCCGATCGCCATCAACAAACACGGTAAGCGTTTTCTTGCGGCTCAATTCTATGATCGTTTGCGGCACAGAGGTTCCATTCATCGCGATGCAATTCTTGAATCCGTGCTTGAGTAAATTGAGAACATCTGCTCTGCCTTCAACAACAATGACTTCCTCGCTGTCATCAATAGCAGGTCCAGCGGGGAGCCTGTCTTTTCCGTATTCTGTGATTTCCATCACGCGTACAGAGTAAGCAACTTCATCCGTTAATTCCTGTGAGTCAGGCATCGTGCTGTCCATGAGGCTTTTGAGCAGTTCCTTCGCGCGCTCAATAACAGCGCTTCGTTTGGAAACTCGAACGTCTTCGATTTTTTCGACTTTGATTTTAGCGTTACAGGGTCCTATCCTTTGAATGATCTCAAGCGCTGCTGCAACAATAGCGGTTTCCGCTTTGTCAAGAGAGGAGCTGATGATAATTGAGCCTTGCGTCTTGCCGCTTCGTGTGTCACAGTCAACTTCAATTCTTCCAATGCGTCCCGAGCGCTGTAATTCGCGAAGCTCGAGATCTGCTCCAAGAAGCCCTTCCGTCTGGCCGAAGATGGCTCCTATGACGTCAGGTCTGTCTACGACGCCGTCGATTTGGATGCTTGCGTGAACGATGTATTTTGCCGATACTGGGCTAATTTTTGCCATGGTTTTCCCCCACTGTGGTTTCTAATTACTAGTAGAAAGGTCTCCAAGAACATCTACAGAAATCCAACACTTACATAACGATAGTGAATGAAATGCCATAGTGTTCTCAGCCAAAGAAGAATGTATCGCTTTCCTTTTACCCTATACCAGCCATTCAATGCTTCTTAAGGTCTTTGGAAGTTAATGAATGAACATGAAGCGAATTGGTATACTTCTTCAGCCCCTTCTTTGATTCGTGATTATGATTGTTGCCCGTTGCACTAACTCCCAAACTCATCGCTTGGTTTTACCGTAGGCTCCGTTGAGTACTCTCGTGACGGGCTGAACACACAAGAGTGTCGCGTTTTCCCAGCAAAAACCATTGGTTTCAGCTCAAACGAGGACCCATTTGTGCAGTGCTAAGAAATGTGTCCTTATTTATAAAGATTGTGATTCTTAGTATATCTTTGTTACTTGAGAGTAGATAAAAGCTTATACTTGTTCTCTTTGCCCCCTTGCATGGAACCTGATCAGACTCTTGAACAGAGAACCAATTAATTAGTGTGGAAAAAGTTGAGATGGATCGGTGCTCTTGGCTTAAGCGCTGCTGCGTTGGCTGCTTCAGTGAAAGATGCTGGCATGTCTATCATGAGAACAGGCCAAACCTTGGGTATTATCCGGAAGTGCCAACACAACTGTATGCATCTCCAGACTCTGCTTCCATCATGAATCCACAACTTCTGAATTCTACATTAATGCATTCTGTACTGGATGATTAAACAAGTATCAAGAAACTGGAAAAAATTTTGCCCTCAGTTGCTCGTCGAGTGTTTGAAATTTTTGAATAGCACGAATAACAACGAGGCCCATAACATCACCATAACGTGCTTGTCTCCAAGGCACACTATCCCGTTCTGGCGTATACATAGATCCGATATTGTAATTCCATAAAAAAACATCCAACTCATTCAGAACCATGAAGCCGCATGGCATTTGTACTGGAAATTTACATAGATGTACATGATCATTATTTACATAACCGTCAAGACTCGTTGGAATCTCGGGGAGAATCGCGTCAACGTAAGCCCCCCGTTCAATAGCTCGCGCAAATGCCTGCTGTGCATAAGGTTGTTCCATAAATCGTGGATCATATCCAGCGAGAATAATTTTGTTTCCAGCAGTTCCGACACTCTGCGCAACGCGCCTCAAATACATTTCTTCAGGGATTGCACCGGCAGAGAGTACTCTTCTAAGAAACCTTTCTAATCGTGAGGGATTCTCATTTTGATTAAGAACCCGCACCACAGGAATATCCGCTGCAGTCGCTTCAGCAGTTGCTCCAGTCATAAAACTCTAAATTGAAGTGCAGTTTATATACATTTCTATCGTCGCTTACATGCTATTAATAAACCATCAACATTTATAACCCCTCAACGTATTCAAAAACGTATGGCCGCCCAAAAGCGCATCTCATACAAGCAAGACCAGAAGACAATGCATAATGTCTTCGATGAGTTCACGAACAGAAATATCTACAAGCTCATGACGGAAGGCTATTTCAAAGGTGTGATTGGGCAGATCACGCTGGGCAAAGAAAGCAACGTCTTTCAGGCAAGGAAGGAAGACGGCTCCAAAGTCATTGTTAAAATCTATCGCCTTGAGTCCTGCGATTTCAACAGAATGTATGATTACATCAAATATGATCCCCGATTCCTAAAATTAAAAAAAGTAAGAAGAGAAATTATTTTCGCATGGACGCAGCGAGAATACAGGAATCTTCTCAAGGCCCGGGAAGCAGGTGTTTCAGTTCCCACCCCGCTCACGTTCAAGGACAATATACTCCTCGAGGAATTCATTGGCGATGATGAGCCTGCGCCAAAACTCAAAGATCTCAGGCCCGAAGACCCCCAAGCATTTTTTGAAAAAGTCATCATAAATCTAAAGAAATTATACAAGGCAAAGCTCGTCCACGCTGATTTAAGCGCGTTCAACATCCTGAACGACAACGAAAAACCCGTATTCATTGATTTTTCGCAGTGCACTCCATTCGACAATCCTAATGCGAAGGAGTATTTGCTGCGCGACATCAAAAATGTCTGTATCCACTTCAAAAAACTCGGTGTGCAAGCAGAGCTGGACGCGGTAATAGATACGCTTAAAAAATGAACGTCAATTCATACTCATATGGCCGAATTTAATTACGAACTGAAAATCCCGAAAGAGCGCGTTGCTATACTCATAGGCCCAAAAGGCCGTGTGAAACGAGACATCCAGCAAGCTACAGGCACGAAGATTGATGTTGATTCTGAAGAAGGCGATGTCTTCATTAAAGGCGATGACGGCCTTGGATTATATGCGGCTAAGGAAGTCATCAAGGCAGTAGGCCGAGGCTTTAATCCTGATCTTGCAATGCTTCTCTTAAAGCAGGATTACACATTTGAGATCATAGAACTCAAGGACTTCGTGAAGTCGAAAGGAAGCTCATTACGGCTCAAAGGCAGAGTCATAGGCAAGGAAGGCAAAGCCCGTAGAATCGTCGAGGAGTTAACAGATTCTCACATCTCTGTCTTTGGAAAAACCATTGGCATTATTGGCGAAGCTCAATCAGCGGCGTTGGCAAGGCGCGCAGTAGATTCCTTGCTCAAAGGCAGCCCGCACGCGAACGTGTATAGATGGTTAGAAAAGCAGCGCAGATTAAGGAAAATGCGGCCGATGGATACTCTTGACACTGAAAGTATTCTGAAATGATTCAAATAAATCCAAGAATAACGTGAGGAACGCTGCTCGCACGAGGATAGTTGCCTGTCAGATAATGCCGCAATTTCTCTCTCAAACCTTGCGGAGTTCTTTTTCCAAGAATGTCTAAGACATATTGATCCCCATGACGTTCACGCAATTCGTCGCCTGCAGCCGCCATATAAAAAAGCTCATCACGCACATCTCGAACTACAAAATCCCATCCTGTAATAGCGTGGTGTTTATTCTCCCGTAAGAGACGTATCAGTGTATCTGTGAGTTCACCGCTCGGTACATCCGCAAGCTCCTGCCGCGCAGCTGCTCTTTTTGCACATCCAACATCCCAGTTAATACTTGACATACTTGTGAGAATCCTCCTGCACGTTTTAAACATTGTGCGAGTCCAGCATATATATGTTTTTTGAGCCAAACAGCAATCTTTTTAAAGTATGTAACTTCCCATAAAACTCAATGGCGAAGGATTCTGACGAGCCAATCGCAGTTGCACTGGCAAAAAACCAGCGGGAAATTAGCATTAGCCAGTTTTTTGAGAAAAACAGGCATCTGCTTGGCTTTGATAACAAGCGTAAATCCCTTCTTACAGCGATCAAAGAAGCGGTGGACAACAGCTTGGACGCTTGTGAAGAGGCTAAAATCCTTCCCGAGATCTCCGTGCAGATCATTGACATGGAGAATGACCGTTTCAAGGTCATTGTTGAGGATAACGGCCCTGGTATTGTGAAAAACCAGATTCCAAAAATCTTCGCGAAGCTCCTGTATGGAAGCAAATTTCACAGGTTGAGACAGTCAAGAGGTCAGCAGGGCATTGGCATCTCAGCAGCCGTGTTATACGCCCAGCTCACAACGGGAAAACCTGCGAAGATCACGTCAAGAATTGGCAAAAACCATCCTGCTCACTATTACGAACTCCACATTGATACACATAATAATAAACCGGAGATCGTGAAGGATGATGAAGTGGAATGGAATAAGGAGCAGGGAACGAAAGTCGAGCTTGATGTGGAAGCGAGTTATATGCAGGGTGCTCAAAGCGTTGACGAATACATCAAGGAAACCGCGATTGTGAATCCACACCTGACATTAATTTACACCAATCCTAAAGCTGAGCAGGTTGTCCTTCCAAGAACGTCTGAAAAACCGTTTGAGCTCCCGAAAGAAATCCAGCCGCATCCATACGGAGTAGAGATCGGTATGCTCATGACGATGCTTAAATACACGCAGTCAACAACGCTGCAGAGTTTTCTCACAGCAGAATTCTCGAGAGTGGGATCAGGAACGGCAAAGCAGATTTGCGAAAACGCAGCGCTCCTCCCTAAAACCAAGCCGATCGACATGTCCCGCGAGATGACACAGCAGCTCATGGACGGCATTAAGAAGACAAAGCTCATGTCCCCTCCCACGGATTGCCTTACTCCGATAGGCGAGGAGCAGCTTGAAAAAGGGTTGAGAAAAGAAATCAACGCAGAGTTTTACGCGACCGTAACGAGAACTCCTGATGTCTACAGGGGAAATCCGTTCGTTATTGAAGCGGGTATCGCGTATGGAGGAAATCAGCCCGCTGAGGAATCTATCCGATTAATGAGATTCGCGAACCGTGTTCCATTATTATATCAGCAGAGCGCATGTGCGGTTACGAAGGCCGTCATGAATACCACATGGAGATCCTATGGGATTAGCCAAAGCAAGAATGCATTACCCCTTGGCCCATGCACAGTAGTCATTCACGTTGCTTCCGTGTGGGTCCCATTCACATCTGAGAGCAAAGAGGCAATCGCGCATTATCCCGAGATATTGAAAGAGATGAAGCTCGCATTGCAGGAAGTGGGCAGAAAGCTCGGAAGTTACATCCATAAGAAAAAACGTGTGGGCATTGAGCTCAAGAAGCGGGGCTATATTGAAAAATATATCCCGATTGTCGGAGAAGCTTTAAGAGAGATACTCAAGATCAAGGAAGTCGAAGAGAAAAAAATCCGGGAAGAACTTGAAAAACTCTTGGAAAAAACCCGCGGCCAGGTTGAGGATCTTGAGTTTGATGAGTCAAAAAATGTGGAGTATGATGAGGAACTCGCGAAAATCGGTAAGCCCGACCAAAAAACTTTAGAGGATGACTATGACTGATGTCGTGAAGAAGATCAAGGAAGTCGCAGAGGATGTGAAGGAAAAAATCCACAAGCAGAAGCAGCCGCAGTTAAAAATGCCCTTGCGCAGCCTCAATAATGTGAAGTATGATCCTAAGGAAGGCTATTTCGAGCTCACGGGAAAATTCAAAGAACGTACGCTTACCGTTTCCACTATCAAAACATTTGCTCAAACGCTCAAGATGATGGCGTTATCGAAGGAACTCGTGGAAACTGATGACATCGCGACAAAGAGAGAAGCGTATTATGTCAGCAAGAACTGGGGCGAAGCAAGATTCCTGGAGCAGCCAGAATCTGATACTGTCATGGATGATATTGAAGCCATGATCATGGTCAATCGCGAGCAGATTGGTTTCATCCCTGAAGAAAAAGGCGGAGAAATAGCCGGAAAACTCATCGTCATCGATAAAGACAGAGATACAGGAAAAGAGATCAGAATTGATTGCACAAAATTTGGATCTGGCGCGTATTCAACGCCAAGCTCTGTGGAAGAGCTCAAGTTTGAAACGGACGCAAAATTTATCTTGGCAATAGAAACCGCAGGTATGTTTCAGCGTTTAGTAAAGCACAATTATTGGAAAAAAGCAAACTGCATACTTATTAGCTTGGGAGGAGTTCCAACGAGGGCGTGTAGAAGATTCATCAGAAGGCTCAGCGACGAGAAAAAATTGCCGGTGTATGTATTTACCGACGGTGACTGTTATGGTTACTTGAATATCTATCGCACGCTCAAGGTTGGTTCAGGGAACGCTGCGCATATCAACCAGTATTTCTGTGTCCCGCAGGCAAAGTTCTTAGGCGTAACACCGCAGGACATCATTGATTACAAGTTGCCAACGCACCCTCTCAAAGAAGTAGACATTAAAAGAGCCAAGGATGGTCTCAAAAATGATCCTTTTGTTAAGTACCATAAAGAGTGGCAAAGTGCACTTAAACAAATGATTGATATGAAAGTGAGGGCCGAGCAACAAGCATTGGCAAAGTGGGGACTTAACTATGTGATTGAAAAGTACTTGCCTGATAAGATTGCAAATATTAAGAAGTTCTTACCGTAATTTTTCCCAATCCATACTTTTTTAAACGCAAAAGCACTTTGCTCGTGCATGGGGGCTTTTGAACTGGTTATTGGAATAGCGGATATTCATGGCCATTATCCAGCGTTAGACGCGCTTCTCAAAGGATTGCAAAACGAATATAGAATTTTCTCAGATCCTGAAGCATTAAAACTCCGTCCGGGGGTGCACCTTGTTCAGCTTGGCGATTATATTGACCGTGGAAAGTCAAACCTTAAAGTTCTTGATGCTTGTATGAAGCTTGCTGCGGCAAATCCTGAAAACATTGACCAATTATTTGGCAATCATGAGCTTATGGCATTAAGCTGCCTTGATGACGCGAAGGAAGCCGCGGGTGAGCACAATCCTCTTCAGCGATATCGAAGGGAAAGCGTGCATGGGTATAATGGAGGCATGAGCTTCATCGAGGAGTTTTCTTGTGTGCCCCGCACAGCATTCGATGTGTATGTCCATCGTATGTCCCGAGAGGGAGATATCGGCCGCTGGATGCGATCGCTGAAGCCTTTCTCAGTAGTCCATTTGGGAAGGGATAAGATACTCTTCGTCCATGGGGGTATTCCCAGAGACCTAAGAGATAAGGAGCTGCTTGAACAATACATGACGCACTTTGTAAAGCATATGGAAGTAGCCACAATGGAAGCCGGAGGTCCCAGAAGAAAATATCTCAATCACCCTCTTATGGGAGATCACAGCGTATTCTGGGATCGGGAAATTCCGGAGAGCAATGGAAGAAATGCGGTCCAGATAGCAAACGCACTCGGAGTAGATTACATCGTCATCGGGCACACCCCGCAAAAAGATATTGCGAACTATGAAGGAAGAATATTCAACATTGATGTGGGCATGTGTCCCACATATGGAGCGCATGAGCCCGTCGCTATAGTGTTTAAGCCTGAAGGCGTTTTTGCGTTCTACGTTGCCCGTGGTGAAGAACTTCTGGCATTCAGCGGAAGAACCCAACGAATGAAGTGATGTTTTCTTAACTCCACTGGACATGTTGGCGTAAAGAATATAAACTCTCTTTTGACGAAAAGGACGCGCAAAACTTCCAAATTATGATTTTTGGCTGTGCCGAAATCAATTACGGAGTATTGCTCATCGTCCTAACTCATTGATTTCTTAAAGCGACGTAAAGAAATCAAAGTGAGGTGATATGAATGAAGATAACTCCGCAGCCAATAGACCCAAGGATTTTCGGGGGTGTATGCTACAGCAGGAGCGACATTAAAAGAGGAATAACCCCGCCTAAATTCCTAACTACAGAGCTGGCAGAATTTATGGGAATTCTAATGGGAGATGGGCATTTAGGGATTTATATTAAGCCTAATGTGCGTCCATTGTATGGTTTAGAAATATCTGGGGATATGAATGAAGACAAAGAGTACTTTCCCTATTTTGCTCGCTTATTTCGTCATCTCTTTTGCACCAAGTTGCATATTTCCTTTGACGAACCGAAGAATACCGTTAAATCGAGGATTAACTCAAAAGCCATCTTAACCTATTTTCGTGCCTTGGATATGCCTATAGGTAACAAAAATGATAATGCACGTGTGCCCAAAATAATTCTCAGAGCATCTATTGAAGTCAAGTCAGCATTTCTACGTGGCATCGCAGACACGGACTTTAGTTTAACATTCAAATGGAGAAAAAAGACACTTCATTCTTATCCTGTAATTCAAGCAAGTTTCAAATCCCCTCAACTTGTGGCAGATTTATGTGACTTATTGGCAAGTTTAGGAATACATTACACTTCTCATGTCGAAAGAAATTTTGATATGCGTATCCATAAATGGGATGTTAAGCATTCTATCTATATACGTGGGCACGAGAATCTTCTTCATTGGATGAACTCTATTGGGTTTTCAAACAAAAAACATATGAGCAAATACGAAATCTTTAAAACGTACGGTATGGTTCCACCGAATACAACGCTGCTGGAGCGTAAGTATATCCTTGCAGGACTTATACGCCCGGAAGTGTACTACAAGACATGGACCTGTGGCCAAGCTTGGATACGGCGACAGCCTTCTAAGCTGAAAGTGTGAAGACTAATCTTCCCACTTGCTTTTTAGATCGTGGGTTCAAATCCCACCAGGTCCGTTTTACCATCTCATAGGTTTGCAGAGAATCAGCGCATAATCCTCGCGCTCATTGAGAAACAGCCGGTGAATCATGAATCCAGTTTCTGCCAGAAGTATTTGTATATTCTTCGGAGTTGACTTATATGAGATCATGAGCAGAATTTTTTCTCCTTTACGAAACCGTATCGTGCGCTCTCCGTATTTGAGTTCTTTCGCCGTTTTGAGTATAAATCGTGCTTCCACTTGGCTTTTGTTCTTGTTGAACGTAACTTCAAATGCTCCGTCATCCTGATGTAATCCACAGTGCTCTAAAGTTGTGAATATGATATTCCTCCATACTTTGTTGCCATGGTAGTGTGCGAGGACATCCTGAATCCGTGAAAGATCAAACATCTCGATTCCAATGAGCAAAAAGTCTTTAACAGTCATGCTCTCACGGATATTGCTCAGGATCCTGCTCTTATCAGGCACATTTCCCACGGTATTACCAAGGAAAAGAAAGAGGTTATTTGGGTAATTCTTCTCCCGCAGATGCTGCGTAATGTTTGCGAAATTTCCCTCTTCAAAATCCACGGTATGAAACTCTGCATTAAGTGTTTTCAGCTCCTTTGTAATATTATTTTCTGCGAGTCCGAGCATTTCAGGACTGATATCGAGCGCTGCATATTTTGGACGAAACCCAGAGATCCCTTTAAGGATGATTTGGGCTTTTTCTCCGTTTCCACATCCGATATCTATGACGTTAAACCTGCTTGTGAATGTATTAATGATATCTTGAGCATGTTTGGTGAGCATTTCAGATTCCGTAAAACCGAGGCTATATCCCTTTGATCGAACGAGTGCATCCCAGCGCCTGGCGCCTTCACGTAAATATTCAAACTTGAGCGGAATCTCATTCCTTCCGCGAACCGCAGTGATGAATTCTGAGGATTGACGCGGGGAAAAGAAGGCGGAATCCGTTGCTCTGGTTGCTTTCTTTGTAAAAGGCAAACGGTGTTTTCTGCAATATTCCTGTGCGTCGTGTTCATTCCCTAGGTGCTTGAGTACACGCTGTACGAGTTTTCCCCGTACCCTCTTATTTTCGACGAGTTGGTAATACACCCTTCCTTTGACCCGTTTGCTGCGGATAAACATAGAAGTGAAGTGACTAATCTTTATATAAATTTAATGGTTAATAGTTAGGCACTACATCTAGGCTAGAAAGTGACGCAGTACTTGAGCATCATCAAACCCAATCCTCTTCCCCTTAATCTCCTGATATGGCTCATGCCCTTTGCCTGCAACAAGTATGATATCTCCGTGGCGAGCAAGCGCGCACGCTTTGTGAATAGCCTCTTTCCTGTCGACTATTGAAAAAATTCTGTCAGTTGTTGTAATCCCGTCCGTCATCTGTCGTATAATCTCCTGTGGATCCTCGCTTCTCGGATTATCTGAAGTAAAAATTGTGACGTCACTCTGCTCAACGGCAATCTTTCCCATCTTTGGCCTTTTTTCCTTATCTCGATCTCCCCCGCATCCCACGACCGTGATAATGCGCTGCTCCGGCTCTTTTATAGCGCGCAACGTCTGTAATACATTGCTGAGCGCATCAGGCGTATGCGCGTAATCAATGACGCCAATAACTCCATTATTCAGTTGTGTGCACTGCATTCTTCCCCGAGGAGGTTCGAGCTCGGGCATTTTCCTCAACACCACCTCCTTATCAAGACCCATGAGGATAGCAGCAGCGTATACCGCAACGATATTTGAAGCATTAAACGCTCCAATAAGTTTTGTATGGATTATCCTCCCATCAATATTAAGCTCTAGCCCCGAAAAACCGTTGCTCAGAATATTACAACTGAAATCTGCTTTGGTTCTAAGCCCAAAACTCCTCTTTGTTACTGTACTCCCTTCAATCACCCTGTCAGCGTATGGATCATCCGCGTTGACAAGCGTAATAGTGTTCTTGGCCAGACCGTCAAAAAAAGCCTTTTTCGCTTTGATATACTTTTCAAACGTGCCATGATAATCAAGATGATCGTGCGTGATGTTTGTGAAGATGCCCATGGCGAATTGAATCCCCGATATGCGGTGTTGTGTTATGGCGTGTGAGCTCGCTTCCATGCAGCAATACGTACATCCCTCATCAACCATGCGGCGCATAAGACTATTGAGTTCAATGACATCCGGCGTTGTGTGTGTTGATGGAATGGAAGTTTCGTTGATTCTGTTTTCTACAGTTGATATGAGCCCTGCGCGATATCTGAGGTGGATAAGCAGTTCAAAGAGCAATGTTGCTACAGTCGTCTTGCCGTTCGTTCCCGTAACTCCAATGACCGTAAGCTGCCGCGAGGGATGATCATAAAACCCGGATGCGATCTCGCCCATCGCTTGAGCCGAGCTTCTCACTTTCACATACGTAACTCCATCGGAGAGGTCCTTAGGCAGACGTTCGCAAACAACCGCAATAGCCCCATTCATAATCGCGGCATGAATGAACGCATGACCATCCTGAGCCGTTCCTATGATTGCGCAGAATAAGCTGTGCTGCGTGCATGTTCGGGAATCAAGGCTGAGCTGTTGAACATCAACGAGAGCAGAGCCATGAATCTCTTCAATGCGTATTCCTTTCAGCAGTTCTCTCAGCAGCATGCCAGTGTGTGCGTGACTTCCATATAAAAGAATTGTGTGAAAAGAGCAGTGAAAATCGCCCCAAACCTTTATAAAACATGAAAGACTCCAAAGACTTCACGCAGAGGTACCCAAGCGGCTAAGGGGAACGCCTGCAGAGCGTTTATTCCAGGGTTCGAGTCCCTGCCTCTGCTTTTAAAGTTCTGGAATCCTACGGAGATCATCCCTCTTTGAGCGATAAGTCCCCCCGAGTTGGTAAATTTTATGTTTGCGGCCGGGAATACTGCGTGGGCTGAGCGATTAGCGAAGACCCGCAGTTGAGAGGCCGCCGCAGCGTTTAAATTTTCAATTGTTCTAGGAGTAGGCATAGCCATGCGCCGCTGGCGCGGCGCCTCGAGGCTATGGAGACAAAACATGACAAACATAACTAGCGGAAGCTTTAAACATATCGGTTCGGACACTAGAAATAATTGGGTCACGATGATGTTCGTGACCAAGTGTCGATACAACTGCTTTCTGAAGCAGTCGCATATCGACACTTGCACTGGGGCATTTAAAGAACTCGAAAGCCTCGGTTTTGAGTTCGGCACTTTCGGCTTTGGTGGCACGCATGTTCATTTTCTTTGTAATGTTCCGAAGAAATATTCGATTGCGGAGGTTGAGGGCATGCTTAAATCACGCTCTGCTCGTCGTATGTTCGAGAAGCATCCTGGCTTTCGCAAGCGCTATCCTCGGGGAGAGTTCTGGAGTGGATATGAGCATCACGAATCAACTGGAAGGAAGGATTATGCTGCTTCCGAAGAATACATCCTCGGCCAACAAAAGCATCACAACATTGTCGTGATTGATGACCGTCAGAAAACACTGGCAGAGTTAGCCGCCGAGTGAGATACGGCAAGACCGAACAAAGTGAGGGCTTGACGAGGAACGAGGCGGAAGGGGATTATAAGGGGTCGCAACCCCTTATTTCATTTTTTTTAACAAAGTGAGCCAGAAATCTCCGCACTTTTAGTGCGTGAGATGAATGGCTCAGTAAGCTTTTTCTAGCAGAAAAAGAAAAAAAAGCATGACGAGCGTAAT
>Ga0209542_10013196_pt1 | contig 14295 bp, 16 predicted proteins | sample RifCSPhighO2_01_FD_184028 | JGI IMG/M metagenome (GOLD analysis project Ga0209542, IMG submission 184028) | Soil microbial communities from Rifle, Colorado - Rifle CSP2_plank highO2_0.1 (SPAdes) (version 2) | ecosystem: Environmental > Terrestrial > Deep subsurface > Rock core/Sediment ...
TTTTTTAGTTTCGGAGAAATTTTTGTTTTAATGGCGAATCTTTTTTGCCGTGGGGCAACTTTCAGGGTGGTTCCCATCCTCTTTTTTGATAAAATCTTTTTCATGGTCAGAGTTATTGATTATATCTTAATTATTTTATCACAAAACTGTGACAGGATGGGAATCAATTTATTTGATTTCTCCTCATCAATAGAAATTAAAACCGCAAAAAAACCTAAGTTTCTTATCTTGCTAACCATATAATGAACAAACCGTTCGGTTGTCTCCAGATTATTATAAATCAAAAGAGTGCTTATTGAATCCAAAAAAACAAACTTAATCATATCATTTTTACACGCTGTGGAGATAGAAAGTGATAGTTCTGTTAAAGATTGATTGCTGTGGAGAGAAACACAATTCTTAATTTTACTTTTTTGCTCTTTATCAGCACTTTCAATAAACCATAATTTTTTGGTGTCAATCTTTTCTTTATCAAACAAATCTAACATAGTTTTACAACTGTTGTTTAAGCTAATATATACTCCGCAAAATTTAAGATTTTTAGTTAAATAAGAGATAATAGCTTTGTTAACTGTAAAATAATCTTCCGGTTTAGATACAAATGTATAAATGCCTTGTTTGGATTTAATTTTGGTAAGTTGGGCTACCACTTTTTTTCTGATTTGCAAGGGATTCATTTTATTCCCCAAAAGTATTCGTAAGAGGTGATGCTCTTCAGAGGATTCCGCTCCCTCTTTTTCTGGAAAGCATTTTTACTTTGATAACCAAACCCCAAAAATAAGGGCACAGAATCTTCTTTTTTAATTTTCAATATTTTTTTTGCTTCCGCCTGACTGGGGGTGATAATACAAGAATTAATATTCTGATCCTGCGCTTCCAGAACCATAGTCAGTCCTGCCATTCCCACACTCATGAATGAATCATAAACTCCGGAATCTTTTCCACGAAAACAAGAAAAACCATCGCCGGGGCATTTATCTCTCAATAGAACCAAAGCAATAATTAAAATAGGCTGAGCATGAAAGTCTCCATAATTTGCCGTTATCATTAGTTGTTTTATTCTTCCTTTATTTTTTACAATGATAAAATGCCAAGGTTGTGTATTACCGCAACTAGGAGCCCACCGCCCCGCTTCTAGAATTTTATTAATATTACTTTCTTTTACTTTCTTGTTCGTGAATTCGTAGGTTGTTTTTCTAGATTTTGTTAGTTTAAGAAAATAATTTGATATGGGCTGGTCAGGAACGATTCTATGATTACCCCCCATTTTAATTTGCATCTTCATAGTACCTCTTTGGTGATATATCTGCTATAGTATAGTCAAATCGTATTTAGTTATAAAGGTTACGCATACGTTGATGGATAGGTATATCTATTCCCGATTAAATAATTAAATGTTATGGGTAATACCACCCATATATGGGAAAATACATCAACGTGGCTTTGCCTGAAGACATGATAATAGAGATTGGAAAGACTATAGAAAAGTCAAATTTAGGCTATAAGTCAAAAAGTTAATTTGTAAAAAAAATGCGAACTATCCCCGCTCTAAAGAGCGGGGCTTTTCCATTCGCATTTTTGAAACCTTAACAGCCTTCATCTCCACACTGAAGTGTGGAGAACTTCTTTGAAAGTTCTTAGAAATTCCAAAGAATTTCTGGAACCCCAAAAATTTAAAGGAAATTTTTGATGGAATTGGCAAAGTACGACGAAACAAAAAAATTTGAAGCTAAGAGCAAAAAGTAATTCTTCTCATCAGTATAGTTAGAACTATAGACCGGAATTCCCCAAATATGGATAACTGCTAGCTTATAGATAATTGCGAAGGTTATGTTGCATCAATTAGCAATTATCTAGATTAGAAATGCGTTCTTGATATATCAATATTAACGCATTTCTCTATATACTGCACTTTAACACGCAGTTATACAGATTATACACAGAAACTCGGTGGATTCTACTTAATAATAACCCTATTCTTTATATTATTGACCACCGAACTTAGTAAAGGTTCCTTATTTTTTAATTCTAATCCGAACTTCTTTTTAGTATAAATTAAAGGGTTTAAATCTATTCCTATCACCACCGAAATTTCCCGGCATGATTTTCCTACCAAGTTTCTATCTTCATTGACAAACAAAATATCAATATCACTTTCTTTAGTATAATTTCCCAAAACATAGGATCCAAAAAGATAAATTTTACTGCTGGATTTCATCAATTCTTCATTATTAATCAATAAATTAACCATGGTCTGCAGTGTTTTCTGCCTGCCGATAACGTGCTCCAAATGGTACTCCTCCAGCAATTTCACCAAGAGTTGGTGATCCCTATTCAAAGACAGGGAGTACTGCACTTCTTTTCCCAATTTCCTTTTAACAATAAATTGCGAGTGGTGTAATTTATTTAAAATATTAAAAGTAAGAGAAGGATTCATTCTCAGCTTTTTGGAAATATTCCTTAAGTAATCTTCCCTTTCCGCATATATTTCAAACAATACGGCCAAACGCCTTTCACCCAAAGGAAGTATTTTTAAAAAATTCATAATAATCCCGCCAAAATTTTAATATTATTTTTAATTTTACTCAATTCCTGTTCCAGGTCTTCTCGAGTTACTTCTTTCCAGGCTTTGGGCTTATACAAAGCAAAATTTCTTTGGATCCTGAAATCATCAAAATCCTGGAGAGCATCTTCAACAGTAGTTACACTTTTTTTGGTTATCGCTTCAACAACTAAATGCAACTGTGAAGCTATTTCATTAGTAATGATATTGTTTTTCAATAAAGCCGTTAAAATACAACCATGATCTTTAGAATAATAGCCAACATTTTTCACCAGCAAAGCATTAAGCATATGAAATAAAGCTTGGTAGGCTTTAATCCTACACCAATAGAAATCCTCATTCTTGAAATCGTTATCTGCAGAAGCTAAATCTTTCTGGCTCCTAATAACATAATCCTGAAATTGCTGGCTATCGACTTTCCTGAACTTGTTTTTCTTCTCGCAATTCTGATACGCTCTTTCCAGGGTCTTTACAGTTTTAGGCAGCCGGCTTTTTTCCATTGTTTATTACATAGTAAACATATGTTTATTTTGATGTAAACAACATTAATATATAAATCATTCGGTTTCTTGACCCTGGTTAATTATAGTTATCTCCACAATATTTGAGGTTTACGGTTAATTTTATCACCCTCAACAGCCTATTTTTTTCCTAATTTATAGTTTATTTCAGCAGCTTCGGCCGGAGTTTTTCATTTAATTTCTTGGTGTGGATTCACAAAATTATGGAGAGCAAAAAGTAATTCTTCTCATCATTATAATAGTTTAAACTATAGAAATAGAATATGCCCAAAGTGCAAACAATGAGTACAATTGATTCACACAGGTAGTATATTTAGCATACTTTTTCCACAAATAACGGAGTTTTAATGTTAAATGATAATTAATTTGATCATATCTGTCAAAAACCACCAGCCATAGGCTGGTGGAATGTTGCTGCGGTAGTCGCACCAAGTGGTTTTTGAGCATGCTCAGAATTTTCCAGACGCAAACTGTTGATGGGCAGGTGAAACCTGCCACCAGTCATAGACTGGATGGAAAATTCTGACATTTTACAAATGGCAGCTTATTCCATATAATCCCGGAATTTTGATGCCAAATAGTATGTGCATAGCTCGCTCGTGCGCTTCATTTGCTGCCATCTGAAGTGAAGCACCGTGTGTAGTCTGACGATGAACTTTGCTCACTCGCTGGCGATAGTCGCGCTATGCACATACGCTTTTTGGGACGTGTTCTGGTGTTATTATAACTAGTTTAAGTAAATTAAAGTAACTTTAAGTAAAATTTAAGTAAACGCTAGGGATAGAACAGAATTCCCCCCACGACGAAACGACGGATTAAAATTGTTCCCTCAATTCTTTGTTCTCGATTGTTCTAACAAGCTAGAATGAACAGAAAGTCATATTAACGTTTTTACTGCTTCTGCCTCTTGCACAAATACAGGCTAGAGGCACGGCATTCATCCCACAGATAAATCTGTGGGTATTCTGCCTACGATTTTATTAAATCTCGATATTGATTTTAAACAGAAGTTAGTTTTAAATAGAAGAACGAATTTCTTGATTTAATGAGAAAAGAAGCAAAACGGTTAGTTGAACAAGCAGGATACGAACTAAAGGTGGCGGGGGATAATCTTCCTCTCGGTAATTATGCTACGGTAGCCTTTAATTGCCAGCAGGCTGTAGAAAAATTATTGAAAGCAGTTTTCATTATAAAAAAGAAAGAAGAAGCGCCAAAAACTCATAGTCTAAGAGAACTTCTGTTTTCTTTGAGTATAAAAACGAAGTGATAATTAAAAAATGTCTTAGGCTTAGTCCGCATTATTTCCAAGCGAGATATCCTGATGCGGTAGATGAAGTACCCTTTAAGTTATATACCAAAGAGATAGCAGAAGATATTTTAGATAGTACTAAAGAAATATTTGATTATTTTTCTGGAGAGACTGATGAAGAATAAAAAATTAGTATTACGAGCGCCATCGCGCTTTAAAAAAATATTGACAAGCCGGGGATTTAATCCAAAAGCACTTATTCTATTTGGTAGCCGAGCAAGAGGAGAAGACCTCAAATATAGTGATTATGATTTTTTAATAGTCTCAGATAAATTTAAAAGAATGCATCCTCTCAAGCGGATGGAGGAGATGGAGCTTCTTTGGGACGAGCCGCGGCAGGCAGATTTTATCTGTTTTACCCAAGAAGAGTTTGAACGGAAGAAAAAAGAGATAGGAATAACTCGCATTGCAGTCAAGGAAGGAGTGCGGATTTAACCAAAATGAGATTAATGTTCAAATAAATTCTCTTTGGCTTTCCAGAATAATGGGGGAGCGGTGCTGAAAGTTAATTAATTTTTCTTCTTTTCTGATGATAAGGGATTACTCCTCCTACAACCGCTTCGACTACTAAGGGCAGTACAATCCACTGCCAATGTATATTAATCAATCCGTTCAAGGTCAAATAGTAACTTGCCAGACTAATCAGCGCTATGGCCGTAGTCGTTCCCAAGAACAATCGTTCCAAGAAATCAAGCCTTCCCCGCCAGAACAGCATCAGTGCATAGCCGGGCAGGACAAATAGCCAGAAGAATCCCAGCGCTGTTCGGCCGATCACCAGCAAAGACTCGTTATAAAAGACAATCTTAAAGACAATTAATAATGCCGCTAGCACCATCAGCATTATCTTTCCTTCTTTTTTTAGTAAGAGAATCAATTCATTCTTCTTATTTTCTGTTTTATGCCCAGTTATTGTCTCATTTTCCATTTTTAATGCAGCCCTCTCCGGGTTTTTCATTCTTTAAGATGCTGTACCAGTCATTGCTAAACGCTTCTGTCACAAAGTTATTTTTTAAAAGTTCTCCCCACACTTTCATATTGTATTCGGCAAATTGAGGAATCTGGCTTTTCTTATCAAAAACAACATAATCAAAGCCGCAGATGCTCCGCGGTTCAAATCCTCGGCCTTTTCCATCAACCTTTTCATAGTTCAAGCCCAGTTCTTTCCATAAATCTACATACTCCAGTTTGAATAAGGAAATCCGTTTAGGCAGAGTCTGATGGTGGATGAACGGCCGGCTAGTATAATTCTCAGCCACTTCTCCTTTCTGTATTTTAGCAAGACTCTCTGAAAGGTCATAGCCGATATTATTCAAATAATAGTTCCAGTTATTATAATACACAATATGCCCAAAGGCAGAGTAAATCCCGTTTTGGTTATAACTGTCTCCATAAAATATCAACACCTTTTCTTCTGTCGGAACATTCTCCCTCACCCAGCCTATCCCTTCCCACATCTCTTCGTTAGCAATCAAGCCGCTGCCTGCAGGCGGTTGGAAGTAATAAACCAACGAGATAAGTAACAGAATAACCGGAATGCCATACCAAAGAAACCGCGTAATCTTTGCAGGCAAATACTTAATCGCCATATACAAACCTAAACCAAAGAAAATAGCGAAATAAATCGGCCAGAAAAAGCGGTTTTGATAGACGCGCTCATTTATCCCGATAAGAGCGCTGTAAGTAACCACACCCATAAAAAATGCTGGAGCAAAAAATTTCCAATTCTCTCCTTTTTTGTTGATTAGAATTATCAAAGTAATTATTATCCCTGCCAAAACCAGCCAGCCATACCAGCCGAGATGAGAAAACATCGGCGCAGGAAAAGTAGATTCTTTTGGAGAGAAAGAAAATGATCCGGTAGAATTAACCAAATCATCAGAAATGACAATCGGCAGGTAATATGCAACTAGAAGAATAAACAGCAGGAATGCCCACAAAGAACGTTTGATGATCCGGAAACTGAATTTATTTTTCACTAAATCAACTAAGATGATTACTGCTGCAAAGGCTCCGCCCATCATCCCTTCAGGCGGATGAGCAAGAAAAGCAGATGCTGCTAAGATGGCAAACAGAAAAGGAAAACCAGGCTGCTCCCAGAACACCGCTATCCAGAGCATCCCTACCAGCAGAAGGCTTCCCATGATCTGCGGCCACCAGCCGTAAAGGAAGCCGATGTTAAAATTGCCGATGAAAAGGAAACCATAAATTCCCAGCGATAGAAGAGCAATTTTTTGATTATATCTCTTTATCAAAGTGTACATCAGCAAACCTGCGAGGATGACATAAAGTACATTCAACAGATATTGGCTGTTGTAAAGCTCTAATCCGCTGGCATCTTTAAATAAGACAATGTTATGAAATGAGGCAAAAGGATAAACCTCCTCCAGCCCTTTGATTCCCCCAGTGAGATAGGAGGGAACATATCTGTTATTCCCCGCTTCATCCAGAGAAACCGCTCGGTCATACTTGTAGAACGAATCTGTGGCCATGAATCCTTTGGGAAAAGAAGAATCCAGCTGGTGCCCATAATATGCCCCTAATCCTATCCACAGAAGAATCCCAAAAACTGCGAAAAGCAAGGCTCCTTCGGCCAGCCGCTCTTTTTCCATCCCGCTTTATTGTTTCAAAGTATTTATATACTTTTGTGGCCTTTTCTTTATAAATGCTAGAAGAAATAAATCCACCTGCGGAAAAAAATTCTTTGCCTCGCTGGCTAGTTCTTATACTAAAAATTATAGTCACCTTGGCCATTCTCGCGTTAATATTCTGGAAGATGAATCTTCCTTCATTCTACATCGAAATCTCTACTCTGAAGGTTCTTCCTTTGCTTTTAGCCATACTTATCACTTTTCCTGCCATGTATCTGCGTGCCTGGCGTTGGAAAGAAACGATTAAATCCGCTCAAACAGATTTTCCCATAAAGGAACTGCTCAAGTTTACATATATCTCTTTAACTCTTGGTTTAGTCACCCCCGGCCGCATAGGAGAATTCATCAAAGTCCATCATCTTTCTAAAAAATCCGGCATAGAAGCAAAAAAATCTCTTTACACGGTTCTTCTCGATAAGCTGATGGATATTTCAACAGTGTTGGTCTTTTCCGTTTTAGGAGCTTATTTTCTCTTCGGCCAAAAAAGCTGGCTGCTGCTTATTTTTGCTATTCTTTTCCTATTTTCGCTGTTCTTCTATTTGCCATACAACCTTCTTCTGAAACTATCGTTTTATCTCCCTCTGCTGAAGAGATATTCTTCTTCTCTTCGCGAGTATAAATTATCCCTTTCTTCTTCTCTCAAACTTTCTCTACTCTCCTACTTCATTTGGCTGAGTCTGGCTTTGCAGGGATTTATAATACTTCGAATGATGAGCGCAGAATTTCTCTCTTTTTGGGCAGTTTTAGGGATAGTTTCCCTGATGTCTTTTTCCTCTTTCATTCCCCTCACCATCGGCGGCTTGGGATTAAGAGAAGCGTTGGCCGCTTTCCTTTTACTTTCTTTTGGCATCGCAGCAGAAAAAGCTGTTCTTTTCTCCTTGTTATACACTGCAGCCAGTTATGCTCCGATAGTTGCCTTTGGTATTCATTACATCATAAGATTTAAATAGGGTCAATCGGCGGTAAAGCCAAAATAAAGCTAAAAACAGGCTCAAGATGGAACTAGAAGAAGCTATCCGCCAGCGAAGGAGTATCCGCCGTTTTCAGCCGGAAAAAATTCCCCTTCCATTAATCAAAGAAATGCTGGATCTCTGCCGCCATGCCCCTTCGGCTTGCAATATTCAGGGCTGGAGATTTATTATTGTTACAGATGAAAAATTAAAAAATGAGATTTTTGACCATGGAGGAAGCATGGTTATTCGTGATGCTCCCCAAACAGTCCTATTTTTTTACGACAAGCGCACAGACAATACAGAATATAACGATTACATCCAATCAGCATCCGCTGCTATTCAAAACTTTCTTCTTATCGCGCACTCCACGGGTATCGGTACCTGTTGGGTCAATCATCTGCCAAGAAAAAAAGTCCTTCAGCGGATTTTCCATCTGCCTAAGCGTTACGAGCCGATTGCAGCAGTCATCTTAGGTTATCCCTCTCAGGAAAGAATTGTAGAGATGAAAAGAAAATTTCTTGTAGAAGAAATAATCTCCGTAAATCAAGAATTTCCAAATCTAAAGTTATCGGCTGAAGGAAATACAAAACATCAAATAATCAAACGTTTTTTTCGTAGGCTTTATTACCTCGCCCCAAAATCTGTTAAAAGGTTATTAAACAAATTTTTGGATGAGCACTTCGTCAAGAAGTTTGAGAATTAAGATGGGCTATTAAGATGAGCTTAAACTAAAAAAACTTTAATGATTGAACTATGAACAACCCCTACCATCGTTTATTGCTGGAAGCTGTTCCGAGAATTCTTTCTCATTTAGATCGTGATTCCACTTCCCCTACTTACGGCTGTTTTGACCGTAATTTCTGGCTTTATCATCTTACAGATTTTCCCAGCGCGGTTCTTCAGCAGAATTGTTGGACTTTAGCTTTATTGTACACTCATGATTTCAAAGGGAATGTCTACTATCAAAATTCTCAGATAAACGTTTGGGCCAAAGCCGTAGTTTCTTTCTGGGCAAAGATTCAGAACAAAGATGGTTCTTTCAACGAATACTGGCAGGGAGAACGAGGACTGCCACCCACTGTTTTTTCCGTAATTGCCGTGGCAGAAACGATCAGGTTATTGCATCTAGAAAAAGAACCAATTGCAAAAAAATACTTAGAAAAACTGAAAACAGCCTGCTCATTTATGGAAAGAACTCCCGAAGCCTTTGCTTCCAATCAGGAGGTGGCAGCCGCTTGTGCCATCTATTCAGTTTATCTTTTAACTGAGGATTCGCATTTAGAACAGTTTTTTTACCAGAAATTAGCCGGATTGAAAAGATTGCAGAGCGAAGAAGGCTTTTTCTATGAGCAGAGCGGAGCTGATGCAGGCTATCTTACAGTTTCATTAAATTATCTTGGCTGGCTGTTTAATGAATTGCCAGAAACTAATCCGGCAAAAAAAGAAGTCAAAGCAATGTCCGAAAAAGCTTTGAATTTTCTTTCTTATATCATTCATCCCGACGGCAGTTTGGGAGGAGAATACGGCAGCCGCAATACCGAATATCTTTTACCCGGAGGTTTAATGCTGCTTTCCTCAGAGTTTTCCTTAGCTAAAGTCATCCTGCATCAGCACGGGAAATATCTTTTTGCTGAGCCAAGGAATTTTTCTGTGGATGATCGTTATCTATTGCATTATTTCGGCCATTCCTTTGCCTTGGCTGCGCTGAACCATGTAGAGGATAAGAAAAAAGTTTCTTTGCCCAGCCTGCCTTTTCAGGAAACATTCATTAAACACTTTCCAGAGGCGGGGCTGTTCATTGCCGGCCGGCAGAATCTATATCTACTCATCAATCTAAAGAAAGGCGGAGTCTTTAAATTGTATTCTCGCAATAAACTGCTGGCCAATGATTTGGGCTACCGCATCAGAGATAAATCCGGAAAACTTTACTTCTCCGAGTTCGGCCATGAAAAACCAGCCATAAAAATAAATGAGAAAAGAGACAAGGTAGAGATAGAAATCACTAAGATGTTTTCCCCAAAAGAATACCTGTTAATGAGCCCGGCCAAACGGTTTGCCCTCTACTTTTTTTCCGCCATCTTCGGCTGGCATTTCCGCTCGTTAGTGAAAGAAGCTGTGTTAAAAAAAGAAAAAAAGTCTCCTTATCTTCTAATCCGGAGAATAGAACTTTCTGCAACGGAGTTGAGAATTACGGACAGAGTCAACGGCCGAAAAAAAGATGATATGTTATTGCGGGTAACCAGCCAATCAGTAAAACTAATTCCCTCTTCAAAATTTTTTCAGATTACTGAATTAGAAAATAAGATTCCTGCCGCTTTCATCCCTGTATCCATGAGAGAAATAATCACTGAAATAAACCTAAATAAGAGTAAGATTAAAACTAATTATTCTTTTTAATCGCCACAAACAGCCTGTTGAACGGCCGATAATCAATTCCGAGGATATACTCGGCCAGATACATCCAGAAGAGCGGATAAAACAGTAAAGCACTAAACTTCTTGTGCTTAGACAATCTGCGGTTGGCCAGCCAGGCAGCCTTGCCCAAGAGAGAGAAAAGCGGCCGCACCTTCATCAGCGCTAACCCCGTGCCTTCAATCAGTTTCTCAAAGTCTTCCCGCTCATAGCCCGGCCGGCAATGTTCAAAGGTTCTCTGAAGTTTTTTAGTAAACAGATTATTCCCGGTGCTGGTGAGAATCAGTTTTCCTTCAGGCTTCAGCACCCGAGCCATCTCTTGCAAAGCTTTTTTATCAGACGGAATATGCTCAATCACATCTGAACAAACAATTATCTCAAATGAGTGGTCTGAAAAAGGCAGGGCGCATAAATCTCCTACTATAAACTCTGCAGTATTGCCTGTTCTCTGAGCAATTCCCGTGGATAGTTTCACTTTCTCTGTGTCGATGTCTACTCCTATCACGGAATGGCCTTTCTTAGCCAGATGCAGAGCGTACAGCCCCGGCCCGCTTCCTGCATCAAGAATTTTTTTCCTCTTCTCGTCTTTCAATTCTCTCAGAATCGCCCAGGCTCTTCCTCGCAGTCCGAGGTGAGGTATGCCCATCAGCCGTAAGCCAAACCGCTCCAAAAAGTTTTTATTAATCTTTACAGTCTTATGATCCGCAGCGCTTAACTCTATTTCTCCTGCGCTATAAAGAAAACTGCTGAATGCCATGAAACATTAATTTATTCTCTCTTTTATAATATATCCTTTTCTTTTGCTTTGGCTGACAATCATCTCGCCCAGCAGGCCGAGGGAGAAAAATTGCACTCCCAGTAAAATTAATAAAATCGCCAGCAAAAGTAAAGGCCGGCTGCCGATATGTTCACCAAAGAAAAATTTGATGAATGTAAGGTACGCTCCAAAAAGAGTTCCTACAGAAAAGAATCCTCCGCCGATATAACCAAAGAAATGCAGGGGGCTGTTGCCATATTTAGTAAGGAATTTCAAAGCCAAGAGATCGAGTGCCCCTTTGAAAATTCTTCCTGTGCCGTATTTGCTTTTGCCATGCAGGCGAGGAAGATGCTGTACTTTTATCTCTCCTACTCTAAATCCGCGAGTATAGGCTAAGACCGGAATGTACCTATACATCCCGCCGTATAAATTCAAATGTTCTATCACTTCTCGCTTCATCAATCTAAAGTTACAGTCATTGTCATGGATGCGCAGGCCGAAGAGCCAGCGGATTAAGGTATTAAAGATACGGGAGGGAATAACCTTTGCCCAGTTGTCCTGCCTCTTGAACTTCCATCCCACGATTAAATCATATCCTTCATTTAATCTTGCAATAAACCGAGGGATCTCCCCAGGATTATCTTGCAAATCACCGTCTAAAGTAAGTATCAGTTTTCCTTTGGCTGTTTCGAACCCCGCCATCAGAGCGGCTGCTTTCTGAAAGTTTCCTCGAAAGCTGAGGATTCGAACCTTTTTGTCTTTCCGACCGAGTTCTCGAAGCACCCTCAAGCTTTGGTCTCTGCTCCCATCATCGACAAAAATCAGCTCGTAACTCTTGTTCAGTCCACTTGATTGCATTCCCGCTAAAACTGCAGTCAGTTCATTATAAAGCGGAGAAAGGTTCCTTTCTTCGTTGTATACTGGAATAATCACTGAGAGTTCTACCATCTTTATTCTTATACCCCCTCCATTTTAAAAAGATTTATCTTTTGATTTATGACTATCCGCCAGTATAGAAAATCTTTTATACCCCCCTTAAAGAAATTTCTTGTGGAATCTCGCTTTGCTTTTTTGTCTAATCCGGCAGTTTTGTTAGTTCTTGTTCTTCTTCTCGCTGCTTCAGTTAGACTTTATAATGTTACGACTGAAGATTTGGATTTAGCAGAAGCTTTCAGAGTAACCGAATCAGACACGTTGAATAGTGCCTTTTACACCACTCTTAATTACGAAGAGCATCCGCCGTTATACAATATATTTCTGCATTTTTGGATGTACGGCGGAAGCAGTGTGTTCTGGCTGCGGTTCTCTTCGGTTTTATTCGGGCTGGGATCAATCTTTTTGATTTATCTTCTAGGTCGTCATTTCTTCGATCAGCGTACCGGTCTGCTTGCAGCCTTACTATTAGCAGTTAATCCCTTGCATCTGAATTATTCCCAAAATGTTGAACCATACATATTTACCATATTCTTCTCTTTTCTCTCAATGTACTATTTTGTTAAAGCTCTAGAAACAGATAGATTCCGGCATTGGTTCGGGTTTGTTGTGCCTTTGCTCATTGCAGGGTATTCAGATCATTTTATTGCTCTCCTTCTAAGTGCAATTGTTTTGTCTATCGTGTTTACATATTCCACATATAAATACCGCCTAAAAAGTTTGCTTCTAGCCGCCGGAGCATTGTTCATCCTTTTCATCCCTAATCTGTTTATTGTCTTTTTTCAGTTTGTATTCCTTTCTCAATCGGAGGGTAGTTTAGCTTTACGTCATCCCTTGTGGTATATCCTTATCATCCCCTATAATTTTATTACTTTCGCTGTAGGAGAACGTTCCATTTTTTTTCAGGCAAGTTATTTTCCAGTTAAAGGCTTTATGCCCATACTCTTTGTCTTTGCGTTTTTTTACGGACTGTTGTTCATTAGAGGAGTATGGCCGTTCCGTCAGGAAAAAGAGAAGAAGATTCTCCTTCTCTCTTGGTTTGTTATCCCCATAATCGCTCTTTATGCAATAAGTCTTTTTATGTTTATGTTCATCGATCCCCATCGCTTTTTGTTTATCTCTTTTCCGTTCTTCATTTTAGTTGCTAAAGGACTTTCATCAATCAAACGCCAATGGCTGTTCACAGTTTTACTTATTCTGTTGTTTGTATTAGGGGGAATAGGAGTTTATTCCCATTATCAGCAGCATAAACCGATAGTTTCTCCCATTACTTCCCTTATCGCCAACCAATACCAGCCGGGAGACATAATCACTGTCATGCCTCAACAGTATCTTCCGGTAATTTGGTATTATCTGCCAAAAAACATTCCGGCCACTAGTTTTCCTACGAACTTTCCTTTGAATATTCCCGTAAAATTCAGTCGATATGATTACAACCAAGAGTTAGTAGATGAAAAGACGATTCCGTTGTTTATCTCTTACCAAGATAAAATCTCTCAAGATTATTCCCGTTTATGGTTAGTGGTAGAAACTAATCGAGTATATCCAGTAATCGATCCTTCCGCGTTTGTTTTTTCTTATTTCTCCCAACACTATCCTCTGGAGATGGAATATCATTCTTCAGACCGTCGGGTAGCTGTTTATCTATTTGAACTGAAGCAGATGGGGCAGACCAAAACAAATATAAATAAAAACATTAAAAATAATTAAAATGGCAAAGATTGTTTTTTTACAGTACATCTGGTTCGAGTGGATTGGAATAATGAGCATATCTGCATTTTTAAAAAAGCATGGCCATTCATGTGAAGTGGTCATCGGCACCAAAGAAGAGACTATCAAAGAATTAAAACAGATTCAGCCGGATATCATTGCCATATCTTCTATGACCTCTCAGCATGAACAGATTTACGAAATAGCTAAAGCTATCAAATGGGCCGGTCTTAAAAGCGTAGTAGTCGTCGGAGGAGCTCACCCCACGTTTGCTCCAACTATGCTTGAGGAGGAGGGAATAGATATAATCTGCCGAGGAGAAGGAGAATATCCTATGCTTGAACTAGCCGAAGCCTTAGATACAGGTAAGGACTACTCCCGCATCCAAAATCTTTGGGTAAAGAAAAAAGGAAAAATAATAAAAAACGAGATGCGGCAGCTAGTTGAAGATTTAGATTCTTTGCCGTTTCCAGATAGAGAACTATACAA
>Ga0209542_10013197_pt1 | contig 14293 bp, 10 predicted proteins | sample RifCSPhighO2_01_FD_184028 | JGI IMG/M metagenome (GOLD analysis project Ga0209542, IMG submission 184028) | Soil microbial communities from Rifle, Colorado - Rifle CSP2_plank highO2_0.1 (SPAdes) (version 2) | ecosystem: Environmental > Terrestrial > Deep subsurface > Rock core/Sediment ...
TAAAAGCTGGTAGAATTGTAGAATACAAAAATTAAATTATCAAATCTTTTCTGGCGAACAAAACGAAGCCAGTGTCCGCAGGCGAAAAGCTTTATAATTTAATTTTTTTTAAAAATACTAAAAATTTTCTCTAGTAAATTTCTAAACCAGCCCTTTTTTATTGGTAGTATTTCTTCCTTATTTTCGGTGATAGCATTTATTACTGTGGCTGTATTTTGAAGTGGCAGATTCTCTGAATTTATTTTTTGTTTTTTGGAGGTAGCTTCTTTTACCGTTATTTTTGTTGACGATTTTTTCTCTATTAGAGGCGAAATATATTCTTCTTCTAATTTCTCAAATTTCTGCATTATTTGATTCCAAGTTTTACCGGATAATGCTGTTATAGCATAAGCAGTTTCCCAAATTTTGTTTTGTAAAGATTTGCCCTCCTCTCCGGCGGGTAAATTTTTTATTCCTCCGCCCTCATCTTGATTTTCTGCTAAATAATCAAGTGGAGTATTTTTATTTTTTATCCAATCTTCTGGTTTTTCTGATGAGGCTAATATTCCTCCTATGGCCCAAGCAGTGGAAGAAACATTTCCAAAACCTCCATCATCTTTTTGATTCTGTTTTAAAAATTCTTTTGCTTTAGCTAAGGCTGAAGAAAGTTCTTTATTTTGGGGTGTCTCGCAGACTGACGAGTCGAGAGGCAACGCTGTGTCAGCAGACACAGACAGCGACCCCAAAAGAAAGCAACTTTTTTCAGCGATATTTGTAAGAGTTTGTATAGAAGCACTTGTCATATCCACAGATTCATCCCAAGAGCCATTTTCTTTTTGTTTACTTAAAATAAAATCAATATCATCTATTATCATTTTTTCATCTTTGGTAAAACCAGCATTTTGTAAAACAATTAAAGCAAAAATATCATCATTATCTTGTTCTTTATCACCAAATTGAATTCCATCAAAACTATCGGTTATTTTTTTAATGTAATTTTCATTGTTTGTATTATATGGGTTAAGTCCGAGCGACATTAATGCCATAGCATGTCTTTCATAATCTGTTAAATGCGTATCTTCTAATTTTGATTCTGTAAAATGTTTAATTAATTTTATTGTTTCATTCTGATAATTTCCTCCCGCTAAGGCTACAGCCGTCCAGTCGGTATATAAATTTTCACCAAAAGACCCATTCTCTTTTTGTTGTAAAATTATAAACTCGAAAGCTTTTTCCAAATCAAATCTCACTTTCGTCTCGATGCCGAGCACGCTTCCTGTATTTTTATTTTTTCTGCTACCAGAACTGCTTGAAGAAGACGGAGAACCTGTATCTGAGACGGGAGTAGCCGTTACCATCAAGGTCTCTGTTGGAAAATAGAAATCTTCTTTAATACCTACGTTATAGGACCCTTCCGGAATAGATGAAAAACTTGCTTCACTACTTGCATCCACTATGGCTGTCTGTATCTCAGTAGGTGTCCATGGATTCTCTGGATCAGGCTGAGTCAATCCTATTGTTACGCCAGTTCTCATCATCCAAGCATCATTTTGATAATCATATTCTTGTGCTGTAGCAGTGAGGGTATCTGAGGTAGTGATAGAGTTTGAGTTGAGTGTTATTTTATATTGCGGTCCGAAATACAGATATACACTTTCTCCATCGGATAAAACTTTTTGATCCATACCTATGCCTGGATAAGTATTATTTACCGTATATTGCCAATTGTCGCATTTTTCACCTGTGATTGTTCCGGTAATACATTTTAAATATAATGATCCGAAAGAAGAATAATATTCTAAATCAGAAATACTGAAATCAACGCTTAATATATCAGCATCATTTATAAGAGAAAGCACGCTTTGCGCATCTATGGAATGAGATGTTCCGGTATTATCGTTCAAATCAACTGTTCCTGTCGCTTGTAGGAGTACCGCTCCCTCAAATATTTTGGTATTTCCATCCCTGATGGTCAGACCTATATCGGCATATACCACATTTCCTGTGCCCATTAAAAATAAAGCTAAAACGAAAAGAGTTTGTAAAATTTTCTTTATGTTTTTCATATTATAGTATTTTTTAATTAGCGTTTTTCTCATATTTCCAGGACACAACGTCTCCCGCTTTTATCTTATAATTTGAAACACCCACTTGTGCTTTTTTACCATTTACATAATAAATCCAGTATTTATTTCCATCATTTTTTGATCCATTTATCTCTTCTATTAATTTTCCCATGCCAGTATAAGTTTTGTCTTTAAAAGTTATTTTTTCTTCTTGTTTTAATCTTTCCATAAATTCATAAACACTAATTTCTTTTTCTATATCAGTTTCGTATTTTTTCTCTTCTATTTCTAGTATTATTTTTTTATTTGTTTCTTCTTTTATTTCAACTTTATTAGTTTCACCTGTGACCTCCAACAGGAGAGATATTTCTTTAGATTCTATGTATGATGTCAAAAGAAACACACAAAATAATGATATAGAAATTCCTATGACTATTAATATTTTGATTTTTTCTTTTTTGAACATAAAAAAAATTCTGCTGAGCAGAATTTTTTGGTCTTCAAAAAGAAGAAGGATTATCCTGCTCGGGAAAAGCTTCTATACTAAAACAAAGCTTAGTATAGAATAAGTAAAATAATTGGTAGTCGGACTTGTTCCCCCACCAATTTCGGATTTTTTGATAAAAATCCGAAATTGGTGGGGGACTTACCGTAGCGGCACTGTACTGGAATTCCCACCTGAATGAAATTCATTTCGGGCAGGTCACCAGTTTCCCCAATTACCTTTTGTAATTTTTAAATGAACTCTTTTAGTATATACTTACCCTTAAGGATGTCAAAAAAGACTGTGGAAAAAATAATCCGCCGGAGGCGGACAAAAATAATGGTTTTTGGAACTTTTGATGGATTGCATAAAGGACACCTTAATTTTTTCTGGCAAGCCAGAAAACTGGCTGTAGATTCTTTTCTTGTTGTTTCAATTGCGCGGGATAAAAATGTAATTAAAATAAAAGGGAAATCCCCATTTTTGACTGAGAAAAAAAGGATGATTTTACTAAAAAAATGCAAATTGGCTGATAAAGTAATCCTTTCTGGCATAAAAAACCATATTCCTCACATTGCAAAAGAAAACCCAGATATTATTGCTCTTGGTTATGATCAAAAAGTTTATGTTGAAAATCTTAAAAGAGACCTAAAAAATAAAGGTATTTTGGTAAAAATTGTTCACCTAAAACCTTTCAAAAAAGGAATATACAAAAATCATCTGCTCCGTGCTAAAAATAAATTTACTTTTTTGAAGAAATAAACCGATATAATTTTATTTTACATCTCTAAGTCTCAAGACATTGAAAAACCCGGCAAGTAATACTGCACTTAAGACAAAGAAAAGATATTTAAAAGAGGGAATAAAAAAAAGAATAGAAACGGCCAAAAGGGGAGCAATTATATAAGAAATAGATGGAGCATTGCGGAAGAAACTGATTTCATTAGCATATTCTTCTTTTACAATTTTGAAAAAATAACTTTCATTCATAACTTCTATAGTAGCTGCTCCGATACGGGTAGTAAAAAGTATCAAAGCCCATATCCAGAATATTGGCTCTGTGATCAAAGGAATTACCAAAACGGACAAGGCCATAATTGAAAAACCCAGAAGAAGCATTTTTTTCTCGCCGATTCTGTCTGAGAGTTTACCTAATGGAAAATCTAATAGGATAAATGGAAGCAACATTATTGAAAAAATGATGCCAATTTTATCCCAACCGAAACCAATGTATTCATGCAGATATATTGGTGTATAAATTACCATCCAGGCATAAAAAAATTGTAAAATTAAATTACTGAAATATATTTTTGAAATATGTTTATTATGTAAGAAAATTTTTAAAGTTTTCAATATCGAGACCTTTTTATATTCTGGATCTTTGAAATCACGTAAAAACAAAAAGAAAATTATTCCCGCTAGAATAATAAATCCTGCCGCTAAAAGATAAATACCGGAGAAAGAACTTTTATTAATAATTGAACCAGAAATTAGCTGGGCAACGATCCAAGCAAAATTTATAACCATCAAATAAAAACCTCGGAATGAACCAATATGAGAACTCTTTGAAAAATCTTCAACGAAAATATCTAATGAAGCGATGATAAAATTAATGGATATAAAATAAAGAACAAAAGCAGGAATTATAATAAAAATATTGTTTCCTAAGGCAAGCAAAATAAATGATAAGAGTATAAATAAGTATGATAAAAGAATTGTCGAACGGTTCCCAAGACGGGTCAAAATCTTAGGCATTTTTAATAGACCTAAAATGGTTATAATCGAGGCGATTACGTAAATGATACCTATATAATTTTTGTCAACATAAATTTCCAAAAAACTCGAATTTATATAAGAGGTAAGAGCTATTGGGATAGAAAATAAAAAACCTGCTAAATATATTATTTTTCTATTATGTCCCATCTTCATAATTTTATATACTTAATACTACCGGAATAACCAAAGGCCTTTTTGCTGTCTTTTGATATAAGAATTTTGAAACTGTCTCTCCTAAATTAGCTTTGATATAATCAAGATCAACCAGATTATTTCTTATAACCACATCTTCCACTCCTTTTTTAATAATAATTCTTACCTGACGTAAAAGTTCTTGATTTTCTTTCAGATATACAAATCCTCGTGATATTAAGTCTGGGGATTTTTTTAATTTTCCAGTTTTTTGATCTACTAACGCTATGATTACAAACATTCCATCTTTTGCCAGCATCACACGATCTCTGATAACAACATCTTGGGTATCACCGATTGAAATGCCATCTACCATCATTAATCCAGCAGGGGCTTTTTCCTTACGCATAGTCATTTTTTCTCCATTAGCAGATATTTCAATAATTGAACCATTGTCCGGTACGGCGATATTTTCTTCTGGCATGCCGAGTTCAAGAGCCAGTTCCTTATGAAGTTCAAGATGATAATGATGCCCATGAATAGGTATAAAGAATTTTGGATGAGTTTTTTTGTGCAGCCATTTGATGTCTTCCTTATTGCCATGTCCGGTGGCATGCACGAAGTCTTCACCCGGGGTGCGATAGCTGATAATTTTAACGCCTTGCCGTGACAGACCGTCTTTCATTTTTTGAACTTGAAGTTCATTACCCGGAACGATAGAAGCCGAAAGTATGATAGTGTCTCCTTTGTGCAGTGAAAATTTTGTATGCGATTTATTGGATGCGCGATTTAGAGAAGAAAACTCCTCGCCTTGAGCGCCGGTCATAAGAACCACGACTTTATTTGGGGGATAATTGCCTGCTTCTTCTATCGGTATTAGAGTGCCCTTTTTGGGTTTAAAGAATCCAGCTTCTATTGCCACCTCAATGTTTGTTTTCATGGAACGCCCGTCTAAAGCTATTTTTTTACCGAGGTTTTCAGCAATTTTCACTACATGAGCCAATCTAGTGATATGAGAAGCAAAAGCAGCAATAATTATACGTCCATTTATTCTTTTTATTAAATTTTCTAATCCTTGATGTACTTTTTTTTCAGGCAAGGCATAACCCTCATTTTCAATATTGGTGGAATCAGTCATTAAAAGGAGTACTTTTGCTTTATCAAAAATGGAATATTCTTTTTCTTCTTCGGGAGTTACAATTCCATCTACTTGGTCTAATTTATAATCTCCTGGATTTACAATCCATCCGTGTTTAGTTTCTATAATAATACCCATTGAATCAGGAACCGTATGCATAACGCCAAAAAATTTAATTTTTATCTTGCCGCAGGTTATTATTTCATCTTTTTCAACGATATGTTCTTTCATGGCTGGCAATTGTGGAAATTCTGCTTGGCGTTTTCTCATAAGAAGAATAGAAAGATTACGGGAATATACGGGTGGGTTGCCTATGCGTGAAAGAACAAGCGGTACGCCTCCAATATGATCTAAATGTCCGTGGGTAATGATAAGTGCGCGTATTTTTTCTTTATGTTCTTCAAGATAAGTTGTGTTCGGAATAACATAATCGACACCAGGTGTTTCTTCATTGGAGAAATGCATACCGGCGTCAATTACAATGATGTCATTCTCTATTTCTATGGCGGTCATATTTTTGCCTATTTCTTCTACTCCACCAAGCGGAATGATGCGAATTACCCCTTCTTCAAGTGGCGGAATTTTATCCTCATTTGTATTCTTATAGCCACTTTTTCCACTGAAAGAACGATTATTACTTCTGGATTGCCCGTAATTTTTTTTAGAATATTGATAAGTAGAATTTTTTATAAGTTTTTTAGAAGTTCCACGCCTAGAATCCAAACGCCCGACGTCTGGTTTAGTGGTCTTTTTTTCCTCTATCATGATAGCGCTAAAAGGTAGTCTATTTTTTTTCATAATTGATTTTTGGCGAACGCTAGTGAGTATAAAAATCTTTACCCTGTTAAATAAAATCCTTTGGATTTTAGCTTTTGCCCGGCAGAAATTAACAGGGTTATTAAAATATATTCGCTTTGCTCATTATTTTAATAAAATATTTTCCAAACATTGTCTGTTTTAATATACCATAAATATGAATTTAGAAATCTATCCCCAGGTCTAGTTATATGGTCTATAGAAAATCTTTGAATATTTTTTGACACTATATATATAAAATTAGGACTATACAAAAAAACGGCCGGCATATCTTTTTTGATTTCATCTTCAAATTGAGCGTATTTTTTGATTCTTGATTTTTCATCAATGGTAATGAACGCATCTTCTAAAATTTTGTCCACCTTGGCATTGGTGTACATGGCCACATTAAGACCTGGGTCTTTTCTTTGTGAAGAATGCCAAAAAGCAAAAAGATCAGACTCATGATTTATAATTTGTCCAAAAAGTAGGGCATCATATTTACGCGGGCGGATAACTCCCTGGTTTAAATTGCCAATTTCAAAAGTTTTTACATCAACTTTCATACCGATAGTTTTCAAATCCTGTTTTATCAATTCAGCGGATTTCACAAGTTCTGGGGCATTGCCTGTGGAAATGGAAAATTCCAAATACGTTGTGGCCTTCTTCTTCTTTTTGTCGGTTGTTGTTTTTTCTAAAAATCCATTTACCCCCTTTTTCCAACCATCTTTGCTTAAAATATCTTGGGCTTTTTTGATTTTTTCTTCATGTGAAATATTATTTCCCTTGTTCAATTTTTGATAATTAATCATATTAGGAGGTATCGGATTATCAATAGCAACCCCATAACCTAAGAGTACGTCACGGATAATATCGTCTTTGTTAATAGCTAGATCTATAGCTGTTATGATGTTTTTATCAGTAAAAATTTGATTTTGATTTTGATTTAAAAAAAGTCCAAACACCCGAGGCAGTGTCAGAGATTCCACCCGATAGTTTTTTTCTTTCAGTATTTGCGCATTTGAAGGAGTAATGGAGCTTATTTGGTCCACTTCTCCATTTTCCAGCGCCGATATTTGGTCATTTTCATTCGGGTAAAAACGTAATATTATTTTTTCGATATACGGCTGGCCCAAATTAAATTTTTCAAAAGATGTCAACTCGTAATAGTCTATCAATCCCCCAGATTGTTTGTTTACCTTTACCACTTTGTAGGGTCCTGATCCAATTGGTTTTGTGTTTGCATCATTAAGTTCAATAGGAGAAGCTTCCCATAAAGATGCCGGCATTATGCCAAGAGTTATATTTTCTAAAAAGGATGCATAAGATTGTTTTAGAGTGAACTTAACTGTCTTTTCATCTATTTTTTCAACACTGACACCATCCCAATTTCCTCTTTTAGGACTTTTTATGATCGGATCCTTAATTTTATTTATAGTAAAAACTACATCATCAGCACCAACTGGTTTTTCGTCATGGAAATAAATTTCATTTTTCAAAGTAAAAGTATATGTTAGACCGTCTTTTGATATTTCATATTTTTCAGCTAAATCCGGAGTAAGAGTGCCGTCTGAATTTTTTCTCATCAATCCGGAATAAATAAGAGATACCAAATCTTGATCGGCATCAGAAAATGCCAGTACCGGATTTATAAAACGAGGAGTGCCCACAATCCCTTCAGTTATGGATCCTCCTTGTAAGGGGACATTTACCATGAAAGATTTGTTGATGTTCTGAAGTATTATGATAGTACTTAGACACAGAATAAATACAAAACCTAAGAAAACAAAATACTCTTTTTTTGAAAAATGAGAGATGGCCCTTTTTATTTCATTTTTTGACGGCAATAAACTAAGTATATGACTGTAAAGATTTTCCATAAAACTAAAATTTAATGTAAAATTCTTTAGGCTAACACTAGGCAGCTTTTATTATTATAGCTAGAAAAGCGGACAAAGCGAAAAGGATTCCACAAACGATAGATAAAATAAAAAGAAAATATTCAAAACCCCGGCGAGTGTGATGAAAAGAATCACCGTCGCTCCCTCCTAATGCGCCTCCTAATCCCGCACCTGACTGTTGAAGCAATATTGCTGACACTAATATTACAGAAAGTATTATCTGTGCATAAGGTAGTATTATAGCTACTGATTGCATGGAGTTAGTATTGCATAGATTGCTCCAAAAAGCAATTTATTTAACTCAAGTCATTCCAGACCAAAAGTTTCCATTCGTTCTTTTTAAACCAATGAGGAATGTATGAGCAAATAGCCATGCCAGCATTTTTAATCGGATTAAAATAACTTAGATTATTATATTTAGAAGCAGTAAGTTCATTTCCGTAGAGCATATAAGACACTACCATTTTTAAGAAAACGCCGTGAGTAATCATAATAATCTTTTTTTCTCTTCTTCTGGCGATATAGGCTAATAATTTTTTTGCTCTTTTTTTAAGATCAATGAAATTTTCTTCGTCAGAAATTCGCAAGTCATCAGGATGATAACTTCCGTCAATACGGTCTATAATTTGTTTAATCCCTTTTTCTTGACTCCAATGGCCTATTACTTCGGAAGGATTTTTCCTTTCCACTAGAAGATCAGAATATTCTACCGGTATTTTCAATTCTTCAGCAATAATTTCTGCTGTTTCTTTAGTGCGCTGATATGGACTGGAGATAATAACTTGAGGATGCCCTTTCTTTTTTGGAAAACTCAAGGCTGTAGCCAGTGCTTGAGTTCTGCCTTTTTCAGTCAAAGACCCTTCTGGCCCTTGTTTAATGTTTTCAGTATTGAATTTGGTTTCTCCGTGTCTTACGAAATATATCAGTTTCATTCCCATATACATTATTTTACTACAAATCTATGTTATACTTAAGCTGTGAAAAAGGAAATTTCGATGTTAGCCTTGTTTCAAACGCTATTTCATAACTTTAATGCTCGGGCTTTTAAGGATGCGACGCTCGCTTTCAAGAAACATCTGGATGATGGGGGTAAAATGCTCGTCGCTATGGGCGGAGCTATGTCGTCCGCTCAAATTGGCATCACTCTCGCGCCAATGATAAAGGGTGACAAAATTCATGCCATTTCTTGCACTGGCGCGAATTTGGAAGAATCAGTCTTCAGGTTAGTGGCTCATAACAGTTATAAAGATTATCCGGATTATAGATATTTTACTAAAGAAGATGACGAGAAAATTTTGAATAGGGGAGAGCGAAGGGTGACAGATACGTCCATTCCAGAGGAAGAGGCATTTAGAGTAGTAGAGCCGATTATTTTAAAAAGATGGAAAGATGCGCAAGCCAAAGGCGAGCGCTATTTTCCGCATGAATATTTTTATCAAATTTTATTATCGGATGAATTGAAAGACAAGTATGAAGGCAACCCGAATCATTGCTGGTTGTTTGAAGCTGCCAAGAAAAATTTGCCTATGGTGGTGCCTGGCTGGGAGGATTCCACCTTAGGAAATATTTTTGCCGGATATTGTAAGGCAGGAGAAGTAGATCCAGCTGTTATGAAGACAGGAGTAGAATATATGGTATATTTTTATGACAAATATAGAGAACTTTCAGAGGGAGGTCCGGGTCTCGGATTTTTTCAGATTGGCGGAGGAATTTCTGGAGACTTTCCGATTTGTGTTGTGCCTTCCATAAAGTATGATTTGAAAAAGGAGGTACGACCTTGGGGATATTTCTGCCAGGTTTCTGATTCCACTACTTCTTATGGATCGTATTCAGGCGCTACCCCGAATGAAAAAATAACTTGGGATAAACTAACAAAACATACTCCGATGTTTGTGATTGAATCCGACGCCACTATCGTCGCGCCTTTAATGTTTGAAGCTATTCTTGACAGGTATGCAATTAGTGAGAAATAATATATAATTGTCGAATATGAAAAAAATTATTAAAAAAAACGCCATAAAGTCTCTTTCAGAAGCCAAATTTGATAAAACTATGCAATCTGTTGCAAGGTCTTTTTCAGAGCAAGCCGAGGTTATGAGAATGATACTGAAAGAAATAAGAAATATTCATGAGGATAATAAATATTTTAGACAGAGTATTTCTGGTTTAAATAGCGATGGTATATCCCATGAACGAAGAATTGAAGATCTGACTATTCGGGTGGAAAAATTAGAGGCAAGAATATAATTGAAACGATTCTTAATCATTGCAAATAAAACTTACGATCAACCTGCCAGATTGACAGGTTTTCTGTTGTGGATAACTATTTTACTTTTTCGTCGGGGGGGGGGTATACTTAACTAGTGTTTTTAATGTATAATTATGGAGTAAAGTTATAAGGTTTTTTATAAATTAATACCCTCCTTCGCTAAAAGCTACGGATGGGTAAGTAAAAATATGAAAAAATACATCTTATCTTTGTTTGCAGTTTTGGTTTTAGGTCTTCTTATTATCCCTAGTTTTTCTTTTGCTCAAGTATTAGAGGATACTGATCCTAATCCAACAGTCTTAGATTGCGTAGCTCTACAAAATAATCTCAGATATAGAGATAGGGATATTAATAAAAATGGAGAAGTTTCAACCCTTCAAGATTTTTTGCAATCTAAGGGATATTTAAATAGTGAACCAACTGGTTACTTTGGATTGTTAACATTTAAGGCTGTTAAAGATTTTCAAAAAGCTAATGATATTAGTCCTACCGGATACGTTGGACCAATTACTAGAGCCAAGATAAAAGCTTTGACTTGTGATGACATGAATCCATCAACCCCTTCCATCACTGTTCTTTCACCGAATGGAGGAGAAGTATATACTGCAGGGCAACAGATTACAGTGAAATGGAGAAGTGTTAATAATCCGTATACTCCTAAACATGTTGCTGTTATGTTGTATGATGATAATGCTGGTTACAGTAATGGTTATTCATATTATTTATCTGGAAATCTTTATAATAATGTAGGTTCGCCAGATACTGGTTCATTAACAGCCAACCTTCCACCGCTTGATCACATTTCTGTTAATTCCGGAGATCCTGTAAAGTTTAAACCAGGGAATAATTTTAAGATAAGAGTAAGTATGTATCCTGTGGAATATACTTCTTACAAAGATTCTTCCGATAATTATTTTACTATCAATTCTGGAACTGTAGACCCAAACTTACCTCCAGGATGTACTTCTGCTACTGGATACAGTATGACAACAGGGTTGCCATGTTATGTGGAAACAGTATCTGTTACTTCATTGACTAGCACGAGCGCGGTGCTAAATGGATATTTATTTAGAAGTATTCCGACAAATGTGAATTTTGCTTATTACAAACCCGGTACTCCTCAAATAGATACTCAATCTGTCTTACAAATGAACAACGGACCATTTTCTGCGACAGTTTCAAATTTAACTCCTAATACTTTATATTATTTTTATGCATGTGCTACTACTTGCGCGCGAAGACTTGAATTTACAACTCCTCCGTCCACCGGCGGTCCTGTAATCTCTGGTGTCTCCGGTCCGCAATCATTAAATGTCGGACAGCAAGGAACTTGGACAATAAAAGCAAGTGATAAAAGCAACGGAACTTTAAATTATTCTATTATTTGGGGGGATGAAATTTATCCTTTGTCTAGTACAGCATCAAATTTGTCTATTAAAGAAACTAGAAGTCAATCGGCTACATTTACTCACACATACAACGGAGGTGGAACTTACTCTCCTAAATTCACAGTTACTAATGAAAGTGGTCAGAGCGCGAGCGCCAGCTTAAGTGTGAATGTGGGAACAGAAACATCCACAAATGCAAAACCAGTACTTAATCTAATAGCAGTTCCAGAGAGTGTTAATGTTGGTCAGTCGGTTAATTTTAACTTCAGCGCTACTGATGCGGATAATGATGATTTAAGTTGGTCTGTAAGCTGGGGCAATGTTGGTGGTGGGGGTGCTTGTGGTTATCCACACAGACAAGATGGTGCCAATTGGACATATAATATTAGTCATACATGGGATATGGCAGGAACATACAATGTAAAAGTTTCAGTTTCAGACTGCAGGGGTGGGACAACTTCAACTTCCTTTAGTGTAAGAGTAACTGATGTAGATTTAGCCCCTCCTGTCATCTCTAGCCTCTCTGGTCCTCAGTTATTGAAAGTTGGAGAACAAGGTAAATGGGAGATAAAGGCAAGTGATTCTATAAAAACAGCACAGCTTCTGTATTCTGTAGTCTGGGGCGATGAAGCAATTACTGGCGTACCTATTACCGCGTCAAATGATATAAAATTAGTTGGACAAACAGCAACATTTACCCATACATATAATACACCGGGAATATATCGACCAGAATTTGAAGTATCTAGGGTAATAATGTGTTTAGTCGCTCCATGTCCAATCGGGCCAAGCGCAAAAGCAAGTTTGAGCGTAGATGTTAGAGGGATAGTTATTAAAAATTCTGTGTCATTGAATTCTGCGTTAGGATCACAGTCGGCAAATGTTCTAGGTGCTGTTACTTCTTGTGCAGGATTTACTATGACTTTAAGAATGGGGATGAATAATCCTGAAGTAAAATGTCTGCAAAAAATGCTTAACGAAAAAGGTTTTAAAGTTGAAGGAGTAGAAACAGGTGGAGGAACTACTTATTTTGGTCTTGCTACATTGTCAGCCCTCAAAGCTTTTCAATCTAGTAATAATCTTACAGCTGATGGAATCTTTGGAGTTAATTCTCGCGCAGTTTTGCAAAAATAAGATTAAGTGTACATAAAAGTTTTTGTAAAAACAAATGCGAAGAAAGAATCTTTTGTTCAAAAATCGAAAGACCATTTTGAAGTTTCTGTTAAAGAAAAAGCTGAACGGAATATGGCAAATACTCGAGTGCTCAAGCTCGTAGCAGGTCATTTTAATGTGCCTGTATCGCGTGTTCGCATTGTGAATGGTCATAAACACCCTAGTAAATTGATAGTTGTGGAAGAATCATAAATATTTGTCACCCCAATTTTATCAAAGTGTCACCTCATATGGTTAACTCTACAAATAGTTGACTTATAATTTACTTTCATATATACTCTCCCCAGAACGTCTGATCCATTCGGATAAGGCGTTTTTGTTTCAATCTTTGACAAGTAAATATGCCCCGATTATGTATCGGGGTAAAAGAACAAGTGCCCTCCTCCGCAGAAATGCTACGGACGGGCAAGCAAGTTTAATTTGTTTTTTTGAGTAAAAATAATAATAATTTAGAGCTAGGACAAGTAAAATAAAAATATTACTGTTTTTTGTTTTGTTTCGTTCTGAATTTTGCTAGCAAAATTCATCCTGAACGGAGTGAAGGATATTTATATCCCTCGCATTCGCTCGGGATTAAAATTGCTACGCAATTTTAACTTTAGTTAGAGTTTGATCCTAGCTCAGGATGAACGCTGGCGGCGTGGATAAGGCATGCAAGTCGAACGGTCCCTCACATAAAAAGTGATGATGAAGTAGCAATATGGATTCTGAATTGATTATGTGAAGGATAGTGGCGAACGAGGTAGTAATACATAGGAACTTCCCCCAAAGTCGTGAATAATTCGTTGAAAGACGGACTAATACACGATGGTCCCCCCACCATATTATGGTGGGGGGTAAAGACAAGATTAATTTTTTGTGCGCTTTGGGAAAGGCCTATGCGATATCAGCTAGTTGGTAGTGTAATGGACTACCAAGGCTATGACGTCTAGGGGAGGTGAGAGCCTGACCCCCACCGATGGTACTGAGACACGGACCATACACCTACGGGTGGCTGCAGTCGAGAATCTTCCACAATGGACGAAAGTCTGATGGAGCGACGCCGCGTGATTGATGAAGTCCCTTTGGGACGTAAAGATCTTTTATGAGGGAAGAAGTTTATTGACTGTACCTCATGAATAAGAGGCTCCTAATCTCGTGCCAGCAGGAGCGGTAATACGAGAGCCTCGAGCGTTATCCGGAATTATTGGGC
>Ga0209542_10013198_pt1 | contig 14293 bp, 14 predicted proteins | sample RifCSPhighO2_01_FD_184028 | JGI IMG/M metagenome (GOLD analysis project Ga0209542, IMG submission 184028) | Soil microbial communities from Rifle, Colorado - Rifle CSP2_plank highO2_0.1 (SPAdes) (version 2) | ecosystem: Environmental > Terrestrial > Deep subsurface > Rock core/Sediment ...
CCTTTAGGACCATACGCAATTCCCGAGAAGTGCATGTGCATGTTTCGAAGCGATTTCTTCCCAAGATATTTTTCATAGATATCAAATATTTCCTCCCATTCCTTTGCAGAATTCCATTGCCCATTCGATCTCGCATGCATGTGTGCAGAATCAACGCAGGGGTAGATATCGAATTCCTTACTCAGTTTAAGAACTTCTTCCAATGTTCCAAACTGACTCGGCTTTCCCATCGTTTCATACGCTAAATTTACATCAGGGAAGAGTTTTCGTTTCTGCTTCATGATCTCCTCTGTGGCACTCTGTACCTTTGCATAGGCTTCCCCAGGTTCATCACCACCGTAGAACGCGGGGTGCACGCACACAGATTTGGCACCACAGATTTGCCCCATCGTGAGCGCTGCAAGAATTCTCTTTTTACTAGCAGTAATAATCGAGGCATCTTTTGAGTTCAAATTCACATAGTACGGTGCATGGATCGTAAGGGTTATGCCAAGTGACCGGGCTTTTTCGCCAATCGTCTCTACATGCTCCACATTCTTTGGAACAGCCTGTACCCACTCAAGTTCCATTGCCGTTATTTTAAGCTCCTTACAACGATCAAGACCTTTTAAAGATCCCGCTGAAGCAGGTGTGGATGCGGGTGTGCCGGGGCACGAAAAACTGAGCATAGGAGAAGTGTATCAAGACTTGGTACCATACATGCCATGGAGGACTTTCCTATTCCTGTAGAAGCTATGCGAGAAATGCATGTAAAAAGACTTCTCGAAAGCAGAATTCCTTCATGCTAAATCCTATGCCCATTAATAAAAACATTATTGATCAAACCTTCGATACTCCGTATGGGAAGCAAGCCTATCACCTTGTCGAAGGTCTGACTGATGCAGGTTACGATGCATGGTGGGTTGGTGGGGGAGTGCGCGACATGTTCATGGGAAAAATCCCAAAGGATATCGATATTGGAACGAACGCTAAGCCTCCAGAAGTGAAGAATATTTTTCCAAAACATAATGATGAATCTGCGGCACTTGGAAGTATGCGGGTGACTTTGGGTGGGGAGACTTTCGAAGTCACAACCTTCCGCGAGGATGATGAGGCAAGTGATGGGAGGCATCCGGAATCTATTCGGTTTTCCACCAAAGAGAAAGATGCGCTCCGTCGTGATATTACGATTAATGCGCTCTACTACCACCCGATCTCCCGTGAACTCTTTGATCCCACAGGTGGAGAAGGGGATTTAAAAGAACGGCTCGTGCGGATCATTGGGGATCCGGATAACAGGATCAAGCATGATGCTCTGCGGTTGCTACGCGTGATCCGCTTTCGAGCACTCATCGAGGGGCAATATCATCCAGAGACCTATCAAGCTCTCCATCGCAATGCTGCAATGATTAAAATTCTCTCAGGAGAGCGACTTATGAGTGAGTTCGAGAAAATGCTGCTTGGACCAAGTCCCGCCCGTGCGCTCGAAGATCTGTGGGAAACGGATATTTTGGAACACATGATTCCGGAGCTTCATGCATGCAAAGGCGTCGCACAACCTGCGGATTATCACAGGGAAGGAGATGTCTGGGAACACATTTTAAGAGTTGCAAGAGCCTTCACCGAAGATCACAGCCTCGATGTGCGTATCGGAGCCATCTTTCACGATTGCGGCAAAGCAAAAACATTCGCACGCAAAGAACGAATTCGATTCGATGAGCATGCATCGATTTCGGCGGATCTTACAAAAGACGTTCTCGATCGCTTGAAAGTCCCATCAAGGCGCCGCGAAAAAATCTGCTGGCTCATACGGCACCACATGATGATGGGATCGTTCTATGATCCAATAGGAAAGCAGGAAATAGCGGAGGAGAGTAAGGCGCGCTGGTATTACCATCCGTACTTCCCGGAGCTTTTGCAGCTTTTTTGGCTCGATGTTGCAGGAACAGATCCCTCCGATTTTTCCTTTTGCAACAAAATCGAAAAGGATTACCACCGGTTCCTCGATTCTCACCCACGACCTCCAAAAGTCCTCCTCACAGGGGAGGAGGTGATGGAACTCCTTGGAATCGGACCGGGAGAGAAAGTTGGGGAGATTTTAAAAAAGCTCTACGAGAAGCAGATCAAGAAAGAGGTGACGACGAAGGAGGAGGCACGAGAATTTGCGAAGCTGCTAGCGGAGAGCGGCGAGCTATGAGCATTCAAGAAGCTCTCAGCTCATAGCTCCTGTGCCACCGCCTCATCCTTCCCCATGTACGTTGGTTTTGCGAGTGGGATCATGGCATTGATCACAGGATCCGTAAGCATTGTCTCGAGTGCCTGAGCTTCTGCAATATGCATTTTGAGGACTTCTTCGGTGAGCAGGAGCTGCGAGCGCTCGCGCTCGAGGGTGCGGAGCTTGTACCCCTTGGTTGCGTTGTAGTTCTCGTTGAAGAGAATGAGGAGCGCGAGGAGAACGATGAGAGCTCCCGTAATGAAGAGGAGCGTCGCTGTGCTTGTCGTCACCATCCGACCGAGCGTTTGACGGCGGATAGGAAGCGCGGAAGCTGGTGAAAAGAGTGCAAACATTTAGAGCTTTTTTAGGATCCGGAGGATGGCACTGCGGGAGCGGGGGTTCCTCCCCACCTCCTCCATAGTCGGTTTTATGGGCTTTTTCGTCAAGAGCTCGTAGCTCGCGAGCTTTCCCCCTTGCGTGAGACCGGAGAAACGCTCCTTGACCATTCGATCTTCGAGCGAGTGGTAGCTTATGACACCCATGCGCCCACCCTGCGAGAGGAGGAGGGGACCATGTTCCAGGAGCACAGAGAGCGCACCAATTTCGTCATTCACCGCTATGCGAAGTGCCTGAAAAATCTGTGGTAAAAACTTTTTCGTTCTCCATGTAAAGACTTTTTCTGCAAGAAGAACAAGATCAGAGCTCCGCTCCAATCGCTTTGCACCTCGCTCAGCAAGAATCGCCTGCACAAATAATCGAACATTGGGGAGCTCTCCGTACTCGGTAAATATTCGGAGGAGCTCACCTTCGCTCGCTTCAGAGAGAAGCGCAGAAGCCGGACGTCCGCTCATCTGATCAAAACGGCAATCGAGTGGTGAAACACTTCGAAAGGTGAACCCCCGGAGTGGATCATCAATGTGCACTGAACTTAAGCCAAGATCTGCAAAGAGGATATCGCACTGTGGCACGGCTGTCCCAGCCGTGCTTCGTACCTGAGAGAGAAGGATGGGCAAATCTCGAAAGTTTCCATAGATGAGCGTCACATTCTTTCCCTGGAGATTTTTCCGTGAAGTTTCCAAATTCTTTTGATCCGCATCGATGCCAATTAGCCTTCCCTTTGATCCAATTCTCTCGAGGAACCCCATCGCATGCCCTCCAAGCCCAAGAGTCACATCAATGACAACTTCTCCGCTTTTCGGATCGAGTGATTCAAGTGCTTCCCGAAGGAGAACAGGGGTGTGTTCCACTGAGTTATTGTACACAAAATTTGATCAATCGCAATCTACGCTGCCTTTTTCCTCTCTCCCATTCTCCGGAGTCGATTCATCCCCTTCACAAGGAAGAAAAGCGCAACCGCGATAATCGCAAAGCTAAGGATTTCGTTCAAAAACATTCCGTAGTTTAGCGTAGGGAGACTGAGCTCCTTGGCCTCTGCCAAGGTGGTAGCAGAATCAGAGAACGAGAGATCGATGAAGAGATTGCTGAAATCCTTTCCCCCCATGAGTGCCCCAATCAGAGGCATGAAGATGTCGTTTACGAGCGAAGTCACAATCTTCTGGAATGCAGCTCCAACGATCACACCAATGGCCAAATCCATGGCATTGCCCTTTACCGCGAATTCCCGGAATTCTTGGAGGATTTTCATAGATGAGTAAGAAAGATAGAGAATCTATACTTCATATGCAAATTGAGCATAGGAATCCTGTGATAAACTTTCTCATAGGCTCACACCTTGGAGAGGTGGCAGAGTGGCCGAACGCACCGCACTGCTAATGCGGTATACGGGTAATACCGTATCGAGGGTTCGAATCCCTCCCTCTCCGCCATCAAAGTTAGAGGAGCAGAATGCTGCATATCGTCCCGTAAATCACCACACTCAACATATCCTGCACTACCGTTGCAATGGGTCCGGAGCCGACCGCTGGGTCTTCGTGCACTAGCTGCATGATCTCCGTAATGAGGAGTGCGATGAGCGGGGCGGAAGTGACGGCGGTGAACATGGAGAAGCCAACGCTGAGCGAGAGCAAGGTATCCTTGAGCCACCACTCCGCGATGAATCCCGAGATGATTCCGAAAACCATACCCAACACCAATCCCAGAGCCATCTCTTTTACCAAATATCGATGGAAACTTGCTCTCCCGGACCGCAGATCCCGTGAGTAAATGGACTGGGTCTGCGTACCGATGGCATCGGCCATGTAGATGATGAAAGGGAGGAAGTACGCAACCTGTATATTTTTGGAGAGCACCTGCTCGAACTGGGAGGTTAAAAACGATATCGCGATTCCAAGGAAGAGCCCGAAGAGAAGAGAAGGGGACCTCAATCGAATAAGTGTACGTACGGATTCCGTATCGTCATCGGCATATTCGATAGATTGTTTGTGGTTCATGGCGAGAGTGTAGCGGAATGTATTCCTGATGGCGGAGGGAGTGAGATTCGAACTCACGAGGAGCTATACGCCCCTAGCAGTTTTCAAGACTGCCGCCATAGACCACTCGGCCACCCCTCCAATGACATTTTACTCCATGTGCACATTCCTTCGATACCTATAGAGAAGCAAAGCGGCAATAACCGCTCCCACTGCATTCGACACGAGATCCCACCCAGTATTCTCGTACCCTCCCACATTCGTCTCCGGTATCAGGAGCACCGCAATGAATTCGATGATCTCGTTCATGGCTCCAAGCCCCATACCCGCAAAAACACAGAGCGCAAGAAGACCAACCGTTGGCTGAATCCTCTTTTGCATTGCCCCTTCGAGGCAGAGGAAGCAGAGCCATGTTGCAACGCCGAATCCGTACGCATGAACGAGCTGATCGTATTTGAGCACATCAGGAATGATCCAGAGGCTGTAGAACACCGGCTTTGTTCCATGGAAGGGGAGCCCTGAGGGCAATGGAACAATACCGCCAATCATATGCAAGAGTCCCCACAGCGAGAGCGCCCAGAGGACTGATTGCGGTAAGTGAACGCGGCGATCTACGACGAGCGCAATGACGCCAAGAATAACTATCACAGCGATGTAGTACAGAAATTCTAAATTTCCTAAGACGAGAGAAGCGACCGTAGCCGTAGCAAGATACAGAAGAGTAAAAGCGCCAACAAAGAAGATGTTTTTGTTCATAGGGATCCACCGGTGTTCATACCATTCTCATTAGCCTGCGTATTCTTACGGCGCTGATACTGTGTCACTACTTCCGAAATTCTTGCGGCAACATCTTTAGCATCCGAAACATAATTGAGGGTGATTTTTTCTTTCCCTCCGCCCTCTTTGAGGCTCACCACAATCCTCCCAAAACCGAAGAGATCCCAGAATTGTGTATCGGAGCTTACAGAAGCGATGTTTTCGTGATGTATGGGCATGACCTTCTGCCGAATGAGCGATGTCTGATCTGTGAGCACCACGCGATCGGTGGTGACAAAGATAAAATCAAATCTCCAATCAATGAATGCTCGAAAAATCGTCACGAATACAAAGAAGAACCAGATCGTAGAAAGAATAGGAACGACGAATTCCATTGGCGCATTCATGTACCACCCAACAACACCAATCCCAAAGAGGATCACGGTGTAGATGACTTCTCGAAGACTGGCAAAGAAGAACGACGCGCCGTGGTAGTAGACAGTGAGAATTTCTCCTTCGCCCTCGCTGATGAAGCGATTCTTGATTTTATTCACGTTTGTCTCGAGTGCGAGGATCCGCATTAAGGGGAAGTGTACTCTTCTACCACTCCGTATGGAACTTTCCCTCCCTATCGACCCTCTCGTAGCCATGCGCTCCAAAGAAATCCCGCTGCGCTTGGGTAAGATTCTGCGGCAGACGATCCCAGGAACTCCCCTCAAAATATGCAAGCGAGGCGCTCATAGCAGGAAGAGGCACGCCTGCAAGAATGCCCTTGCTCATGAGGCGGAGCCACGTTCCAAATTGTTTACGGAACTCTTTTACAAATGCGTGAGCAAGAATGAGATTCTCAAGTTCCGGATTTTTGGCAAAAGCCTCGGAAATAGTGCAGAGCAGGGTAGAACGGATGATGCAGCCCCCACGCCAAATACGACTAATCTCGGAGAGATTCAGATTCCATTGGTACTCACGGTTTGCTTTTTTTATGAGCGCCATCCCCTGTGCGTAGGAACAGATCTTGCTTAAGAAAAGCGCTGATCTCACTTCTGCGGGATCGACCGTCGGAGTCTCCACTTTTACGCCGTTCATTTCTTTGTGTGCATTTATTCGTTCTTCTTTGAGTGAGGAAATCAGTCGCGCATCGACAGCCGCTGTGATCGTAGGAACAGGAACGCCGAGATCGAGCGCAGCTTGCGTCACCCATTTCCCCGTTCCTTTTTGTGCCGCCACATCTTGAATCACATCGATCAGATACGCATCGCTCACTGTATCTTTCTTCCGGAAAATCTTGGCGGTGATTTCGATGAGGAACGACTCTAAATCATCTCCCTTGTTCCATTCATCAAATGTCTCCGCAAGCTCCTCGTTCGACATTCCTGGTTTAAGGAAAGAGAGAAGGTGATACGCCTCCGCGATGAGCTGCATATCCGCATACTCGATCCCGTTATGCACCATCTTTACAAAGTGTCCCGATCCTCCGGGACCAATATAGGTCACACATTTTCCGCCTGCACCATCCTCTGCTGCCATCTTCACCAGAAGCGGCTCAAGTGCTTTGTAAGCAGATTCATCACCTCCCGGCATCATGCTTGGGCCATTCAATGCTCCCTCTTCCCCACCAGAAACTCCCATGCCGAGGAATCGAATGCCCTTCTTCTCAAGAGCTTCTGCTCGGCGCTCCGTATCGAGATAGTGGCTGTTCCCGGCATCGATGAGGATATCCTTTTTCTGGAGCAGGGGAGTAAGGGCATCGATCACTTCATCCACCGGCCCCCCTGCATTCACCATAAGGAGAATCGCTCGTGGCGCTTTGAGGTTCTTCACGAGCTCCTTGAGTGTTTTACAGGGAATGAATTTTCCTTCTCTGCCGTATTCTTTCATAAATTCGTCCACTTTCTCCGCTGTTCTATTAAAGAGGATAACTTCCGCACCATTCCGTGCAGCGTTGCGTGCGAGATTTGCTCCCATCGTCCCAAGCCCAATGACACCGAGTTGCATGGAGAAAGAGTATCATTGCCATGGAAACAATCCAGCGGGATTGAGGGCTACTTCTTCGTCTTCTCCCAATCACTCAAAAATTTCTCAAGCCCGATTTTGGAGAGTGGATGCTCCAGAAGCTTCTTAAAGACATCGTATGGAATCGTACAGATGTGCGCTCCGAGCATTGCCGCTTCTTCGATATGTCGGGGGCTCCGCGTACTTGCAACGAGTACTTCTGTCTCGAATCCATAGTGGTTCCACGCCTCCATGATTTCTCTTATGACATCCATCCCCCGCACACCCGAATCATCCAATCGCCCTACGAAGGGACTAATGATCGTAGCACCCGCCTTCGCCGCGAGGATTGCCTGGTTTACAGAGAAGACGAGGGTGGTATTCGTCTTGATTCCTTTGCCCGAGAAATGCTTGAGAGCCTTTAGCCATTCACCATCGGCACCTGTTACTGGAACCTTCACAACTACATGTTTGTGCCATTTTGCGTATTCCTCACCCTGCTTGATCATGCCTTCGGCATCGGTAGTAGTGACCTGCGCCGATACACAGGGGACAAGCTCACACATTTCGAGAACCGTCTTTTTAAAATCCTTTCCCTCCTTTAGAACAAGTGAAGGATTCGTCGTCACACCATCTAAAACCCCAAAGGAGGCAATCTCCTTTACATGGGCAACATTCGCGGTATCGAGGAAGAGCTTCATCACACGAAGTATACCTCATGATTGAATCTTTTGTGTGCCGCGAAACATCTTATAGAGCGACATTCCAAAGAGAACAAATCCCGCAATAGTGGAGGGATAGTAGAAGAAATGATAGGTCGGGAAACGAATCTCTAATGCAAAGCAGAGAGCATAGAGGCAAATTGCAGTCACTGGAGCGATGAGGAAGAGAAGAAGATTCTTGATTGGTAATTTTCCGGGGAGCCCGGAGATGAGATCCCCCTGAGTTTCACGCTGGCGGTTTTTCCTGAGTGCAAAAAAGAGAACGAGGAAGAAAGGAGGCAGAAGAAACCAGAGAGGTTGCGCTGGGATAACGAGGATTCCAAAGGAGAGCGCAACAATGAGACCGACAATACCCATTTCTACCTTGCTCGCCTTAAATTCAAATGGCTGAACCGATTGGTAGGAAGCAAGAGCTACGAGGAGAAGCCCCGTTGTAATGAGAGTAAAGAGTGCATACTCGACAATCGTATTTGGAGTTTCCTGCAGCCACCAGAAAATAGACCAAACGCTGAATATGATTCCACTCAAGAGCGCCACACCTATAGTTTTCTTGTAGGAATTCTGAAGGAAAAGTTTGCGGAGGAAGTACCAGCCAAAGAGAACATTGAGCGGCGCATGCCACGCGAGTGCTGTCCACGATATGGTGATGGGTAATGCCGCGGCCTCTGCACCAAAGAAGGTTTGTGCGTACACTCCTTCCCCTAACCAACCAAACGCCGCACCCGCAAGGAAGAGCGCCCATATATTCCTCACGCGGAAATGGGAAACAATGAGGAGGAACGCGTACCCAAGGAAGGAGTAGAAGAACCATGTGAGAATCCACTCTGGGAGTCCCGATTCCGGATCAAAGTTTGCCCAAAATATAAATTCCCCAAAGTACAGGAATATGTAACCCGTGGAGAGAATGATGACCAATTTTTTTCCAAAATTTTTCATGAGTTCATGATACATCAATAACTTAGATAAATCAGGATATTTCTACAATGTGACGAAGCAGTCGCAATTTTTTGCGTCTGTCGGCAAATATCATACTTTCAAAAAGAAGACTGTGTCGTCTTTTATCATACCCAGAATGTGTCGTGGGTGTTAACATATGTGTCGTTTCGGGTGGCAATCCTTGCAGAGTTACAACGAGGATTATTTCCTTACGACTGTTGCAAATAAGTTTTCCCACTTCCGGAGCAATCCGGCCATATTCATTCATTGAACGCAAGAAATAAACAATGAGATGTTTAGGGAGATGCATGTAGACAGCATCAGGTTCATGCCATTCAATGGCATTGTCTAGTTGAATATCCTGATCGCTGGCAACTTCATCCAACTCCTCAAGCCAATGCTCTGCAGAGGCTGAAACTTCATGCGCACGAATATCCGCTCTCCCTTTGCATGCTAGTGGATCCGGAACGACGAACGATGATGCATAGAGAATATTATCGTTCATAGGGGAAAGAGTACGGAGCCACCTGTTCAAAGGTTAGCGGGAGCGGTACGCTTAATACCAATGAAAAACCGACCAAATCCGGAGACACTCATTGGCAAAGACCCGAAGGAAGTCCCGATGTCTCTCCAGCGCATTTTGAAGGAATCTTCCCCTGTGGATTCAGTCTGGATTGGACCTAGTGAGGCCATCAAACTCAGCAAAGAAGAACAGGAAGCCTACGATGCCGCCTTTACCATTATCCGCCATATGGCGGTCAAAATGCCGCGTGCCCATAGCTCCGGTCATCCCGGGGGGCCGCTCTCCTCGTTCACGTTCGCATACTTTCTTTCCGTGATGCGTGATCCTAAAGTCGATCAACCGCTCCGGTATTCCGCGGGTCACCTCTCAGTCCTTGCCTACACACTCCAATACCTCTTCGGTCGCGAGGGAAGAGACGAGCGATTGAGTTCTGTAGAGAACCTCATCGAGTCTTTCCGCATACCGAAAGGCCTCCCCGGGCACGTAGAAGCAGGGATAGGTGATATTCCATTTGGCACAGGTCCCCTTGGGAAAGGCGTGAGTAACGCACTTGGCGCTGCGTTTGGTCTTAAAATTCAGAAAAAAGAGGGGGTCGTAGATGTCCTCCTCGCAGATGGCGATTCGCAGGAAGGGCAGGTAGCGGAAGCTTTTCGGCTCGCAGTGCACCTCAAGCTCGATAACCTTATCGTGCACGGGGACTGGAACGATATTCAGCTCTCCGGAATCCCCTCCAGAACTGTTGCAGCGGATTTTGCCGCAATTGCCGCAGCCACGGGGTGGAGAGTGTTGGAAGTACAGAATGGGAATGATGTGGCCCAAGCAAAAGCGGCACTTACGCTCGCACATACCTTTGTGGGAAAAGGGAAACCGATCTTCCTCTGCTACTACACAACGATGGGAGCTGGCATTCCGGTGATGGAGGAGGGGAGTAATTCCACAAAGAAGAATTTCCACGGTTCCCCTTTAAGTGACGAAGACGCAGAAAAAGCACTCGCATCGCTTCCGGATCTTAAAGCAGCAGTAGAAGCCTATGAGCCATTCAGGCAGAGAGAGAGAAAACGCTTTACAGCAGGGAAATTAGAAACCGATATCAAACTCACCTTCGATGGTGCAAAGCTCAAAGGGTACACGCGATCAGTGACGCCGAAGAAGGGAGCAGCACGGAAGGATCTCGGGGCGACACACATTCTGAATATGATGAAGGCGGATCCACGCATCGTGGTACTCCATGCGGATCTTGCAGGCTCCGGTGGATTCGATGCCGTAGAAAAAGAATTCCCCGAGCGCTGCATCAATGTGGGAGTTGCGGAAGCAAATATGTACATGATGGCAGCAGGGATGCGTCAAACAGGCCTCCTCCCTGTGACCTATACCTTTGCGGCATTCGGCACGAACGAAGCCAGAGCAAGTGCCAGGCTCATCGATGTGAACTGTGGCCACACGAGATGCGGTATCGTGAACGATTGCACCCATGCGGGTTTAAGCGTTGGGGAGGATGGCGAAACGCATCAGGAACGTCACTACTTCAATATTCCATTCGATAACACCGAGGTATGGATGCCAGCGGATAGTAACCAGGCAGCTGCAATGGCGGAGAAAGCATTCGAGATGATCGGAGAGGGTCATAAGAGCGTTTACATCTTTTCGCCACGCAGCGGACACCCTCAACTCCTCACAGAAAGTGGAGAACCACTCTACGGAAATACCTACACCTTCGATCACTCGGCAACACTCGTCCATGGCAGAGGGGATCTCAAAGATGTTGCAACGATCATTGCAACCGGAATCTCCGTTCATGATGCAATCGAAGCGGCAAAAAAAGTAGAAGCTGAGGAGCAGGTTTCTATTCGCGTCCTCAATGTTGCCTCGATCCGTCCACTCGATGCCTCCGCAATGATGCAAGCAGCACTCGAAACCATCCACCTCGTTGTGGTAGAAGATCATTCCTCCGAGAGCGGACTTGCTGCACAAGTCGCAAATTTGATTGCCGATTACAAACTCCCATGTTCGCTCCGGAGACTTGGTGTGAACCTCTACTACCCCTCTGGCTCTGCAGAGGATTTGAAGCTCCTCGCAGGACTGGATGCGGAGAGTATCGCGGATGCGGTGCAGGACGAACTGCGCAGAGAAGTATGTGGTGGGGAAGATGTGTTCTCCTCCACCATTTTCACCTTCTCGCACCTGCGGAATTTGAGCCGCTTTGGAGAGAGCGCGGAGCCTTACGTACAGCGGCTGAAAGGGGAAGCGGGGTATCTGGAATCGCTTAGAGCAGCATGGATGAAGAGAGCCTGCCCAAGAGATAAAATCCCTTCAGTACAAAACTTGAGGGAGGTTCTCTAGAACGAGAGCCCCCGAATCCTGAGTGGTTTCGGCTCTCCAATAATCGTCACCTCAGAGCCATAGAGCTGGCCGTTTCTGCCATAGCCGTAGAAGGATCCCACAGCGTAGAGATCGATTGGTTCCTCAAGCGCAACTTTGAGCGTGGTGCCTGTCCCTGTGACGATGTTAGCCACAACATCGAGATCCACAGTTTCACCTTTCTCGAGGGGGAGCGGTGGATCAAAGCGCACAAACATCTGATCGAGTGCGAGCCTCGGCGCTACATCCGTAAATCGCGCATGCCCCTGTGTGCTGCGCACAAAGAGTCCAAGGACATCACCATCTTCGGAAGTACCACCCGCATTCCGGAATTGAATTGCATGGAGCGTTTGATCCTCCACCATATCTACAGAAAGCCGGATTCTCCCAATCACTTCGTGATCTGATCCATCCACGCGCGGCTCAAACTCTATCGGGAGGTAGGAAACTTCAATTTTTCCGGTGTTCGAGGCAGAGATACTCATCCTCTCACCAGTGATGGGAAATTCCCCCGTTACCTCAGCATCTCCCGCAATATCCTCTGGGGCAGCAATGGAGAGGGTGTGACGAGCATAGCTGAGCGCTGTAGGACTCACGGCTGCAAAGAATTCAATGGTCGCTGATTTACACGCAGGGATAGTGAACGGCCTCCGGAATCGTAACTGCACGGATTTATCCCGATTGAGCGGGCGAGAACGAGAAACTCTCTCCCCATCCACACTCATCCAGACAGCCGAGAGATCGGAAGGAACTCCAGCGCCCGCATCGCGCACCGTGATGTCATCCATCGTTACATCCTGAAGACACGAAGCAGAGAATACCACGCGGAGCATCGGCACGCGCGAAGCGCCTCGTGGAACAAAATCATTCACGGGATTAAATGCATCACGTGCAAGCCGAAGTTCTGCTGGACCTTCTACTCTCTCCGAAGGGAGCTGGGTACCCGGCCGCCCTCCCGTTGCATCATCCTGCGTACAGGTGAAACCAAAGCGCTTCTGCAGGCGTTCGTTCACGCGCTCAAGGAGTGCACTATCATCTGCAAATCTCCGGTAGAGACGTGTGCAGACGCGCTCCTTCAGGATTCCCTCCTTCGATTCCCCCGATGAGGATTGCTGCCAAACGCTCCCCGAGGGGAGTGAACGCGGAGAGCTCGAGGAGTTACCACTCGTCGATGGACCCCAAATCGGGTGCACAGTTGCCGCAAGCACAGGCACATTGAGAAAAATGAGGGAGAGCGCAAGGAGGACCGAAATGCGTCGCATGACGTACCCATGCTAGCGCATCTTTGGTACTCCAGCATGCGATCATTCGTCTTTGAGGAGTAACGCCGCCCCCTTTGTTGCAGCGTCATTCAGGATCGAAACGGCAAGAGTGGGGAGAGGGGTATTCGGAAGTATCCAGTGTTTGAGCTCCTCTTCTATTTTTGGAAGATGGGGTTCCAGTGCTTTCCCTGCACTCCCACCAAAAATAATGATCGAAGGGTCGAGGAGATGGGTGAGATTCGTTACAAGCCATGCAACTTCCTTAAAAACTTCCGGCTGCAAAAAAGAACAAACTTCCCCGTCGAGGTAATCCTCAGGCTTCTTCGCTGCGCTACAGCGCTTCCCCATTGCACGCCCTGAGAGGAACTGCTCTACATCGCCGCGCATGTCCTTTGTTTCGTACGGCGGCTCACCAGGCTTTAAGAGCATGTGTCCGATTTCCGCGGCAAAGCCATGGTGACCTCGGTAGAGCTTTCCATGAATCACGATACCCCCCCCAACCCCAGTGCCCATTGTGATACCACAGACAACATCTTTTCGTACCCCGGCGCCAAAAAGTGCTTCTGCCAGTGTGAAACAGTTTGCATCGTTATCTACTTTCACTCTTACCTTCAATCGTTCCTGGAGCTTTGCTTGCAGCGGAAAATTTTTGGTCCCAGGAATATTTGGCATAGTGACGATAATTCCTTCGGGTTGCTCTACAAGTCCCGGGACCCCCACCCCAACGCCGATCGTATCTTTGGTGCGCATGCTCTCGATCGCAAGGAGCAAATCGAGGAGTACTTGATCCATGCCGCTCTCTGCATGGGTTCGGAATCGCTCTTCTGCTTCTAATTGCAGAGTTTCCGCATCAAACCGCGCAACTGCCATTTTGGTTCCGCCGAGATCGACACCGATGATCGTTGCCATCTTTATGGCAGGGGGTAGGGGATTCCCTGATACATGGCTTCGGTCTTTACCGGATGCGCATCGAGATCCGGAATGCCCGGACTCTGCTGCAGTAGTACTTCGTTCAGAAGTCCTGGATCAAAGAGAAGTGCAGAAAAATCCCCATGCTGAGAAGTGCGTATTGCCGCACGCTCCATCGAGTAGAGTATGTCGTTCGCTTTTTGTGCGTTAAATTCCTCCTCAACCTCCTGAAGTTCTCTCACTTCCGCAAGATCCTTAAACATGGAATCGAT
>Ga0209542_10013199_pt1 | contig 14292 bp, 16 predicted proteins | sample RifCSPhighO2_01_FD_184028 | JGI IMG/M metagenome (GOLD analysis project Ga0209542, IMG submission 184028) | Soil microbial communities from Rifle, Colorado - Rifle CSP2_plank highO2_0.1 (SPAdes) (version 2) | ecosystem: Environmental > Terrestrial > Deep subsurface > Rock core/Sediment ...
GCTATATGGGGTAGTAGGTCCTATCATGGGAGTTTCCGGTTTATTAGTCGGACTGGCAAAAAATAGGAAAATACCTGCAATATCAATATTAGCAGAAACATATGCAAATCCTACACATGTTGGTTTAATTGAGGCAAAGGAAATTCTAACATATCTTAATGAAAAATTATCCTTAAAATTAGATCTATCCCAGATAGACGATATTTCTTCAGATGATCAAGAAAAGCATTTATCAAAAAATAAAAGAATAAAAGATATAATTAAGAGGCCAGCTATTAAACCAAAAAAAGGTCATGAAACTAATTATATTGGTTGAAATCAAATAATTAATTGATAACAAATTTCTCTATTCATGCAATCTTCTTGAGATTTTTCTTTCCATGCAGCACTCTCTCTCTGTAGCTCAAGCTTGCTTAAAGAAAATTTAGGATAATTTATTTCACATTCACCACCACTAGGAGACTCCCAGCTCAAAGAAGCAGAATCTGCAACACATTCTTTATACAGTGGAACATTGCCATGATATTCTCTACGACCACTAACTACTAGTCCTTGTTTAAATGTTATAGTTGCCTTTTGAATCTTATCTCCTCCAGAACTTGTTGCATCATAATAAACATTTATAGTAAAATCGTCTGGTAAATTCCTTTCTCTAATAACGTCCGTTTGATTTATAGACCCACAGCCGCTTATAAAAACTACAAATAAAAGAAATCCAAAACTTAATTTTTTCATGAATTTAATATTGAATTAAGAAATATATATATTTATTGATTGCTAAAACTCACTTATCCTTTTCTGTTTAACTATCATTTCTTCTTTATCTAAAATAACTTGCCCATAAACTCCATCATAACCAGGACTTATCTTTAACTTACCATCCCTATTCTTAATTATTATAGCAGCTAATCTTTTATCAACAATCTTAGCTAATTCATCAAAAGATACATTCATTAAAATATTATATTCATTTTCAAATGCCTTAATTAATAAACTATAAATTCCAAGAATATTTTTAGAAGTAAGTAATTTAGTATTATAAACTGCAGAGATTAACTCTACTAGAGGAATTAACTCAATAAAATATGGTACTTTTACTGGTTCCTCTCTATCTGCAAGTTGCTCAACTCTGTATTCAACTCCGATAGTTAGCGGAGTTTTGCATTTTGGACAAATCCCATTTAATTTAGCGCTTTCAGACGGACCCAAGATTACATTACAACTCCTATGCCCATCCAAATGATACTTTCCATATTCTGGATTAACCTCAATAGTTCCCTTAATACCATTTCCTGTTCTTAGAGAATTTAATATCTCTTTATAGCTAATATTTGGCACATCAAGCATTGTTGCTTCTCTGCCTAATCTATGTGTATGATAAGAATGATTGTCTGAAAAAGAAACTAAGTTAAATTTATCTAAGTTTGAAATCCTCCTATTCATATAAGGATTAGAGGACAATCCTGTTTCAATGCAGTGAATATATCTCGATCTATCTTCAAAACACTCTTCAACAGAATTATATCCAGATTTTGAACCAAAGATTGACATCCAAGAAGTCCATGCATGTGCTGGAATAATCTCAATATCCTGAGAAATACTTCGCATCATATCTACAAATTCAATACTATTAATCCCAAAAATAGGTCTTCCATCATAATCTAGTCTTCCTTTTTTAAGTAAAGCATCTCTAACTTGAATAACAACATCCAAATTAGGAATTAAAACAATATAATGAATTCTCCTCCCTTTATTATTGTGGGTATACATAAGAGAGATTTCAGTTTGCCATATAAAGGGGAAATTTTTTTGGCTCCATAAAATTCCTTTTTCATCTTCTTTCAGGTATTCTGTAATAGAATGAAACCATTTTGGGTGCAAGCAATCCCCTGTACCAAGCAAACTGAGACCCTTTACCTTAGCATTATCTTCTAATCTTTGCAGGGTAGTATTCCTACTACAAGCTCGTGCATAAGGTCCATGGATATGTAAGTCAACTGTTAACTGCATAACTATACTCTTTCAAAAATTTCAAAACTTGTACTAGAGGAATCTATATATCTATACTTAAGATTAATTATAATATTTTGCTCATAACCACTATCTGTTTCTACTACATCTTTTTGGCATACAATATTAGCTATCATATCTTTTAATTTAATTTCCCCAGAATTGCTATTTTGAGAACTAAATCTACAAATTATATCACTTGGTGTTACAGTAAACAATATGATGTTTTCATTTTCCAGTCTTAAATCAGGATCATCTAATTCAACACAGGTACTTAATGGAGCATAAACAGAACCTGGCCCTTTATTCTCAACTACTACATTGAAAATTATTTTATCTGCACCTCTAAATTCTTCAGTGAAGCTAGTTATCTGTACTGGTGATGAAGAAACGCTTCCCTTTGTTATTTTTTCACCGCTTATACTACAAACATTATCCCCTCTACTCTCCTCAATATCAATAGAACTTATGCATGCTTTTATTTGTGAATTTGTTTCATAAGGATAACAAACTTTAGCCTTTAAAGTGAACTTTTCAGAATTAGCTATTGCTTGTCCATAAGTAATAGATCCTAAAGAACTAGTTTGCTCGCCTCCACTCTCTAAGAAGTCACTAATCCCAGGAAGATCTCCTTTATTTGCTATATATGCTTCATTTAAACCAAAACTAGGTCTGTGCACGCCAAATAACTGTACTTCTACTTCTCCAGGTTTTAAATCAAATTCACCTTTATTATTAAGCAACACCCTTACAGGTACGCTCTCTCCTAAATCAAACCTTGAAGGCGGGGCATTTGCCTCAAAACTTACACTCACCCCAGCTATACCACCATTATAAGGACCATCAGATTTACCATCTCTTGGTCTACAAGCTGAAATAAGTAATAATGGAATTATTAAAAATATAACAGTCAAATTAAAACTTTTTTTCCAGTTAAACAACTTGGTCTCGGTCATTAATCCTTACCTCTTTTGATATCCCAACTTCATATTCATATTCAAGATCTATAATGAATATGTCTTTGTATAAATTGTTTATTTTTGTCTTAATAGGTTGTGTGTTAGAGCACTTTATAAGCTTTTTGCTGTCTTCCTTACTCCAAATAACAATATTGTCTCTTACCTTTTCACCAGTACATTCAAATATAGTATCTGTTAATTTCAGATCAACATCAAATTTTACTCCTTCTCCTAAAACCCTTCCATCAGATATTTCTACCAAATCAATATATACATTTAAATATACATCGTCCTCTAAGTTAGATTCTTCAAATTTAATATTTTCAATCATAATTGGTCCTTTTTTTATTGATTTGAAATTATTATTCACATCTTCACATTTATCATTTAAAGTATTACTTCCCTTAATACAAACTTCTTTTGTTGCTTCCCCCATATAATTAAATCTAGAAAATGCAGCAATGGTGGTAGTGGTTTCTCTCTTAATTCCAGTATACACAAATTCATTACCTTTACCAAAGATAATGCTTTTTTCTCCAGGTCTAACTCTATTTTTAACCTCAGTGGCTTCGTCAATTTTTTGATTTTCTATGCAAGTATTATCAGGTATTCCCCCTTCTCTAAAATCTGTAAGACAAGAGCTTATATAAGTTGGATAATCTCCATAATTTTGAACGGTTAAAATTACATTAAAGGGCATATCTTCATTAATTTCTTCATTAAAAGGTTTTATTTCTAGGCCTAATTTCATATTCCCCAAATCTTTTTGAGCACCATTATTGCTGCAGCCACTTATTAGTATTAATAATAAAGGCAATACAAATACAATATTAGATAGTTTTACATAAGCCATTTTCAAATAAACAATTTCCCAAATTACATTTATTTTCATTGCAACTAGTCTCATCAACATAATCACCACAAACCTTATATGTACTTGGGCAACTCCTACAGTTTACAAATACACTATTTTCAATAGTACTCATACATCCTTGCTTATTTTTACAATCAACTTCTGCCAAAGATTCACAGTTACCTGATTCAGTATCTTTATTCTGAATTATTACTGAAGCAATTCTCCTATTTTCATATTCATAATCTCCTCTTGCAGCAAATTCAGAATAGAACATATCCCATCTGTCATCAATTTCTTGCACCTTAAAAGCACAACTGAAAAGCATTTCTTGTTTAAAGTCTAAGCATTCATCTCGATCTGAACTCAATCCGATTTCACAATCTCTATTATACCTCTCAATTTTTTCATCTTTAACTCTGTAAACATCAAACTTAGCATCCCCAATATATGCACTTTCTCCAGTTAACTCAAATGCACATCTTGTTGGAACCTCCTCTCTTAATTTAACTGCGCTAGGTACATATACTTGAATTTCATTTATTTTACGTAGACTTCCAAATGTGTTGGTATTGGCATTTTCCAACATGACAGCTATGAAATAAACCTTACTCTCAGATTGAATAAAGGGCTGTGTTTGACCTTTAACAGTGCCAATAACAAAATTCATAGGCCCTTTTGTACTTTCTGAAGTAACTTCTCTAGTATCCTTATCTAATAACGAATCCTCAATGTGGTAAAACTCAAAAGGATTAGTATACTTTTGCTCTAACATCATATCATAATTTTTCTTGCTTAAGAAATATGCCCTATACTTTGACTGGCTTACAGCGTTATACTTAACAATAAATACGGCTTTTCTTGTAGTTTCTTGCTTTTCAAAAGCCTTATACTCAGGTACTAAACAACTTACATCATTTGATTCAGTTTTACCACCACTCGGAATTAAAACACTACTTGGTTCAACTAAACCTAATTTTTTATCCCTTCCCCCATAACCTTCCACATAGCATTCAAAACTTAGTTCTAAGTCCTCTTCAGGTAAACTCGTAGCTTTAACATTAGCAAATAGTTGTAAATCAACAGCTTCATTATTTTCTGTTAAATAAGTCCTTAATTCACTTTTAAAAGATTGAATCTCTACACCATAATCCCCTACCTCTACAACTTTAGAATTTAAATCATATGGCTCTCTTAAACTCGATGGATCTCTCCATGTTTTGTATATTTCCCACAAGCCTGTTTTTACAAGTATTGGTGCTCCAGTTTGCTCTACTCCAATCAAGCCTTCATCAGTTAATGATTGTAAATATCCAGACCTCCATGCAGATATTATGGGATAGAATATAATAAATATAATTACTAAAGTTAATAATAAAATAAAAATTCTTGACCTAAATGGATAAAATAAAATTAGTAATGGTAAGATAAATATTTTTTTTAAATAACCTGATACAGTTGTATTAGAATCCTGATCAAAAGCCCACTTAAGCCCCTTCTTTACGCCACCAGCTGTGCTTCCAGCTAATTTCCTATATTTCCCCCAGTCTCTATAATCATCCTTAGCTCCCAATTCTAATAACCTCTTTTATTCTAAAGTTACTCTTAAACTTCTTATTAAAAATTCATTAGAAGGTAATACCCTAATAAAATTTTCGCCTTCTTCAACTAACTCAGAAATGTCCTCAGAAAAGGAGCTAGAATCAGTATCTATGTATATTATAAAATCATTAACCCATATTTCTGCAATCTTAGTACCTTCTTTTCCAAAACTCATTTGTAAGAAAACATCCTTTAATCCATCTTGAATATCAAAAAAATCCCTAGAATTGATATTAAAATAATATGTTCTTGCTTCATTTTCTTTAAGCTTATTAACTAATTTTATCTCATTTATCAGATAATCCCCTTGATCAATAACAAAAATTAGATTATTTTCTCCTTCTATAAACTTACTTGAATCTATGTCTGAATTTCTCTGACCGCTGCCACAAGTAACAATTTGACTTGAAATTAATTTTTCATTCAAATATATGCGAAAGCTGCTATCACTAGAATCTAATGAATTACAATAAATACTATACTGCAGCTCAGATTTATCAATATTTCCTAATTCATTCTTTGTTAAAACAAATGTCCTAGATTCTTGTGCATTTATAATTTCGTACTCTTCCTTAAGTGTAACATCTTCTAATATATACTTATTTGTCCTCCAAAAAGCCCCACCAGGACTATCTACTGAAAAAATTAATTCGTTCTTTTCTTCCAAATATGCAGTAGGTAAATTGATTAGTTGAAGTGATTTTTCAGCTATCTCATTAGTATAAATATTATTTCCATTCAAATTAATAATTAATTCACCTCGGTTTTCTCTTACAGAAAACGTTAATACAGCTCTTCTAATATCTTCAACATTAACTAAGTCAAAAAAAATATTCTGATCTTGCTTCCCAAAAGAACTTCTCTCAATATTTAGTGAATTAGAAAGTGTTTTAATTGAAGGTTCATATTTTACAAACAAGTTTATAGGATCAATACTTCTAACAGTTGAATCTTCTTTATCACTTGATACCATTCCTGGGCTCTCCAATAGCAGGGTCCCTACTGAATTCTGAGTTGTATCATCATTATTAGTGTTAGATTGGCCAGTACGATTCAATAAATTCTCTCTATCTGCAGGGGGAATCAGTAATAAATAGATAATTATAAATAATGCTATAAGCAGAATTAGTACCATAATTGGACCAGCTGACTGTCCTTTTTGATAGCCTTTCATCAGATATTGTTATACCAAAATAATTTAAAAGGTTTTCTATTTTTAAAGTAATAATAAAAGATATTATAAATTTTATTAACTTAGTATATAAGGAGGTTGGCAAAATGAGAAAATCAAAAATTATTTGGGTATTATTTGTAATAGCTAGTATTGCTTTAGTTGCTTTAGAAACTTGGGCTCAAGATTATTATTATAGTTACGATTCTGACAACCCAAGAAACATAGACCTTGAAAGCTCTGTTAAGTACAGAGAACAAGTAAAATATGAATTATCAGAAAATTTAGATAGAACAGATAACTATAATAGGCTTAGAAGAAATAGGTTTCTATATGATTCACCATACTACTATGATAGAGTTTACTATAACAGGGGCAACAGATATCAAGACAGATACATCACCGATAATAGCTATGCCACTAGATCCACAGTATTAAGGTATAATAGATATGAAAGATATGATAGAGATTTATCTATAGAAACAAATGATAGGAGTCGTATTTATATGGGTTCTAGATCCTCAAATTCTATGCCAAGAAATTCTAGATATAGAACCATGAACAACAGAGATTATAATAACTACTATTCATATGGCCCTATGATGATGTACTAATTTTTTCTTTTTGATTTCTTAACTTTTAAAAAAAACTTTTTTCCTTCTTCAAGTATTTTTAAGCTATCTGGGTATTCCTCTCTTAAATTCTGAAGTCCGTCTTCTGTAGATAATAAATATCCATATTCATCCAAATTCCTTTCATAAGAATTACTCAATGCATGACAAAGTTCGTGTAGTACAATAGCTTTGAGAAAAAGCTTTTCTTTTTGTTTACTAAACTTTTTAGAAATTCTATTTAAAATAGTTTTACATATGTACATCCTATTGGGATCTCCATCTATTGTGTAAACAACTAAACTAAGATCTTTTGGGTTACTCACAAATTTCATGGCAATCAATTTTTGCATTACCCCAGATTTTTCGAGCAGTTTAACAAATTTTTCAAATACAATAATTTCAAATTTACATTCAATTAAATAATCTATAGAAAATTCATAATGAGTTTCTAATGCCATAGATCCAATTTCTTTATCGCCTAACATCTAAATCACCTTTGAAATATACCTCAATAATCCTGGCTGGAACAGAGATAATTTAATTAATAATACTATCGGAAATTCTCTATCATAATCTTGTATTAATTTTTTTACTTTTTCATGCTTAAGCATTTCCAAAAGTTGGTCATATTCTTTATCAGTGAACCTATTAAGACAATTTCTTAGAAGGAGGTGAGTACTCAAGCTCTTGCCAAGTCGCTTTTTCCAACCTTTTTCATAGCTCTTGTGATTTTTTAAAGCACATGCCAATTCTTCAGCAGCCATTAATGCATATAAAATGCCACCCCCAGTAGTAGCTTTCACTTGTCCAGCAGCATCGCCTACTAAGAAAACAGAATCCATTTCAGTTTGCATTTTAGGATTATAAACAGGGATAAGGCCTGCCTGTCTATCAACTACCTTCCCTTGATTTCTGATAAAATTTTCAAAATATGCCTTATCCTGACTATTTCTAACTGCTAAACCTACCCTCGCTCTAGACCTATTCTCTGGAACTATCCAAGCAAAAAACCCTGGAGATATCTTATTTCCTAAGAACACTTGAAAGACATCTTCTTCAAATTCTCCAATAATAGTGGCTTGTAAACCAAGCAGATTATCTTTTTTCCCAATAAACCCAAAACTTTTAGCCACTTGGGAGTTTGGTCCATCGGCACCAACAACTATTTCCTTATTAAGACTTATAATTTTACCATTATTCTTAAATGTTATTTGACCATCTCTTGTCCCTATAAACCTATGGCTTACATTTAGCTCAGCTCCAATATCTAAGGCCTTATTCAAAAAATAGTTGTCCATCCCGTATCTATCCATTACAATATTTTTTTTCTTTAATTTAAATTCTAGACTATTGTTTTTTGAATATACTCTTACTGTGTCAATTTTATTAACAATAAAATCAGCATTTGTATTAATATAATTAGATATAAAACTAGTTGTTATCCCAGTACATTGTATAGGTTTACCTACAATATTATGCTCTTCAAATATATTTACATTAAATCCCTCTTTTGCTAGTAAATATGCAGAATAACTACCTGCAGGCCCAGCACCAATCACCGATATTGTCATCCTACCATGGATGCAAAAATATTTATAAAGCTAATTATTGAAAAATCTATGATTAGTTTAGTATTAACTATATTTGCCCTTATATTACTAGTAATTGCTGCTTATATTGATATAAAAACAAGAGAGGTGCCTAATTTAATTAGCTATAGTTTAATTGCGGTAGCTTTACTCCTTAAACTTTCAGAATCTCTTATTTTAAATAACTTGAAAATAATTGGATATGGTCTTTTAGGCTTCGGGATATTCTTCATATTAAGTTTAATTCTTTATTATACAAAACAATGGGGGGGTGGAGATGCAAAGCTGCTTATGGGAATTGGGGCAGCATTCTATACGTATCCTAATGATTTAAAAAATATTCTTAATCCTGATATTCAAAATATCCCTTTCTTATTGACAATCATAGTAAACATATTTATAATTGGGTCTATTTATAGTATAATTTGGTGCTTTATCATCCTAATTAAGAAGAAAAAAACAGTGAATATAATTTCAAATAGCATAAGGCTTATTTTTAGATCGCATTTAAAATATTTCTGGATTTTCTCATTATTTTTTGCCATATCGTTCTTTTTTATTGACAAAAGTATTTCACTCTTTTTATTTATTGCAATAGTTTTCTCTCTATTTGCAGCTATTTTAATATTTATAATTAAAGATGTTGAGATAAAATACCTTATAAAAGAAATACCAGTTCAAAAATTAACTGAAGGTGATTGGACTATTGGAGACATAAAAATTAATAATAGAGTAATCTATAAATCAAAAAACACAGGAATTTCTAAGTCTGATATTGAAAGACTCAAGAACTTAAAACTTAAAAAAGTATTAATTAAAGAGGGCATTCCATTTGTACCCGCAATTACTTTAGGTGTAATAGCAAGCCTATTCGTAGGTAATTTAATTTTAATCATAACTTAAGGTATTCTCTCATTTTCACTTACATAATAGAAATCCTGAGCCGGAAATACTTCCTTAACCTCTTCCACTTCAATTGGTTCTTCTTTAGTCTGAACTTGATATATAAATTGCTGAAATTTCTGGGCAATATTATCCATTTCATTATCATCCAATTTTTTATTTTCCCAAACAAACTTTATTTTATCATTTTCAAATCTTGGAATTATATGCAATACAATGTGTTCTACTTTCTGTCCGGCACTATATCCATTGGAGATTAATATATTTACACCAGTAGCATTAACAGCAGACTGAACAAATTTTGCTAGCTCATTTGAAACATCGTATAAATGCAACAATAAATTTTTTTCTAAATCAAAAGTTGTTTTTATATGTTCCTTAGGAAATACAATAACATGTCCTGGATTTGCAGGATTAATATCTAATGCGGCAATAATATCTTCATCAGTATAAACAATTCTAGCTCTAATTTTCCCACCAGAAATTAAACAAAATGGACACTGCACAGTTGTTTGTTGTTGACTCTTTAACCATTCTATTTGTTCGGGGGTCAGGGTAGAAAAAAATTCCTTCACCCTAACACTTTGTTCTTCCTGAGGTAGTTTAGCTATTTCATCTAATTCCAATAATTGTGCTTCACTTAATGGTTCCATATGTTTTAATAATATGAACTTATTTAATAATCTGTTGATGCATCAAAATTTTAAGAATAAATAGTAGTGGTAAAGATCAGATCAACTTATTGGCCTCAGTAACTTATGGATCCTTGTAAATACATGACCGGGTAACCCATAAAAATTAGTTCCTGAAACAAATGTTTTATTTGCTTTAATACTTTTAAAAAGGTCATCGGAGAAAAAAGTTTTAGTTCTAGCAACTTCAAATGAAAAATGACTATCACTCCCACCCACAGGAGTAATATTATAACTCAAATGGAACTGCAGTGCTTTTTTATTAAATACATTAAAAATTTCTCTTGAATTAAATACCTCGACAGCATCGAAATGTTTTCTATTTTGTAAAATAAAATTGTCATCGAAATGTTTTCTACTTAAATCGTATGGGTGTGCTAGGATTAACAATCCACCTTGAGATCTAACAGAATCAACTACGCTTAAAAAATCTAATTCTTTTGGCAATTCATTAATATAAAGTGCAGTCATATGCCCTCCATTTACACTTAATTCACTCCCTAAAATAACCTCAAAATCCTTATCTTTATTCAGTTTAGAAATTTGATACGCTGCTTTTATTTCATTATGATCAGTAATTGCAATTCCATTTAATCCTCTTTTCTTAGCCAATTTCAAAACTAATTTGGGATCTAAGTTACTACATGGACTATACTTAGTATGACTATGTAGATCATAAGCTTTCATAAATATAGTCATAAATAAAACTTAATAAAAGTTGCCTTTAATACAGCAAAGCAACTATAAGAACTATAATTCCAAAAACAGAATAAGCAACTACTAATTTCTTAATATTTACTCTTAACTTAGCAAGTATTGGCCCTGAAATTATATAAAATAAAATTAGTTCTCTAAGTAAAAAGTGCCATGTGTTATTAAGTCCTAATAATGAAAGTATTGGTGCTCCAAATATAAAATAAGTCAAAACTGAAAGGAAATCAAATGCCGCATCACTAATCCAACCATAACTCAAAAATTTAAGCCTATCAAATTTAAACCATAACAAACTAAAAATGATTCCTATTAAAATTTCTTCAAGAGCACCAAAAATAAACTTCCCAGAACCATAAATCCTGATAGTCTCTCCAGAAATAATAAAGTCAGTATATCCTGTTTTCAAAAAGCTAATAAAATAAACAATTTGTCTTAATAAATTTGGAATTAAAATTAAAGCTAAAAAGAATAAATACTGCTTCTTAGATGGCCATTTATCAACTTTTTTTAAGAGTTTACCAAACATTTATCCTACAGCCCTTCTAACTTCCTCTACATTAACTGAATTAACTCCTTTAATACTAGCTAATTCTTCTTCATTTTCTTCAGCCCAACCTTTAGCTTCATCAATAAAAAACTTGAAGACAATTGCCTTTAATCCAAAAGCAATTGGTACCTCTTCTGTTTTTGCAATCTTGCCTCCAAAAGACTCTATTTTCTTTGCACAATCATTAGATAATTTCTCTAAATTAATTTCTAGACCCTCAGGCATTATTTTTAGAGTGATAATTACATCGGCCGCCATATTAGTTTGGACCACTAGAGCCGCATTCACACCTATACCTAGCAGCTATAGACCTACAATGGTTACATCTAATAATGTCTGTAGAATTACAGTTAGGGCACTTAAAAGAAACGCTTCCAATTAAATTGGAGAGCTTAGTTTTACAGGAATTACAATATTTTTCTTTTATGTCCATAGCGAAAAGAGACCTATAAATATTTATAAAGCTTCTGCTTGGAATTTTTAAAGCTTTATAAGAGCGAGTAGTATAGCTTGGATAGTACGTGGCTCTGCGGTAAACATAGTAGAAAGGCCACAACCGGGGTTCAAATCCCCGCTCGCTCGTTACATTTAACAATTAACAAATAGCTTTCGACCCAGGTTCAAATCCCTTTCCCGCATTTTTCATGCTTTGAATCGTTTAGAAGTTATTCTCATGTTTTCTTAATCTAAATCCAAGAACTGAGAACTTATGACGCGGACAATTTTTTGGTAGTTTCAAGATTCGTAAGAATGCATTTATCCTTTTTACGTGCTGCCGCTTCCCATCGCAATATACGTGGATTACTTGACTTCTCAACTCGCACACTGCTAAAAGAAATTGAATAATCTTTCCCGAAAATATACCTGCAGATTAGTTTAACACGAGGAATATGCCAATCAGAAGAAATAATAAGAATTTTCTTAAATTTTATTTTATCTAATATTTGTTTTGCGAAAATGATGTTTTCAATGGTATTAAACGATCTACTTTCCAATATGATTTTTTTGTTTGGTATTCCTTTTTGCAAAGCATATATTTTCATATGTTTAGCCAAAGAAGTTTTAGTTGTATTGAAATGTTTTCCAAATCCGCCACAGAATAATAGATATTTCGCTTCTTTTTTTCTGAATAGTTTTAATCCATGATCAATACGTTTCTTTTGTTCTTCAGAAATTCCCTGTTTCACATCAGCCAAGTCGCCTAAAACAACAATGATATCTACCATAGCTTGTTTTTCATTTAATGGTATATAAAGGATTCGCAAGTTTCAAGAGGGGACACCATCAAAAGTGCAAGAATAAAGTAAGTTCTTATACGCCCCTATGCGTTATTCTAAATCTGGCTGGGACGTCTTATTCGAAATCGATCTTCTCTTAAAAATCTATCTTTATAAGTTAGTGACAAATCAAATTATTTATCAACCCACTCTACAAAATAGCTTTTCTTACTTACCAAAAAAATATAAATACATATTGCTTTTCAATTTACATAGAAATCAAAAAAGGAGCGGATAATTATGGGAATTATCGATAGACTGAAACGTAAAAAAACAAAAGTCAGTTCGGACGTTCTAAACATACCTCAAATGAATCCTCTTGAAAGATTGACACGTAATAAATCAAAGGCTAATTTGAAAGCCTTGAGTGTAGAGGAAGTGAAAAGGTTAGTGTTAAGTGCGAGTATGAATGGGAGTCCACGTCGAGCTGCCGAATATCTTCTCAAGAATGGTGTAGATTATCGGCAACTACGAACTAGGGGTCTGGAAATGGAATCGCTTTATTTAATCACTTTTCGCCCAGGGGGCGTTCATCTATGGCCAGCAGTAAGATACTTGGGTTTTCCTGCGGGAGTTGTTTATAATTGGAATATGGGCGGTACTATCGGACTATATCATGCAGATTATCCTCTCAAAGAGATAAAGGATGTAGGGGGGGACTTAAGGTCGCTCCTTAGTTTAGGTGGAATTAATACAGCTCGGATAATAGAATTGAAAAAAGCAGGCTATAAAGCTGTTGATTTCAGGAGTATTGACCTTGGTTATTATCGTGCTCCTGGAACACCACCAACAGTATCTTTAAGGTTGCTCTTGCGTGCTTTCTCTTTAAGGGACTTGTTGCGTGGAGGGTACAAAGCTAAAAATTTCATAGATGAAAACTTCTCACAAGAAGAAATGTTAAGGATGTTCCCTGTTGTAGATTTGGTTAAGGGAGGGTACAGTGCTTCTATTTTTAGAAAAGCAGGTGTTGAGGCAAGAAAGCTCATTAGTTGTTTTTCTTTGATAGACCTAAGAAAGGCAGGATATACTGCCAGAGAGCTAGCCAACTTTTATCAAGCAAGAGATTTGCTTCGGGCAGGATTTTCACAAAGGGAAGTTGATGATGCTTTTACCAAAAGATAGGTATCATATTGTGTACATTATCAATAGATAGCACAAACATCAATTGGTTAATTGCTAAAACCTTAAATTTATAAACTTATATTTAAACAAATAATTATGGGAAATTTCAGATCAAATAGCAAAAGTAGATTCATTAAATCTGGAAGTGGTAAGTTCAAAGGAAGCAGAAAATTTAGAAGTAAAGATTCTAGAAGATCTGAAAAAAGAATTCCAATAATGCATGAAGTTATATGCGACAA
>Ga0209542_10013200_pt1 | contig 14291 bp, 14 predicted proteins | sample RifCSPhighO2_01_FD_184028 | JGI IMG/M metagenome (GOLD analysis project Ga0209542, IMG submission 184028) | Soil microbial communities from Rifle, Colorado - Rifle CSP2_plank highO2_0.1 (SPAdes) (version 2) | ecosystem: Environmental > Terrestrial > Deep subsurface > Rock core/Sediment ...
ATGTACGACCACGCACTAAAAAATCTAACCGAGTTTGGTCTTTCGGAAAAGGAAGCCAAAATATATGTTTCCTTGCTTGAGCTTGGGGAGGCGACTGCTTTTGAAATATCGTCTCACTCCGGAATTAACCGTAGCTCTACTTATGTTGTATTAGAAGCTTTAAGAAGGAGGGGATTGGTTGGGCTTTCTGGAGATAAAAATGTCCGCAGATACGTTGCTGTTTCTCCAGAGGCGATAGCACAAATGTCTCACTCTGTTGCCAAAAGACACGAGCAGATTGAAAGCAACATAAAATCCATCCTTCCCGAGCTCAACGCCCTAAACAAAAACCTAGTTCAAAAACCAAAGATTCGAGTCTTCGATGGTCTCGAAGGTTTAATGAGTGCACTACTAGAATGTTTAAACAACAAAGAGAAGATTTTACGAGCCTTTTCGTCAGGTGAAAATATAATGAGATTATTGCCAGATTATATTGGCTTGTGGGGTAAAAAACGAGTTGAACTTGGAATAAAAATGTATGGAATTTATGTCGATAATAAGGCCTCTAGAGATCTTATGGACACACACCCATTCCACTACGAAGTCATATATTTACCCAAGAAGCTTTATCCCTCACCAGTTGACTTAATAATATCAGATGACAAGGTCGGTTACCTGCTTCTAGAAGGGAATAAAATAACATCTATTTTTGTCGAAGCAAGGGAAATCGGCACAGTTATGCGTGGTTTGTTTGATATGGCTTTTGAAGAAGCAAAAAGAATGGGTGGCAAGTATGAGGAAGTAAAGTTTCCTTCAACCGATAAAAAATAAGGTAATTAGGCATATTACAAAAATACAGCAGGATTTAATTGATTAAATCAAATATTAGATTAGTTTTCGTAGCCACTGAGTTAGCAAGTTTTCCTGTTGGGTGGTATGATAATTACACATGCAGAAACACTTTATTGTGCCAATAACCGTAGATAACGACAGTACCTTAGGGTATGAAACAAATAGCACTCACAAGAAACTCTTTAATTTAATTGCCACTCCAATATTAAATAATGCCCCTGCATCGTTGCATCACTTGATAAAGCGCAGTGATAAATCAGCTAACCATGTGCTAGAGAATCGAACGACGCACGAGGCACTAGAGACCCTTTACGCATGTGGACACTCACATCCGGATGGTAATTTGTTACAATCCATTTTCCGTAGCATTTGGTTCAACATAGACAATTCAAAGGCTGTCAGAAATCGTTTAAAGTTGGTCAAGCGAGAAATCATGACATTGATTAAGAGAATAAATAATCAAGGAAGAAAAGTTAGACTATTGAGCATAGCTTCTGGTTCGGCTCGTTCTGTCATAGAAGCAACGAAACAATCTGGATTAACGGGTAATTCCATAGAACTTTCGTTTCTTGATAAAAACCCAAACGCCATAGATTACAGTAAGCGTTTAGTAACGGAATATACCTTGCCTTATCACTGTCGGTGGTTTATAGATATTGCACAGAACTTCCCGAATTATTTTTCAGTATCGGATGAACCGAACGTTATAGAAATGGTAGGTTTGCTTGATTATTTCAGCATTATAAAAACACTAGATCTGTTAAAAATTATCTATGCCAACTTAGCAACCGGGGGTTATCTTGTAACAGCCAACATAAGTGACAATCGGGAAAGGATGTTTATAACGAATATTGTTGGTTGGCAGATGGACTATAAATCTGCAGATGAATTATTAGATCTTGCGATCAAAGCGGGGTTTAAATCAGATAAAATATCCGTAATGTACGAACCTCTAAAAATTCACTGTGTGCTCGTAGCTCAGAAATAGAGATGGACTGGCAAACGTCACTTCTATTTATAGTCGTTGTCCTAAATGCCATTTTTAGCTTAATTTTTATTCGTGGCACAGGTGACAGAATAAGAGTCATTTTCTCCCTATTTGTGCTTAGTGCGTCAGCGTGGTCATTGGGCATAGGCTTATTTTTGATAAACACAAATGATTCCAGTGCCCTATACTTAGCTAATTTTTACTATACTGCAGCAGCTTTTATTCCCCTTCTTTTTTTGTATTTTTCATTAATATTTCTCCATGATAAAAGACGGATAGGTCACTACTACCTTTGGTTATCTATTCCACTTGTCATCCTGATAATTTCTTTTTTTATAAACCCTCACACTATAATTACGTCAATCACGAATGACGGCTTAACAAAAAACGTTTCTATTAACCTGTTACCTTATTCTATATACGGCTCTTTCTTTATAGGTTATGTTGTAAGTGCATTTTTTGCCCTGTATCAGTCGTTGCGGCATACTTCTAACAAAGAAGGGCAATTACAGTTAAGGTTTGTTATTTACGGCACAATAGTACCATACGCGCTCGGGATGTTATTTAATCTTATATTGCCATGGGTGGGCAATTATCGATATGTATGGTTAGGACCAGTGTTCTCACTCCTGATGGTGGCTTCGGTGGGATATGCAATAGCAAAACATCACCTCTTCAACCTCAAAATTATTACTACCGAAGTACTTGTCGCAGCACTCTGGATATCACTGCTTATAAGAACTATCCTCTCTACAGAAAGTATTGATTTGATTATCAACATTCTACTTTTGTTGGCATTTGGAGTACTGGGATTACTATTGATCAAAAGTGTGATAAAAGAAGTAGCTATACGTGAGAAAGTAGAGACGTTGGCCAAGGAGTTGGGGGTGGCGAATGAGAGGTTGACTGTATTAGATAGGCAGAAGAGCGAGTTTTTGTCTATTGCAAGTCACCAATTGCGGAGTCCGCTAACGGCTATTAAGGGTTACTCGTCTATGATGCTGGAGGGGTCATTTGGCAAATTAGAGAGTAAGCTAAAAGAAGCCGTAGAACGTATCTTCTTGTCTAGCGAGCGGCTCGTGATAATTATTGAGGATTTTTTGAACATATCGCGCATAGAGCAGGGGAGAATGAATTATGACTTTATAAGTGTGGACCTTAGTGAATTGGTAGATAGCGCCATAAAGGAATTGGAGCCGAATGTAAAAAAAGCTGGTTTGGAAATAAAGTTTGAGATAGCGAGCAAAGGACCATTTTACATAACAGCCGATTACGGCAAAATAAGGCAGGTGCTCATAAATATCATTGATAACGCCATCAAGTACACACCAAGGGGCATGATAACGCTTAGACTGGAAAGGGACGAGGAAACGCGCAAGGTTCTGCTTACCGTAACAGACACCGGCATAGGCATATCCAAGGAGTCTTTGCCCGGCCTCTTCCAAAAATTTAGCCGGGCCCCGGGCGCCGCGGCTGTGAGTATCACCGGCAAAGGCCTCGGCCTCTATGTGGTTAAAGAGCTGATGAAAGCTCACAAGGGCAATGTTTGGGTAGATTCTCCCGGAACCGGTAAGGGCTCCACCTTCTATCTGGAATTTATGGGAGAGTAGGTCTTGATATGCGAATCAATTCCACAATTCAGTTTGCTAGTGGCCCCATGCGAGCTTTAGTCTATAAAGATATTGATGGGGTGGTAGGATTAGAAGGTCGTAATGTACAGGGTGTGCATGCATACTGTTTTTGTGAAGGCAAGCTTGTCCTTGTCCACAATGGCAGACATGGTTGGCAACCGCCTGGAGGGCATACGGAAGAGGGCGAAACTATCGAACAAACGGTCATTCGTGAAGTTCAGGAGGAGACAAATATGAGAGTCATTTCACAAAGATTGATGGGCTTTCAAGATATACACAATCCCGAGGGAGTAATTACACAAACAAGATCGGTCTGTCTTGTGGAACCTATTAGTGAGTTTAAATCAGATCCCGCGGGGGATATTACGGAAATTAAACTTATTGAGCCGAAAGAGTATAAAATGTATTTTGATTGGGGTGAAGTTGGTGACCATCTTATGAAAAAGGCACTTGGATTAAAGGAAGCACTCTAGCTTCTTTGGAAGTTTCTGACCATTGGGTTATAATTGGGCCATGACTCAAGTCAAAAAAGTCCTAGTGTCAGGCATTCAAGCAAGTGGCAAGCTTCACGTGGGTAACTACTTCGGGGCTATGCAACAGTTTGTTGAATATCAGGACGAGTATGAGGCTTACATATTCGTGGCTAACTTCCACGCTCTCACGACAATTAAGGATCCAGCTCGCTTAAGAGAAGACACGAGGAATGTTGTGCTTGATTATCTGGCTGTAGGGCTTGACCCCAGAAAGGTTACACTTTACACACAATCTGATGTGCCGGAGGTTGCGGAACTAGCTTGGTATTTTAACTGCCTTGTGACTATGCCCTGGCTCATGCGAGCGCACGCTTTTAAGGACGCTGGGGCTAAAAGTAAGGAAATTAATGTCGGACTATTTGATTACCCGGTGCTTATGGCGGCGGATATCCTCATTATGCATCCAGATGCGGTGCCAGTGGGAGAGGACCAACGCCAACATGTTGAAATGACTCGTGAGATTGCTGAAAAATTTAATAGCACCTACGGAGAATATTTCAAGCCTCCAAAGGAATTGATTAAGCCTGGCGCGGCCGTAATACCCGGCATAGACGGGCGCAAGATGAGCAAAAGTTATGGCAATGACATCAAACTTTTCGCCAGCGATGATGAGATACGCAAACAAATTATGAGCATTGTGACGGACTCAAAACAAAAGGGTGAATCTCTTAACCCAGATACCGATAACATCTTTGCTTTACACAAACTATTCTCTAGTAAGGAGCAACTGAGAGACCTGGTCTCTCAGTATAAGGCGGGCAGTATTGGGTATAAAGAATCAAAAGAGTTACTGGTTGAGAATATCGTCAGGTTTGTCACGCCCATGCGTGCACGGCGGGATGAGTTGGCTAAAGATACAGGACTGGTGGAACAAGTATTAAAATCTGGCAGTGAGAAGGCGCAGGTGAAAGCTGGCGAAACCATGTCAAGAGTTCGCAAATTAATCGGGGTAAAGTAACATTCTAATATTCTCAAGAATACCAGAATATGTTAAACGCTAAACACACAGTGAAGTTGAACGGAGAGGTGGGAAAGGAGGTGTATGTGCAGGGCTTTGTACAAGCCTTGCGAGTGCAAAGTAAGATTATTTTTTTGATTTTGCGAGATATTACGGGCACAGTGCAAATGGTTGTCCAAAATACAGAGGGGAACCCTCTGTGGGAAAAGGCTAAGGTCTTGAGCCTTGAGTCAGTAGTGCGAGTTGGGGGGAGGGTAGTGGAAGCGATTCAAGCGCCCGGAGGTGTTGAGATTCAGATTGAATCTCTTGAGGTACTTTCGGTAGCCGCGCCAGAACTGCCTATACCAGTTGTTGCCGTAAAGGGAGGTGACGAGACGGAAGCTCCAACAAGATTTGATTACCGGTGGCTTGACCTGCGCAAACCTGAAAAGGCAGGAATCTTCAAGCTGTGGACGGCCCTAGAAAAAGGCTTCCGTAAATATTGGCTGGATAATGGCTACATTCAACTTTATCCGCCGGCTTTTATGAATACGGCAAGTGAGAGCGGAGCAGAGGTTTTTGAGGTTAAGTATTTTGACCGCAAGGCTTACCTTGCTCAATCACCCCAATTTTACAAACAAATGGCTATGGCCTCCGGCTTTGAACGCGTATTCATGACAGGGCCAGTCTTCCGCGCCGAGCCATCATTCACCACCCGTCATCTGACAGAATTTACTGGTTGGGACTTTGAACTTGCTTACATAGAGTCGCACCAGGATCTTATGGACGAAGAAGAGGGTATGGTCATTTCCGGATTTGAGGCAGTAAAGGATTTTTTGGAAACTAAGTTTCCAAATGGAAATGGAAACTTAGTTTCCAACCCAACCCGGCCGTTTCCACGCATAACAATGCTTGAGGCAAAGAAAATTCTACGAGAGAGGGGAGTGGCCTCGCCGGAAGAGCACGATTTGTCGCCAGAGGAAGAACGGGCAATTTGCGAGTATGTTAAAGAGAAGTACAACCATGATCTTGTATTCATTCACGAGTATCATAAGTCTCAAAGCCCATTCTATCACATGAGATTGGAGGCGGGTTCTGATTATGCTCGCCGAGCGGACCTCTTGTATAAGGGCCTTGAAATTACAACCATTGCTCAACGCGAACACCGGCCAGATGTACTAGAGAAGCAGGCCAAGGAACGAAACATGGACCTTGAACCCTTGAGAGACTATATAAGTTTTTTTAGATATGGTTGTCCACCCCATGGCGGTGGCGGTATTGGGCCAGCGCGCATCGTCATGAAGCTACTAGACCTAGCCAACATCCGCGAAGCCACTTATTTGCCCCGTGACGTCAAGCGTCTTAACCCCTAATACATGGAGTCATTTGCTTTTCAAGCAGGGAAGTTTAATGGGCCAATTGAATTATTACTAGACCTTGTGGAGAAGCGCAAGATGCTTGTTTCGGAAGTTTCTTTGTCGGAAGTGACAGATGGTTTTCTGAAGGAACTAGAAAATTATGAATCTTTGCCCATCCCAGAAACTACCCAATTTGTTTATATCGCCTCGCTGCTCTTACTTATAAAGTCAAAAGAACTTCTACCGACCCTAGACCTTTCGGATGAAGAGACCGAGAATATAGATGAGCTCAAGCGCAGGTTGTTGCTCTATGGCCTCCTGCGCGACCAGAGTAGAGTGCTAGGCATGATGTTCGGAAAGAATGTTATTTTCAGACGCGAGGATGATAACCATGTCCATGTAGTGTTTGCACCCGGGAATTTAGATTTAAGCTCTCTTTCCTCAACTGTAAGAGATATCATAACCAATGTTCCAAAAGAAGATAACTTGGAGCTTGGGGTTGTTAAAAAGATAATCAGTCTAGAGGAGGCAATGGGTCAACTCGCAGAAAAAATAGGCAATAGCCTCAAAGTAACATTCTCGTCATACAAAAAGTTAGGTCGGGAAGAAAAATTAAACGTCGTAGTTAACTTTCTGGCCATGTTGGAACTCGTGAGACGAGGGTCGGTGTATGTCATACAGCAGGCTAATTTCTCTGACATTGAAATGGGCAATCCAAACATAAGCACACCTCGGTATGTCTAACAATTTAGCAACAAGTTCAAAAATAGAGGCTTTACTATTTTACAAAAACGAACCTCTCGGTATTGCTTGGCTCGCTAAAACATTGGGTATGGGCATTGGCGAAATTTCGCATGGATTAGATGATTTGCGCGAAAAACTAAAAGGGCGCGGCATAGTGTTGCTTGAGGTCAATGAGACAGTGGCCATTGGAACAGCCCCGGAAACAAGTGAATTGATAGAAAAGATGAGGAAAGAGGAACTTGCTCACAACATCGGACGAGCCGGTTTGGAAACTTTGTCTATCGTCGTCTATCGCGCACCTATAAGTAGAGCCACAATTGATTATATACGCGGGGTAAATTCCCAATTCATATTAAGAAACCTTCTGGAAAGGGGACTGATAGACAAAATTCCAGACGTGAAAGACGGGAGGGTTATGCTTTACAGGCCAACGACGGAATTGTTCTCATATCTTGGTGTAAAAAATGTAGACGAAATTCCGGATTACGTGGAGATAAACAAGAAATTAGATGTCATACAAACAGAGAAGGACTAGAACAACTCTCGTAATAGTAGCACTAGCAAGTGTCATTATTCCGAAGCTAGTCATGGCAAATTTTGTTGGCTTACGCGCAAAAGCAATATATGCATATGACCTAAACACAAAAAGGATTCTATATGAGGAGAATTCTGAAGCTCAACTCCCAATTGGTTCCATCGCAAAAATAGCAACTGCTCTGGTCGCGCTGGAGAATCTTGATACATCTAAGAAAATTACAATACAAAAAGAAGTGTTAACAACGGAGGGTGATTCTGGACTCAAGGAGGGGGAAGAGTGGAATCTTCGTGACTTAGTAACTTTCATGTTACTGGTATCGTCCAATGACGCTAGTACTGCCCTAGAAATAGAACTGGGTGGGCGTGTGGAGACGTTGCTGAAATTGAACAAAACAGCAAGATTGCTTGGTCTCTCTCAAACTTATTTTCTTAACTCATCAGGTTTGGACATCTCTGATAGATTGGCTGGGGTATATAGCTCGGCGAAAGACGCCAGTATACTTTTGGCAGTATTCTACAAAAAGTATCCCGAAATTCTTAAACAGACTACGTTGTTAAACAAGGAATTTCGCAGTAATAAATATACACATATAGCTGACAACACGAACCGCTATGTGGCAGAAATGACGGGGTTACTCGGTTCAAAAACAGGTTCCACTGACTTAGCTGGGGCTAATCTAACAATTATATTTGATAGTGAAATAGATCGTCCCGTTGCCTTTGCAATACTTGGTTCAGACCCCGTAAACAGATTTCAAGAAGCAATGGCGATAATTGAAAGAACGCTAAGCGAGCTGATAGGAAATGAAATCTAAAATCAGCCAACAGTTTAGTACAGATAGGGTATTCCTCGCGATTATTGTTTTGCTGACAACCATTGGAATTTTTGTTTTTATCTCGGCCTCATTTGGTTTGACTCTAGAGAAGGAAGTTTGGAAAAGTATCCTCATTTCTCAATTGATACTTGGTCTTGGGATGGGTGTCGTTTTTGCACTGTTAGCCAGTGTGACTCCAGTATCTTTTCTCAAAAAATACGCACTTTATTTACTTATATCAGCCATTATAATGAATTTACTGGTTTTTGTTCCGGAAATTGGCTTTAGATATGGAGGTGCGGCTCGGTGGATTCACGTATTTGGTATATCTTTCCAACCCGTTGAGTTTCTCAAGGTTGCGTTAGTAATATTTCTAGCCAAGTGGCTCTCGCACATAAAAGATGATGTTAAGAAGTTAAGGTATGGTTTAGCTCCATTTTTATTCATCCTGGCAATAATAGCCGTTATCATGATTTCACAACCTGATACAGGTAGTTTTATTATCATACTCGGAACTTCTATCGTTATGTTCTTTTCAGCAGGGGGGAGATTGTCTCATATTGCAAGCGTGGCCGTGGGAACTATTTTTTTAATCACTGTTTTGGCTTTTACAAGGCCTTATGTTAAGTCAAGGATCACAGTCTTCTTTAATCCAAGCCATGACCCAAGCGGTGAGTCTTACCAGTTGCAACAATCATTGCTGGCGGTTGGGTCAGGCGAACTTACAGGTAGAGGTTTTGGCCAAAGCCTTCAGAAATTTCGCTACCTACCGGAACCAATAGGAGACAGTATATTTTCAGTCTTAGGAGAGGAATTCGGATTTATTGGCACTACAACCATTGTTCTTTTATTCATTGCTTACTGCTTAAGAGGCCTGCGTATAGCCAGTCGGGCTGAAAATTTATTTGATAGACTACTGGTAACTGGCCTTGCTATAATGGTTGCGATACAAGCCTTTATGCACATAGGAGCTAGTTTAGGTTTGTTACCACTGACTGGTATACCACTACCATTTATAAGTCATGGGGGTAGTGCCATGATGTTTGCACTTATAGGTGCAGGGCTAATTATTAACATTTCAAGACACAAACAAGGGGTATGAAAATTTTGCTTGCAGGCGGTGGCTCTGGTGGACACTTCTACCCGCTTATTGCAATTGTTCAGGAAATAAACAAATTGGTTGATGCAAGAAAACTAGTTGAATCAAAATATTATTACATGGCGGATTCTAAATATGATGAAGAAGCTCTTTTTGAATATAAAATTGAATATAGGCATATTTATGCTGGTAAACTAAGGAATTATGTGTCCTTAAAAAATATCTCTGACCTCTTCAAGACGATAGCAGGACTGCTGGGGGCAGTGTGGGAGATGTTTAAAATTTACCCCGATGTGGTGGTAAGCAAAGGAGGGTATGCCAGTTTCCCATCAGTTTTTGCTGCAAAAATACTTGGTGTTCCAGTGGTAATTCATGAGTCCGACTCTATCCCGGGCAGAGTTAACCTGTTTGCGGGAAAATTTGCCAAGCGCGTGGCAGTTTCTTATGAAGAAGCGGCAAAATATTTTCCCGAAGAAAAAGTGGCCCTTACTGGTGTCCCCATAAGGAGAGAGCTTTTGAGTGCGACAAAAGTTGGGGCGAGAGAATATCTACATCTTGAGGTCGACTTACCCGTAATTATGGTGGTCGGAGGCTCACAGGGTGCTCGGGCAATCAACGAAGTCATTCTTGACATATTACCGGACTTGCTTGAAAGATATCAAATAATCCACCAAGTGGGCTCATTAAATGTTGACGAAATTAAAGCTAAAATCCCAGTTCTTCTGGCTAATTCGCAACACAAAGAACGCTATAAAATGTTCGGATTTTTAGGACCAAGAGCTTTGTCCATGTCAGCGGGAGTCTCTTCGCTAGTAATTACCAGGGCAGGTTCTACTTTTCTGTTTGAGATAGCGGCTTGGGGACGCGCAAGCATTGTAATCCCGATTCCAAGCGAGGTAAGCAGAGACCAATACAGGAATGCCTTCAATTATGCACGTGCTGGTGCAGGGGTCCTCCTAGAGGAGGCGAATCTTACTCCCCATGTTTTGTTGTCTGAAATTGAGCGTATCATGGGTAATTCTGAAGTACGAGAGCAACTTGAGAGTCATGCTAAAGCATTTGCCCGGCCAGATGCGGCTCGGAAAATTGCTGAAGTAGTTTTAGACATAGTCCTCGCCCATGAACAATAAAATTCCCCGGTATCCGATACCTGTATTATTCACTTTCTAAATCCTTGTAATCTACCCTTTTTGATTTCATAAAAACTAGATTGTCTAAACTAAACTTCCTGAATTCCTCGAGTGTTTTAAATTGGTCGAGGACGATACCTTTTTTACAAATACCATTTGCATTCGAAATATATTCCTGCCAACTTGATCTAATAAGACCTGATTGACCAAGTCCATGTACTTGGTTGTTTAAATTAACATAACTACTTAAGTGAAGTAGGTAATCATTATCGCTGACTAACTTGACCTTATATGCCCCTTGAAATAGCGCGCCCCGACGTTTGTAGATTTTGTTAAAGTATCTTGAGTAACCACCCGTTAGTCGTCTAAGAAACTCACTTACTCCATTTGTTGCAACTTGTTCAAGAATGAAGTGGAAGTGATTTGGGTTGAGACAGTAACAAATGATGTTTACCAGTGGCCTACGGGATTGATTTGGTTCTTTTGCCTCGAGAATATCTCTTAAATTACCCACAGGCTCAATTCGATTAAATATGACTAAACTCTCCATAAACCTATTGGAGTCACCTATGTTGGTAACGATAGGTCTTTTGTCCACCCCTTGGTTGAAGACATGATAAAACTCACCGTTTGCAAATATACCATTCCTGACCATGCCTAATCTTACCCCGGTATCGGATACCAGGGTAGAGTGTTATATCCACAGAGGAAAAATTCCCAGGTATCCGATACCGGGTAGGATTATGTCCCAGCCCATGTAGTATTTATGCTAAAATAGGAGGATGACAGATAAAGTAGTTACGAGGTTTGCGCCATCTCCGACGGGGTATCCGCATTTGGGTACGGCTATGTACGCATTACTGAATTATCTTTATGCTAAACAAAAGGGTGGCAAAGTTATAATGCGCAGTGAAGACACCGACCCGGTACGCAGCAAACGCGAGTACGAAGGCATCATAACCGAGGACCTGGCCTGGCTGGGTATCAAGGCCGATGAGTTTGTGCGTCAGTCTGAGCGACTCGAAACACACAAAAATTACATCCAAAAAATGATCGTCTCTGGTCACGCTTACGTTAGTCCCGAACAAGCCATAGAGGGCGGACCCATGCGTGATGTTGTGCGCTTCAAGAATCCAAACAAGACGATCACCTTCAACGACATAGCTCGAGGCGAGATTAGTGTGGACTCAACAGACCTGCGTGACTTCATTATTGCGCGCGACATTGACTCGCCCCTCTTCCACCTCACGGTTGTGACAGATGATTTTGATATGGGTGTGACACACGTCATAAGAGGGGAGGATGGTTTGGCAAACACCCCTCGCCAAATCTTAATTCAAGAAGCAATTGGAGCGTCACGACCCGTCTACGCCCACTACCCCTTTGTCCTTGGCCCAAACAGGCAAAAGATGGGAAAGCGTAACGGGGCTGTGGGTATACGGGAATATAAAGAACAAGGTTATTTACCAGAAGCTGTCCTAAATTTCTGCTTACTGCTTGTCTGGCATCCCAAGGATGACCGTGAACTTTTTACCTTGCCAGAGATGATAGAACACTTTGAACTTGAACGGATCGGCAAGAGCGGGGCTATTTTAGATCAAGTTAAGCTGGATTGGTTCAATCGCGAGTATATGAAGAAATTATCGCAGGAGGAGCTAATTAAGAAAGCCAGACCCTTTTTGCCAAATGCTGACGCGGAAAAATTCTTGCCACTGTTGCTTCTGCGTATAAATAAGTTTGGAGATATACCAGAAATGCTTGCGTCGGGAGGGGAGTTTGATTTCCTGTGCAACCCGCCACAAACCAGCAAAGAAATGTTGGTCGGGAAATCTGACGCCAATATTGAAGAGGTTAAAACGCACTTAACTTACATTTTGGAAAAGGGGATTGACAGAGATACCGTGTGGCCTTATGCGGAGAAAGTTGGTAAGGGCAAAGTGCTCTGGCCCATGCGCGTGGCACTCTCGGGTAAGGAAAAATCACCTGACCCCCTTACCCTTGCCCATTACCTAGGTAAAGAAGAATCCATCTCCCGTCTCAAATCCGCTATTCAAGTGCTATCATAGTGACATGAGAAAAGGTGTTCTAGTCTTATTATTCATACTGGGAACACTTTTTGGGTTAGTTTTTAAACAAATAAATGCTCAATCTCTGTCGGACCAGATATTAGACGCGCGTGAAAAAATTAAGGAGCTTGAAACTGAAATTGTGCAAACACAGAAGGAGCTTGGCAAGACTGAAAAAGAAGCCGACACTTTGTCAAATACGATTAAGTCGCTCAACCTTAATCAAAGAAAACTAGAGACTGAAACTGAAGCGACAAAAAAGAGAGTCTATGCCACAGGTTTGTCTATCTCTCTATTGGTCAAGCAAATTAGCGAACATACGGGAAACATAGATAGGAGAATTATGGCCATAGCCGCAATACTCCGAGATATTCAGGTACTTGGACCTGATTCGCCGCTTGAGGTGCTCTTGTCTGACTCAACATTTTCCGGGAAACTTGACAACATTTACTCTCTTGAGAAACTCGAGGGAAAAGTAAATGATGCCATCATTGAACTACGAAATGAACGCACAAAATTAAGTAATAACAAAACAGATTTGGAAGGTGAACGGGATAAACTACTGGTGCTTAAGGCTCAACTCATTGACCAACATAATTTGGTAGTAACAAACAAGAAAAGTAAGGAATCACTGTTAAGCGCAACCAAAAATAGGGAGGCTAATTACAAAACATTACTAGAAAGAAAAATTGCCCAAAAGCTAGCTTTTGAGGCAGAACTACACGCATTTGAATCAAAACTGCGCAATGCCGACCTAAGTAATATACCCGCTTTCGGTATAGGCGTGCTTAAATGGCCTGTTGTTGACCCGCAAATTACTCAATATTTTGGCAATACAGATTTCGCCAGAAGTAACACCCTAGTCTACAACGGCAACGGGCACAACGGTATTGACCTAAGGGCCTCGCTTGGCACTCCAATCAAATCGGCCGCTTCCGGTCGAGTGAAGGGAACTGGCAACACTGACTTAGGATGCACAGGTGGCTCTTACGGGAAGTGGGTCTTGATAACACACAACAACGGATTGTCAAGTCTATACGCACACTTATCGTTGATTAAAGTAAACGTAGGTGAGCAAGTAGCTCTCGGAGACCTGCTTGGTTATAGTGGTTCTACAGGCTATGTTACGGGGCCACACCTGCATTTTAGCGTCTACGCAAGCGATGGAGTCAGGATTGATACTCTAACACGTGCCGATGGTTCTAGAAGTAAATGTGGAGAAATGCCCATCTCACCACTTAACGGTTACTTGAATCCCTTGCTATACTTATAATTAGTGATAGCTGAAGCATGGATGCTAAATCTAAATACTAAAAGCAAAATCGCAAACAGGGGCTTCATAAGCATGCTAGTGGCACTAGTTGCAATACTTTTACTATTAAGCGCATTTAAGGTCAATATAAGAGGTTATATTGACTCAAGTTCAGAAAGGGCTCTTGACAGCAACGTAGTGCTTATTAGAGAGACTGTAAAATTTATCTGGCAGGATTATATTAGACAGCCCATTTTTTTCGTTTGGGGCACTTACGTCAGTCCTTTTGTAAATGGAGACTTTCTCGGTGGATTAAAAGACAAGATCAGAAAGAGTAGCACAATCCCAAATGATTAGAAGCTTTAGTTTT
>Ga0209542_10013203_pt1 | contig 14288 bp, 14 predicted proteins | sample RifCSPhighO2_01_FD_184028 | JGI IMG/M metagenome (GOLD analysis project Ga0209542, IMG submission 184028) | Soil microbial communities from Rifle, Colorado - Rifle CSP2_plank highO2_0.1 (SPAdes) (version 2) | ecosystem: Environmental > Terrestrial > Deep subsurface > Rock core/Sediment ...
AATTTAATTTTGCAAGATCCTGTTCATTAAGTGCTGTTGCCGCCTTGGACGATGATAATGATTTATTAAGCTCGTCAAGCTGTTTATTTATATCATCAAGCTCGTCTGCCCGCACAAAAAAAACCGTCGCGCCAATAAACGAGATGAAAAAAATACTAAAAATTATAGTGGCAAAACGTTTCATACTATCATTATAACCGACTGGAAAATGATGACAACCCGCAACCCACATATGTATAATGAAGCATAAATTATGAAGCGATTTTTAATTACCTCTCTTGTCTTATTTGTTTTATTCTTTTCTCCTACGCTTGTGTCTGCTCAAGAGCGATTTGCCGAATGTGACGAATGTGGATATTGTCAAGGGAAAGAACAACCAGGGAACTGGGTAAAATGTGTAGCTTGCCTGTATCCACAAGTTAATGTACAAACAGATCCTAATGGTACCTTAAGAGTATTAGAACCAACAGGTACACTAACTGATGAGGAGAAAAAAGAGTTTGCTCGCCCTATTAAACCTGCTCCAGGTAGGTACTATACCCAGCTTGGTTGTATAATTACAGATCTATCTACATTTCAGGATCCAGGAGCAGCAGGAGGACTTTTAAATTTTCTTCTAACAAGACTGATATTTCCAGTGGCTGGAGTACTTGGATTTCTTGCTCTACTTTATGGAGCATTTCTTCTTATTACAGCACAAGGCAACTCTATGCAGATACAGATTGGTAAAAGCTATATTATTGGTGCTATTGTTGGACTCATATTTGTATTCTCATCAATACTCCTTGTTTCATTGGTAGGTGGAGACATACTTAAGATTCCGTGGATTAACAAATAGTGATGTTTTTCCACTTTATGGCGCCAAATTGACAATAGTTTTAAAAAACGCTATAGTAAAACGATATGTGGAATAAGAAACATGTAAAAGAGATTTTCTTATTGGCAATCTTTCTTGTAACTGCTTTTGGCATTGGTATCTCCTCGACCATTCTCAATAATCAAGCTCGTAATAGTACCCCTGCATATGCCGCAACCGACTTTGATCAATACTGTCGAAATGGTGTATATTATGTCAAAAGTCCGAAGGATGGTTCAGAGATAAGTTGTGGTAGAGCACCAAATTGCGATGATACTTCGTACGAAGACACTGCTGGCATTGATTACAGAAGTAACGGACAATGTTGGATTGAAGATTATTGGGGCGGAGACCGATGTAAAGCATACTGCGCTGGATATGTTCCTCTTTGTTGCTACAAAATGGCTGAAACAAAAAATGCAGAGGATTGCGCTTTCCCGGAAAGGGGTTACTGTATGCGAGATCAGTGCAAAGGGGTAACTGGCGATAGTAACTGTGGCGCCCAGCAAGGCAGATGGTGTGTAGATATTGACAAATGTGTAGAACACAGGAGTCAAATACCTAAGCTTTCTCTAGAAGATCGACTCGCCGGAAGGTCCGCTCCACTAAATTCTCCAACACCCGATGAAGAACCTTCCAGTACTCCTACTTCCCAACCAACACCAACAACCCCACCACAAGCAACGGTAACTCCCCGTCCTGCAAATACAGCAACTCCCAATCCATCGCCTACAACGCGCAATGCAACTCAAGGACCAACCGTCACCACAGTCGCTCAATCAACAGGCACGCCGCAATGGCCATCGCCGACTACTCAAGTTCAGGCTCAACAACCGACTCCAACGACTATACAACCTCAAAACAACGATACTGTTCTGCCGCCTTTTGAGCTACCCAAATTTGAACCGCCAAAAATAGCCATAAAAGATATCGCCAAACCTGAGAACATTGAAAAAGTAAACAAAGCGACCGACCCACCACTCACTGCCATTAAAGATACTTTTGTGACGGTACAGAAGTACGATCAAAAAATTGAAGTATTTGTTGAGCGTTATGTGAATGTATTCTATTCTGCGTTAAAAAACATAATACGCTGATTTAACACTCCGAATGTCCGCAGCCGTAACACTTGGCACATCCTTCTTCACGCGCAAGAAGTGCCTGGCCACAGTCGGGACAGATATCGTAATGTTTATCTTGGGCTGTCTGTGCGGCAACAATAGATGATGTCGCGTCGTTTTCAATAAGGGTTGGCTGCTCTACCTGTCCTACTAGTTCTACTTCATGAGCTTTGCCATTACCATTGCCGTTTCCGCTTGCATGGACGCCTTGTTGTTTTTGCAGATGTTCAAAATGCATTGATAACACTTTGGCAACCGCATCAGGCAAACTGCGGATACGATCTTTTCCGAAACCCAAAGCCCGTCCCCCGCCTATGCCCTGCAGCTCATCGATGACTTTATTGATACGCTCCTCTGTTGGTAAATGCGCAGTGCTTCTAAAATACATGGAGATCATTCTTCCTAAGCCCTCTGCCATGGCAAACACATCTGTCCCTGCTTTGCCAACCGTGATAAATACTTCGTGAGGCTCGTTGTCTCCATTGGTGTTTATCGTAATATAAGCTCGGCCAACCGGTGTGTTGATGCGATACGTTGAACCATGCACCACCATGGGTCGGGGCTTTACTGCAGTAAATATTTGTTGCTGAGCTACCTTTTCATCTTCTTTCTTGCCCTCCATAGCTTTTGCGTCGGAGGGTCGTGTAAGCACGCCCGCTCGTGAGCCTTCACGCATATAGGCTATTCCTTTAAGGCCGTGATCATAGGCAAGAGTATAAAGTTTTTTTACGTCCTCAACCGTATGACTGTTTGGTGCGTTAACGGTCTTTGAAATAGAGGCGTCAACGTATTTTTGAATCACCGCCTGAACCATTACATGGTCTTCCGGCGACAGATCATTTGCCGACACAAACCATTCCGGTCTTTGCAATTTTCCGGATTTAACTTCTTTCTCATGTTCTTTGTACCAATTTTCATATAGATAATGACGCATCGTATGTTCGCCCAGCCGATCACGACGAATAAACTCAAATTCATACACGGGCTCTATGCCTGAAGTGGTCCCGGACATGAGCGATGTCGATCCGGTTGGCGCTTGCATGAGAAGCACCGAATTTCTGATGCCTTTTTCTTTAACGATTTTTCGTATTTCTGCCGGCATCTGACGCATAAAACCGCTTTTTATAAATTTTTTACCGTCAAATTTAGGGAACGCTCCCTTTTCGGAAGCAAGATCGGAAGAAGCTTTATAAGCCTCATGGCAGATTATTTTATATACTTTATCGATAAATTTAAGCGATGTTTTAGAACCGTAGCGAATATGAAGCTTGATAAGCGCATCTCCCAAACCCATGGTTCCCAGTCCAACCCGTCGCTCTCCTTCAAGCTGTGTTTTTCTAATACCTGGGAAAACATAAGGATCCATATCGATGACATTATCTTGAAAACGGACTGCTGTGTGAACTACTTGTTTTAAGCCGCGAAAATCAAATCTTCCAGCTTTATTAATATCATCTCCTTTTACAAATGCGGACAAATTGATCGATCCCAAATTACACACTCCCCACTGCGGAAGTCCCTCTTCACCGCAAGGATTTACACAAATAATTCTGTTCCAATAATAATTGTTATGCATTTTATTATAGCGTTCCATAAATACCACTCCAGGCTCTGCCGAGCGCCAAGCAGCCTCACCAATGAGATCCCAGATTTTTCTGGCTTTGACCACTTTGAGAACTTTGATCTTTTTTCCTTTGGCTTTCCATGCTTCTATATCGCCGTCCCAAAGCTCATCATACTCGGGATCGTTTTTGTCGGGGAAAATAAGCGGCCAGTCGGCATCTTTTTTGACGGCTTCCATAAAGCTATCTGAGACGCAAACCGAAAGATTGGCGCCATTAATGCGAGTTAGATCTTGCTTTACAGTGATAAACTTCTCTATATCAGGATGCCAATCCCACAACATAAGCATGAGTGCCCCACGCCTCGTACCTCCTTGTTGAATAATGTCTTTAGTTGCCAGCGAGAAGATCTCTGCCCAGTTACAAGGACCCGATGAAAATCCGTTCACTTTTTCTACACGGGCACCTTTTGGTCTCAATGAAGAGATATTGATCCCCACTCCACCGCCTCGAGCCATAATCTCAATCATCTCGCCAAGGGTTTTCAAGATGCCCTGGCGTGAGTCGTGAGGAGAAGGAATGACAAAGCAATTGTAAAAAGTTACCGAATAACCGGTTCCGGCGCCGGCGAGAATTCGACCGCCCGGTACATATTTAAAATCTTCCATTGCCTCATAAAAGGCCTTTTCCCATTTTTTGCGAACTGTTGTTTTTTCCTGCTTTGATACCGCCCCTGCTATCCGACGCCACATTTCGTTGGGGGTTTTTTCAATAGGATCGCCTTTTTTACTTTTTAGAGAATAGCGGTCAAGAAATACTTTCTCTGAGACTCCGGTTAGTTTCATACAATATATTTTTATAAAAACTGGCAACTCGCATTTTACAACAATTTTTTAAGTTCGTGTTCAAACTCTTCAACATCGACAAAACGGCGAAACACCGAGGCAAAACGGATGTAGGCTACTTTATCTATCTCCTTAAGCCTTACCGCAACCGCATTGCCAATATCCTGACTCTCTACTTCTTGTTTTCCCAGATGCATAATCTCCTGCTCAACTTGATTGATAATATTCTCAACTTGAGCAGCGGTCACCGTTGTCTTTCCTACCGCCTTAAATATTCCTTGTCTTAGCTTGTCACGATCAAATCTTTCCCTTTTTTTGTCCCGTTTTATGACGAGTAAAGGCAACTCCTCTACCCGTTCGTATGTCGTAAATCTTCGTTTACATTCCGGGCACGAACGGCGACGGCGTATCGTACTCTTGTTATCTGAAACACGGGTTTCGATAACTTCTGTGCTCGTATGTTGGCAAAAAAAACACTTCATATCTTGGGTGCATTTCAACTGTATACCACTATTTGTAGGATTTCAACCATTCATATTATATCAAAATACATCAATAATTTCTTCTTCATTTTTAATTAAACCTGTAATAAATGTTTATATAAGGATGGTGTTTTTTTGAACATATAAAAGAAAAATGTTTATAGGAAAAGCAAAAATAGCTATGAAATATTCAGCTGTTTATAAGATTGTTTTTGGGAAAAGCACTATCAATATAGTATTGTTTCAAAAACCTAATTTCTTACATAATTTTAGACTGTATGTTTAGCCGTAATTTAAATTTAAAATATTGCCTCAAGGCTCTATATATAAATAAATAATTTTATTGGAAATCTGCTTTTCAATGATGTAAAGCCCTGTATCAAATGAATTGTTTTGCAATTTTATTTCCAAACTGTCAAGTTTGCTATATAATAGGCTCATGGAAAAATACGTCATAGACACAAATCTCTTGTTTAACATGGAAGGCAACATGGGGCTTGGAGAGAAAACTGAGGTGATAATTAAAGCCCTAACTCGGGTTTTTCAAAAAAATGCGGCAAGCACAAAAATATACATGCCGCCAAGTATCAAGGCCGAGATTGAAAGTTTTTTTGACAATCCGACACAGGCGTTTTTACAAGATTTTTTTAGCTCTGTAATAATAAAATCTCCCAACTTATCGGAAATTATGGTCGCCTCATCCGTGATGGCGCAGTTTATTGATGAGTGTCGTACCCGCGCATATAAAGGCATGAATGTGGCGGAAGAGAGTATTACAAAAGCCGCCGAGGGATTGATGGGGAAAGAAACTCTGCCAAGAAAAGAGTTTCAAATCGCAGTCGGAGGAGTAATAAAATCATTTAGAGAACGCTACCGCAACGCAACACGAACCAACTTTATTGATAGTAGTGGCGACTTCGATCTTATCATGCTTGCACGTGAGCAGGATGCGTACCTTGTGAGCACTGATGAAGGAGTCATTCGCTGGGGGCGACAGTTTGGTGTGAAGGAGATGACATCTGTCGTTTTTGGAAAAAAGATGCAAGAGCATCTTTAATATGGGCAATCTGCCTGTCTTCTTTGATCTTCCGACCAGATGAAGATGAACCATTGGTACTTTCCTCCTCATCATCTGGAATAAGATATGACAGCCACTTGATCAGGCGATCTGTGAGAGTAAGGTTGGGCTTTTCCTGATAAACAATATGCTCCGCAAGAATTTTCATCACTTGTTTTTTTATCGTGTCTTGCGGTATTACCAGGTAAGCATGAAAACTGTATGGCGCATGAGTCACAATAGTCAGAATGTCGAATCCAAAACGCGATGTAAAATAGAAATGGGAAAGCACCTCCCAACGAAGAGTAATGCCGGCAGTCTCCAAGCCAAACTTTGTGATTCGATTCTCTACTTCCGGAGGCGGGGGAATAGTCAAAACATAAAACAAAAATAATATTGACCAGATTGGAATTATAAGAATATGATCTCCTAAAAAAATGATAATAATCGATAAAAGGAGCGCAACCGCAATATAAAAGCGCAAAATATACTTACTCCTTTTTTTATATGCACGAAGCGGCGCTTTCCAGGAATAGACAACCTGAGGATTCAGTGATGATGGAAGCGGAGTTGCCGTCTGTAATAATATATTTTCTTGAGTCATAGTTCCATTTTTCTCTATTTTCGAGGGAAAGTCAAGCTTAGCGATAATGTGCAAAAAACCACTGACGAATTATTGTATACTAATTTTAGAGTAATATATGGTCAGCAAAGAGTTGAATTCATACATCGAAAAACTACGCAAAAACGGCACCGACGATCATGTGATAAAACAAAATCTTATTGCGGCAGGCTGGCAAGAGAATGATATAGACCAGGCGTTGAATCCGCCAACTCCGCCCGCTCCCCCCGCCCCATCATTTCGCGATCAGCCTATGAACGCCCAGTCGAATCCTCACTCCGCACCAAGTATGTGGGATGCATTTGAACACATCCTGCTTTTTATTAGCCTGTATGTTTTGGCAACAGCCATCGCGTTTATACTTCATTATTTTATCGACCACTGGTTTCCGGCAGTTGACGATACTGCAAGATATATTGCCCGCGGCTTTGCCAAAACCATGTTGCGAATATATAACGCTTCACTCATAGTTTCTTATCCATTGTTTGTCTTCTTTTTTTGGAGAATTACCAAGCGAACTATGGAGTTTCCGGCTCTTCGCAGCCTACGTTCGCGCAAATTTCTTATTTATCTCACTCTCGTCGTCACTTTTTTAATAATGATCTCTTATATTATTTACACAATTTTTTCTTTTCTTGAAGGCAATATCACCGTCAATTTTATCCTTCATCTTATTGTGACGCTCGCAGTTACCGGATCGGTGTTTGGATACTATTTACAACAAGTTCGAGAGGATCGCACCTATGAAAAGATATAAAATAGTTTTAATTGAACTAGGTGTTTTGTGCGCAGTGCTCGTTGGAGTGAGTTTTTATATTGGAGGCACCCCCATATCACAAAGAGCGATAAATCTTGACGAAACGAGGCTGAATGATTTTCAAGAAATTAAATATCAGATTGACAATTACTATCGCGACAGCCAAAGTCTTCCCAAAACTCTTGATGATCTTGAGGGAAGAGTAAATAACAATTCAACCGACCCTGAAACAAAACAAAAATATTCGTATTCAATTGTGTCGAATATTGAGTATCAACTTTGCACAACTTTCTCTACCGATTCCAATGAGACAGAGAATGATGGATACCGTTATTATGCGCTGGAAGGCAGGTCTCATATAAAGGGTTACGACTGTATAAAACATAAAATTGAGTCATATCTTATTAGCCCAACGCCTACACCGTATACTGTAGACGTTACATCCGTTCCAAATGAAGCAACTTCCGCCGCTCCTATTTATTAGGATAATTTCTTTAATTATTGACATCCTTTTTCCAAAAAACTATACTTAAAGATCATGGAGTTTCTTATTATTCCTGTAATCGTAGTCGGACTTATTCTTCTTTTTAAAACATTGGTCGTTATTAACCAGTACGAAAGAGGAGTTGTGCTTACACTCGGACAATACTCATATACGCTTCAACCAGGACTTAAAATATTAATCCCTATTATTCAGAATGTGATTAAGGTAGATATCCGTATTAATACGTCAGACATTCCTCAACAGGAAGTGATTACGAAGGATAATGTTCCTGTTGGCATTAATGCCGTTGTATATTTCCAGGTTATAAAACCCGAAGACGCAGTGCTTAAGATTCAGGATTTTACTTATGCCATTACACAATATGCGCAAACTGCATTAAGAGACGTGATTGGCGGAGTAGAACTTGATACATTACTTACCGAGAGGCAGAAGTTGGCCGATGAAATAAAAAGTTTAGTAGATAAAGAAACCACCGACTGGGGCGTTGACGTTACAGCCATTAAAATTCAGGATATAGAAGTACCTGCAGACATGAAAAGGGTGATGGCAAAACAAGCCGAAGCCGAACGCGAAAGACGCGCAACAATTATTCGTGCACAAGGTGAACTTACTGCGTCAGAGAATCTGAATAAGGCTATGACTCAACTTTCACAAAGTGGTGCGATATCACTCCGCACTTTACAGACAATTGAGGCGACTACTGCAAACCCCGCAAATACTGTTATCTTCGCAATTCCTGTTGAAGTTCTTGAAGGCTTCAAAAAACTCATCAACCATACTCCTTTAAAATAAATTTATCTATGAGCAGTTTATTTAATCTGTTTCAAAAACTCTTCAGCTAAATTTCCAGTAGAACCGGTAGCGTTATAAAATTCCTTCCATACAACTACAATATTTGCATCGTTGAATATTGCTCTCTGAACTTCACGAATGGTGTCTCCTCCCGCAATTGAGATCATGACATTATAAGTGCTCCTAATTTTATGAATCTGGACAAAGGGAATTGGTTTATTTTTATTAAAATTAGTTTCATCTACTCCGCGGTGGAGAATGATAACGTCCGGTTGCCGGCGATATAACCGCATTGCTTTTATCGGGTGCTCCACATTCATCATATCCACCATACTATCTATGTTCGCTTTTGCGCATTCCGCAATAAAACTATTTACCGTTTCGACAGGCGCCAAACCCAAACAAACAACCGCAGATGCCCCGGCATCTTTCGCCATCTGTACTTCTGTATCGGCTCTATCCATAGTTTTTAAATCAGCAACAACATATGGTTTAATCTTCTGACCAAGTCTGGCTCCCCACAAGTTATAAATCTGGCGAATCGCATTTGCTCCAAATTCTTTTATAAGAGGAGTTCCGGCTTCAACAAGTATCCGGTCACTTGCCGGAAGTTGCATGATTATAGAATGCGCATCACTCATATTAGAATTTAAGGCAATTTGCAGATAGTTCTTTTTTGAAGATAAAATCATGTACTATTATTGTACAAAATACACTCGCTATTGAGTAACTAAATTATCAAGAGACGAAAGGAAGACTCATGATTATGATCTCGGTGCCTTTGTAGACTTGATAAATAAACAATTTTCCTTTATACTGTTGTTTCACAAACTTAACCTTTATGTTTAAAAACGCTTTACAGCGGCTTATTGGTTCAAGAGAACCAGTTAAAACATACGATCTACTTAGGCTTCAAGCAAAGTCCTATCGATTGCTGAAAAATGAAATTGATACTTATTTAAAAGCTTATAAAATTTCTGCGCTTGATTGGATGGTTTTAGGATTATTACATAAAACTCATGAAGGATTGAAGTTTGGCGATATTGCTATCGAACTTGGAGTTGAGCCTCCTTTTGTAACAGAGCTCGTAAACGGACTCGAAAAGAGAAAGTATATTGCGATTAAAGAAAGCCTCGTTGACAAACGCAGTAAAATAGTTAAGTTAACAAATAAAGCAATAAAAATAATATCGGATGTAGAAAAAAATTTACAGTCAAAACTAAAGTCTATTAATAAAAATATATTATCTTAAAATTTACCGATCGCATCATTCAATAAATCGGCAAGATCATCTTGTTCTTTGGAAAGATCTTTGTCTTGATTCACCCACTGATCCTCCTCGCTCGTAAACCATTCATTTGCCTGCATTCGTTTGACGATCTGCTCCATATGTGAAATACGCGTTGCAATAATCTCATTCATACGATCAACCTCGGTTTTGTATTTATTGTAAAACTCGTCAACGTCTTTTATTCTCTGCCACCCGGGCTGTATGTTTTTTAATCTTTCAAGTCCTTCTTTCCAACTTGCAATCTCGCCGGATCCATAGTTTGGCGGCACATATCCTGCAAGATGCTGAACGACGACCTGTACGGGGCACCCATTTAGCGAGCCGACAAACGTGCTTACTCCAATGTCGTCATAATCGGGCTTCAACAAAAAATCGCGTGCTCCTGCTCTTTCTAAAAAGGCTTTAAACAGTTCTTCTGCGGTATAATACCCTGTCATCGGGAACTCACCAAAGACGATGTTTGAATAACCAACATCATTCATTGCATGCTCCATGTTATAGCCACTTTTTTCAGCTTCAAAAGAAAAATCATCATACTTAAGCATTGCTTCCGCTCTAAGACGAGCCGATTGCTCAAGCTTGGACTCATAACTTAGAGGGTCTAGATTATTTTTTTTCCTTTCTTTATTTAAAAGCGAAACATATTCGCTTGCATCAAATAATGATTCAAATTCAGTGTCAAGATCATGGGTCGCATCCCGCCATTTGTCGGTAAATCTTTTTTGCTGTTTTTCAAAAGGGATATAATACTCAATGTCATTATATGAAATTAGTCCAATCTGTCGCGAATCCATACTAATCTTTCGATTATCGCCAAGCACGAGTAATTTACCGTCGGGTACCTTAATCTCTTGACAATCTTTGATCGCGTCACTGCCGAAAGTGGATCGAGGCTGTAATATGTATGGCTCATTTATAGTTTGTCCGTTCACATAAACAAAACCATTTTTAATCGACACGGTGTCACCCGACAATCCTATCACCCGCTTTACAAATCCCGACTCATTTTTGTCCTGTTTTTGCAGTTCTTTTGCAGTTTTTTCGTTTTCAAAAACAACTATATCACCTTTTTCTATTCGTTGAGGGAGTATGGTTTGGACCCGCAAATCGGAAACATATCTTTGAAAATCGACAAACCCCTCTTCGGGGAGTGTGGGCAACATCGAGGCGCCGGAGACTGGGACCTGAACGGGCAGTATACCAATCATCTGAAAAATAAACCAACCGCCGATAATAAACGCGGCAAATAATACGGTTTTTAAAAGAAACACAACAAGTTTCACCGGCCAAAGCAATACTTCAATGATTGGGTTTTTTGACATAGCATATTATAATCGTGAAGCGTGTAACGTGTAACGCAAAACATTTTATTTACCAAATTAAACTTTGAGTGAAATTGACGAAATTTGTATAGTAAATTTAAACCGCCGAGCAGGTGGCAAAGTCGGAAGGGATCCCGACAGCGCGCAAGGAGACATCTTTGTCGGATGAGCACTGGCGGGAAAGAGACTTTGACGGAATCTGGAATAAAGACTTTATTAACAAATTTTCGGTTACGAGCGAAAAAGTTTACTAAATAAATTATTATAATAATTTAATGGAAGATCGAAATACCACTATCGATTTCTTACGCGGTTTTGCAATGCTCATCATGGTCGCGATTCACGTCACCGCGTTTTATTTATCTCAAAAAACTACCTATCTTGTCTGGGACTATACTCATTTCGTAGTCCCAATTTTTGCTTTTTGTTCCGCGTATTTATATTTTGAAAGAAAATCAGATTCGCCTTTTAATATAAGTTATATTATTAAGCGGGTTAAAAGACTTCTTATCCCCTATTACTTTTACCTTTTAATTTATTTTTTATATTTAACGATATTCAAACATCAACCTTTGGGTTTCGTACCGATTTTAAAACACGTTTTTCTTTTTGGCGGCCGGGACCTAAATTGGCTGGTCATACTGTTTTTGTATTTTCTTTTTCTTTTGCCTTTTATTCGATTTTTGAGTAATAAACCATTGTATCTTTGGGTGTTTACTTTCGTTTCTTTCGCATCTTCAATAATATTGTTATTTGTTAAGTTTCCCTATCATTTTCGTCTTATCATGTGGCTTCCATGGAGCGCCATCCTTCTTTTTACGTATTTTTTTGTTACCTCAAAAAACAAAATTCGTTTTATGTTGATTTCAGCAACAATGTGGATATTGATATATTTTGTCGGTAAATATCTTTTGCTGGGACAAGGAAAGACGCTTGTTTTTACGGAAAATAAATATCCTCCAAACATCTATTACCTTGCTTACGGAATGTTTTGGATATTGGTCTTATATATATTCCATAATAAATTATCAAAATTTATAAAACCCGTGCAGCCGTTTTTTGATTTTATGAGCCGATATTCATACTCGCTTTTTTTTATTCACTTTTTCTTTTTATCAGTGATCACAAGCACATTTTCATATAAAACAATTCCATGGTGGTTGCTAAGTAGTGTTTTATTGACTATTTCGATAGCTACGCAGGCTGTAATTAATTATCTATTTGACATTAAGAAGCTTACTTTCTTTCGACGTTAAAAAGCGGGCCGACAATTTGGAGGTTGGCCGGGGCGCGAAGATTGAATCGATCCTTAAATTCAGAACCGCTAAACGAAATACCATTAACGGTAACGGTTGTTGTTCTTCCTGAGCCAAAGTCTGCGCTTACCGAAATGTCGTTTACACTGGTGATCGCAGAGCCACCAAGCTCAGATCTTACTTTCTCAGCGCTCCACGTCTCTTTTCCAGCCGGGTTTGGTTTGTCGGTTTGATATAAATTTTCAGCTGTTGACGAATCGCGCTTTACCAATAACAACGTGTTTACAATATCAGCTACTTCCTCTGATTTAAGCCACGCCGATTTATCATATTCATCGCGCCAACCCTGGGCAGCATACATACAGGGAGAATCACGATCATATGCGTTATTAATAACATCTTGAAAATTGTTGTAAGGACCAGCTCCATCCTGAAGATTTTTTGTCCAGCTTTTCTGCGACCCTCCCCAGACCGCATCATTTGTAAATGTATATCCTCCGGCTGTAGATGCATACCAAGCGGTGATTGGCTGACCATCTGCCACCATTACTTTTCCTGCCGTCTCTTTTACCGCCTGTTCCCATGTTCCACCCTTGTTTCCTCCTTTATATACTTGACATGATTGTGTAGTGCAGATCTCATTTGCTCCGTTATTTGTGTATGCAAGAGCGTATGAACGAGCAGCAATCGCTTGAGCTTTTAATGCTTCGATATGGAAACTATTTGGCATCTCATAAATACCAAGCATATATTCTTCAATGTCCATTTCTCCAAATCCTTGAACTTTTATTCTAGTATTACGATTTTCAAATGAAATATTATTAAAATAAGCACGTAATATATCTTCATGGCCTTGTCCGGCATTGGCCCGCCCATTTGCGCCATATTGGCTCATTCCGATTCTATGAGGAATACCGAATGTAAAAAAAGCAATGGCGTTGCCGAATCCAGGATTACGATTGCGATCATCTGTGCAAATCAAAGGTCCCGCGCCTAAGCTTTGTGGCAAATTCAAACTTGCCAAACGTTGTGAAAGTATCTCTTGCTGTTTGGCAGATAACTGCACTATTTGTTGTTGTAACTGCCCTTCATACTCCTTAGACTTTGCTACTTCGCCAGAAAGGAAATCCGATTGTTTTGCAATTGCTTCTTTTATCGGAATAAGTTTTTCTTTTTCTTCCTCAAGAGTTTTCTTTTTCTCTTCTAAATCTTTCACGAGCAGTACTATACGAACGATGGTGCGGCGGTCACCATCAAGCAGTGTCTGTTGATAAGTAAATTGTTTTAGAAATATTGAAAGGCTATCGGTTACTAAAAGTTGTAGTAGTGCATCTTGTTGTTTACCTCGGTTTTTATAAAATGAGGCAATGCGTTTGTCTAGTAACTCTTTTTGATCTTTCAAACGCTCGTCTCCTGCGCCGATATCAAGTTCTTTTTTCTTAATATCCGTTTCAATTTGGGCAACTTGAGCCTTGATTGAGTCAAGTTGTGAGTTTAACTTTTCAAGCTCCTGCTCGTTCATCGCAGTTGCCACCTTTGAAGATGAGAGTGATTTATTGAGCTCATCAAGTTGTTTATTTATGTCATCAAGCTCGTCTGCTCGCACAAAAAAAACCGTCGCGCCAATAAACGAGATGAAAAAAATACTAAAAATTACAGAGGCAAAACGTTTCATAATATCATTATAACCGACTGGAAAATGATGACAACCTGCAACCCACATATGTATAATGAAGCATAAGTTATGAAGCGATTTTTAATTACTTCTCTTGTCTTGTTTGTTTTATTCTTTTCTCCTACGTTTGTGTCTGCTCAAGAGC
>Ga0209542_10013205_pt1 | contig 14287 bp, 11 predicted proteins | sample RifCSPhighO2_01_FD_184028 | JGI IMG/M metagenome (GOLD analysis project Ga0209542, IMG submission 184028) | Soil microbial communities from Rifle, Colorado - Rifle CSP2_plank highO2_0.1 (SPAdes) (version 2) | ecosystem: Environmental > Terrestrial > Deep subsurface > Rock core/Sediment ...
CAGCCGAAATTCAAGTCAATCCCCAGCTTGTCCGACATCTCATAACCGAGACGGGTGTTGTAATCTTTGGCCAAAACATTGCTGTTGGTCCTATACCCGTCGGTATCCGAATAGCTGGAATAAAATAGGTAAGAAACATCCTGCGGTAACCCCAGCCACTGAAAACTCTTTGACCCGGAAACCTCCGCTTGCTGGATACTGGTCGCGTAACTGCCGTGCTTGGTTTCTACACTCCCTTTAAGCTTGCCCTTCCCTTTTTTCGTAATAATATTTACAACACCGCCAACGGCGTTATCGCCGTAAAGAACCGACCCGGCCCCGCGGATAATTTCAATCCGTTCCACTTCCCCTAAAGGGATCTGCATAGTGTCCGGCCCGGAGATATCGATCGAATTGACTTTGCGGTCATTGACTAAAACCAAGACATTGCGGCTTGCCGTATCGCCGAAACCGCGGATGTCGATAATTGCTGTTTTCGGCGTGCTGTTGTCATAAATATTAACGCCTAACTCCTGCTGCAAAATATCGCTCACGGTTTTTCCGTTGGATGCTTCGATCTCTTCCCTAGTAATAACGGAAATATTGGAAGCGAGTTTATAATTCAACTGGGCCATGCGGCTGGAGCTGACAACAATTTCTCCCAGGTCAACGAGAAGACCGGGCGCCGCGGCCGCGACCTTAACGTTGAACAATCCTAAAATACACCATACCACCAACAACTTTTTTTTCATGTCTTCTCCTTTTAAAAAATAAAAAACTCCCAACCGATCCATATCGATTGGGAGTGCACCCTGCTTAACTTAGTCCCATCTATTTATATCCTATAGTCTTCGCTATAGAAACATAATAATATACTGGCAGGTGTTCTGACTTCCTCCGTCGCTTTGCTTCGCAAAGCGAAGCAGCGGAGGCTACAGTGGCGGGACCGTCCCTGATTTTAACAGGGTTTCCCTTTTAATTTCCTGGACATCTCAAACCCCTTCGCACATTCGACGCGAAAGGAGGAAAACCAGCATGAATTTTAAACTCAAAGAGCGAATTATTTGTTCGACAAAGAAATCGGCGCCAAGCGCGTGCCTTGCAGACGATGTGCGATCAATTCATAAGCCCCGAATAAAAGCGTGCTATAAATCAGAGTGCTGGCAAGTTCATTGCGAAAATACGGGATCGCCAGCACGAAACATTCGCCTAATCCTTGCAGTGTGTGGAGATACATCCCGGAGACCAGCCATACTCCCAAATTCGTAATAACGAAGAAAATAATGGCGGAACACAGGCTTGTTCCCAGAACCGTTTTCAAATTTTTATGGTTTTTCAGCCAGAAACCCAAAACCGTGATCAACACCATGCTCCCCCAGGTAAAAAGCATCGTTTCATGAAAACCGATGAATACATCCGTCACCGCCATGAGGGCTAAAGGCAAGAGAATGGCGCCGTACCTACTCTTTATATAAGCACCGCTTAAAAGGGCCACAGAAATAATCGGCGTGAAATCCGGGATATGGACGATCAAACGTGAAGCAATCCCCAAACTTAATAAAATGACCGCTAACATAGAATCCTTTCTGTTGCGGGTACTATATACAATTTTATTTCTAAAGTCAAGGGCTTACATTCTGAATAGTCATGGTGCTGCCCAAATCCAGCTTCCCCCCGGCTGCCGCATCATACATGCGGTATTTTTGCCAGCCCCTTTTTTGCAAAAAATATTTTAAACTGTTGCCCAGCACACTCAATCCATAAATAGTGCTGCGCTGCAAGTTTATGGACGAACAATCTTTATTGTAATTGCACGGCGCGGAAATCTCACCGACCCGGTAATTCCAATGAAAAATTTGCGTCAAAATTTGATTATCAAAAATAAAATCGTCGGAATTCTCCAGCAAAGGAATGCTTAGCAAAACCTCGCGGGAATAGGCGCGGTAGCCGGTGTGGTATTCTGATAATTTTTGGCCGGTTAAGATATTTTCAAAGGCGGTCAGAAAACGGTTCGAAACATATTTTAAAAGCGGCATTTCCCCTTTTAAAGCATACCCCCCCAGGATCCTCGATCCTAAAACTACGTCAAACATCCCGCAAGAAATCAAAGCCGCCATCGCGGTCACAAGTTTCGGCGGGTATTGATAATCCGGGTGCAGCATAACGACGATATCGGCCCCGCGGCGTAAGGCTTCGCGGTAACACGTCTTCTGATTTCCGCCGTAGCCTAAATTCTTTTCATGAGTAAACGTCTGGATCCCCAGCCGGCGGGCGACTTCGGCCGTTTTATCCCGCGACCGATCATCGACCAAGATGACTTCATCGACGATATCGTGGGGGATTTCGGCATACGTTTTCTCCAACGTTTTCTCGGCATTATACGCCGGCAAGACAACGATGATCTTTTTTCCATTGAGCATAGCGCACCACTATTTTAAATTAAAAACGTGTCCAAAATTTTTATTAGCCGTACGATGAGCACGCCACCTAACGCAAGAAGAACGATTACTTTCCCTACCTTGTTTTGCTGCGCCTGCCATATATAAATTGAAAATAATGTTGTGGCTATTATACCAATGGGGGCCAGCGAAATAAAGTACCGATTCGGAAACTGAAATCCATCGGCAAAGTCCTCGTGCATTTTGAACTTTAAAAAAAGCAAAAAAAATCCGACCAGCACCGAACTTAAATATAAAAAATACACCATACTGGTTTTGGCAAGAACGTGGGCGTTCATTTCTTGCCAGAAAATCTTCCACGATTTCTTGGAGCAAAAAAACGCTTGCCCCCACAACACCAGGAACCCAATGGCTATAAGCATCCGTTCTTTGGAGAAACTTGCATTGAGCAACTGCAACAGCCCTTCTTTAAAATAATAAGTAAACTGCGGTGTCAAAGAATAATAATAAAGACCGATGCTAAGGGGGACCAGAAACATGAAAATATATTTTTTCCAATCCCTTTCACCCATCAACCACAACAATGCACACACACTACACAGCTGGATCAAACTCAACACCGCCGTCGAAGCCAGCAACACGTGGACAACACACAGTTGCTGCCAAGAGCGTTTTAGAGAACCTTTTTGCCCCACAAGAAGCTCTAAAAATAACAAAGACTGCAAAGTGGTAAAAAAAACAAAAAGCGCATAGGGTCTTGCCTCTGCCCAAAAAGCCCAGACCATAAAAGAAGCCAGCGCAATCAAAAAAGAATATATGCCCCAAATAAGAGAATACCGACGAGAAAAATAATAAAAGACGGCAACCACCGCAGCCGACATGCTCATAACTGAAGTGATTCGCAAAACAATACGCGCCTTCATGCTGGCATAAACTTCTTGTTGAGTCAGCCATTCGGGTTTTGTCAAATATCCGGCAACCGTGGTCACGACTTTTTGGATAAAGTGAAAAAGCGGCGCCACATTCCCATCGCCGCTTTTGGGGTCCACAAAAATAATTTTCCAATAAGATCGTCCGGCCACAGACACAATTTGGTTATACATTTCATCAATCCAAATAGCTTTGTGAGAGGCGAGATAAAACCCTATGCCAAGACACCCCAAAAACAATAAACTGCTTATAATTGACAATGTCGACGGGCGTTTTTGCATGAGTCCCTCAGATATCTCTGCACATTAAATGGCCTTGGCGATAACCCGCAAAATCCCCCCCCGCCCCAAACACGATGCTCCAAATTCCAACAGCATGCTTACCAAAATAAACGGAGATAATAGAAAAAATAAAAGCAGCAATTTTCCCAACGACGCCCCTGTTTTTAAATGATTCAATTTTCTTGCCTTATTCTTCATAAGAAAATAAATAAAATCTTGCTGCGGGAAGAATAAATTCAGCAAGCTCTGCAGCATGCCGAAGGGACCGAACTCAAACGACAAAGTACGCATCGACTGAACCTCAAAACCATTCGCCTCTAATATTATTTTTAAATTATGAATTGAGTAATGAAAAAAGTGCCGCGGGGAATCCAGGTGGATCCATTTTCCTTTGGCTATTTTTGCCTGCAGGCTAAATAAATTAGGGACCTCGACAATCAACACGCCGCGTGGCTTAAGGATACGGCGAATTTCCTTAAGAATGTTTTGTGGGTTAGGAATATGCTCAAAAACATGCCACAAGGATACGACATCAAAATATCCATCCTGAAAGCGGCACGATGCGATGTCCGCTGTCACATAAACAGGAATATTCAGAACCTCACTCGTGGCCTGAGCCGCTTGGGGGGAATATTCCGTGCCATAACAGTCCCAGCCGTTTCTTTTTAATTCCCGCAGCATCAGCCCCCGTCCGCAACCGACATCTAAAATACGCCCTCGAGGAATTTTGCGCATGATCATCCAGGAGCGGGAACGTCGAAAAAAAGAAATGAGCCATTCGATGAGAGGATGAAACCGCCGATTTTTGTTTCCGTAATATTCTTCGGGATAAAAAGGGGTAAGATCAAAATTGGGCGGCAGAACTGTCCAGCCCAAGCCGCACTGCTGGCATTGAACGACAGTGAATTTCTTTTGCGTTAATTGTTCGGTATTAACTAAAGTCTGATAAGGGACTTTCCTTTGACATTGAATGCAATAGTCAATGGCCGGCTGGGTGACGTTAATCGTTTGTCCATTCATATTATGTAACGGTGTAAAATGGTATTATTATAATACAAAACATATCCAAGACAAACGCTTTATTGCGGCACCGTCATTCTAAGAAATACATCCCCAATTAGGCGTTTGTTGCCTCTCATGTTATAATGTGACCCATTGTACACTAAACGCACTTAAATAACCGCAGAGAAAACATTCGCATGACCAAGATTACAGATATTTTTGAACAAAAACCCCACACCTTTTCCTTCGAGCTCTTTCCCCCAAAAACGGACGAAGGATACCAAAAACTTTTGGAGACGATCAAGGCCCTCGCCGGCTTAAAGCCGGATTTTATTTCCGTTACCTATGGCGCGGGCGGCGGCAGCCGTGACAAAACGTTCGATATCGTGCAGCATATTCAAGACAAGCACAAGATCACCGGCGTGGCGCACCTGACCTGTGTCCTGCATAATAAGAACGAGATCAAAAATATCCTCGCGGATATAAAAAACCGCGGCATCAAGAACGTCTTGGCCTTGCGCGGCGACCCGCCTAAAGAAAATCCCGATTGGCAGCCGGGGAAAGACAATTTTAGATACAGCAGCGAACTGTGCGCGTTTATCCGTAAAAATTTCGGCGAGCATTTTGGGATCGGCGTAGCCGGCTTCCCGGAAGGACACCTCTTGTGCCAGGACCGCGACCGTGATGCGCAATTTCTAAAAATAAAAATCGACAACGGCGCGGACTTTGTCATCACCCAATTATTTTTCGATAATAAAAATTATTTTGATTATGTGGCTCGCTTGCGCAAACTCGGTGTGAAGGCGCGCGTGCTGCCGGGGATTATCCCGATCACGGATTATCAAGGATTGGTACGGTTCTGCGGCCTCTGTGGGGCGACCGTCACCGCGGAGTTAAAAAAGATTTTTGAGCCTATCCAGAACGATAAAGAAGCGACACTCAAAGCCGGGATCGATTTTGCCGTCCGCCAATGCCAGGAACTTCTGGCCGGCGGTGCCCCGGGACTGCACTTCTATACCCTCAATAAATCCACGCCGGTGGATACAATCCTGAACCAAGTCCGACGATAATTTTATACATAAATTTTACCAATAAAATGGTCTAATCTTTATTCGTCTATTTTTTAGATCCGTTCCATATTTGGGTGAAGAGTTCATAGGTTTTTCGCTTCTGTCGCATTAAAGTATCTGAACCATTTCCCATGGACAAAATACCCCAATATTCATCGTGCTTGACCGGCTGGTTTTCGACCCAAGCGCGGGAACCGGTATTTTGTTCGAAAGGTGTCCAGTTAAGATACCACTGATCAGTCCAATGAAAAATAACTCCACCAATCACGTTACCTTGGCCTTGATGTTCTGCCCAGTATTTGGAGGCCGCATTGTCTTCGATATCTACCCAGGCATTTTTAAAATACCTGTACTGAATTTCTTCATCCTCTCCTTTATCAGAATAGGCATACTGACCAAACTCGGAAATAAAAATTGGCCGGTCAAAAACTTCTTTGGACTTCTGCCACAGATTGCCGAAGCCAAACATGCCGCGATAGGCATTGTAAGCAACAATATCGATGCCCGGGGCTACTTTGGCATAATGCTTGAGCGTATTGTAATCAAGGCTATCTCCATCGCACACAGCTACGGGGTGATTTGGGTCAAGCTGATGAATCATGTCTGCGATTTCTCCAACCAAGCTGGCATAAACTTCCGGATAGTGCGGGGCATTCATATTCGACCACGTCGCAATATTATTTTCATTCCCTAAAAGCCACATTAGGATGTAAGGTTCATCCTTATTATCCAACACCATGGCCTTGACGGAATTCTTAATATTCTCACGCTGCTGGGGATTATTATAATCAACACCTTCTTTCCACATCACACCAGCACCGACCGTCCATGATCCTAAAAAATGACCAGCAATGACGCGAATACCGTATTTCTGATACAGATCACGCAATAACTTTTTATTGATAGCGTGGTTATAAAGATTTTCTGTATTTTTGTCCGATTTATAAATATCCCCAACGAGTGAATTATTAGAAGGCAAATGATACAACCGGATCGTGTTAACACCCATCTTCTTTAAAAGAGAAAAATCGCCCTCCAGAGGCTCATCGTCATCCCGAATATTATTTTTATTTTTATCGAGCCAAGATTGATAAGGAATATCAATAATTCCGTCCTGATTGTCGTCTTCATCCATCCAATCCTGCTGGGTCGCATCATCTGGAGCCTGTCCAATATTAACCGGGTTGAAAACAACGCCCCGGATAAAATACGGTTTATCATTGACCAAAAGCTGCCAGGAACCATCCTTATATTTGACGACTTTGACTTTTCCACCTCGCTTCTCGATAATTTTTTGCTCCGCAGCCATAGTATCTCCAAAAAATAAGGCTGTTAAAAAAACCATTGGAATGATTAACTTAACGTATAAAAAAATTCTCTTCACGCCATCCTCCTCTAAATTTAGATGGCTTCTGGTCAAAGCATTCAGTCACGCCTTGATCGATTTAATCACAAAAAATAGCTAGCTATTTATAACTTATCTACCCTAAAAAGGATCTTTGTCTAATACTTGGATTTCATTATTTTGTTAATATTTCTTCAATGATTTTATCTGCCACTAATTGATAGCCTTTTCGATTGCAATGCCCACCGATTTTGGGACGATACGGGAGAGGATTATCAGCCATAAAACTTTTAGGATCGCCCGTGTCATTAAATGCTCCAAGCATATCCACAAAAGGAATATTCATTTTTTGACACAAATCGCGCAGAGCGAAAAATTCACAATCCGAATAACCTTCAATATAAAATCTAGTATCAGGCAAAAAAACTACTGAAAATTTTCCGCCATAAACTTCAGTCACTTGTTGATAATATCGAAACATCCTCTCAACCGACTTTTTATGGCCATCCATTCCACTGCAGTCCGGCCAGCCTTCCCCTGCATAACGAGCCCACCGAATGTGATTACGGATGAAAAGGGATATTATGTTGCTGCTATGGATAAGTCGTTTGAAAGAAAAACCGGATTTTACTTTCGCTGCTTCTTTTTCTTCATATTTTAATAAAGTTTTTAGGTGTTCCATGTTAACAGCACGTTCTAATTCTCGGTCTTTGGTTGAATTTTTTTCAATCAAAGACTTAGATTGAAACGTATCTAAATATTCTTTGAGCTGAGGATCTTGTAATTCCGAGACCATCCTATTTAGGCTCACTGCTTCGGATACGACTAAAATAAAATCTTTAGGTTTCTTGGGCAAACCATATTCAATAAAGAAGGCGAGATTTGTCAGAAGTCCTGTTGAGCCGTATCCGGCATTGTAGACCGACAATTTCGTTTTCTTACGGATATTATCCGCGATTGTAAATCCATCCTGCACCCAGCATCCCATGGTGAATGAATCTCCAACGAGAAAGACGTCAAATCGATCTGTTTTCTCATATAAACCCGGCGGATTACGCAGCCCATTAGCATCGGATGGGTAGACAACTAAACCATCATCTTCTTCATCACCAATGATGAGACTATTGCCAATACCCGTTAAATAAAAATTTATTTTGTAATCGTCGCGAAATCGTCTTAATACGCCTGGCGGAATAAAAGGCCCTACTTTGATGCCCTTTTGTTGAAATTCTATTAAAGTTTTTAATCGTTTATATTTCGATCGGGTCATAACAACATCAAAATTATCCATTCCCGGGGGGTAATTGATAATTTTAAGAAATATTTCAATCGACCCAAAAACAATTAAACAAGTTACGAGAATACTGAAGAAAGCCGCTCTAATCTTTGCAGATTTTTTTAGAGCAAAAATAAACGACAGAGTACAAAAAATAGTACAAAGAGTGTAAGCGAGCAAAGTGCCATACCCAATGGCGTGAGTATAATCCCACAAAGTAACAGAACCCAGAATCAGACTTTTTTTTAATTTGATCCATATAAAAAGTGAAAAAAGAATGAAAACGATAGGACTGAAAACGGCATAAAACTCGGGCTTTAATCGGAGGGGGTTAAATCCCGGGTGGGAATTGCTATACTTTGGATCCATATCATTTCTATTCTTTAAAACAGGCTTATGGTCTGGATTCTCAAAAAATTTTATATTAACATAAAGGCAAGCTACGTTTTTCTGTAGCTTGCCTATTATCTAATCAGTTTCGATCAGGTGAAACATAGGTGTTGTTATCGCGTTTTTGCAGACGCTTGTTTTCACCAGATTTTCACAACCCACTGTTTATCTTATGAATATACTTAATCAACTCCACTGTCTTATTCGAATATCCCCATTCATTATCATACCAGGAAACGACTTTGACGAAGGTGTCATTCAAGGCGATACCGGCATCCGCATCAAAGATCGATGTCCGGGCATCCCCCACAAAATCAGACGAAACAACCTGATCTTCGGTGTAACCGAGGATCCCCTTCAATTCCCCTTCCGAAGCGCGTTTCATTTCAGCCTTGATCTCATCCCATTTGGCCGGTTTTGCCAATTTGCAGGTCAGATCAACCACCGAGACATCCGCCACCGGAACGCGAAACGCCATGCCGGTCAATTTTCCATTGAGGGCCGGAATGACTTTCCCGACCGCTTTGGCTGCGCCCGTAGAAGAAGGAATAATATTCTGAGCCGCCCCGCGGCCGCCGCGCCAATCTTTTTTCGACGGGCCGTCGACCGTTTTCTGAGTTGCGGTCACCGCATGGCACGTGGTCATCAAACCTTCCACGATACCCCATTTGTCATTTAAAACTTTCGCAATCGGCGCCAAACAGTTCGTGGTACAAGAAGCATTGGAAATAATATCCATATCTTTGCTGTACGCCTGGTGATTTACCCCCATGACAAACATCGGTGCATCGGCTGAAGGAGCCGAGATAATCACTTTCTTCGCGCCCGCTGCCAGATGTCCCTTGGCGCTGTCTTTCGTGGTAAAAAAACCGGTGGACTCAACCACATATTCGGCACCAATTTCACTCCACTTTAAATTGGCAGGCTCTTTTTCGGCAGTGACCCGGATCTTTTTGCCGTTCACAATAAGTTCGCTGCCTTTGCCCTCCACGGTTCCTTTAAATGGCCCATGGGTCGAATCATATTTGAGCATATAGGCTAAATAATCAGCCTCGAAGAGATCATTGATCCCGACGACTTCGACTTCCTTATGCTGCAACGCCGCACGGAACACGAGCCGGCCAATGCGACCAAAACCGTTGATACCTACTTTCATTGACATCGCTACCCTCCTAATGACTTTAACAGTTGCTTTTATAAAGGACTAATTGTAATTCAAATCTTCGCCTCACGCAAGTATTTTGCTGCAACATGCGGAGCGGTGCGGACAATATAAAACCCGGTCCCCCACTCAAAGCCGGCGACCCGCGTGAGATTAGGAACAATTTCAATGTGCCAGTGATAACTACCGGGATTGCCTTGGTTGACCGGCGCAAGATGGATATAAAAATTATATGACGGATCGGATAAAGAAATTTTAATCCGCGACAGGACTTCTCTCAGCAGATTAGCCAAATGATGCTGTTCTTCTTCGTTGAGCGATCCGAATTGTGAGGTATGTTTTCTAGGGAGTATCCAGCATTCAAACGGAAAGCGCGGCACAAACGGACAAAACGCAATAAAATCGGTATTCTCGGTAATAATCCTATCCTGGTCCTGATACTCCTGATAAATAATGTCACAAAAGATGCAGCGCCCCCGAAAATTAAAATACTGTTGCGCCCCTTCCAGCTCTTCCAAAACATATTTGGGCACCATCGGCAGGGCGATGATCTGACTATGCGCATGCTCCATGCTGGCCCCGGCGGATTCTCCGTAATTTTTAAAGATCATAATGTATTTGAACCGCCGGTCGCCGGAAAGCGAAATAAAACGGCTTTGATATTTTTTAATGACATTCAACATTTCCGCTTCCGAAAGATCGGCAAATTTTTTAAAATGCTCGGGGGTTTCGATGACCACTTCATGCGCACCGACGCCGTTTGAGATATCGAAGATCCCGAGCCCGCGCTTGTTCAGCTCCCCTTCGATACGCAACGCCGGAAATTTATTCGGGATGACCCTGACCGACCAGCCGGCCGTATTCGCCGGCGTATTGGAGGGACGGATGACATCCACTTCCGGAGGCGTATGGCGTTCGCGGCCATAACAAAATTGGCAAACATCCGCTTGCCGAAAGACATGTTCTTCCTTCTCAAAATCCGGCGGGTGCAAGGAATCATCGGTATTAACAATGACCCATCGTCCCACCACCGGATCGCGTCGCAGTTCAGCCATAGATCTCTACCTCACGTAAAAATTCCGCCATATTCTCCGGCGGAACAGGACAAATATAAAACCCGGTGCCTTTTTCAAAACCAGCCACCCGCGTTAAGCGCGGCATGATCTCCATGTGCCAGTGATAATCTTCATGAATGGTTTTCCACTGCAATTTTTTATCATGTTCCCGTCGGAAAGGCGCGGAATGGATGACGTAATTGTACGCCGGGTCATTCAATCCTATTTTAATCTTCAGGAGCAGATCTTTTAAGATCCGCGCCAAATCTTCCTCAAACCCCACCACCCCTTCTGAAAAATCGCAATCGTGTTTTTTAGGAAGGACCCAGATTTCAAACAAGAACCGGGCCGCGAAAGGGGTCATCGCGATAAAATGTTCCGTCTCAAAAATGATGCGCTTCTTGAATTCCTTTTCCTGATTGATCAGATCGCAATAGACGCAACGTTCGTGATAATCAAAATATTTTTTGGCACCGATGAGCTTTTCTTTGACGCGCAGCGGATTGACCGGTGTCGCGACAATCTGCGAACGGGAATGACCGATCCGCCGGCCGCCCGCCCCCCAGCCATGATTTTTATAAGACAGGGCATATTGTAGGTTGGGATCTTTCTTGAGATCATTGATGCGGACCACATACGTATTTAAAACCTGCTGAATTTGTTCGACATCCAGATCCGCCATGTTGGCGATGTGCTCGGGTGTTTCAATGATGACTTCATGCGCGCCATAACCATTGATCACGTCGTACAATCCATGACCGGTACGGCTGCTGTGGGACTGGGGCTTAAGGGTTGGGGCACCACTGGGGACGACCAAAACACTCCAGTCCGGATGTTTGTCGTTCTTGGCAGTATAAATAACTTTTTCTTTATTATGACAGAAAGGGCAATGCGACCCGCCCCCATTGAAAGTATTTTCACTGGAATCAACGATGTTGCCGGGCCGACGGGCCCGCTCGGTGGCGATAATGACCCATCGCCCAACAACCGGATCTTTGCGAAGTTCTGGCATAATTTTAGCTCATAGCTGTTAGCTCATAGCCCATAGCTTGTCGCTTCCTAAAAACTACCATCTACGAGCTAAGAACATTGTTTGAATGTAAAATTATATCACACACCCTACAGGCTACAAAACATTATTCCATATCCGGCATTACGGCATGCGGATCGGCAGGATCACGAACGGGATGCCTTGCTGGTAAAACATCCGCTGCAGGGCAAAGACCGTGTAGTTGTGCAGCCAACGGTTCATCAGGGTTTCTTTAGCGAAGACCAACTGCCCTCCGAAGAATACGACATTCGGATATTTTGCCAAAATCTGCGGAGCTTGTTTCTCCACCTCTTCAATCACTTCCAGTCCGGTAAAGGTCAATCCTTCGGCAAAGTAGCCCTGGTCATTCATCAATTTGACGTAGCATTGGATATCGTCTTTGATCTTCGTTTGTAGATTTTCGACTTCCGCTGTTCCTTTAAAATTCCCCGCATCAATGATGCCTACCTCAACAAAGACAAAGTTCCTAAATTCCCGACCGAAGAAACGGACAACATTGAACAAGGTATGCAGCCCAAGCCCGTTATAACCATTCACCAAAATAACCGCTGTCTTGGAATCCTGGTCCAGCGCCACAGAACGGTTGTCTTCTCCTTTTTTATGCGGGATCACGCTCCCGGCTGTCTTAAGCAGATCATCCAGCCGGCCCAATTGTTTAAAGGTTTCCCGGTAATGCTGCTTTATGTACATGGCCAAGGTGACCAGCGACCCGGTGATGAGCAGTGTCGCCCATCCGCCGTCATAAAATTTCAAAATGGTCACCGAGACAAGAATAAAGGAACACAGCGCCAAACCGCTCCCGTTGATCAGAATCTTGTGTTTCCATCCTGCCACCCGCGATTGCCACCAGTATTTCACCATCCCGGCCTGCGAAAGACAAAACGTTATAAAAACATTAATACTGTAAAGAACAACCAATAATTTAACCGATCCCTGCGTCATCACCATCGCGGTGAGCGCCGCTATCCCCATCAACAAAATACCGTTCTGCATGACCAGGCGGTCGCTCAAGGCCGCAAATTTTACTGGGAACCAGCGGTCCGTCGCCATGTTCGAAAGGACCCTCGGCCCGTCGATAAACCCCGCCTGCGCCGCCACGAACAGCAGCAGCGCTTCTGAGACAAGCGTCACCAGGATAAAGATCACTCCTGCCTTCCCCCAATCTTGCGCGACGGTTTCGAACAAAACGGCATTTAATGTTTTTCCCGGGACATGCTGAACTTGAAATAAAAGGTACGCGAAAATTAACCCAACCACCGTGACCGAAAGGGACACGGCCATATATGTCATCGTTTTGCGGCCGGTCTTCACTTTAGGTTCACGCAAGATGGACAACCCGTTACTCACCGCCTCGATCCCGGTATACGTACCGGCACCGATCGAATACGCTTTCATTAAAAGAAACAACATGCCGAACAAGCCAAGCTCCAGGCGGGTCTTGGTCACTTCCTCGGAAGCGATCTGCACCACGGATGGCAGCTGCGGCAAATGCATTATGATCGTATAGACAATAACGAATAAGTGGGTGAACACAAAAACCAGGAAGACCGGCACAAGCGGAATGACCGATTCTTTAACGCCTCTTAAATTCAGCAGCACAAGCAGCATAACACCCAAAATGGCAAGTTCGATCTTAAAGACAATCCATTCCGGAGGGAGAAAACTGAACACCGCATCGGCCCCGCTGGCAATAGAGATCGTGATGGTCAAAACATAATCGACCAATAAGGCGCACCCTGAAATCATCCCGATCTGGGGAGACAAAAGTTTACTGGCAACCAAATACCCTCCCCCGCCGGACGGAAAAAGCGCGATGATCTGAGAATAACTCGTGCTAATCAAGAAGATCGTCAAGGCCGACGCAAGCGCAATAAAAATACTAAGGTACCGGTGTTCCCCCAAAGCCAAAAATGCTTCTTCCGGGCCATAGCACGATGACGATAACCCATCCGCCCCCAACCCCACCCAGGCAAAAAAGGCGATCAGCGACAAACTGTGGAATACATTCCGATCGGAAGGATTCTTGACTCTCCCTAAAAACAATCGTTTAATTGCTTCTTTCATATCTTCCTTAAAAATATTAGTCCCAAAACGTATCACCGGGTTTTGGTTCCCCGTTTCCCAAGCAAGAAGGGCTTTAGCAATCACGCCAAAGCCCTTCCACTTAGAAACTCAACTTATGGATAGAATATAGCACCAAAACAACTGTCCACAAAGAGTTTTTTAATATTCTTGACCGGTTTAAGCTGCCGGGGATCCTGTCTTCCTTAAAAATGAACCTTTCCCCCCGCGGTCCAGGCAAAATCGAGTTCCTGATGCACACCTCCCAAATTTTGCATAACCGGCG
>Ga0209542_10013206_pt1 | contig 14285 bp, 9 predicted proteins | sample RifCSPhighO2_01_FD_184028 | JGI IMG/M metagenome (GOLD analysis project Ga0209542, IMG submission 184028) | Soil microbial communities from Rifle, Colorado - Rifle CSP2_plank highO2_0.1 (SPAdes) (version 2) | ecosystem: Environmental > Terrestrial > Deep subsurface > Rock core/Sediment ...
ATAAGGGCCCGTGGTGTAGTCTGGTCCAACACGTCTCCTTGTCACGGAGAAGATCGCCGGTTCGAATCCGGTCGGGCCCGCAACGCAATATCATTAGTATTTTCATTATTAATTTCTGATGCCCTTAAGGACGTTTGAACTTTTTTCGATTTATTAAAAATTCACACCATATGCACAGGGTAGTAGACAAGGCTTGACATCCTTTATTATCATGAGCTCATTAACAACTAAATGATTTTTATGAGAACGCTTTATAAAAGAGGGAGTGTTATCACTTATTTTTTAATAACTGCAGTTTTTTTACAGCCCTTTTTGGTTTTTGCTCAGACGACTGCTGAAAATTCTCCTAGCCAATCTGGAGAGACCGCAGCTACTGATACAAATTTAAATGCGCAAAATCCGGAAGTTTCTCAGAATCCAGCATCAGAGAATTCAAATAATAATCCCGATTCTCCTTCGACAGAGGCGAATGCTTCAACAAAAAGTCCGTCATCTACAGCAACGTCTAAAGCTGATCCAAAATCTAAACCAGGCGGCGATGCTCCGCCTCCAGAAGTCAGTCTTTTAGAAACTGATACGCCTCCATCCTTTACTTTAGATAAGGAATCGAGAATAAAATCAGAGCCCAATAAATTAACTGGCGCCATGGAAATGACGTATGAATTGTCAATTCCGCCAGGCAGAAATAAATTACAACCGAGCGCAAAATTAGTTTACTCAAGTGACGATCTCAATAATGTAAGCCCCTTTGGTTACGGATGGTCTTTTGATATTCCTTATATAGAACGAATGAACAAGGGCGGGGAAAATCATTTTCATAATTTAACTTATTTCTATTCATCTTTAGACGGCGAGCTTGCATCCACAACCAGCAATAACTATAGGGCAAAAATAGAAAATGGAAGTTTCAATAAATATGAGTTTGCGACATCGACTTCCGGTTGGACTGTAACAGATAAATTCGGAACAGTTTATACATTCGGCGTTAATGCCTCGGCAAGACAGGATAAAATAGGCAATTCAAACAAAGTAAATAGATGGATGCTCGAAGAGGTTAGAGATGTGAATGATAATTATATTTCATATACTTACTTTAAGGATTACGGGCAGATATATTTGGCCACAACCACGTATACAGGTAATGGCGCGAATGCGGGAATTTTTAAACTCGAATTTTTTCACGAGCCCAGAACTGACGTAGGTACAACATCAGTGACTGGATTTTTCTCCTCCACGCGCTTTCGAATAAACGAAATTCAGGCACAAATCAATGGTTCTTGGGTAAGGAAATATGCTCTCGCCTATGCAACAGGCGATAACGGTGTGCGTACTTTATTGACGAGCATAACCGAAACCGGAAAAGACGAATCTGGAACAACAATAACCCTTCCGGCGACTACTTTTAATTACCGCGACTATTCAGCGCCTTCCTGGCCTAAAGATACTTCATATGCTTTTCCTCAAGCACTATCTGGAGGTGGCTTTCGTATTCTTGATGTTGATGGAGATGCTCTTGTTGATTTATTTAAATATATTCCTGGGACTCAAAATAACGGCGTATATATAAACAATGGAGAAGGTTCTTGGGACTTTAAATCGACTTACACTAACTTTCCGAATGGAATTGATACAACCGAGCCCTGGAAATATCGTTACATAGATTTAAACGGAGATCGTCTCGTAGATATTTATAGAATGTCAAATGATGGTTCTCCTGATAATGGAGGCTATATCAATAATGGAAGTAGCGGATGGGTGAAAGATGCAGCTTATTCCGATTTTCCGTCAGGGTTATTTACTGACGATTATTTCGGTTTGGATGATCTGAACAATGACGGGATGGCGGATATTATTAAGGGCACGGCGGTATATCTGAATAATGGAAAAACTGGATGGACATATGATCCTAACTACACGGCGCCTTTGAGCATGGTTGATGGCATCCGGGCGGAAGACATAAATGGAGATGGTTTAGGCGATCAAATTAGAATGAGGAGTGGTTATCAGGATGAGGTTGACTTAAATAACAGCGCTACCGGATTTACCATGGGTTACGATTTCAATCTGGCAAATGTGTTTTTTACTGACGATGCGGTTAGACTAATGGATGTTAATGGTGACGGACTCGTTGATATTGTTAAAAGAAATAAAACAAATACAACTGGAAATGGTGTTTATATAAACAAGGGAACTAATGCGGGATGGGTGTCAGGTACTGACAATATTCCTTTTGATTTTACGAGTTCCGCTATGATCGCAGATATTAATGCGGACGGTTTGGTGGATTTAGCTACTACAACCGCTGTCTATATTAACAACGCTCGACGCGCAGATCTTTTGACCAGAATCACAAATTCATTTGGAGGTAAAACGGATATTACATATAAACCAAGTCCTCTATATCGCAATCCGGAAAATCTCAACCCAAGGCTTCCTTTCATTCTTTATACAGTTAATAAATTAGACACGACCGACGGATTGGGCGCCACTACAACCTCAATGACTTATGAATATGGGGGCGGAATAAATTATTTTAATAATTTTCTCGATAGGAAATTTGCTGGGTTTGCCACAACTACAGTTACGAACGCCGCGGGATTTATTACCAAAACTTTTTTCCATCAAGGAAACACGACTGATTCCTCAAATGGAGAATATAGCGATCATATTTCAAAATCTGGGAAGCCCTACAAAATCGAAACTTACGATAATGCGGGAAATCTCTATTCAGCCGTCATCAATAAATGGGAGAATTATGATCTCGGACAAAAAAGAAATTTTGTAAAGCTGACCCAAAAAGTTGATATATTATGGGACACCGATACTTCAGATAACGTTGCTAAGGCAGAACAAAACACTTACAGCGATTTAAATGGTAATCTCACGCAAAAAATTGAATGGGGCAAAGTAACAGTATCTTCTGCAAACGGAACTTTTACAGATACGGGAACAGATAAGTTCACAACAGCGATCACTTATGCCGCAAGCACTACTCCTTACATATTAGGATTCCCTTCAGTTGAAACTGTTACTGATCAAAATTCAAGTAAAGTTAAAGAAACAAAATATTATTATGATAGTCTCACTAACGGTAATGTTGATTACGGAAATGAAACAAAGAGAGAGTTCTGGAAAACGGGCGTTACTTACGTAGATACCGAAAAAACATTCAACGCTTACGGCTTAGTTACGCAAGAAAAAGATCCTCGCGATAAAGCGACGAATTTCACTTACGATTCAAATAATCTCTATATCGCAACTTCAACTAATCCACTCAGCCAAGCCACAGGCTATGCTTATGATTATTCAAATGGAAAAGTAAAACGAAAAGCAGATTCAAACGGCTTCGTATTCGAGACTGTTTTTGACGCGCTTGATCGAATCAAAGAAATTAAACAGCCAGATCTCACAACTCCTTCAACCAGAGTAACTAAGACCGTTTACGCGTATACTGATACGCAGCCTCGTTCTGTGCAGGAAACGCAGTATCTGGATGGAACGACCTCTTTCGATATTTACAGATATTACGACGGACTCGGCCGAATCGTTCAGGAGCGAAAAGAAGCGGAAGACGTAAGCACTTATGCAATTAAAGATTATGCCTATAACAATAAAGGTCTTCTTCAAAAAGAATCTTTGCCTTATTTCAGCTCCGGATCTTCAAAAACAACCGCTACTTCGACTACGGCTCTTTTCGCAACGTATATCCAAGATCCTTTTGAAAGAGTCAAAAGCGTTGCAAATGCCGTTGGAACCACGACTTACACATTTGATGATTGGGCGACCAGAATTACCGATCCAGAAGGAAATATTAAAGATTTATCCCGCGATGCATATAATAACTTGATCCAGGTTATTGAGCATAATGCAACAACAACATACACAAGTGCTTATGAATACAATTATCTCGGCAATCTAACAAAGATAACCGATGCAAAAAGTAATGTCAGAAATTTCACTTATGACGGTCTAGGAAGAAGAACTGCCTCTGAAGATCTGCACGCATCAGGCGATTCTTATTACGGTTCATGGAGTTTTACATTGGACGATGCAGGAAATATCACTTCGTACACCGACCCAGAAAGCCACACGGTTAACTATACGTATGATGATATTAACCGCCCTTTGACTGAAGATTTCACCGGAATTATCGGAACAGAAGTAACATTTGCGTATGATTCCTGTCAGTACGGAATTGGCCATCTATGTGCGGCCACAACTACCTCGTCTGGTACGGGTTATCTTTATAACGCCATGGGTGTTAAAAGCCAAGAAGCCAAAGTAATCGGTGGAACAAAGTATATAACAAAATTTGATTATGATCGGCAAGGAAATCAAACCAAGGTTACTTATCCTGATAATGCTGAAGCAAATTATACATATAATACCGCAGGTCTTCTTGAATCTGTTTCTCGCAAAGAATCCGGAGGATCTGTAGTATCAGTTATTACAGATTATGATTATGCGCCAACAGAACAGGCCACATTAATTGCGTTTAATAATGGCGCTGAAACTGTTAGAACCTACGATAGGACAAAACTGTATCGTTTGCAGTATTTAATTACAAGTTTCCCCGGAGGTGTTGGGGGATTGATGTTTGGGGGTGGAGGCGAGACATTATCTTTAGAATTACAAACAGGTCAAAATATAATTTCGGACAATATACAAACTGACACGCCGATTTCTAACGAGCCCGTTAGTGAACCCGTTTCAGAGAATGCAACCGAAAATTCTGACATTGATACAGAAGCAACTCAACTAAATGAAAATGCCTCTCAGAATCAGGCGTCGACTGAAGAGCCAGCAGACAGAATGTCTGACGATTCAAATTCTAATCCTGTATCAAATGAATCCGGTTCTGAAATTCAAATACAGGCGCAGAATGAAAATGGGCAGAATAATTCTGCAGAGACTCTTATTGAAGTAAGTCAGAATGCCCAAGCTATTCCAACTGATCCAACTGTGTCAGAGTCTTCGCAGTCAACGGAAGTCTTAACTGAAACAGTCGCATCTGAATCGAATGACACTAATGCCCAACCAGTGGGCATTACATCAGAATTGCCACCAGCCGCAACTACGAATGCCACATCTGAGTTGCCTCAAGCCGCAGATGTAGCAGTGACTCCAGATTTGCCGGAACAAGCTGCTTCTCAAGCCGTGGATGCTCTGGCTCTTAAAGCCAAATCGGAGAAAATTTTAGCTCATCAAACGGTTGACGATATTAGGTGTGAGAATAAAGTAGATGAAGTTACCGGAGATCCGGAAACTTGTATCAATGTAGGACAGAAAGTTGAATATTATTATATATCCGATACTGCCGTTGAGCCTGAAGATCATAAAGGTATGAAAGAGAATGTTGCAAAAAGGACTTCGAATACCAGATTTTATAGCGATTCCCTAGGCCATGAAATTCTGAAAGTTTATACTGGCTATCCTTTCTATCTGGACAACGCGTCAAATGCCTGGAAGCATATAGAATTTGCGACCACTACGCCAAAAGTTTGGGCAGAGCAAGGCGGTGACAGTTTTGGAGGAATATCTACAATGTCCCTGACGTTTTTTGACGGAGCTGGAGATGGACATATCAGGTATAAGAACGGAGGCTCCGGTTCGTGGTCTGGAATGCATGACGCTTTAACTGGTACAGCCGCTTATCCTACTGATGCAAGTGGAGAAATTGATGTTCTGCTATATGCGTTTAATGGAGGATTCAACCAAATTCGAAGAGCTTTCTTCCCGTTTGATACATCAAGTCTTGCTGTATCCGACTCTATAACATCAGCGACGCTGAATGTTTATGCAACAGCGGTTGATGATCAACTTACAGATAACAATAATGATTGGTTTAATGTAGTCCAAACTTCACAGCCAAGCTCTACAACTCTTACAACGGCGGATTATGATTTGAACGGTTCTGCAATCACTAATCCTACTGAAGGAGGAACTCGCATTGATGCGTCCGCGCTATCAGTAAATGCGTATAATAGTTGGAGCCTCAACGCTACAGGAATCGGATGGATTAAGCGTTCCGGCCAAACTTCAAATTGCGGAACTACAGCAGGTTACACATGTCTTGGCGTTAGAGAAGGGCATGACGCGTTAAATAATCACCCTGTCGATCCCAGAGACAATCTTGCGGACAGAACAGGCATAACTTATTCAAATTCTGAAACTGCCGGAACAACTCAAGATCCATATCTCGAGATAGTTTTGGCAACGCCTGCAACTGTAATTCAGGATCTTACTTATACTTATGACAATGTGGGAAATATTACGCGAATCGTTGATGTATCTGATACAGATACTGAGAAAACGATGGACTATACGTATGACGATTTAAGCCGATTAACGGTTGCTTCAAGTACATTAGCGGCTGCAACACAAACGAATTTCAAGGAAACATATACCTATAACCCCCTCGGTAATCTCACCTACAAATCCGATGTCGGACAATACGCTTATGAAGGGAATTCAGGGACGAATTATGCAAACCCTCATGCTGCTACTTCCATAAACGGAACAGCTCAAACCTATGGAAGAAACGGCAATCAGCTTTCCAATGGAACATGGAACTATAGATGGAACTATAAAAACCAGCTGACAAAGGCGACTTCAACAAATGCTATTTCAAACTTCTCCTATGACCATGAAGGATTGCGCGTTCTTCTTAAAGAAGGAAATGCCACTACCACATTTGCAAACAGACTCTATTCTGTAGAAACCGCCACAACAACGAAGCATATATACGCAAACGGTGTTCTTATCGCCACAGTTGAAAAGAAGAACGGAACTACTACTCCGAATGTTAATTACGTTCACACCGACCATCTTTCAGGCTCAAACGCCATCACTAATGATCAGGATGAACTAACCCAATTACTTGATTACTTCCCATACGGAAAACCAAGGATCAATAGTCACTTAGGCACATTCAATGAAAGAAGGAAATTCATAGGTGAAGAATATGATGAAGGAACTCAATTATCCTATTTGCAGGCAAGATACTACAGCGGATCGCGTGGCTTGTTCCTTTCGCAAGATCCGGTGTTTTGGGAATCAAAACAGAACCTGCAAAATCCTCAAAGTCTGAATTCGTATTCGTATGCGGAAAATAATCCGATTGTGAAGAAAGATCCGGGCGGGCGTGAGCCTTTTACTATTTCAGCAGCACTAACTTCTCCGGTTTGGGGTCCTCTAATAGTGAGTAGCGCGGCGGCATTATTATATACGTCTTATAATGCGTTTGCGTACCAAAATAGATGGGGTACAGTTTTTAGTGGTCCTCGTGAAATTCCAAATGTTGGTTGGCCTCAGAAACCAGGCGACTTTGAACCACATGGAAACGGTCCATGGGGAAAAATTGGAGGAATAATAGGTGGCGGGCTGCTTGCAGCTTACGAATATATTTTCGAACCATGGAAAGAGAAAAAAGAATTCTCTGAAGACTGGAAAGAGAAAACAAAAAAACAACCGAATGCGTCTTCTGGCGGGATATATATAGGGCCAAGCTCTATTAGTACGCCTTCTATATATGGGCAAGCCTATAAAAATTATCTAAATTCTGGTAATTATGGATCTCTCTCTACGCAATCTCGGTATCAAGCAGCACAATCTTATAATGCGAGTATCTCGTCCGGATTTTCCTCTTTCAGTTCGCATGGCGGAGGTTCCTCTCTTGCAGGCACACATTGGGTTTTGAGTAACGGAACAGTTGTTACTTGGGAGGGACAAGTTATTTCTGGTCCAACTTCCAAGTGATGTTCGTTATTACATACACCACGGTGAGTCAATACTCACCGTGGTGGTTAAATAAATTATAAAAATGATAACATTATTTAAAATTATATTTTCTGCTTTCTTAACCTTGTCTGCCTTAATTTCTTGGAAAAAAACGCGTGACAATAACTTTCTAATTATTTCGGGATTTGGTGTAGTAGTAATTTTATTTACTGTGTTTCAGTATATTAATAATGGATTCGCTTTTTTTTCTTCTAATATTCTAATTATATTGTTACTTGCAACTATTAATTGGTTTGATTGGAAAAGATTTAAAAACAAAATTAATTTTTGGGTTTTGATGTTAAGCATTGTTCTTCTATTTGCTTCTGTTTGGAATAGTTACTTTAAATTAAATTCAGACGTCTTTTTTTCTGAGTTCGTAATTATAAGTTCCATAGTTGAAATTTTCATTGGTATTGTTTTTTTCATAATCTTGATTTTTGTTATCGCGAACAATTTAGATTTATTCTTCCCAAAGAAAACAACGTTTAGGAATTTCCCAAAAAACTATTTAAAAATTAATCTTAAATCTAGCGACGGGTTTCCTATAATCGGCTTTATCAATCAGGAGCTTTGGACTTTTGCGGAAAAAAAGAAATATCCATACTTTCTTGTTTTGCATTACGAAATAAGTCAAAAAAATCAACAAGGAATGCCCACAGATAAAGAAGAAATTCAAGCGTTGGATTCTCACGAAGAAGATATGGAAATGAAATTGAAATCAGTCTGCGATATTTATTTCATTGCGCAAGTTACAACGAAAGGATTTCGATATGCTTACTATCATATTAATGATGATAAAAAAGCCCAGACCGTATTTAATGAAATGGCCGACAAAAAATATGAAAAGCTGACAAAGTTTTATGCGTCTTTAGTAAAAGATGAAAATTGGGAAAAGGTTATGGCGTATTTCAAAATATTTAAAGCTAAATAATGTTAAAGACTACACAGTTTTGTTGATAATAATATTCTGAATATATTTAATAACTCACGCATGATAAAAATAAAATATTTTTTAATTTGTATATTGGGAGTATTAATTTTAGGAGCGATATTAGGCGTAAGATTTAAAAATATACAGATTGTTAATGTATACGAGAAAATAAGAACTTTATCGCAGGATTCTTCAGAGATTGTTGTTTACAGAAATAACGGCGGAGCGACAACTGATTTTGGAATTGTTGTAAGATATGAAAAGCCTTTTTTGCCAGGAATGTTAATAAAGCGTGATCTCTTTAGTCTTTATCACGTTGAGGATGTAATATTAAATTTTGATTCTCCTGATACTATAAATATTGATTCTATTATATTTACTTCACCGCAGTACAGATCTGATTATATGAAGAACGATCCAGAAATTATTGAAGGTAAGAAGATAAAGATCTATTAAAAGTCTTAATAAGTTATTTTTGGTATATAAATATACCCCTTTTGCCTCTGAATCGCAGTTCTAACATTGTCCACGACGTCCCGCAACGCAATATCATTAGTATTTTCATTATTAATTTCTGATGCCCTTAGGGACGTTGGGACTTTTCTAATTCCAATTAGTTTGCTACTCTTCGAAAGAATCTAATCTTTGATTTGGAGGAGAATATGACTACAGAATGTCTTTGGGCGGTTATCCGACTCGGAGAAAACTCATTGTTGAAAACAGATTTGAACCGTGCGGTAATGGCGCTTTGCGAGGCTCTAGAGTCTCACTTTAGACCGCATGTCTGCCTGAACGGGGAAGAGGGCGTGAGGGTGCTTGAGGAGATTTCGCCAACTTCAAATACGGAGGTAATCATCAGACCCCACCTCGTAGTGTCCGGAATTGATGCTTGGTTGAATGTGAAATTTGGTGTTTTCCTTAATGAGTTAACGCAACCGACAAATGTTGCCGAGCTTAGTCCGCGGCAATCAGCATTTGTTGTTCAACAGTTGTCAGGTGAATCGCGCGCAACTGTCTTTGAGAAAGTGAAGCGATGGTATTTCGAATATTTCCTTCCTAGAACCCAAAAGGCGCTTGCGAGCATTACCGAACAGTTTGCAAGCGGCGAACCAATGCTTGCGAGCGATGATCGGAATCGCATTTTCGACATTCATGGCGGGCGGTACATGGACGTCCCTTATACTGAATCTGGGATTGTCGGCGGAAATCTCTTTTGGGCTGTTTGTTTCGGGCGCACTATGTTTGAGCAAGGCGAAGATGGATTGGCCCACGCAGATCAGCTCATTCTAGCGCGGCACGCGAGGCAAAAGGACGCCGTGCAAGACATCTTGGGCCTTTTCGATACACGAGGCGTTCGGCGTTAAGCCCTCCGAGTCCACACAATTATCGACGCAACACAATAACGGCCTGTCAGTTTCTGGCAGGTCGTTTTGCTTTTAGATAGAGAAATCGAGTATGTAAATAAACCTTGTTTTATGAAAGAATATAGTTCTAACATTGTTCACGGTGTTCCTTGATTGGCATTTTCTAGCGACAGCGTTTTTGTCGTTGTCTTCCCGTTGTTTTATAAGACAGGTAAAGGGGAATTTAAGTATCGTGAACATATTTTGAAAAAACATTAACAAAAAATGTGATTGTGTCATAAAGAAAGTGGGTGATGGCGGGAGCATCTGCGATAGCGCTCCGACACCTAACGCCGGGCAACCGGCGTTTAAAGAAATTTTTAAATGGCTGAAATATTTCGCAAAATAAGTTCGATAAAATTACCACAACTGGATCGTGAAGCCCAGGGTGAGGATTATTGGCGCGAACATAAAGGCGTCGTAAGATGCCCGCGTTGCGGAAATGTTCATTTTAAGAAACGCTGGTATGCTTCTTCGTCGGATTTAAGAGGTCGGCTTAAAATAAAAAAACTATCGATTACCGAGACAAAGTTTTGTCAGGCCTGCCGCATGATTAAAGAGCATACTTTTGAGGGCGAAATTTTTATTGACGGTTTTCCTTCTTATAAAAAGAAAGAACTCTTGCGCCTAATTAATAATTTTGGAGAGCGCGCTGTAAAAATAGACCCGCAGGACAGAATCATAAAGGTTGAAGAAACCGAATCGGGGTATCGCGTCACAACTACGGAAAATCAGCTAGCGGGCAAGCTCGCTAGAAAAATTAAAGAAGTTTTTAAAATGGTGAAAGTTCATTATTCACGCTCGCCTGAACCGGCCGAGGTCTCGAGAATCTTCGTCGCTTTCCATGGAGCGTGAGGCTCCAAATTTAGCTAAGGTCCGAGTAAAATGGAAAAAGGCAGTAAGTAATTTTTTGGCTATCTTAATTCCGCGCCGAATTGCTTGGCGGTTTCACTGTAAATATTTGCCTGAATTTTATCAACTTCTTCTGATGTAAGTGTGCGCTCGTTTGAGCGATATACAATACGGTAGGTGTAGCTGATCCTATTGTCGCCGAACTTTTCCGCGTTCTCGTATTTATCAGACAGGCGGACTTCTTCCACAAGATCGCCGCCAAGATCGCGAATTAAATCGAAATAATTATTCGGGATAAAATCTTTGGAGACTACAAAAGAAATATCGCGGGTGATCGGTGGGAATTTAGAAACCTCTTTAAACTTATTTCCGAGTCTGAGCTGTTTTTTGACCCGGGGGTCTTCTGACCAGAGCAGGCGAATGTCGGGGAGTTCCATTGAGATAATAGCAAGCCGCTCAAGCCCGAACCCGAATGCCCATCCGGTGTAATTTTCAGGGTCTACCCCAAGATTTTTAAGAACGCTTGCGCGCACCACGCCTGAACCTACAATTTCAATCCAGCGGTCGTTTATATTTATTTCGATTTCAACCGAGGGATTGGTGAAGGGAAATGTATCCTCGTTAAAACGATATTTTATATCTTTTCCAAAAATAGCCTGAACAATTTTTACTAAAATATCTTGCAGGTCGTTCATCGTGATTGTTTTTTGCGAGCGAGGCACGAGATACCAGCCATCTACTTGGTGAAAAATATTCATGTGGTTGCGGTCAATTTCGTCTTTTCTATAAACTTTGCCGTAGGATAGCGCGCCCATAGGCTCATTTTTTGCGATTCGTTTTTTAACTTTCTCGTTCATTAAATAGTAATACCACATGATGGTCGTGTGTGTGCGGAGAATGTGGTTTTCGTCTACATAGTATGTATCGGAGCGCGAGCGCGCCGGATGATCTTTCGGGAAGTTAAATAGATCAAAATGAATATCAGCCTGGACAATTTCCGGAACCTGGATTATGTCAAAATTCTTGAAATCTGGAAGATTAGCAATTCGTTCCATGAGTTCATGAATGGGGCTTTCTGGCGCGCGCGAAAGATCAGGCATATTTAAAAAACGAAGCATTCTTTTTGCTTCAGCATCGTCTCTATCTTTGAGCGATTCTTTTAATTTTAATTCTTCCGGAGATTCTATTTTAATCTCACTAGCCATATCTTTTCAAATTAGCAAAATGCGGCAGATTTTTCCAGCGCAATTGAAAACGCATGGCATCGTACTAGTCGCAGATTATCCATGCGTTTCATTCGGTCGGTTTGCCGCGTCGAAGCCAACTTCGGCTTTTTTGAGCTCTCCGAGCCGCTCTGCAATTCTACAATCGCAGATTATAAATGGGATTAAACTGCGCAGCGTATGTTCAGCTTCCTTTTTTCGCGGATCACGCTCGTGCAATTCGCGCAGGTCATCTCCTTCTTTACCAAGTATGTCGAGGATCACTATGTGTCGCTTTTTCCCATTTCCGCAGTTTCTGCATTTCTCATGAAATTCTATGGCGCAGTCGATGGCCGCGCCGCCGAGACGTACCCGGAAAAAATCAAATGTTTTGTCCCATTCCATAAAAGACCACCTCCTTTCTTTGATATAATTATATCATAAACTTGTGTCGGAATTGTGTGTAATGTGTGATTAATTTACTGTTATGATATATCATAACAGTATGCCGCATGTATCGCGACGCAAAGTTAAGAAGAAAATTTATTTAAGACTAGAAACAGATTTACTGGATGTATTTTTGAGTTCGCGCTCCAAGAAAGAGATGGCTGGTTTAATAAAAGATTTACTTACATCAACTGAGCGCGTGATGCTCGCAAAACGAATCGCAATAATTTTAATGCTCAACGAAGGTTACTCTTTTAGAGCTGTCGAAAGAACATTGAAAGTGACCCTGCAAACAGTTTTTCGTTTTTGGAAAATGAAAAAGGATGGCAAATTTAAAGATTTGAAACGAAAAAACAAGCAGGATGAAGGTTTTTGGGAAATGCTGGAGAAAATAATGCAAGCAGGGCTCCCGCCGAGGGGAAAAGGAAGGTGGAAGCACGTTTTTGAAACTATGGATAATGCAGAAAAAAGATACAGAAGATTGTATAAAAATTAATTTTATTATCGTTATGATATATCATAACGATATCAATTTGAATATTCTATAAATTATGCGTCTATGTGTTACGATTTGTATTTAAAAAACAAAGGCCCGAGCTTCATTGATATTATCTTCGAAGCCGGGCCGTTTACATTATGCTACGCAGCCGCTCCTATGGAGGGCTTAACCTTTTTTCATACATTTTGTTCCGTCGTTCTGGTGTGAGCCTGTTGTGGTAATGGTTGATTCCCGTGATTCGCATGAGGTCCGGAGGGTTATCCCCGAATGGCGGCTCATCGAAGCAATAAAGCTGGACGCCTAGCTGGCACTCTTCGCCACTTAGCACCGGATACCAGCGCGAAACTTTAACGAGAGAGCGTCCCTGGCTTCGTTTTTCAATACGAGCTAGCGCTCCGCGTATAATTGCAAGATCGGTGGTGTCATCTTTCTCCCCATCGAAAATGAGCTCGATGGGATAGGGATCCAGACCTTCAGTCCCGTCTCTGCCGAATATTATTATCGCCATGGTTGCCTCCTTGTGATTTAGAATCTAACAAATTTACTTTATGAAAAAGTAGCATTTCTCGGCAATTTGTCAACTTTTTGCTGGCTTTTCATAATATTTTCTGTTATTATTAATTCATAATCGCAATAAAATCTTGATCTAAAAATGGCTAAAAATAATGGTAAAAAAGGCGCCGTCCAGAATGGGGGGCAAGGGGGGGCTAGTCAGTCAGTTACAAACGGATCGAACAATTACACCGCAAAAGACATATATGTTTTAGAGGGCCTTGAGCCTGTTCGAAAACGTCCGGGAATGTATATCGGATCAACTGGCATTGATGGGCTTCACCATTTAATTTGGGAAGTTTTTGATAACTCGCTTGATGAGGCTATGGCCGGATATGCAAAAAATATCCTGGTTACTTTACTTCCCAAAAATAATGTAAGAGTCGTTGACGACGGCAGAGGAATTCCGGTTGAAACGCATAAACAGACGAAAAAATCAGCGCTTGAAACCGTTATGACCACGCTTCATGCCGGAGGAAAGTTCGGCGGTGATTCGTACAAGGTTTCCGGAGGTCTTCACGGCGTCGGAGTTTCCGTTGTAAACGCGCTTTCTATTTTGCTTACTGCCGAGGTCTGCAGGGACGGCGAGAGATGGAGCCAGTCTTATGAAAGAGGGA
>Ga0209542_10013207_pt1 | contig 14284 bp, 14 predicted proteins | sample RifCSPhighO2_01_FD_184028 | JGI IMG/M metagenome (GOLD analysis project Ga0209542, IMG submission 184028) | Soil microbial communities from Rifle, Colorado - Rifle CSP2_plank highO2_0.1 (SPAdes) (version 2) | ecosystem: Environmental > Terrestrial > Deep subsurface > Rock core/Sediment ...
CCACTACAATTTCCCGCCGTTTTCCGTCGGCGAGACGGGGCGCGTCGGCGGATTCAACCGCCGCATGACGGGGCACGGAGCGCTCGCGGAGAAATCTCTGCGCGCCGTACTGCCCGGGAAGGATGTCTTCCCCTACACCATCCGTATCGTCTCTGAATGTCTCGCCTCCAACGGCTCGACCTCAATGGCGACCGTTTGCGCGGGCTCTATCGCGCTTATGGATGCGGGAGTCCCCATCACACGGCCCGTGGCGGGTATCGCTATGGGCCTCATGTCGGACGCAAAATCGGGCGTGTACAAAGTGCTCACCGACATTCAGGGTCCCGAAGACCATCACGGTGACATGGATTTCAAAGTCGCAGGCACATCGGAAGGAGTTACGGGCGTACAGATGGACGTAAAGGTGGAAGGCGTGTCGCTCAAGGTGCTTACCGAAGCATTCGCACAGGCAAAGAAGGCGCGCCTCCAAATCCTTGACGTCATCACCAAAGAAATCGCGGCACCGCGCGCGGATATCAGCGAGCGCGCACCGAAAATCCTCACCATTGTCGTGAAGAAAGACCAGATAGGGCTCGTCATCGGGCCGGGAGGCAAGATGATAAACGGCATCCGTGAACGCACAGGCGCGGACGACATCACCATTGAAGAAGACGGTACGATATTCATCACGGGAAAAGGCGGAGCTGCGGAAGCGGCTCTTCAGGAAATTGCAGACCTCACGCGCGAATACATGGTCGGCGACAAATTCGAAGGCCCCGTCGTCCGCCTCATGGACTTCGGCGCATTCGTGAAGCTCGGGCCCACCGCCGACGGGCTCGTGCACGTTTCTGAAGTCGCACCCTTCCGCATCGGCAAAATATCCGACGCGGTCCAGATCGGCGACATCGTCCCTGTCGTCATCAAAGAAATCGACGAGAAAGGAAGGTATAATCTCTCTATCAAGGCTGCTGATCCGGAGTGGGCCGCACGCAAGGGGCTCAAGCCGGACACGAGCGGCGGAGATAATCATGGACGAAGCGAAAGACCCAGGCGGAATTTCTAAACCAGGGAACCAACCTGGCCCGACCGGAGCACCTACACAGCCGCAATCCGAACCGGAAGTCAAAATTCTTGAGGAGCACGTGACGCACGTGGCACAAAAGCCTGTCACGCCCGGCGCGAGCCAAGGCGGGCCGGTCCGGCCTGCGCCTGCCTCTGTCGCACCAACTGCTCCGCCACCGCCTCCTGTTACAACAAGCGTAGCGCCTACCGCACCTGCACCTGCGCCGGTTGTCGAACCTACTACCGCCCCGAAACCCGTCGTTCCACCGGTACTTGTTCAGCCGTCAGCCACGCCGGCAGGCGAAGCGGTACCGGCACCCGCAGAAAATCCCGCACTTAGCACCGACATCGCGAAGATACTTTCTTCCGTCAAATTGCCCGAACGGCGGGACGTCGCCCTTCCTGGTGAGAAAAAAATCACCGCTGAAACAAAAAAATTCGATACAAGCATCGCGGGTTCCGCCCTCGGAGAAACCCCTGCGGCTTCTCTCGCTGAAGCACCGTCCGTACCGAAACCGCAGGCGAATGCTCCCGCGGAGGCGGCGCAATCTCCGGCTGCCGCTACCGGCAGGAATGCGGTGGTGAGAAATCCGAGCGACGTCAGCGCCGTGCATACGCTCAAAGACGACCTCCAGGGGGTCGTCTACAATCAGAAAATCTCGCTCGTGAAGGCCGTTTCGCTCGAGGAAGACCGCCGTGCGCGGAAAGGCGCCGGCACGGAAAAAACTCCGGGGGCACAACAACGTTCCAGCCGCACATTCGGGATACTCTTCGCCTCGCTCACGCTTCTCATTCTCGGCGGCGGCGCTATCTTCGGCGTCTTTTTTGTAATGAACCAACAGAAGACGCCTCCTCAAATGGATACGGGATCCTCCATAGTCTTCGCGGAGCAAAGCGTCCTGCTCTCCCTCGACGGGCATTCTCCCGCCGAGCTCAAACGGGTCCTCGAAGCGGGCCGCACCACATCACAGGGGGCACTCGGCTCTATCACACGCATTATCCCCGTACTATCCGAGACGGACGCCGACGGCGTTTTGCAGAACCGGCCGGCAACCTTCAAGGAATTCATGACCGCACTAGGGACGCACGCCTCCGACGACCTCTTCCGGGCTCTGGGAAATGACTTCTTTCTCGGTATCCACGCTGCGGACAAAAGCGCGCCTGTCATTGTCGTCCCCGTGACGTCGCATGACCGCGCATTTGCCGCCATGCTCGTCTGGGAAGCATCTCTCAACGGCGACCTTGCTCCGCTTTTCCCTGCGATTCCCGTCCTCCGGCAAGATGCAAACGGCCTTCCCGTGCGGCGTACCTACGAAGACCTCGTGATGCGCAACTACGACGTCCGCGCGCTCAAAGACGACGCGGGCGATATCCAGCTGTACTACTCATTCCCCACACAGAACGTCCTCATCATCGCCGGAAGCCCGTATTCCTTCCCCGAAATACTGAGCCGTCTGCAAGCGAGTCGCCAATTATAATTCAGTATCTGGTATCTGGTATTTCGTATATAGTATTCGTATACTAGATACCATATACGATATACAAAATACGTGATTTCTATGAAACACATCACCGAGGAGCAATTAGAAGAGTTGCGCGGCGCTTTGGGCGCGGAGCGCGATGCGGTGGAAGAAGAATTGGCGACCTATGGTCGCGTGCAAAGTGATTCCGGAGACTGGCAGGGAAGCGCCGAGGGTAGCGGCATCGAGGCGGACCCGAACGATGCTGCGGACCAGATAGAAGAACTCTCGGTCAATGTACCGCTCGTCGAAGAGCTGGAAAAACGCCACAAGGACATCGTGGATGCGCTCGAAAAGATGGAAGAGGGCACCTACGGCATCTGCGAAGCGGGCGAAGAAGAAATTCCTTTCGATAGACTTGAGGCAAATCCTGCCGCACGCACGTGTGTCGCACACGCGTAAAGATTCTACTCGCTGCTAATTCTCCACATCGCTTCGAAAAGCGCTCGGTATCCGTGCGCGATCTCCTCGCTTTCAATCTTGACCGTAAAATACTCTTTTTTAACTGACGTGATAAGCACTGTGTTGCCGAAAATGCCGATATCCATTTGGAAGGGTAGGAACTCTTTTGGAATAAAACGGACCTGACGATACGGCCCTCGTACTTCTTCCGCGTATTTTCTAGTGCGCTCGCTATCGTCGTCGAGTTCCCGGATACGGAACTCTGGTGAAAGTGAAACATAACCGACTTTTGCGAACGTTCGCGGAAATACTTCTTGCGAAAGTGAGATGTCGCCCATGTAGAGGACTTCCCCTTTCGTAACAAATGAATCGTCATATGCTTTATCAAGCGCGTCCTTTCCCTCGTAGACAACAACGCGTGGTCGCTGTTCCAAATTTCCCATCATCGATTCAAGTTGCGGCACTGCCGCTTGCAGTTCCCTCAAACGAATCTCCGCTTCCGTAACTAGCTTCTTTGGATGCTGCGCGGCGAATAGCATTTTCTTTCCCCTAATCGTCCGGGAGACAAATCCTTTCCCTTCAAGTGACTTCAGCACGGCATACGTCGTCGGCCGCTTGAGTCCCGCCCTTTTCGTCACCCGTGTCACCGGCACCTCGCCGAGCTCAAGAAGTGCCTTATAGACGACTATTTCCTTTTCTTTGAGATCCAACCCTGCCAAGGCATTGTTCGGGTTCATCCACGAAATATAGCCAAAATATACCTATTGTCAATAATTCCTGACAACTCTATACATCTACATGTAGGAATCCTATAAGATTTATGGCCAAAAATGTCAAAAACTATTGACCTATGGCCATAGGAGTGTGACTATTTTGGCTGCCTGTTCGTGCAAGTGTCGTGCGACGTGCAGCCAATCAACCAACCGATGGAGGATAGCAATGTCTGGGAAGTGGAGCGTCTCGCAATATTTCGACGGCCGGCTGACGGCGTTTGATCTTTTCAGGAAAATGCCTCCTGATTGGCGCGCCGTGCGGCTTACACCACAAAAAATCGCAGAACCCAGGGAATTTGATCGCAGGGACCACGAAAGGGTATTCACCGCGGCACCGCAAATCGTGGATCTGCGGGATGGTGAAGTGCAAATCGAACCTAGTACAGTCCACGGTGGCGCTGAGTTTCCACTGCCGGAAAGATTCGATATGCATTACTTCCGTTCTAGTATCGATGAGAACCTCGAAGGGCAGTTAGCGAGAGCGGTGTGGCGTCAGTTGTGCAATCAAGTGATTGACAACAGAAGCTTCTTCCTCGCTCCCATACTTTACGGGGAGAGGGTGGAATGGGATTTTCACGACACGCAATGCCTCTCCGTGGTTCTCAAGTGTGAGCCGAACATGGACCGTCGTGGGGTAAGAACCTTCTCGTGTCTGCGCGTGTCATGGAGGCTGTTCGTTCCCGAAGGTCACAAAAAAGCGGTCTCGGCCATTGAAACCGGGATTGAGCTTTTCAGGCTGAAGCGTCACATGGGGGTAACTAACCAACCCACTTCTGAAGATTTGCAGTCGGCAAAGAAACTCGAAGACGCTTACAAAGCAGCTCTCGCTGCTTTGAGGTGAACGGAACAACTCAAATTGGAAATACCGGCGGCGCCCCTAAGGCGCCGCCATAACTCAAAGGAAAACAACGGATGAAAAAGATAGTGGTGTGCCTTCTGAGTGGAGGCGTTGATTCAACTGTGGCAGCCGTGCTGAAGGCCAAGGAGCCTAACACCTTAGTCGCTCTGCTTTCCGTTTATTACGGGCAAGGTGCCGAACAATCGGAAAAGCGACAATCTGCCGCAGTGGCAGATTGGTTGTACCATCACTTCAACAATGTTATCGAGCATTTTTACCTACGGATTGACGGGACAATCCGGTGGACAAAACGGCAACGTTCCGCAAGATTCAAAGATCCAACGGGAGAAGAAACTCTTCTACGCGGATTCGTCGGCTGGCGGCATCCGGAGGGAGGGTGGTCCCAAGCCGGCTATCCGTCGACTCGTGACGAAGTGTTCGCCCTGATGGCTGCCGCGGGAGTGGAAGCGCGCCTGCATGATATTCCTGACACAACTGAAGGGGAAATCGTCCTCGCAACAACGGGGGAGGATCTCCTCAACTTCGAGGACATTGAGGCGAGTACCTACACTGAATATCTCAACGCGGTGTTGGCTCGCAAGATGATGCCTCGGCGAGGAAAGCCGATGCGTATCGTGTTACCGCTTATCGAGATGACCAAGGCGGAAGTAATACGAACGGGCGTTGAGATCGGAGCGCCGCTTGAATTGACCTGGTCTTGTTACTTCGGAGAACCAGGCAGGCCTTGCGGAGAATGTGACCAATGCAAATGGCGACGAGAAGCATTCGAGGCTGCCGGAGTCCAAGACCCGGCCTTAGCATCGTGAAGCTTCGAATACTGGCGGCGCGTGTAACGCGCCGCTTTTTCTTTGTTAGAATGTCGCGATGGGTGAGAAACAAAAAATAGCTTCCGGATTCGCGCGCGTGTTTGGCGCGCAGCCGATGCTGCCGAAGGGGACAGTCGTCTCGGTGGAGTGCGATATCGTGAAAGGTCTGCATGCATTCACCATCGTGGGGCTCCCCGATAAATCCGTGGAAGAGGCGAAGGACCGCATCGCGGCGGCGATAAAGAATACGGGAGACGAGGAGGACTTCGAGTCGCCGAAACGCAGCAATAAAAAGATAGTCCTCTCACTCGCACCTGCCGCGCTCAAAAAAGAGGGTGCGGTCTTCGACCTGCCGCTCGCACTTTCGTTCCTCCTCGCATCCGAACAAGTGATTTTCAACCCGGGCGGGAAATTATTCGCCGGTGAACTTTCGCTCGACGGAACACTTTCTCCGATACTCGGATGCCTCGCCATCGCAGTCGCTGCACGCGACGCGGGATTCACCGACCTCTACGTGCCGGAAGAAAACGCGGAAGAGGCCTCGCTCATATCCGAACTGCGTATTCACCCTGCCGCATCTCTCGCCGATGTGCTGGAACAACTAGCGAAACCTGACTCAAAGAAATCCGCAGTTCATCGCACACGCCCCGCGCACAAACACGACGACACGGCGCTCGATGAGATACGCGGGCAAGCGAGCGCGAAGCGCGGACTCATCATCGCGGCCGCGGGTGGCCACAACATCGCCCTCTACGGCCCGCCCGGTACGGGCAAGACGCTGCTCGCCCGCGCGACCGTTTCAATACTTCCCGACCTCTCCGAAGACGAAATGATAGAGGTGACGACCATCCACTCGCTTTCGGGGACCTTAAACGGCAGCGTCGTCTTCCGTCCGCCCTTCCGCTCCCCGCATCACACATCTTCATACGCCGCACTTATTGGCGGAGGCTCCTCGGGAATACGCCCGGGTGAAGCGACGCTCGCGCACCGCGGCGTACTTTTTGCCGACGAGTTTCCCGAATTCCATCGCGATGTCATTAATGCGCTGCGTGAGCCGCTTGAGGACAGAGTGATATCCATCGCACGCTCTAAGGGCTCGGCGGTGTTTCCAGCGAATTTCATGCTTATCGCCGCCCTCAATCCGTGCCCCTGCGGATTCTGGGGAAGCCCGCGATGCCGGTGCATGCCGCACCTCGTGGAAAAATACCGGCGTAAGATATCGGGCCCCGTCGCAGATCGCATTGATATGTGGGTATCCGTCGGTGAGATGGCACCCGAAACGCTTTCAACACAGACGAAAAGAGGTTCGGGAGAAACGAAGCGTGCACGCGAAGCCGTCGCAGCCGCCCGTGCGCGGCAACGTGCGCGGTTTGAGGGAATGAAAGATACTTCCACCAACGCGGATATGGGACCCAAAGAAATAGAATCGCTTGCTGCGCTTTCAGCAAAAGCCGAAGAAACGTTACAAGGAGCGGCGCGCAGCATGAAGCTCTCCCCGCGCGGTTATCACCGCACCATAAAGCTAGCGCGCACGATAGCCGACCTCGCCGCCTCCGACGCAATCGAACCAAGCCACATGCTGGAAGCTCTTCAGTATCGGGCGAGAGAACTATAGGAAAGGACCGTTGAGCGGTTAATCGCACTCCCTAAAAATGGGTTTCACACGCACATTCTGAAAATCGTCACGTAATAAAATCGAGGCCCGGGAGTAGCCTCGACACTTGTGCCGTAGCTTCTCCCGGGCATTCTCAGGATTTGAGTAAGCCGTTATCACGCAGGATCTTCACGATGGACTCCTGCGTCGGGGCCGCATCGCAGAAGTTGGCGCCCGCATTACGAATCGCCGAGACACGCTCCAAACTATCAAGGCGCATTATGACGATTATTTTGGGCGCATTCCCTCCTTCGACGTCCCGCATTGTGCGGATCGTCTGTTCCACACCAAACGGGGGCAAGCCGTCCGTCATGAGAACCACGTCGGGAATTTGTTGGTCGAATTCCGCGAGTGCATCTTTCCCGTCGACGGCAACAACCACCTTGAAACCGAGCTGCTCGAGTAGCACTTTTGCCATCGGGCGAAACATCGGGAGCTGGGTCGCCAGCAAACAATTTGTCATTTTGCCCTCCTTTGAGGTGCAATCGTGCTCGCCATTCCGTGACGCTCGGTATCACTCTGCCGACACTATTGTCGAAGCGACGGGACGTGTCAAATCTTCTTCCGGCTGTACGAGAAATACACTTTGGTCTTTGGGATGCCGAGTGACTTGAGACGCTTGACAAGATACTACCGTTGTATATACTTCGGTTATGAAGACAGTAATGAGTTTCAAGGTAGACAAAGACGTGCGTGATAGAGCTCGAAAGGTGGCCAAAAAGATCGGCGTGCCACTCTCCATGGTCGTGAACCGCCAGCTCAAGCAATTCGCTAAGGATCAGCGCATTGAATTTGGGGAACCGCTTGTCCCAAATGCAAAGACGCGAAAAATACTTGATGAGGCTCTGCGGGATATACGAGAGGGAAGAGAGGACAAGTTCTCTCCGGCATTTACCGACATGAAGGAAATGGATAAATATCTAGACGGTTTGAAGTAACCCTAGACATGATCGTTCATCTACATCGGTCATTCGAGAAAAAGTTCGCAAAACTTCCGAAAGGGCTTCGTGAGCGCTTCAAAGAGCGCCGAAATCTGTTCATAACGAACCCCTTCCACCCGCTACTCGACAATCACCCGCTCCATCCCCCATATGCAGGATGTCGGAGTATCAACATAACTGGCGACTATCGCGCAATCTTCTATCACGAGAGTGCCGATATCGTGCGTTTTATCGCAATCGGTACTCACCACGAACTCTTCGGAACCTAGATCGTTTCTTTGCTGTCCGAGAAATACACTTTGGTCTTAGGGATGCCGAATGACTTGAGACGCTTCAGGATGAAATCCTGCATCGCTTTTTCGCTTTTGAAATTGACTGCCTTTTTGTTGTCTATCACCGCCCACGCACCGACGTCGCGCAAGACGTCGGTCTTGCTGAAGACGATGTGCGTGACACCGTTCATGCGGATGGCGCGCTCGAGCGTCTGCATGTTCATCCAATTGGTCTGGCGGCGGCGGCCCGTCGTCGAACCGAATTCCTCGCCGATGTCGCCGATTTTGTTGAAGAGCTCTCCTTTCGGCTGAAACTTTTTGCTTCCGACGTACGTTTCATATATCTTCGCGACACCCCAGACGTCGCGTATCGCGGTCGAGGGTAAGCCGTTCAAAAGCGCGCCGGCCGCCGTGCAGTGGCTCGAGGTGACGAAAGGGTAGTCGCCCCAATCAATGTCGAGTCCGAATCCCTGCGCGCCTTCGGCGAGAATGTAAATATCTCGGCCCGAGGCCGATCCGCCTTGGGCGGATTTTTTGCTTCCATACCACTCCTTGTAGAGATCCATGAGGTACGGCTTGAGCTTCGCGACCTGCTCCGCGCGCACGCCCGTGCGTCCGTACTTGTCGCGGTAGGCGGGACCGTTGCCGCGGCCGGTCGTTCCTATCTTCCCGCCCTTCTGCTTGTCCTCATTCTTGTGCGCATCGGTGATGATGTGCGTATTGTTGGCGACAAATATCTTTCCCTTGGTGGAGACGCCGCCTTCTTTGAGCATCTGTATCTCGCGGAAGAATTGGTCGGGGTCGAGTACGCATCCCGAACCGATGACGGATTTCACGCCGAAGAAGACGCCCGCCGGAATATGGTGCGTGACGAATTTTTTACCTTTATGGAAAATCGTGTGCCCCGCATTGCAGCCGCCGTTGTAGCGGAGCACGTGGGTATAGGAGTTTTTGTGGCTTAAATAGTGGGCAACTTTGCCTTTCCCGCAATCTCCATATTGGAGATCAACTATGACATCCATCGTTAACACAACTATCTCAATTTAACCTACATTCGGGCAACAGGCAATAGGCAACCAGTGAACGCGGGCTACAGAGCCACTGCCTGTTGCCTGTTCACTATTGCCTCTACTTGAAGTGGCGGAGGAGAATCAGCAATTCGTAGATAATCTCAGTCATACATTAGAAGGGGTTCTTGATGCCGTTTCTGATTTCGAAGTGCACATGTGCGCCCGTGGATTTGCCGGTCGAGCCGACGTAGCCGATGACTTGGCCCTGCTCCACATGCTGACCCGGCGATACCGCGACGCCTGATTGGTGAGCGTAGAGCGTCTGGCTGCCGTTGTTGTGTTTGATGACGACATACCCGCCGTAGCCCGCGTTCCACCCCGTCGCCTTGGCGATAAGTACGTCACCTTCGGCGGCGGCGAGGATGGGGGTGCCGATAGGAGCCGCGAGGTCCACGCCGTTGTATCCGTGAATGCCTTGCGTCCTCACGCCACCGACGAGCGGTCGTATGTAGTATCCCTTTTGTGCTGCCGTGCCCGGACGTGAATTGAGCGTGGTGGCCAAAATGCCCTTTGCTGGCTTGGTCGAGGCTGGGGCGGCAACAACCGCAGCAACCGCGATTTCGCCATCCGGGATGATAAGTTTCATACCTGCGACAACCATGCTCTCGTCAATGCCGTTGAAATTGCCGATGTCCACCGCGTCCGCGCCGAACTTTTTTGCTATGGAGGCGAGCGTATCGCCCGACTTTACGGTGTACCGTACGCCAGTAACCGGCAAGATGACGAGCGTTTGCCCGATTTTAAGCACGGCATTGCGGGGTAAATCGTTTGCCCAAAGGATGGTATTGGGAGAAACTTTGAAAAGTTTTGCGATGCCGCTCAGCGTGTCGTCCTCGACGACGGTATAGATGCTGATGGTCGAGTTCTTCGGCTTCTCGATGTCGGCAATCGTGCCCGAAGGGCCTTCAGACGGCATGAGTGCCGAATCATCCACAATAGTAATGTCGCCCCCGCCCTTGCCGGCCATCGGGTCGGCGTTCATCGCGGGTTTCGGTAGGACCATCGTTTGCAAATTGCCGCTCCCCGAAGACACCACCGTCTGTTTTTCAGGAGTATGGAGAATCGAGGAAACAAAATCTCCCAACACTCCCGCCCGCGCAGAGGCCGGGATAAGGGAGCCGAGGACGAGCAGTAACGATATGAGAGTAGCCGCCGGGCGGACGGTTCTCGATGAGCTATATTTCATCGCTCGCGGGTGCTTTAAGCCCGATAGCGAATCGTTATTTTTTCTTTCGTGTATAAGCCGTTTTCAGCGGTTTGTGTCTTTCAGAAGCTGATTGACCGCAAACCAATTTCACCGACTTTTCATCAGCTGTTATACGGAAAAGGAGGTCACTTTTTGCCTCTCCCCGATATAGCTAGACGATAAGCCGTTTTTAGCGATGGCACAGTGGGATGGTCTGGAATTTGGCTCTAAGTCTCGCTTTTTCGAGACCCAGCCTCAGGATAGGTTCGGCGGTGCCACCGATTGGTTCACTCTACCTTCATCGGTGTCGTGGCGTCAACCAGCCTGATATTTTACCAGGGGATAGCGATTTGTCAAGAGTTTGGGCCGCCTGTGCTATAGTTCGGAAGTGAAATATCTCGAAGGCCTGAATACGGCTCAAAAAGAGGCTGTTTTGCATGTGGACGGCCCCCTTCTTATCGTTGCGGGCGCGGGCGCGGGCAAAACAAAGACCATCGTGCACCGCATCGCACATCTAATAGAAGAGGGTATCCCGGCTTCGTCAATACTTGCGGTCACCTTCACGAACAAGGCGGCGGGGGAAATGCGCGACCGCGTCCGCAACCTCCTCTCGGGCGAGCGCGGCCCCGCCTCGGCGGGGCGCGGAGGCCTTCCCCTGGTAGCAACCTTCCACTCGCTCGGTGTCCGGCTCCTGCGGGAGTTCCATGAGGAAGCGGGGGTGCCGAAGAATTTCAGTATCTGGGACCGCGACGATAGCTTGCGCGCCGTGAAGGCGGAGCTCAAGCGTCTCGATACGGAGGAATGGACCCCGCGGCAGATACTCGGTGCCATATCGCGAGAGAAGGGCGGAGGCAAGACGCTCGCGGAGTACCGCGAGCGCGCCTCGAGCCGCCGCGAACAGGCCGTCGCCCACATTTGGGAGCGGTACGAACAGGCGCTCAAGGCGGAGGACAGCCTCGACTTCGACGACCTGCTCGTGCGGACGCTCGCCCTCGTGCGGGAATCCGCAAAAACGCTATCACTCCTCCAAAACCGATGGCGCTACATCATCGTCGACGAGTATCAGGACACGAGCGGGGTGCAGTATGAGCTGATGAAACTCCTCTCGGGCGAGCGCGGCAACATGTGCGTCGTCGGCGACTTGGATCAATGTATCTATACGTGGAGACAAGCGGAGATAGAAAACCTGCTTTCTTTCGAGCGCGTGTTTCCCGACGTGAAGGTGGTGCGTCTCGAACAGAACTACCGCTCCACGCGCACGATCATTGCCGCCGCAAACGCCGTGATTGAGAAGAATACTAACCGCATTCCCAAAACACTCTTTAGCGAGAACGAAACGGGTGAGCCCATAACGATGCACGGCGCCTTGGACGAACGGTATGAGGCGTGGTTCGTCGCAGAGCGTGCCGCCCTACTCATCGAACGAGGCGTGCCGCCGCAAGAGATTGCGGTCTTGTACCGGGAAAATTCCCAGTCGCGCGTGCTCGAAGAAGCTTTCCTCCATGCGGGGTTGCCGTACCGGGTCCTCGGTACCAGATTCTTCGAACGCAAAGAAGTGAAAGACGTGCTCTCCTACCTGCGCGCGGCGCAGAATCCGAAAGGCAAGAGCGACCTCGCGCGCATCGTCGGAGTCCCGCCGCGCGGCATCGGTAAGGTGACGCTCGAAAAGATGGCAGCGGGGATTCCGCTCGGGGCGGCAAGCTCAAAAGTCGCGGCATTCCAAGCGACCATCGCGGCCATACGACATGCGGTGAATACGCTGCCTGCGTCCGAGGCCGTCCGCTTCTGTATCGAGGCGAGCGGTATACAAAAAATGTATTCGGGAAAGACGGAAGAGGACGCCGAGCGTCTCGGCAACGTGCGCGAACTTGCAAACCTTGCCGCAAAATACGAGAGCGATGAGCCGCCCACAGGAATTGAGCGCTTGTTGGAGGAGGCGGCGCTTCAGAGCGAGCAAGACGAGCTAGACCTGCAGCGCGACAAAGGGGGAATATCGCTCATGACAGTACATGCGGCAAAAGGGCTCGAATTTGACGCCGTCTTCGTGGTCGGCCTTGAGCAGGGACTCTTTCCCTCGCTCCGCAACGATGACCCCTCGACTTCGCTCGGGGCAAGAGGACGGGACCCCGAAGAAGAGCGTCGGCTTTTCTACGTCGCACTCACGCGTGCACGCAAACGCCTGTTCCTTAGTTATGCATACGAGCGGACAAAATACGGCACGCGCGAGGGTGCGCTCCCGTCCGAATTCCTCTCCGACATTGACGCGCGCCTCCTTGCCGATTCAGAGAGCGCCCCCGCGCGACAAAAGCGTGGTCTTCTCGATGATTTCTATGAGATCCGTTAGAAAAGGCGCGAGACTCGGGCAACATTTCCTCACGGGGACGTGGGCCGCACGCCGGCTTACTGAAGCAGTGAGCGTGCGGCCCGGAGAAACAATCCTGGAAATCGGGCCGGGAAAAGGCGCACTCACACGCGAACTCTTGGCGACCGGCGAAAAAGTGCTCGCTGTAGAAAAAGATGAGGCGCTTGTTGAGCAACTCAAGCAAACATTCGCCGGAGAAATCGATTCGGATGCCCTGAAAATCGTCGTCGCGGATATCCGGGATTTCGAACCTGAACGATTCGGTCTCACGGTAGGTGGTTATGTTTTGGCTGCCAATATTCCGTACTACATTACGGGAGAAATAATCCGGCAATTTCTGGAGACGCCGGCGCAACCGCGTGCGATGGCAATCCTGATACAGAAAGAAGTGGCGGACCGCATCATCGCACGCGACAAAAAGGAGTCTATCCTCTCGCTCTCGGTCAAAGCATACGGTACGCCGAAAATCATTGCGAAAGTTTCCCGCGGCAATTTCGCTCCGCCGCCGTCGGTTGACTCCGCGATACTCCTCGTCGGAGATATCTCGAAGAAATTCTTTACCCTGAACAATGTTGAAGGGTTGGGTGACCTCGACGAACGTCATTTCTTCAGGGTCGTAAAAGCGGGATTCGCTTCGAAACGGAAATTTCTTTCAAGCAACCTCGCGGTGCAGTTCGGCAAAGACGCCGTGCAGCGTGCGTTTGAAGTATGCGGCTTGAGCGGTAAGGTCCGGGCGGAAGATGTGCCGCTTGAAAAATGGAGAGATATCAGCGAGGCGTTAGCGTGATGTCCCGAGCATCGTGATATAGGTGCCCGGCCACACGATGACCGGCTGAATTGAGACGATGCAGTAGTACGGCGCACCCGCGAGCCCGAGGAGCCACTGGCCCGCGTGTGTCGGGGCACCGAATTGGTAGGTCTTCGTTGACGGCGTCCACACGTACGGACCGCCGCGTGGCGGCCCCAAGCTCGCATAGATTGCCTGGTTGTAGCAGGGAATAACCATGCCCGCTTGACCTCCGAACGGGAACGCCATTGCCATAAGCGGCGTAGTGAGGACGACCGCAACTGTGAGAGCCACCGTGGAGCGCATCAATGTATTGTAGCAGGTTCCAGGTTCTAGGTGTCAGGAACTGGAAAACGCGAGTTAAAGAAACTTTTGGGAGGCTGATTTGACTGTATGGTGGCTTGTATACAAGCTAAAGTCACGAATATTTAACATGACAATTAAAAAGGGGCGAAAATATGCCCGTTTTGTGCCAGTGGTCACGCAAAGAAAAACGGTCGGAGGCGTGGATTGACGAGATACAAGTGCCTGGACTGTAGCAAGCAATTTCAATCGACACGCCGGGACACGGGCGAAAACGAGGCGCTTTGGCATGAGTATGTCGACGGCAA
>Ga0209542_10013209_pt1 | contig 14284 bp, 15 predicted proteins | sample RifCSPhighO2_01_FD_184028 | JGI IMG/M metagenome (GOLD analysis project Ga0209542, IMG submission 184028) | Soil microbial communities from Rifle, Colorado - Rifle CSP2_plank highO2_0.1 (SPAdes) (version 2) | ecosystem: Environmental > Terrestrial > Deep subsurface > Rock core/Sediment ...
ATAAAAATTTTAAAAAAACATTTGCTTTGGCCGAAGTATTTTAATGACAAAAATTCATTTTTTGTAATGCATCCCGAAGACAAGAATTTTCAAGCCGCTCAACTGGGCGTTACTCACTACGTCGACGACGAATTGAAGATTATTAATGTTCTTTCGAGTGTTAAGAATAAATTTTTATTCGATCAATTCAATGTTTTTGAAGGCGCTGATAACTATACGAAAATTAATTCGTGGCCAGAGTTTAAAAAACATATATAGATGTCAATATACTAATTGTACTAACGATACGAATGAATATTTATTTTCCTTATTAGTATAATTCGCATGCACTTGTATGTTGGTATCGCAAATTATGATTAATTATGATGATTTCAAAAAGATAGATTTGCGGGTAGCAAAAATTTTGAAGGCGGAAAGGGTTGAAGGTTCTGATAAGCTAATAAAGCTTCAGATTAGTCTTGGTGATCCGCCTCTGCCAGAAGGGGCGGATGGCGGAGGTCAGCGTCAGCTAGTTGCTGGAATAGGCACTGTCTATACCCCGGAGATTTTAATTGGAAAGCAGATTATTATCGTTGCTAATCTTGAGCCACGCACCTTTACCCTTCGACTGAGCTCAGGGCAAGTGGTTTTAGAAAGTCAAGGTATGCTTTTGGCCGCTTCAGATGAATTGGGGCCGGTGTTGCTCTGTCCCGAATCTGAAGTTGAGCCCGGAACTGGGATTAGATGATAACTGAATTTCAGCAAAAAATATTCGAAGTAGTTAAAAAGATTCCTAATGGCAAGACCATGACATATAAAGAGGTCGCTTTTAAGGTCGGAAGCCCTAAAGCCTATCGGGCGGTGGGAAATATTTTGAATAAGAATTATGATTCAGCTATACCTTGTCATAGAGTAGTGAGAAGCGATGGTGGGGTTGGAGGCTATAATAGGGGAATTAAGAATAAAAAAGAGATTTTAGCTCGAGAGGGATTAGTGCTATAATGGTGGAAGTGAATCCCGTTAGAGATACCCCCCAGCGGGTCTTTATGGGATGCTTTGAGTTAAATAATATTTTATAGTGTTTGCCACCGCGTGATGGTAGTGGGTGCTTGCACTATCTCTAACGGGATGAAAAAGTATCAAATTGTCATTTTATCTTTTGCATTGGGAATTTCTGCTCTTACTATGTTTGTGAGTTGGTTTGTTGGCACAAAGGACATTGTTGAACCTACTCCGGATGTGGTTTTAGAATATTCTAGTATCAAAGTATTTTTTGCCCGGCCAGAGGCTGGTCCGCCTATGGCGGAAAATACAGCACAGGACCCAAATAGTCTGTATTGCGATAGGACTTATCCCATATCAAGAGTGATATCCAGACCGACCAATAATCCAGAAAGCCGTCTTGGAGAATTTGCCTATGTTGCGCTCAGGGAATTGTTAAAGGGACCAACGGAAACAGAGAGGGCTCAAGGTTTTTTTACGTTAATCAATTCGGGTACTAAAATTCAAAAAATTTCAATTGTCGAAGGAATTGCTACGGCAGATTTTAGTGAAGTCTTAAATGAGGGTGTAGCCGGTTCCTGCAGGGTTATGGCGATACGTTCGCAAATAACGGAAACCCTAAAGCAATTTCCAGAGATTAAAGAAGTCATTATTTCAGTCAACGATGATTCCGAAACTATTCTTCAACCATAAAATCAAATTCTAAGCCCTAAATCTTAATCTCTAAATAATGACTAAAATCCAAATTCTAAAATCCAAAACAATTTTTGACATTTGAATTTAGATTTTTTAATTTGTTTAGGATTTAGAAATTAGAATTTAGAGATTTATGAAAGAACTTCGAATCTTACTAGTTGGTGGCGGTTCGGGCGGACATGCTTATCCGCTTGTTGCCGTTGCCCAATCTCTTAGGGAAAAGGCATCAGTTGCGGGAATCAGTTTGAACTTAATGATAATGGGTGAGGGAGGATTTATAAAAAAAGCGGCCGAAGAGAATAAAATACCATTTAAAATTATATTAGCCGGTAAACTTCGAAGATATCCAAGCTTTCAAAGTATTTTTGATTTTTTAAAGATGCCAATCGGTTTTATTCAATCGCTTTGGTATATTTTCTGGTTTATGCCGGACGCGGTCTTTTCTAAGGGCGGATATGATTCGGTTGCTCCGGCAATTGTTTCCAGGCTTTATCTGATCCCAGTATTCATACATGAATCTGATTCTGTTCCTGGATTGGCCAATATCATGATTAGTAAGGTTTCTAAAAAAGTTTTTTTGTCTTTTAAGGCTGCGGAAAAGTTTTTCAATATAAATAAAGTTATATTCACCGGTAATCCCGTCCGAAAAAGTCTAATGTTAGGAGATAAAGATGCCGCTAGGAAGTTTTTTGATCTGAATGAGGCAAGGCCCACGGTGCTTATCATGGGTGGCAGTCAGGGAGCAAAAATTATTAATGAAGTAATTTTAGCAAGTCTTATTGTCTTGACTGAAAAATTTAATGTCATTCATCAGTGCGGAGAAAGCCAGTACCAAGCGGTAAGAGAAGGGGTTGACGCTATAGTTCAAGAGGGAACTCAACAGTATTCAGCTCCGATAAAAAAATACTATCGCTTGTATCCATTTTTGGATGAAAATCAACTTGCTTTGACTTATTCTCTTTCAGATGTGATAGTTTCTCGGGCAGGAGCGGGTAGCTTATTTGAAATTGCCCTGCTGAAAAAACCGTCGGTTATTATTCCTATTTCGCAATCTGCCGGCAACCATCAATATCTTAATGCTTTTGAATTTAGCCTTTATGGCGGATACTTGATTGAAGAATCAAATTTTAATAGAGAAAGTTTAATGCGTGAATTAAATACTTTATTAAATCCTGAACAATGTGCTAAAATCAGCGAAAGAATGAAGACATTTGCTACGCCCAATGCAGCGGATGTAATTGCAGAAGAGCTACTGAAATCATAATCTCTAAGCCCTAAATCCTAATCTCTAAATAATGACTAAAATCCAAATTCTAAAATCCAAAACAATTTTTGACATTTGAATTTAGAATTTTTAATTTGTTTAGGATTTAGAAATTAGAATTTAGAGATTTATTATGATTGGTCACGTAAAACAAAAAAAATATTTTGCAAACCTCATTAAAAACGGTTCTTTGTCGCACGCTTATCTTTTAAGCGGGCCCGAGATGATTGGCAAAAAACTCTTTACACTGGATTTATATGAGTTATTAAATGGCCATAAACCAGAGAATGACCCTGATTTTAGATTGATTACGCCCAAAATAGAGGAGGGTGAGACCAAAATTTACATAGAAGATGTTAGGGATATTAAGAAATTTTTGTCATTTAAGGCTTATAACGGTCCGTATAAGGTCGTAGTAATTGATGATGCTCATAGGCTTACCGCAGAAGCTTCTAACGCTCTATTAAAGACCCTTGAAGAACCATCACCTTTCTCGGTATTGTTTTTAGTGACCCATATGCCGAAAAGCTTGCCGGGAACTATTTTGTCGCGTTGCGAGGAAGTAGCTTTTTTACCAGCCAGAGCTGAGGAAGTGGTAGAATTTTTGAAAGACATCCGTCAGAGGCGGACCAGCCTCTGGCCGGAAAAGTTGAATAAATCTGACGAGGAATTTTTGATTAAAATTTCTTTCGGCAGATTGGGATTTATTGAGAGATTGCTTCAAGGAGATGAACTTGATTTTGCTAAAAAAGCAGTTGATGATTTAAGGAAGCTATTGGGTAAGGGAGCATTTGAAAAGATGGATTATGTCAAAAAAATGCACGAGAATAAAGCTTATGGACAAACCGTCGGTTATTGGCTCAACTGGCTTTATGCCAATCTTAACAATTCTCCGAAGAACACGCTTATTGTCAGAAATCTACTCGAATTAAATTCTATCGTCTCCCAGCCCCAATTTAACCACCGTCTGGCGTTGGAGAATTTTTTGCTAAATTTGTAATAAAAAACGAGACCTATACGGCCTCGAGATTTTTCTTAAGTTCTTCGTGGTATTTCTTGGCTGAATAATCTATAGCGTGCTTTAACGATTGCCGCATATTTTCCTGAATGGCATCTGTAAGCTCATCAACTTCTGTTCCCGAATACAGAGCACCATCAATATCAAGGACTGCTCTTGCGGGTTCACGATGTCCCGTAAACTGGAAAAATATTTCAAGATATACTTTTCCGTGCCGGGCTATATAACAGAGAACTGTTTCTGGTAGACTGCCCATTTTTTGGCGATAAGTGTAAGCCGAGCCAACCCAATATAGATTACCCGAATCAGTCTTTGCGGTTAATAGTTTGATAACTTCGCTAATCTCAGACGACGCTCGAGTATATGCCACAGAATCTCTCCACAACAGGTTCAGGAACTTGTTACTTTATAACACTTATACTTGATTTACGCAACTGTCGTACTCTTTTCTAAGTAAAGTAACCTTTTCTTTTACCGATTTTAATTCCCTTTCTGCCTCATCTGCTCCTATGTCTTTTAGTCCTAGTATCAAATCTATTACATTATAGACCTCTCCCGTTATATCTAATCTTAAGTCTTTTAATCTTTTTCTTTTTACTTTATCCAGTGTGTCTAACTCAGCGGATTCATCCGGCATAAAATCACTAAATTCTTTAATTTTTAAATCAATAAAATCAGTAACGGCTCTTATTCGCTCAGGAAATTTTAAGAGCGGGATATCTATAAGATGATAAACTAGAATCGCTCTGGCATCTGATATGTAATCGAAAATACCGTGAGTATTTTTTAATTCAAATTCTATTTTCTTGAGTAACATATTAACCTCTTGTTGTTCCTCCGGAGAAAAGTCGTCTTGCAGGTGTTTATATAAATCTAAATTAAAAAAAATGGTGGCAGTTTCGGGGTCAGACCTATCGCGAATACGAGCTAACAGCTCGTCTTTAACATAATTAAGACCTTCGGAAATCTTTATATTCTTTTCGGTCGGGTTTCCATGTTCAATATGTAGCCCTTCCGATAATAGTGGAAAACCTTTTTTATTTACCACAGTGTTTTGACTAAAACCAGTAAAATTATTAAAAACTGACCAGTTAATAAAGTGCTGTCTTTCGTGCAGGAAAATAACATTTACCCAGCCCTTGTGTATAAGCAGGGTATCCACCTGAAAAGCGCCAAAATTCATCTTATACTTGAATCGGCCTCCACTTTCTTCCTTGTCCGAATCCTCGCTCAAGTCCTTATAATCTTCGTCGTCGAAACAAGCTATTACGAAATATCCTTCTTGTCTGACTGCCTCAACATTACCTCTCGGAAGTTTCCCCATTCTCATTGTAAATAGGCTTGACCCCATCTCTTTATCAGTTGCTTTTTTGCCATCTTCCTCTATGCCTTTTTTTAATTCTTGCTCTGCTCTCTGTGCTGTAACTTTTTCTATAATATAGTCATTAACAACATGTTCTATTGTTTCTCGTTTAGTTATAAATCCAACCCTTCCTAATTTATCCAGAATCGGTTTTAATTTTCCTAAAGCTACTTGTGCCTTCTCTTTATTTTCTGGGGTTCTACTGGTCGGGTACTCGTCATTAGCTGGTCCTTCTTTAGATAAAAACTGTTCCAGCCTAAAAGCCGTGATGGCATTGCGATGCCTTTCTTCCATCAACTCCATTTTTTTATTTCTTTTTTCGGTAATGTTGTCGGGAGTAATTTGAGGTTCTCTTTCCATACCATAATTTAATCATCAAAATTGAATAACGTCCACTAAGAGTCCTATGAGTTAAGCGAGGCTCCACCTCTGATTTTCTGCTTAATTGAATTTATCTTTCAGATGTTATAATATTAATTATGCCCCGTAGTAGAACTTCCAGATTTTTTTTAGCCAATATTTCTACTGGGCAGGCAATACGAGATAACATAGGAGAACTTCTTAATTTGCTTTTTCTAGAAAAAATAAGAGGCAACCGGAAGTTTCACTACAGGGTATGATTAAATCCGAAGAAGAATTAAAAGAAAAAGTAATAGAAAGAGAACTTAGAGGCGGAGAAGAGCCCACAGATGAAGAGCGTGTTCCGGCTGATCAATATGAGGGTGATCAGGATATAACAGACACCACTCCCGCCGAAGCTATGAAAGAGGCCGATCAGGGTGAGAAAATTATTGAAAAGCTAAGACATCGCGGCGATAATAATGTATAAAGACCTGATAAATCAACGTAAAGGGGATTTTAATGCCGCTTTTGAGCGGGCAAGAAGCGATGTTGCTTCTATAAGAACTGGCAGGGCTCATTCATCCCTAGTTGAGGACATACAGGTTGATTACATGGGTTCTAGGGTCAAAATAAAGGAATTAGCCACTATTACAGCGCCGGAGCCAAGGTCTTTGATGATACAACCTTGGGATAAAACCGCTATTCCTTTTATAGAAAAAGGCATAAGAGATAGCGCGCATAGCTTAAGCCCTGTAGTTGATAACACGGGTATTCGAATAACTCTTCCTCCTCTTAGTGAAGAAAGGCGTAAGGAATTTATTCGTCTTTTACATAACAAAGTTGAAGAAGCCAGAATTAAGACTCGACAGATAAGAGAAGATATTGTTAAGAAAGTTCAAGCTGAGGTTCGTGCAAAAACGGCTCGGGAAGATGATATGCGTAAAGCCAAGGATGAATTGCAGAAAATAATGGATGATGCAAATAAAAAATTCGATGAACTGATTAAGAAGAAAGAGCAGGAACTGATGATGTAGCTTCGCAAAGATCTAGACCCAACCTTCAGGCATCTTCATCCAACACGCTCCATCAACAAATTCTACTATATTTATTCATTTTCTCTGACCGATTGGGATAACCCTGGTCCGGCCATGCGGAACCCGGCTCCGTCGAGCTTAGCTCGACTTCGCCTGCCGTTCTGGACCATCCCAATCGGGTCCCAGAAAAATATCATAAATATCTTGAATTTGTATTGAAGGAGCTGAAAGGATTCAGCTACCCGAAGGTTGGATCTAAGCTGAGAAGATGACGAGGAAAGAAAAACGATTAAATAGCCGAAATAATCATCCTCGGTCATTTACAGAACGTTTCGGAAGCCGACTGGGCTGAGAGAGAGCAAAAATCCAGCAGGATTTTATGCGATCTGTAAATGGCCGAAGATGATTAGATAATTATGATTACCGCTTTAATTTTTATTGCTGTTATAGGAGTTCTTGTTCTTGTCCATGAATATGGTCATTTTGTTATGGCGCGTCGGTCTGGCATGAGAGTTGAAGAATTCGGATTTGGATTTCCTCCACGCTTATTTGGCATAAAAAAGGGAGAAACGATTTATTCCATAAATTGGATACCATTTGGCGGGTTTGTGAAAATTCTCGGCGAGGATGGCGATCAGCGCGATAATCCAAAAAGTTTTGGTTCAAAATCAATTTCTGCTCGGCTTAAAGTTATAGTTGCCGGAGTAACGATGAATCTTCTGTTCGCAGTATTGTTATTAGTCTCGGGCAATTTTTTTGGATTAAGAGTCGGGTTATTCGATGAAGAGATGATTACTGTAGCTCGCGACAAGAAAGTTCAGATTATTCAGGTGGCTTCGGAAAGTCCGGCCGAAAAAGCAGGTTTACAAATACTTGATGAAATAGTCGGATTTCAATTGACTGATGGTACTGTCCAATATGTTGCAACTACTGAAGAAGTACAAAAGTTTACCTCCGAACATTCCGGCGAGAAGCTGGGTATGGTTTTAAAGCATGGCAACGGGTTAATTACTAAAGAAGTTCAGACAAGATTAAATCCTCCGCCCGGTGAGGGAAGTATCGGAATTGTTATGGCTCTTACCGGAGTCATCTCTTATCCATGGTATGAGGCTATTTGGCGCGGAGTTAGTGATACGGCAATACTGACCTATAATACAATGTATGGGTATTATTTATTGATTAAGACTTTAGTTATCGACGGCAGGCTTATTGGTGAAGTATCCGGTCCCGTCGGTATTGCCGGTGTTACTGGTCAGGCGGCTAGAGTGGGCTTTAGTTATCTAATGCAATTTGTGGCTCTAATATCGGTCAATTTGGCTGTTCTCAATATTCTTCCGTTTCCGGCTCTTGATGGCGGAAGAGCAGTTTTTATTGTTGCTGAAAAATTAAGAGGCCGTCCTATTAATAAGAAAATAGAAGCGGCAGTAAATGGAATCGGTTTTGCCCTGTTGGTTGCGCTTATGATTTATGTAACAATTAAAGATGTAACAAAATTCTTTACCGTATGAAATTATGAAAGAATATTTAGGAGATAAAATTTTAATTGATGACCGTGAGCCTGAAGCTTATACCGGCGTTGGTGGTGAAAAACTTTCTAAAGGAGTAGAAAAACTCCCTGCCGTTGAAGTAAAAAATAAAGTAGTATGGGTCAACGAGAATATGAAACTTCCTTTTGATATTGAAAAAGGGGAAAGTAACCGCTTGGGAATGTTTCTAACGCCTGAGCCGCTGTCAGATGTTAGTGATCCCTATCAACTGGAAATGCGGACAGGGCATAGACGTTCAGGAATTCTCGGTCGAGTAATTTTTGAAGATAAGGAGGGTAGGTTATATCGGGACGTTGATCTAAAAGGCGTTGGCTTTACTGGGAGGATTTGGCTATATGAAAATGAAAATAAGATTGTGGTCCAAGAGCCTGAAATAGATACGATGGATTCAAATTATCCAGGCGGAAGTAAAACGCTGGGTGTTTTAGATAGGCCTTATGCTGAAAATGATATAAAAATGGCGGAAAAGTTTTTGAAAGCAGGCATAAGAACCTACAGACCAATTGCACTAATCAGACTACAAGAAATTATAGATAAGAACGGTGATAAGATATCTATGGGAATGGCAAAAAGTCGAGGGTTAGTAAAAAGAAAAGATGAGCCAGTAGTTGAGGTTAGAGCATTTGGAACTAGAGCTAGAACCGAAGATTTACAGTATGCGGACAGAGACATTCTTATAAAAGATGCTCGAAGCTTGGTGGCTCAAGAGATAGGTAAAAATCCTGATGATTTTTCAAGTAAAGATTATCTCGGATGGTTTATAGAGACTATGGCAGTTAGTCTTGCTAGGATGCATTCTAAAAATTGGATTCACGGATATTTGACTCCTCACAATATAACGCTAGATGGCAGAATTATAGATTTAGATTCTGTCGAAACGGCTAGAGAAGTTGGTAAAAGAAAAAAAGCTGGAGAGAATTCTCACAAATCATTCGAAAATGATGTAAATAGCGTAGTAGCTGTTATGTCTTATTTAAAGAAAAAACTTGGTTTCAAATTGGTCGAGCCATATGAAGGTTATGACTTAGATTTCGATGAGTTTGATAGGATAATAGAAGAGATGTTTTCTAAAATATATAACCGAGAAGTCGAAAAATTAAAAAAGGCTAGAGACGATTCAGGTACATGAAATTATCACAATTATTTACAAAAACTTTAAGAGAAGCGCCGACGGATGAGACGGCAATAAATGCTCAGCTTTTAATACGGGGCGGGTTTATCTTTAAGAATTCTGCCGGAATTTATTCTTTTTTGCCGCTTGGTTTGAGAGTTTTGAATAAAATTTCTAATATAATTCGCGAGGAAATGAACGCCATCGGCGGACAAGAACTATTTATGCCGGCATTAGTTGAAAAGAAATATATGGAGCCTACGGGCAGATGGAATTTAGATGTAGGATATTATGTCAGTGACGGGCAACAAGGGACAAGCGACAAACAAGATAATTTCGTTTTAGGGTGGAGCCACGAAGAGGTTCTTACAGCGATTGCATCAAAGTTTATCAGTTCATATAAAGACCTGCCCTTTTCTGCATATCAGATACAAACTAAATTCAGGCATGAGCCGAGAGCGAAATCGGGACTTTTGCGCGGACGTGAGTTTATGATGAAAGACCTCTATAGCTTTCATGCTGACCAAAAAAGTCTTGATGAATATTACGAAAAAGCGAGAAATGCTTATTTAAAGATTTTCGAACGCTGTGGATTAAAGGCAATATATACTCTTGCTGCCGGAGGAGTTTTTACTGATAAATTTACTCATGAATTTCAAGTTGTAGCCGATGTCGGAGAAGATACGATATACGTCTGTAATAAATGTGAGTATGCCGAGAATAAAGAGATAACTAAATTACAAGATGGAGATAAATGTCCGAAATGTGAAGGTAAAATCGATGAGAAAAAATCAATTGAAGTCGGTAATATTTTCGATCAGGGAACAAAATATTCCGAAGCTTTGGGACTTAGTTTTACGGATGAAGATGGCAATAAAAAGCCGGTAATTATGGGTGCTTATGGGATAGGTCTGAGCAGGGTTATGGCAACTGTCGTAGAAGTATCCAGTGACGATAGGGGAATCATCTGGCCCAAAAATATTGCACCTTTCAAGGTCCACCTAATTTCTCTCGACCAGAATGAAGAGGCGGATAAAATATATGCCGAATTAACTAAAAATGATTCGCCAGCTGGCGGAGAGGTTCTATATGATGATCGTGAAGATAAAGCTCCCGGTGAAAAATTCGCCGACGCTGATTTAATCGGTTGTCCGATTCGTCTGGTAGTCAGCAAGAAAACTCTTGAAAAAGATAGTGTCGAACTTAAACACCGTAACGAAAAAGAATATGAGTTGATGAAATTTACGGATATCAAAAAACGGCTCTAAGCCGTTTTTTGATTGTTGATACCCTTTTTGTTATGGTAGTATTCAAATAGATAGAATGTAGATAGTAGTATGTAGAAAGTAGTTGGGTCTTAATGCTTTAGTGTTTATTACTAAATACTTACTGCTAATAATAACTATGCTAAATAGATTTTTTGGTCTCTGGTCAAAGGATATAGGTATCGATTTAGGTACGGCAAATACCTTGGTTTATGTTCGTGGGAAAGGGATTGTTATTAATGAACCTTCGATTGTGGCGATAAATAAGAAAACGGGAAAGATTTTGGCTATTGGCAATGAAGCTCGCAAAATGGTTGGTCGTACGCCCGGCTATATAAATGTTTCCAGACCTTTAGTGTCGGGCGTGGTTTCAGATTTTGAAGTTACTGAGCAGATGCTTAAGTATTTTATTGATAAAGTTCATCAAGAAAGTTTTTCATTTCTACCTCGTCCAAGAGTGGTGGTAGGAGTGCCATCAGGCGTAACTGAAGTCGAGAGAAGAGCGGTTGAAGATGCAACTTATAATTCCGGAGCTAGAGAAGTATATCTGATTGAAGAGCCAATGGCGGCTGCAATTGGCGCCAGATTACCGGTGCAGGAAGCTGTTGCTAATGTCATAGTTGATATTGGCGGTGGTACAACCGAAGTGGCTGTAATATCAATGGGAGGGGTGATTGCTTCGCGCTCTTTAAGAATTGCCGGAGATAAACTCAATGACGACATTGTCAGATATATGAGAGAAGAGAAAAACCTTCTTATCGGAGAGGCTAGCGCTGAACAGCTCAAAATAACTCTTGGTACGGCTTTCCCGTTGGAAGAGGAATTAGAGGGAAGAGTAAGAGGAAGAGACCTTGTTTCGGGTCTTCCTAAAGAGATAACTGTTGGTTCGGAAGAAATCAGAAATGCCATAGAACGTTCAGTGCGTAGTATCGTTCTAGCCGTTAAGAATACTGTCGAGGAAACCCCTCCTGAACTTATCGCCGATCTTATTAATCGTCATATTTTCCTTGCCGGTGGCGGAGCGCTATTACGAGGGTTAGATGAGGCGATTGCCGAAGAAACAAAATTATTCGTGAAGATAGTAGATGATCCTTTAACTGCCGTTGCTCGGGGATGCGGGTTTGTATTGGAAAGCGTTGAACAGCTTAAGTCGATTCTTATTTCTACCAATCGGGAAGGATATCTCTAGAAATTTAAAATTTAAAATGAAAAATTTAAAATTCTTGAAGTTGTCGTTAGCTATATTGGCAACTGGGCTGCTCGTTTTTTTGGGATTTTCAAAAATTAAATTTGAAAGCCCCCTCGTTCAGCTTATTGAGAGACCCAGCAGTTTTTTATTCTCGCGTATAAGTTCCCTCAGCTCTTTTTTGGGTGAGCTTAGCAAAATCCATAATTTGACCGGAGAAAATGTGTCTTTGCGGGAAGAGAATGTCCGTCTTCTGTCACGTATTGCTTTTCAACTACAGCTAGAAGAGGAAAATAAATTTCTTCGCGAAGCTTTAAGTCTTCCGATACTTTCTAATTATAAAGCAGTTGATGCCGGTACATTTAATGTTAATTTTAATCCCGAAGGGCATCGTTTGTTAATAAATAAAGGACTTGCTGACGGCATCAAGCGTGATTCATCAGTAATATCATCCGCGGGTGTTCTAGTGGGAAGAGTATTAGAAGTTTTTGATTCTTATTCTGTAGTGGGAGCTGTAACCGATTTTGATTTTAAGGCCACAATTAGAATATTGGAAACAAATGTATCTGGTATTGCTCGCGGAGGTCTTCAAGAGGGAATTTTTATAGATTTTGTTTCTCAGGCTGATGAAATTAGGCAGGGTGATATGGTAGTGACGGATGGTAATGACTTATCTCCCGCCGGTCTCATTATTGGAAAAGTTAGCCACATTAACGTAGATGACGGCAATGTATTTAAAAAAGTTCGGGTTAAGCCAATGATAAGCTCTATTGATATAAGCAAAGTCATCGTATTAATGAAATAGGTAGTTTGTATTTATGATATTATTTTTTATTTATATTCTTTTATTTATTTTTGAAAATTTATTGTTTCCAGCTATTGCGGGACCGGAATTTTTTCTGATTACCCCCATATTTATTTTGGCAATTATCATTAATGTCTCCAATTTTAAAAAATCAATGTTTCAGTTGATTGTTTTTAGCTTGATTGGAGAATTCTTCATCGGTACACAGATAGGTTCTAGTTTAATACCGTTAATAATGACCGCTTTTATCTATTTCGCTATAAATCATTTTATCGAGATGAGAACGAGCTTAGATAATCTGGCTTCTTTTCCGGTAATTTTAGGCCGATCTTTTATCCTGCTGTGTCTTTCTTACAGTTATCTGTGGTTTTTTATTTTTTTTAGATCATCTTATGGATTTGATATGTTTACCGTAAGTAGCATTTACGCATCCTGGGATGCATGGAGAATTTTTCTGGATCTCGGAACCATAGTGACTATTTTTATCTGGTCCTGTCTTTTTTCTATTATTTTTGCTTATGTTCTTAAGGCGAAATAAAAAATATAGTGTTTCTCTCGAGAGCGATGATTGGGTAGCACCCGAAGAAACTCTACTTGATTCAAACAGTCAATATTCAGACATTGAAAAACCTATCCCAGGATCAATTTTTCGATTTTTTATGGTCGCCTTTTTGTTTATGTTCTCTATTATTGTATTTTTTGTTTTTAAAAATGCAATTATTGATCATGATGTTTTTGCTAAGCTTGCTTTTCAAAATAGATCGGCTAATTTCCCATTGTCTCCTCCTCGAGGATTAATATTAGATCGAAATGGCAATGTTCTGGTAAGAAATATGCCGGTTTTTAACCTATTGGCAGTTACTAGGGAGCTAAAAGAGTATCCTGATAATCTGAGCGAACAGATAGATAAAATTGCGGGAATACTTAAGCAGGATTCAAGCTTGCTATATAAAAAGATTCTAGATCAAATGAAGCTAAGTAGCACTTTTCTTGTCCATCTTGAGTTAACTAAAGACCAGGCTCTGGCAGTTGAATATCTTGAGCCCGATGGTTTTTATGTTATTCCGGATACAAAAAGAGAATATATTGACGGTTATAAATTTTCTCAAATCATCGGTTATACGGGCAAGGTAAATAAAGAAGATTTGAAAGACGATTATTATTTTACAACGGATGTCGTCGGTCGTTTGGGAATTGAAAATCAGTATGAGGAATTTCTTCGTGGTGTGCACGGCAATATTTTTTTCTCGCGAGGAGAATCCGGATATATAACTAAGGAATCAATGCCTGGCAATAGTCTTATTTTAAATATTGATCATGATCTTCAGGTAAAGCTTCACGACGAAATTTTCGCTGTTCTACGGGATTCAGGTTTATCTCGAGCGGCCGCTGTAATACAAGATCCGAGGGATGGATCCGTTAAGGCTTTAGTTAGTTTTCCTAATTTTGATAATAATATTTTTAGTTCCAATATATCTGAGAGAGAATATAAGAACTTATTTGAAAGTAAATCTAAACCGCTTTTTGATCGGGCTATCGGCGGTTTATATAATCCCGGCTCAACCATTAAGCCCCTTGTCGGTATGGCCTCTCTTCAAGAGAGGATTATGACCCCCGATGATGTGATTCAGGATTGTGTTAATATAACTATTCCAAATCCATACAATCCAGA
>Ga0209542_10013212_pt1 | contig 14282 bp, 15 predicted proteins | sample RifCSPhighO2_01_FD_184028 | JGI IMG/M metagenome (GOLD analysis project Ga0209542, IMG submission 184028) | Soil microbial communities from Rifle, Colorado - Rifle CSP2_plank highO2_0.1 (SPAdes) (version 2) | ecosystem: Environmental > Terrestrial > Deep subsurface > Rock core/Sediment ...
AGTTATCCGGGGGATTATGGCAGGAACAAGCACGACAATTGACGTAGAAGATGATGGTTCGGTCACCGTTTCCGGTAAAAGTGAAGAGGACGTCCGGAAAGCGGCGGATTGGATAAAAAACCTCACTAGAGACGTTGGCGTGGGAGAAGTATTTGAGGGAACGGTTAAGCGCATGCTTCCTTTTGGAGCCTTTGTAGAAATTCTTCCTGGGAAAGAAGGATTGGTGCACGTCTCTCAAATGTCAAACAATTTTGTCAAAAGCCCACAGGATGTTGTTTCCATTGGAAATAAGGTAAAAGTGAAGGTTATTGAACGAGACGAGCAAGGAAGAATAAATCTTTCTATGCTTCTTGAGGGACGTTCTCCCCAACAGAATCCTCAGACAACAGAACGTCGTCCTCACCCTCTTTCCATGCAATTTCAAAGAGAGAGATCTGGACGAACCAACAATAGGATTGGTGGTCGTCCTTCTCCTCGTCGTTCTTCTCGCTATTAACACAGATAGATTCTTTGAGACAGTAGTGTTATAGTAATACTGTAGGGCTTTTTCTATGAACGAAACCGTATCGATTATTCCTCTTGGAGGTGTTGGAGATGTAACCCGCAATATGTATCTCTATGAATACGGAGAATTTGTTCTTATTGTTGATTGTGGTTTGGGGTTTGCGGATGAGACCATGACGGGTGTTGATCTTTTGCTTCCCGACATATCGTATCTTCTTTCTTCAAAAAAGAAGATAGTGGGGATGCTTTTAACGCATGGACATGAAGATCACATAGGAGCGCTCCCTTTTATTCTTCCTCAGCTTCCAAGCATTCCGATTTTCGCAAGTCCTCTTACCGCAGCGTTTGCCAATGAAAAACTTAAGGAATTTAAACTCAATAATCGAGTAGTGTCTGTTCCCTTTGATTCAGCGGAAAAAACGCTTGGTCCTTTTTCCGCCACGTTCATTCGAGTAACGCATTCTGTTCCGGATACCGCGCATATCTTTTTGCGCACTCCCGTTGGCAATTTCTATCACGGATCTGATTTCAAATTTGATCTTACGCCGTATGATAAAAAACCTTCGGAGCTACAGCGCATCGTTGAATATGCAAAAAAAGGCGTTGTGTGTCTTTTGTCCGATTGCCTTCGTTCCGAAGTTGAAGGATCAACGCCCTCAGAGCTTTCTCTTGGAGAGAGTTTTGAAAAAGAAATGCAAGCTTGCAAGGGGCGATTCATAGTGACAACCTATTCGTCTAACATTTCCCGTCTCAACCAGGCAATTAAGATAGGAGAGCGTCTCAACAGAAAGGTATGCTTTGTTGGTCGTTCTCTTATGAAAGCAAAAGGAGTGGCAAGTAGAATAGGATATATGAATCTTGCCAGGGGACAGGAAATTTCTATTGATAAAATACGTCAATATAAGCCTCAAGAAGTTCTTTTAATCGTTGCGGGAAGCCAGGGTCAACAGAATTCGGCGCTCACCCGTATTGCGTATGGCGAGCACTCCGACATAACGCTTAATGAAAACGATGTAGTAGTATTTTCTGCCGATTCAATCCCAGGAAATGAGATTGCGATAAACGCGCTTATTGATGAGATTGCGCGTAAAGGAACAAAAGTCATATATTCTGGTCTTGCGGATAGTTTTCATGTGTCAGGTCACGGAGCGTCAAATGAGCTTATGCTTCTTGCTTCCCTAACGCGCCCATCCTATTTTTTGCCCATCGGAGGAACGTTTCGTCAAATGGTTGCCTACAGAGGACTTATTGAAAAGCTTGGATATGCAAAAGACCGCGTACTACTAGTTGAAAACGGTCAAGAGATACAGTTTAATCGAGGTAAAGCACTGCTTGGCAAGAAGCTTCCTCTAAAGACGGTGTATGTGGATGAGATTACCGGAGAAGAGGTTGAGCACTTTGTAGTAAGAGACAGACAAAAGTTATCAAAAGATGGAATCGCAATTGTAATGGTTGAGATTTCAAGGGAGAACGGACGAATAGTGGGAACCCCGGATGTTGTTGCGCGAGGAATACCACCTTCTGATGTTCAAATATTTCGTCTTAAACTGACGGATGCGTTGCAAACAGTGTTTAGGGAAAGAAGAGGAGATAGCGGATGGTTTCATGCAAAAAAACGTATCGGAGAGATAAGCGAGCGGCTTATGTTCAGTGCGTTAAACAGAGAGCCTTTGATTCTTCCTATTGTAGTTGAGGTATAATACAGGTATGCCCAGGAGATACCGAAAAAGAAGTCTTCGCGTAAAACTTAAAAAAGAAACCGTTTACAATGTCTTTGCGTTTGGATTCTTGATTGGCGGAGCTCTTCTCTTGCTCTCATTTTTCAATAACGAGGGCACATTTCTTATTATTAAAGATACGCTTGATGAATACTTTGGAGCTGGAGCTCTTCTTTTTCCCGTAACACTTATTTTAGCAGGGTTTCTTTTTTTGAAACTTCGTTTTCCTCTTTCCCGGCCCAACGTAGTTCTTGGTTTCATCCTGCTCTTTGTATCGGTAATAGGACTATTGAAAGCTGGTATTGTGGGAAGACTATTATTTGATACCTTTCAGGAGGTTCTTACTCCGTTAGGAAGCATGTTGGTGTTTTTTGCGGGTTTGGTAGTGGGCGTTATTGTGTTGTTTGATACCTCTGTTGATGAAATCATGCAGGGGATAAGTATTGTTTATAAAATAACTACCCGGCTTATTCCCAAACGCCTACTTTCTTCTCTTTTTAAGACAAAAAAACCTCTTGTGGTTAGAGACACACCCATGACTATTAATAAGGGTGCGCTGTCTCGAGATGGTTCTTCTATGCTAGCTGATTCCGCAATCAAGATACAAACCCGCAAAGAACCGGAAATTCTGTCAGAAAAATTAGTAAGCAACTTCCCTGCTGACAACAAGGGGGAAATATGGGAATATCCTCCTTTGTCCTTGCTTTCTGACATTACGGGGCAAAAAGCAGATCGGGGAGATATCAAGCGTATTGCAAGCGTTATCGAAAAAACATTATCCAGTTTTAGCATTAAAGCTCAAGTTGTTGAGGTTAATCTTGGTCCTGCGGTTACTCAATATGCGCTTGAAATTGCCCTTGGAACCAAAGTCTCCCGCATTACCGCCCTTTCCAATGATCTTGCTCTTGCAACGGAAGCTCCAACAGGACAAATTCGCATAGAAGCTCCTATTCCGGGCAGAGGACTTGTGGGTATTGAAATTCCGAACAGATCTCTTGAGGTAGTGACCTTAAAGACAATTCTCTCATCATCCATCATGCAAAAAAACAGATCCAAACTGGTTGCAGCCCTCGGCCTTGATGTATCCGGAAATCCGTTGGTTGCTGACGTTGCGAGAATGCCACATGTTCTTATTGCCGGAACTACCGGATCAGGAAAATCGGTTCTTATCAATTCATTTATTTGCTCTCTTCTCTTTAGGGGATCTCCTCAGGAGGTAAAACTTATCCTCGTTGATCCAAAGCGCGTCGAGTTTACCGCTTTCAATGGCATTCCCCATCTTCTTACTCCGGTTATTGTAGAACAAGCAAAGATTCTCTCGGCGCTCCGATGGGCAATGGGAGAAATGGATAGAAGATATAAATTATTTGCAGAACAAGGTGTTAAAAACATCGATGCGTATAATGAGCTTTCTGGATTTCAAGCGCTTCCCTACATAGTCATTATTATTGATGAGCTTGCGGATCTTATGATGTTTGCTCCTGTTGAGGTTGAAGACGCGATTGCGCGTCTTGCGCAAATGGCGCGCGCAACAGGAATCCATTTAGTGATTGCGACACAGAGGCCATCGGTAAACGTTATTACCGGTCTTATTAAGGCAAATATTCCTTGTCGGATCGCGTTTAACGTTTCATCCATGATTGACTCTCGGGTAATCATTGATGTGCCTGGGGCAGAGAAGCTTTTAGGACGGGGAGATATGTTGTATATTCCTCCGGATCAAGCAAAACCAACTCGTATTCAAGGAACATACGTATCCGAAAAAGAAGTTAAAAAACTCGTTGACTACCTTAAGGCAAAAGGGGTTCCTCTGGAATATACAGAAGAAGTTACCGCCCAAGCGATTCCGGTGAAACGGGGAGGCGGCGCAGCTTCTTCTCCAACGGACGTACGAGATCCTTTATTTGAAGAGGCTATTCGGGTAGTATGTCAACACGATAGAGCGTCGGCATCTCTTTTACAAAGAAGACTGTCTGTTGGATATTCTCGTGCGGCGAGGATTATAGATCAACTTGAAGAAGTTGGTATTGTGAGCCCCGGAGAAGGATCTAAACCGAGAGATGTTCTTGTTCAAAACGCGCAAGATTTTCTCAATAATCTTCAACAGAGACAATAAGAATAGGTACTCTTTCTGTATGATTCGACTTGGCCAACGACTTCGTGAAGTCCGCATCGGAAAAGGAATAAGCCTTGAAGAAGTTTCTCGAGCAACAAAAATCAAAATAGCCTTTTTATCGGCAATTGAGGACGGTATGTATGAGAAGCTTCCATCAAGTTCTTACGCGCAGGGATTTGTAAAAAACTACGCTCAATTCCTGGGGTTCTCGGAGCGGGAAGCAATGGCTCTCTTTCGCCGTGAATTCGACGAAAAAAGAATATTTAAAGTGTTGCCGGATGGACTTGTCAGTCCCCACGAATTCCACCCGTCAAAACGCATTTTTCAACAAACGACAATAATTGTCCTATCTGTTTTTGTAGTTCTTATTGGTTATATTTTTTTTCAAAATCGGTACGTATTTATCAATCCTCCCCTTGAAGTAATTACGCCAATTGAAAATGCAGTTCTTGACACAACGCGGGTTATGGTTTCAGGAAGAACGGATCAGAATGCGAGCGTGTTCGTAAATGGAGAACCCGCATTTATTGACAAAGATGGTTCTTTTCAAAAAAATGTGACATTTTTTTCCGGCAAAGAGACTCTTGAGGTTACGGCGGTAAATCGTTTTGGGAAAGAAACAAAAGTGAAAAGACACATAGAAATAAAAGAATAAATTCTTGGTTTTGATCAAAAATAAGAGAAGAATTTCCTAGGTGCCAAGCTAATCCACCTCCCAGGTGAACTATTCATATTCAAAAAGACAAGTTGACAGAATTGACAGAAAATGCGATTCACGAGCGTGCGTTTCTTGACAAGAAAGGCTTTTTGTGGTATCGTAAAAATACGATTAAATAGTGGCGTTGAGGAAGAAAGTCCGCCAAGTGGCGCGACCTCGAGCTTCCTAGCCTGTTTCCGAAGAAATTCCGATTCGCCCGATGGGCGTAAGAGGGAAAGTAGGAATAACATAAGCTAACTGATTCTCTGTTAAGGCACGTCCTGAGTTTATAGAAGGGCATTATACAGAGGTTTTTCTTAGAAAGAAAAAAAGTTAGGAACCAAGGTGGCACCACGGGAATTCCCGTCCTTGAAAGTAATGAATGTTACTTTCAGAGGCGGGATTTTTTTATGAAATATTTGAAAGAAGGTAAATAGACATGATTGAAAGATTAACGCACGAAGATTTTGATTCGAAAAGTTTAGGCCTTGTGATACAAAAATCTTGGCCTGAGTCGATAATGGTAAACAGTCATGCCCTCGAGGGACCAAACGTGAAGGCCTTGCTTACGTTCTGTCCTTTATATAAACCAGGAGCATTAAAAGACTCAACGTTAATGACGCCTCCAACTTTAATTGAGGGGTCAAGGGTTGCCAACAAATGGCTGGCGTTACAAGCTGTCTTGACCACAATGCAGGGTTATTTGAAAAGCGTTGGTGGTGGATTGGATGTCCAAGCAGTATTTGCAGACAAGGCAGTTTTACTTGCTCATGATCCTACTGATTTAGATCATTTAGCCTTGCGGCATCATAGTAATATATACAGAGAGGTAATGAATCAGTATTGCAACGAGCAGGATATTCATTATACATATGCTACCTATACTGACTTACATGTACCAGGACCAGTATTTGTAAACCCGAAAGCGCCTATTCACAGGTTGGCATCAGATGAAGACACGATGTCATTAGAAAGTAGGCTCATAGCTGACTTAAACACTTTTCTAAGGAAAGAAGAAATACCTTCACAAGTGATCGATAATAGAAAGATAAGAAAACTGATGCAAAAATTACATAGCTTGGGAGGAGGTACTTCTAGTGAAGAGGTTTATTGGTTGGTCACGGGGTACTTAGCATTTGATCATATAATATCCAATCTCGTTAGTCCAAACGGATTGTATATTGCAACGGAACGGTTTGAACCTTTGTTTGGAATATCAAATATGACGCCAAGCTTACATGCAATGCCAAGGATTCATATTAAAGCCTAAAATAAGATATGAAGTATGTATGCAAATTTATTAGAATAGGCAGTATATCTGGAATATACTATAGCGCAGGGAGCACAAATACAGTTGTGGTATATGGAATTGGCGCGCCAATGGTTCCAGATAGTGGAAACTTGCCAGATGCTTCAATTCTTCTTAAGCATGGTGTAGATATTTTTGTGCCTGACTATATCGGATACGCAAGAAGCGATGGGATATTCACTCCTAAGAATTGTATAGAGACATTCTTACGTCTATTTAAGGTATTTAGAGAGGGTTGCGTTGGTAAAAACTATTATGAGAATACGATAATAAAGCTAAAGTATCAGAAAGTTATCTTTATTGGAAGGAGCCTAGGTGGCACCTACGTTCCTCTTTTACCAAGATTTAATCCGCAGATTCAAGAATTGGCAATCTTTTGCCCGGTGGTAAACAGTAAGTCTTGCGGAAGCATGAAGGGCGAAGAAACAAACGAGGATTTTTTAAGAAGCATGAAGGGCGATGGATACCATTATTTATATAGGGGTATTTTAAATAAACAATGGAAAAAGCATCTTGCAAACAAAGATGATTTATCGCCTATGGATAACATAGCTTTTCTCAAAGACGCAATGTTGTTTATTGCTCATGGGAAAAAGGATGCATGTGTACATTACTCAAAATCCATTGCATACTACAAAAAGATTTTACAGATGTTTCCTAATAAAAAGGGTGAGGTTGTTTTGAGACTTTATCCAAAAGGGGATCATGGGTCAAGCACAACGAATCAGGCCACTAACGACTTTATGAGATGGCTAAGAGAACGAGGTCTTTTACTAAAATAATACAACCTTTTCAAGCAATCGCAGTAAAAAGTTATATTGTGATTTTGGCTCTCTTGACAGGGGAATAATGTCGAATGTCACGAATATCACCTGGGAGGTGGATTAGCTTGGCACCTAGGTATAATGTATAATAGGGTTACGTTTACAGTATGCAGAAAAAGACGGTAATCATGGGATTAGTTTGTAAGGATCAAAACTTTAACGCCTGCGAACATATGCCTGAAGATACCCCCGAACGAACAGGCAATAAGCTTTTGTGTGTTTCACTTGTCGCAAGCCTAAGACATGATCTAAGCCAATGTAAAAAACAACAAAATCCATTTATTGCAAATACGTGTCTCTACACCTATCGTCGCTGGGTACCGGTATGTCCCCGTAAATATCCGACACTAGACTCTTTCTAATGGTGGTTTCATACTACGACCAATATGTGGCCTGTGATAATGATACCTATCAAGAAACTCTTCAACATATCCTGTTAACTCTGGGATTTCATATGCCTCGTATTTATTCCAACCTAAACATTCTTTCCTAACTGTTCTGTTATCGGTCTGGATCAAGTCAGAGTGGTTGTTAAATCTTCGCTCCATGTTCAAGTTTTCCTCCTATGTAAGAATAATAGTTCTCTTGCGAATAATGCGTTAGGAGAACCTTATTTTGTTTTATGCTTATAAGTCTTAGTCTAATATCTACCTCTTTACTCATAGATGGTGTATGTTTAATCCTATAATTTCTCCAATTTTAAGCTCTCCGTTTCTATAAATTAGTGTATAGTAACCTGCATGGTTAAATTTTGCATTCATTAGCTCCTGGTAGGATCCTAACCCTAAATCAACTAGATAACCAACAATTATATCAAAGTGAGACACAGCAAGCACTATTTTACCAGTTTGCTTGGATGCGACAATTTCTAGGAATCGTTTAAATCGCGAGACTGCTTCTTCTAAAGATTCCATGTCGTTTACGTACCTAAACTTGAACGCTTCTTGACCTTGGATTTTAGCTTCTTTTTCGAAGGCTTCTGGATACATTCTTTTTGCTTTTTCAAAGGTCTTATTTTGTAAACTTCCCCAACTACGCTCTCTTAACAGCTTGTTAATTTCTATCGCCATTCCCTTCTTAGAGGCGATGATTTCGGCCGTTTGTCTCGCCCTTGAAAGATCTGATGAATATATCTTATCAACCTTAATATTTTCAATATTTTTAGCCAATTCCATTGCCTGCTTCTTTCCTTCTGCTGTCAAAAGATTTGGTTCAAAAGTACCACCGATCGTATATTTGGCATTAAGTTCCGCTTGTCCATGCCGTACTACATAGATAATTGTTCGTCTATTCATAGACATGATTATATCAAAATTTTTAATTTTTGTTTCAATAAAAACAGAGGTACAAATCAATATGCTAATATGATTTAGGAGTAGCAAAATTATTGTGGAAAAAATAAGTTATGGTTTATATGCGGGGAATTCGCCTACACTCTCTGCGCTTAAGATGCTGTTTTTAATTGCTTTCATTAATGCATCCGCTGCTCCTAAACCTATTAGATCGGTTAAAATTGTAACAGGTAGCGAGGGGAAAAATTTTCTTTCTCCTGAATGAGAAGAAATAGCGAAAATGATATCTCCGTCCCTCATTGTATGACTAGGAAATATAGATCGAGCCATTCCATCATGAGCTAGCTCCGCAACTTTTAACAACTGCTCTCTTTCAAGTGCGACATTTGTTGCGATAACTGCTAAAGTTGTATTTTGAGAAGATGAAGATTTACGTTTTATGAAATTTGTAATATTTTCGGGTAGATTTTTCTTTGACAAGTCATATTCTCCATAATCAGCGTAGAATTTGCCAGTTTGTGGATTTACAACATCTCCTACAGAATTTGTAGCGACGAATGCGCAAACTAACATATCTTGAGGTAATCTAACTTCAGCCATACCGAAACCGCCTTTCAAATGATTCCCAAGAATCCATTTTCCTGTTGTTGCACCAGTACCTACTCCTACATTACCTTCTCTTAAATCTTCTAATGAAGCATTTTCCGCAGCAAAATAGCCTTCCCTTTTTCTGGGACTATTAGGATTTCCAATTCCAAGGTCATAAATAACTGCTCCTGTTATTCCAGGGACAACACCTTCCCTTGTCTTTGTCCCAATTCCTTGTTCTTGTAAATATTGCATAACCCCAAAAACAGTTTCCATGCCATATGAGCTTCCCCCAGTTAAGACTATGCCTTGAACTAATTTTGTTGCTGATTTTACTTCACTATATGCGGGGATATTTATAGATCCAGTGCTTGATCCGCGAATATCTATTCCGATATCTGCACCTTTTTTGGCAAGAAAAACTGTTGTTCCCGTAAGATTTTCCATATCAGTATAATGCCCAATTTCTATTCCTATTTTTCCTAAAGACTCTTTTCTCATCATGAATGGAGTCGATTTTAACATATGTGGCTAAAATACACAATTTTTATATAAGAAGTTTATGCTTGAAGTTAACTTTAGATTAGTGTAAAATTCAGACGAAATAATGAGAAGCCCCGAAGTAGTATATTTTGAAGGTTTACCAGGAACTGGTAAGACCACTCTTGTTACGCAGCTTGCCAATAGTCGCCCCGATATATTAGTACCTGTAAATGAATACGTGCATCCCGGAAAAGACATACCAGAAAATTATAAAAATCAAAGATTTTTCATGGAAAATGATGAGCTAAAGTATAAAGCTGCTCGTGAATCCGGTAGGAGAAGTCTTGTAGATAGAGGACATCTCTCAACAGTTCTTTATACACATGCCTATAGACAGATTAGAGGAGACCAAGATCTTTCTTACGTAGATGATTGGTATACCGGTAAGATTCTTAAAGATAAGATGCTGCCTGACATGTATATATTGTTGGATATTCCACCAGAGTTGTCTATGGCAAGAAGGATCAGAGAACTGGATCCCGACAATAATATATGGGACCATTTACAAGCGTTAAACTTCGCAAGAGAAAATTACCCTAGATACATGGGGCTTTTTGAGCCAAGCGTGCCCGTTTTAACACTCAGCTCACATACTATGACGATAGTTGACCTAAAGAAGGAAATTGCTGCAATTCTTGGTATTGACATGCATTATAGTTCAGGATTACTGGAATTATGAAAAACGTTGCCATAGTCTACATGGCCCACGATGGGTTTACTAGCTTGTATACAGGTGTTGGCTCAGTGGCAAGGGATTTCCTTTTTTCCTTTCCCGATGTATCAAAAATGCTAAAGAAAAAATTTAAGGGATATGCATTTGATCTTTATGCAACGACGATAAAATATAACGAAAAATGTTTCGGATTTTCTAAGGATGTAAAAAAAGTAACTGAAAATATCGTTGCAAGAAATGATAACATACATCTAAGAGAACTTGTAAATGGTTCATATGGCGATGAGTCTTACGCTACGATTGATTACTGGAAGGCTGCAAGTATTTCTGGCGCCACTTTTGTATACACTCTTTCTTTGCAATACAATGAAATAATTGTTATTTCGGTAGATACTCCTTTTGCGCAAGTAGCAAATTATTTTTTTAAACAATATAATTGCAAAAATGTAAAAATAGTCTGGCTGCCTCAAAGCACAGTATTAATACATAGAAGAAAAACACAATCTTTAACTAAAGAAGAGGAAGAAAGATATCAATGGGAAAAAGAAACAGTTATTCTTGCGGCAAAGAATAGGCAAGTTTTTATTGGATGTGTTGGAAGCTTTATGAAAAAACACCTTATATATGATTACTCTGCAAAACCTAGTCGTATGATAGACCTCAACAATGGTCTAGATTTAAAAAGATTGGAGAACAATAAAGTAAGCCAAAAAACTGTTGAGAACTTACTAAAAAAGCTTAATGTTCCTACTGATCGTCCGATTTTATTCTCTTTTGGAAGATCTGAGAAATATAAAGGCCTTGATTTGGTAGTTGCTAACTCTTTGGAGTTAATAGATAAATACAGGTATTATATTCTTATTTTCTGTTCTCCATACCCTGATAAGGATGGCGTAGATACTTTAAGGAAATTAAAATTCCTCGAAGCTAAGAGAAAAAAAGATATTAAGGTTTACTTAACGCATGATTTTTCCCTTCCACATTATATTATGCAGTGGCAGCGAACAAACATATTAGCTATTCTCTCAAGGGCTGAGCCATCTGGTCTTATACCAATCGAATCGAGGTATTACAATAATCCTAGTTTAACTTTGTTGGTTTCTAATGTAGGTGGATTTCCTGATCAGGTGGAAAATAATAGAGACGGATTTATAACAAAACTTGATTCCAATTCAATTAAAAAATCGCTGAATAATATAAATATGCTTTCGCGACAACGCAAAAGAAAAATTTCATCTAACGGATATAATAAAGTCACTAAAACTTATGATCAGGCTAGTATTAATACTCGTTTCATAAATAATTTATTAAACAACTGAGATTAAATGAAAAAATTCAAAATGCGCATAGTAAATATTGCAGATTTGAGACCGAAATATTTTTCTCCTCATGGGGGAAATAATAAAGTTATGATGAAGTTTGCCCTTTCTACTTTAAAGGACAAGGGACGTAAAAGTAATTGGAATTTTTTTGGATACGCAGAGTTTCCCATTGGCGCAACTGCTGGATGGCATAAACATGAAAGGACTGATGAGTGGTTCTACATTTTAGACGGTAAAGCAGAGGTCATTATAGATAAGGAACGACGTCCTCTTAAAAAAGGAGACGTTGTGCTTACGAAAAGCGGAAGTTATCATGACATTGTGAATGTAACTAAAAAGCTCGTTTTTCTTGCTATAGAAATTGAGACGAAGAAATAAATTTATCTATTTAACATGAGCAAAATATTATTTATCGGCGGGACTCGATTTTTAGGACCAGCAATAATCAGGAAGTTACTTCGTGAAGATGGACATGAAATTACCATTTTCAATAGAGGCAATGAATATGGTCACAAAATTCCAAACGTAGTCAAACACATCAAGGGCGATAGGCTAAGAAAGGAAGATTTGAGTAAAATTAGCCCAACTAAGTATGACTATATTTATGATATGTGTTGCTTTAACCCAGAAGAAGCAAAGCTTCTGCTTAAGCAGCTCAGGCCACAATCTCACATAATTTTTTTCAGCTCTGCTGCAGTTTACGAAAAGACTATAGTTTACCCACTTTATGAAAGCTCAAAATTAGGTCAATGGCCAACATTTGGTGATTATGGAGAGTGCAAAGCAAAAATTGAGGAGATTTACTCAACTTATTGTAGGAAACACAATCTAAAATTCACCGCGTTACGCCCCAATTATTTGCTTGGAAAAAACAACTATTTTGATAGAGAGAACTATTTTTTTTCAAGGATTCTAAAAAATCGACCAATTTTGATTCCTGGAACGGGAGATTCAATTCAGCAATTTGGTTTTTTAGAGGATACAGCAGAAGCTTTTTTTCTTATTCCCAAAAAACAAAAATCTCAAACTGAATTTGTTAATATAGCTGGAAATGAACTTATCTCTATAAAAAACTTTATTATGCTATGCGGCAAAATAGCTGAAAAAAAACCCATATTAATCAGCATTAAAAATGGTCAATTTGGCATTGAGGAAGAAAGTTTTTATGATGATTTATACCCTTTTCCCAATGTCACTTTCATTACTTCCAATAAAGTTATGGTCGAAAAGTATGGAATAAAGCCGACAGAACTTACAAAAGGTTTAAAAATGCTTTATAAACACTGGCGTAAGCAGTGGAATGGAAAAGTTCATATTTACAAACTTGAGGAAAAGCTCCTTAATAAATTAAAAAAACATAATGAACAAGAAGGTTAAATTTGTACTAGTTGGTTTTGGAAACATGGGGCGGGACTGGGCGAATATTCTTAAAAGTCATAATTATGCTGAAATAGTTGGAGTAGTTGATGTTATTGATAAAAGCTTGGTAGATGCAGCAAAAATTTTAAAACTGGACAAGAATGTAGTTGGAAAAAACCTTATAGAGATACTTAAACACACAAAGCCAGATGCTGTTCTTGACACTTCACCACCTTTTAATCATAGCTCTGTAGCGACTATCGCTATTAAGATGGGCTTTCATGTGCTTGGAGAAAAACCAATAGCATTAAACATTTACGATGCAGAGAAAATTGTGAAGTTATCTCAGAAATTCAAGAAGATTTATATGATCAACCAAAATTATAGATGGAATCCAGGAGTGCAAGCAATTAAAAAATTCATACTGGCTAACAAGATAGGCAAACTCCATTCCATTATTATTAATTATGCGCAGAACTTTAATTTTAAGGATACTTTTAGATATAAGATTGACCACCCTCTATTGATAGATATGTCTGTGCACCATTTTGATTTAGTAAGGAGCCTTACAAAGGCTAAATTTCTTTCTGTTTACTGTAGGGAGTTTAACGCTTCAATGAGCAAATTCAAAAATGGTTCATCTGCTATAGCAACTTTTGAAATGGATAATGGAGTAGTTTTTAACTATACAGGAGCCTGGAGTGACATAGGCTTTGATACGAGTTTTATGGGAACGTGGCGTATATCAGGCGAAAAAGGTACTATTGTATGGGACGGACATAGTAGTCTAAAAGTGCAACTCAAGAAAAATAACAAAGTGATTAGTAAGGAAATTAAGTTGTCACAAAAACAAACCATTAATGACGAAAAGATTTTTTCCTATGAGCTAAATAATTCATTAAGTAGATTTATAGCTTCTATTAAGACAAAGACCATTCCTGAAACTTGGTGTGGAGACAATATATACACTTTAAAAATGGTTTTATCGGCGATAGAGTCATCAAAAAGGGAGATATCTATTAATAATTAAGCGATATGACGCTGGAATCTTTAAGCTAGAAACCGTCTTTTGTTGAGCGATTAACAGAATGTACACTTCCTCTAAGAATAAGATACTTTCGTCCTATTTCCTCGGAAAATTTAGATCAGGCTTCTGAAATTTCCTCATCGGACTCCAGGACGTTTTTAACCATAGAAAAAGAAAGTGTTTTTAAAATGATCGCCTATAAAGGAGTCGCAGACGGGAAAGATCATATTGTAGTTATCAAAGATCTAGGAGAAGGTAAGAACGTTCCAATTAGAATTCATTCATCCTGTGTGACAGCCGAGACATTCCA
>Ga0209542_10013214_pt1 | contig 14281 bp, 18 predicted proteins | sample RifCSPhighO2_01_FD_184028 | JGI IMG/M metagenome (GOLD analysis project Ga0209542, IMG submission 184028) | Soil microbial communities from Rifle, Colorado - Rifle CSP2_plank highO2_0.1 (SPAdes) (version 2) | ecosystem: Environmental > Terrestrial > Deep subsurface > Rock core/Sediment ...
AGATAACTTGTAAAGTCAGGTTTTATTTTCATGAGGGGTTATTTTTAGGTATTTATTAGTTAGTCATGTCTAATTCTTTTCCTCAAATGCTTCCATTAGTGCTTCGTTCAACTCGACTAAAAATTTGAAAAACAAAGATTTATATATAAAAAGAATTATATATCATTGTTAATTGTCCCAGTGTGGTCATCAGGCAACGCTGGGCCTAATATTTTTAATTAATAGGGGGATTATTGATGGTTATAATTGGGTGGAGAGAGTTAAGGTGGATTTGATTTTATTGTTGATTATTTTGTAGATAAGAAATTGATGATTAAGGGACAATTAGCTTTGATTCGATTATTTGGAGGTCATTGTTAACTATTTGTAGATAAGAAATTGATGATTAGAGGATAATTAGCTTCGATTCGATTCTTATGAAGGTTAGATTGTGGATGTTGGGAGATGATTGTTGACGAATGTTTTGGGCTAGGATTATTTTAGGATAATTAGATTTTAACCCTACACGATAGGAAGATTTATAAATATGTAGGGTTAAAGAGCATTATGTATTTTAAAGTTAAGAATATTAATGGAAAGAAGTATAAATATGCAGTTAGGTCTATAAGACTGCCAGATGGGAAAGTAATTGCCTTGGAAAAGATTTACAAGAATGAAGGAGAAAAAGAATTGAATGGGTTTTTTAATGAGAAAGAAAAAAAGGCCCGTTTAGATTATATACTGAATAAATATAAATCGGATCATATTTTTACCAAGGAAGAATTTGAAAAAGTAGAAGAAATTAAATTTAATTATAAGAACATTATTAAAAAGATTAGTGGTAATGCTCTTAAAGACATTCTTGATAGATTTACAGCTAATTTTACTTATGAAAGCAATGCTTTAGAAGGGAATTCTTTGACATTGAAAGATGTAGCAATGGTGATGTTTGAGAATATCTCTATTAAAAATAAAGATTTAAGAGAGATTTATGAGACAAGAAATTCTCGAGAAGTTGTTGAAGGAATAATTAATAATAAATTTTCAATAAGCCATGAAGATATAATTAGAATGCATAAAATGCTGGTTAGAGACATAGGTATTCAAGAAGGATATAAAAAATTTCCAAATGTTATTCTTGGAAGAAAGATGGGGACTGCTGCTCCTGAAAAAGTTTTTGAGAAAATGGAAAAACTCATTATTTGGTATAAAGAAAATAAAGAAAGAATGCACCCGTTAAAATTAGCTGCACGGTTTCATGGAATGTTTGAACAAATTCATCCTTTTGAAGATGGAAATGGAAGAGTTGGTCGGTTTTTGATTAATGTTATTTTAGTTAATAACAGTTATCCTCCTTTAATTATTAGAAAATCCCAGAGATTAGCTTATTTAAATTCATTAGAAAAATTTGATATTAAACATTTCGATTCTCTTGAGAGATTTATACTTGAAAGATTTAAGGAGACTTATCGAAAATTTTTTGAGATTTATGTTAAATATGTGTAGATAAGATTTTATACCTACAGATTTTTCAAAATTGATTTTTTGTAGGGATAAATATAGAATGGGGGAGAATTTGATAATGAAAAAAGCAATTAAATCTCGCGTAAAGCCAATAAAACCCGAAGCTTTAAATAGTCTACATTTGTATACAATTGTATATGGAAACAACAATAAGACTAAATCAAATAACAAAAACAGAATTAGATGCTTTCAAGCAATACAAAAGTGAGAGCTACGATGAGCTTCTAAGAAAGCTTATTTATATTGTAAAAATGTGCGAAAAAAAACCAAAACTTAGCCAACAGACTATTCTTGAGATAAAAGAAGCAAGGGAAAAAATTAAGAAAGGCGAATTCTATACAGAAGACGAAGCCAAGAAGATTCTTGGCTTATAAAAGATGTATGAGCTCAAATTTGATAAGAAAGCTACTGACTTTTTGAATAAGCTTGAAAAAGATATAAAAGAAAGAATTTGGGATAAACTACAGCAATGCAAATTGAATCCATTTCACTATCTTGAACATCTTGAAGAAATAGAGGGTTTTAAATTGAGAGTAGGAGATTATAGAGTGATTATTGATGTTGACCGAACTAATCAAATTTTACATATTTTGAAAATTGGACACAGAAAGAATATTTATGGGAATTGATTTTGATTCGATTCTTGCAGGATTAGATTGTTAACTATTTATAGATAAAGTTTAACAACTTTATGTTTGTTGGCAATTTTGGCATCAAGATTTGATTCAAATCTTGAGTGTGATTAAGAACTCCAAACGCAATAAAAAGTTCTTAACACAAAGTGGATTTGCCAAAATCGGATTTATAAGAAGAAACAGCAAGTAACGCAGAGTTGCCCGAAGGGCATTAACTTGTAACTTAGGATGCAGATAATTTAACTTGCTGGAGGAGTCGAGGGGGCAAGATTAATAAAGAGGTTTTACTTTTTGTTTGGATGAATCAATATTATTTCTTGTTTGGACTGGCTTTTGTTTATGTTATATTTGCTGTTGTTGTTGATTTGAGAAAGAGGGAAGTACCGAATTGGTTGAACTTTAGTTTGATTGCATTTGCATTTGGCTATAGGGCATTTTATTCTGCTTTTTTTGAGGATGTTATGTTTTTTGTTTATGGATTGGTTGGATTTGGGGTATTCTTTGGATTGGCTTATGCATTTTATTATGGAAGAGTGTTTGCTGGAGGAGATGCAAAACTTTTGATGGGGATGGGAATTATTTTGACATATTCTAATTTTAAGGATATTCTTTACAATGGGGGGCAGTTTATTCTGGCATTGTTTTTATTAGGGGCAACTTATAGCTTAGTTTATAGTTTTTTTATTGCTTATCAGAGCAAAGGAAAATTTTCAAGGGAATTTGGTAAAAAGTTTAAGAAAGAATGGAAGATTTTTGGAGTTATTGTTCTAATTTCTGCGGTTTTTTTATTTTTCGATATTAATCTTGGGGGGCTGATATTTGTATTTTGCTTATTGAGCGCGTTATTGTATTTTTATGCTAAAGCAGTTGATAGGTGCATGATTAGGAAGATTAAGGCAGGGGAATTAAGCGAGGGGGATTGGCTCGAGAGAGATATTAAAGTTGGGAGAAGATTAATTAAGAAAAGCATGCATGGGCTGAATTGGGAGGAGATAAAGATATTGAGAAAGGCGAATAAGGATGTTTTGATAAAAGAGGGGATACCATTTACTCCTGCTTTCCTTTTAGCTCTATTATATTTAGGGTATTCTTCTTTTTAGTTTTATGACTTTGGATTTTCTTGGTTTTTTGAGCTTTATTTTTTCTGGTTCTTTTTTTATTTTTTCTACATTGATTTCTATTTTTAGTTTTTCTAATTCTTCCACAGCCATATTTTTACGGGGAGACTGAAGATTGAGGGAAGAATCATAAATAGGAATTACATCTAAGATTAGTTCTCCGAATGCTTTTTCTGGGAGGACGTTTGTAGATTTTGCATTTAATGAGGAGATGAGTTTTTTGGATATTTCTTCTGAAAAAGAATGAAGCTCTTTTGGGATTTCTGATTCTTTTTCTATTGGAGATTTTGGAATTATTATTGTGTGACCCTTTGAGATTGATTTTGTTGATAGGACAGCAATAGCTGAAGAATTTTCGCCTATTTGGACAGAGGGAATTTCTTTGCTTACAATCATGCGAAATATCTTTTGAGAAGAAGATTGCTGCTGGGAGAGCATTTCTTCTATTGCCTCATCAGACATTGAATTAATCTGTTCTTCTGCTTGGGCTTTTTTCTCTGGGGGGAGATGCTGGATTTGTTCTTTTAGCTGGGCCTTGAGTTCTGAGGTTTCTTGTTTTGAGAGAGACATGGATATTTATGCAAAAAAGAGTTTAAATTATTATTGTTTTAGTGTAATTGCTTACGATTTTGGAGCAATAGAATATGCTTAATAGATTCATTGAGGATAATGGTCCATTTATATAATGTGAGATAATTATTTGTATATAAAGTATAAACACTTTATGTTTGTTAGCAATTTTAGCCGAAGTAAATTCATCTAAAATTGGATTGATGAAAGGAAGAGGAGACAGAAGAAACGCAGGGTTGCCCCGCAGGGCATTAAATTTTTGTATATAAAGTTTAACAACTTTATGTTTATTAGCAATTTTGGAGTAAAGTAAATTTATCCAAAATTGAATTGATAAAAAGAGGATTTTTGAAGGGAAGCAGAATTGCCCCGCAGGGCATTAAATTTTTGTATATAAAGTTTAACAACTTTATGTTTATTAGCAATTTTGGAGTAAAGTAAATTTATCCAAAATTGAATTGATAAAAAGAGGATTTTTGAAGGGAAGCAGAATTGCCCCGCAGGGCATTAAATTTCTTTTCGATGGGTGCTGTAAGGGGTTTTGAGGGTTGGTCTGCAGCAACTTTAATATGGTAAGCAAGTACGTTTTATTGTTTTATGAGGGGGATTGTTTCTATATAACTTATGTCAAGGCACTTGACGAAAACCGCACCCCTTAAGAATTCTTAAATTTGAATTCTTGATGGTCATCAAGATGCAAGCATCTTGAGGATTCATGGCGCGGTTGTGCCTTGAGCATCCAAAAACCTCGGACAAACCTCGGCTTTCAAGTCGAGGTATACGAAAAGGTTTTTTGATATCTAAATTATGTTTGTTAGCAATTTTGTACAGTCAAGATACCTTTAATTAATCGTTGCATCTTTACTTATCAAATATCCTATTTTTCTGTTAAATTTGGGTTAATTGACTCGCCTAATGGGAAGCCAAGCATTATAGAAAGCTATATAAACCTATTAACTAATATATTAGTTATATGATTAAAAGCACAATTTTTACTAAAGGAGAATTAAAAGTTATCCATAGAAAAATGAATAATGTTAAGTTAAATCAGACAGATTCGAATTATCTTAGCAGATTTATAAGACCTAAACTTAAAGAAATAGAATCTATTGATGCAAAATACTTGTTAGATAAGATGGAATACAATCAAAAAATTAAATCAATTGAAAATAAAATAAAAAATATTATACTTATGGGCTTAAAAGATGTAGACTCTATTGTCTTGTACGGTTCTGCGATTCAGAATAATTATAAAAATTATAACGATATAGATATTATGATTGTAACTAAGTCAAAAATTTATAGGCACGAAATTGACAAATATAAAAAGATAAAAGAAATTAAAAATATTCTAAGAAATAATTCAATAGTATCTGATATTGAAATAATAAGCAAGGAAAATTTAATAAAAAGTTATAAGAATAGTCCAACATTAATATATGAATTAAAAGATCACAAGGTAATTTATGGAAATATAAAGATACCTGAAAGAATAGAACTTTACAATATAGATCTTCATATGAAGTTAGATTGGAGCGATATACATAATTCAAGACCCAGTGGAAAAGAATTATATCTGGCTCTTAGAAATACTTTGGTTGTTAGACTTCTTTTAAATAAAATAATAGACAACAAAAAACTTAAAGAATCTTTATATGAAGAATTAGGGAAGAACTTAATAGAAAGATTAAAAAATAATCAACAGTCTAAGGAAGAGAAAAGATATGTTTTAAACTATTTAAAAAATTTAATTGAAGATACGAGAAAACAAATAGAAGGTGGTTTATGGGAAAAAATACAATTATAAAAACAATAGCTGACTTGATTGGTGGAATGACTGCACATAAAATTTTAATCAAATATACCAATAAGCCAGAATCTATTCATCATATGAAAAGTGAAATAGATAATTATAGGGGGATTATTTTGGATTATATAACTGAATTTAATTGGAATAGTGACGATAAACAAGAGATAAAAGAAAGAGCATTAAAAAGTTTGAAGAGCGAACTTAAAAAACCTCATTTTAAAGATGTCGAGTTTCCTACAGAAGAAATATCTAAACTTCTAGAAGAAACAATAAAAGAAATTTTATGATTTGAATTTTATTTAGTATAAGGGTATTGACTTTATTTTGGAGCCGGTGGGGGATTTTATTAGACTGAAGATATTTATACCTCTGGGATTTTTATTTGGGATGAAAAAAGTGCTAATCGTTATTGGGGTTTTGATTGTTTTATTAGTTGGGGTATTTTTAATTGGGGGAAGAGGGTTATTGGGGAGGGTGATTGAGAATGGAAGTTATGGGGTTTATGGGATGGAGAATGTTAGCTTTAGGGCATCAGATGGAAAGGAGATTCATGGGTTGTTTTATTTGCCTGGGAAGGAGAATTTTAATGTTGTAATTGTTTTACCTGGGGGAGGGGGAACAAAGGAATCGAGGGGATTTTATGGAGAGATTTTGGCTAGAGAGGGGTATGGGGCTTTAATATTAGACCAGAGGGGGATTGGAGAGACAGGAGGGACATTGAGGAGTTTTGCAGATGATTATTATGCATATGTTGGGGGGCAGGAAGTTGAACAGATTTTAATGGCTAAGGATGTTTCAAGTGCTGTTAATTTTCTTGAGGGAGACGAGAGAGTTTTAGGGGTTGGCGTTTTAGGGGAGAGTATGGGTGGAAGATATGGAATAATTGCAACTGGGGCAGATAAGAGAATTAGGGGGATGATTACTATTTCTTCTGCAGGATTTAATGGGAAGGGAGATAGTTTTACTCAAAAGTATCTGGAAATTATTAATCCAAATAGTTATATTGGGACGATAAGTCCGAGAAGGTTGTTAATGCTTCACGCATTGAATGATTCTGTGATTCCGATTGAGGATGCTAGAATAACTTTTTCTTTGGCTAAAGAGCCAAAGAAGTTTGTTGAAGTTGGTGGGAAGTGTAATCATGGGTATTGTAAGGAGATGAAGGAGTATATTATTAAGGAATTGGGGGAAATGTTTAAGTAATATCATTCTATTAAATATTTATATATAAAGTATATCAACTTTATGTTTATTAGCAATTTTGGAGTGAAGTGAATTCATCCAAAATTGAATTGATAAAAAGAGGATTTTTGAAGGAAAGCAGAATTGCTCCGCAGGGCATTAACTTGTTATGAGAAAGATTAAAATAATAAATAAGATAAAACAACAGATAAGAGTGCATGATGAACATGATGAAAATGGGGTATTTTGGGATTCTTTATCTGGTATTATGGGTCATGTAAAAAAAGATTCTGTTAGCTTACAACATGAGGTTCAGGATTTTATAATATAAAAATATGTGAGAAAATAAAAAGAATAGAGCCTTAACCAAAAGCTCTTCGGTAGTCTTCGATTTTTACAGAATTTACGTGTTTGATTTTTGCGAGACTATTGTCAATTATATCTGTGCTTTTCTCTTCGAGCCAGGCAAATTTAATGTTTATTGCTTTTAGGCCGAAGGCTATTGGCTCTTGCGTGAATGAGATATTTTTTGAGCCTTCTTTTTCTAGAATTATCCTTGCTTGTTCTTCTATCTTTTTTAGGTCTGCTTCTGGTGAGTCGGGCATCATTCTTACTTTAACTGCTACTATTCCTACCATTTTGAAGGATGGAGAAATGGGTTTTTAAGCGTTTGGATTTGTAGTATCTGCTAATAATTCTTAAGTAAAATTGAGATATATCTGATGGGCATATCTAGGACAATAGCCAAATTTATTATAGGGGAGATAATTAGTTTTTCGATTGGTGCAATAATAAGATGGAGAGTTAGCGTCGGCAACTTCGATAGAGCAAGCAGGCGTAAGCAGATACTAGGGGGAGAGATTTGCATAAGGGAGAATTATCTCTTTGGTGGGTGCTGTAGGGGCTTTAGGGGTTGGCGTCAGTAACTTCATGAAATTAAGCTTTTACGATATTTGCTATTAATTCTCTATAAAATATAATATATCAAACAAATTTATAGAGGATAATAGCTAAATTCATCATGAGTGAATAATTATCTTGTCAAAATCATGGGTTTTGAAGCCATCAAGATGTCGAGATTTTATATTTCGAGCACGCTCAAGAATCTGAGGATTCTTGACGTTTGATTTTTTCGAGACAAATCTTGAGGCTTTAGTGGGCGCTATAGGACTATTCAAGGTTAGCATCGGCAACTTTTAGAAGGTATAGTGAAAAACATAATTAATTGAGCAAAATAGTATGTTTTTCCCTTGATGTGGGGTTGTCCAAAAAGTCTTTTTAAAATAGGGGATGATGTTTAATCTACAATGGGCTTAAAACATTCTCATTTGCTCGATAAAAAAAGTTTACTCGTCTATTAATAAAAATCTTCATCTCATTTTTAGCAATAGGTTATAATGCCTATAATGATGCCGTTTTTGACTTTTTAGACAACCCCAGCACACAAGATTTGCAACTCTAAGCAAATCTTGATGTAGTCAACGACAAAATTGCTCAATTTAAAATGTCCTTGACTACAAGTGAGTGTAAGCAAGTACCTTTTATGTTTATAGTTTTATTTACTACAATATAAAGATTTTCCAATAAAAAATTAAATTAAAGAAAATCTTTATTTATATCTTCCCGAAGCAGGCAATATTATCAATGGGAAGATATATACTTAAAAAAGCAAATTTCTTTGAAAGGAGATGGAAGAGAAATCTTTAGTTGAGAGACTTAGGGAATTAAACCATTTTTGCGAATCTGATTTTTTATTGGGGTCTTTTCTTTCTTTATGCAGCAATGTTTATGTTGAATCATTGGGGACTGTAGGGTTTTCTGAAGTATTGGAAAGATTAAGACAGCAGAAGTTAGAAGTTTGTTTTATTAGAGAAGAAAATAAGGAAAAGAGGAAGTATTCTCTTGGAATAATTTTAAGAAAAACTGATTTGTGCTATAGTTCTGTTTTTTCTTATAATGAGGGCAGTTGGGAACAATTAGAGACAGACATAGGGAAAGAGGTTAGCGAGATGAATAAACTTGGATTCAAGATAGACTATAGGGGATTTATTCAGAATGGCAGAGAATAAACGGTTTATAGAAAACTTAATTTGATTTAAAGACAATTATCTTTAATTTGATATTATGTCGGTAATTGTAGGCATAAATGGCGATTGGGAGTAGAATTTTTGTATTTGATTAGGTACATACAGAGATTCTCGATGATTGCGTTACTTTTTGTTCAGAGAATCTCTGTCTGTCCATTTTCGTTTTCTGGTAACTCGATTAACGAGAATGTCTATATTTATGATAGGAGTGTAAGAATTATAGATGAGGGGTTTTTATAATTCGTGGTGAAATTTAATACGGGCGATAAGATAAAAAACTTAAAGAAGCTGCTAAGACCGATTAAGACGATGGTTTGTTCAGAGCATAATCCTTATTGGACACAAAAATTAAGGATAATAATACTTTTAAAGGATAGTTGTTTAGAGAAAAAATGGGTGATGAGAATTATATCAAGTTGGTTTCTCGAATATCGCAGTCAGCGGGTTTGAGTGTTGAGGATATTGAGAGAAGGGTTGAGGCAAAGAGAGCTAAATTAAGCGGGCTTGTGAGTAAAGAAGGGGCAGCACAGATTGTTGCTGCGGAATTAGGAATTAATTTTGACCAAGAGAGGATGAAGATTTCAGAGCTTATGCAGGGAATGAGGAGAGCTAATGTTGTAGGTAAGATTTTGGAAGTTTATCCGGTGAGAGATTTTAATAAGAATGGGAGAGAAGGAAGAGTTTGTAATTTACTTATTTCAGACGAGAGTTCTAATACTAGAGCAGTTTTATGGGATACGCATCATATTGAACTTATTGAAAAAGGTAAATTAAAGAAAGGAGATGTTATAGAAATAGCGAACGCTAGTGTGAAGAACGGGGAGCTTCATTTGAATTCTTTTTCTGATATAAAGAAAAGCAAGGAAGTTTTGGGAGAAGTTGTTATGGGAAGAGTGTTCAATAGTAAGAGGATTAAGGATTTGAAGGCAGGAGACAGTTTTAAGACAAGGGCAGTTATTGTTAAGACATTTGAGCCGAGATATTTTGAAGTTTGTCCACAATGCGGGAAAAAGGCAGTTAATGGAGAGTGTAGTGGGGGACATGGGAAGATTGAACCAAAGAAGAGGGCATTGTTAAATATTATTCTTGACGACGGGAGTGAGAATATAAGAGCAGTAATGTTTGGAGATACTATAAAGAAATTAGGATTTAACGATGAAGAGATATTTAATTTGGAGAACTTTGCAATGAAGAAAGATAGCATATTGGGTGATGAAAAATATTTTTCTGGAAATGTGAGAACAAATGCTGTTTTTAATACTACGGAGATGAATATTGAAGATATTGGAGAGATAAATTCGCAGGAATTAATTGAAGAATTGGGGAAGAAAGCTTGAGTAATAGTGGAATGATAATGCTTTAATTGGTGCATATAAAATAGAGGTTTTTTTAGTAGAAAGTTTATAAAGCGGGGCTGTGTAGAATTTTTATGGCGAAAAACGAGGAAGTAAAAAAAGAATCTTCTGAAGAAGAATTGAAACTTACAGATATTCCTGGAATTGGGCCTGGAATTGCAGCGAAACTGGAAGCAGCAGGAGTTTATGATTTAATGGGACTGGCTGTAATGTCTCCGGCTGCGTTGGGTGAACTTGCAGGAATTGGAGAGGCTGTTGCACGAAAGGCGATACAGGCTGCAAGAGGAATGATGAAATTAGGTTTTATGGATGGGATAGAGTTTGCTAAGAAGAGAGAAGATATTGGCAATATAACAACTGGTTCAAAGAATTTAGATACATTATTTGGGGGAAAAGGAATTGAAACTAGGGCTATGACAGAGGTTTATGGAGGATTTGGCAGTGGAAAAACTCAATGTGCTTTTACTTTGGCGGTCAATGTGCAGTTGCCAAAGGAGAAAGGAGGGATTGGAGGAAAAGCAGTTTATATTGATACAGAGGGGACTTTTAGACCAGAGAGAATAAAGCAGATTGCTGAAAAGAGAGGGGCAATTCCAGACAAGGTTTTAAAGAATATACTCGTGGCTCGAGCTTTTAATTCGGACCATCAGATATTATTGCTTGATAAGATTGGAGAGATGATAAAAAATGGAGAACCAATTAAAATGATTATAATTGATTCCTTGACAGCACATTTCAGGGCAGAATTTGCGGGAAGAGGGCAGTTGGCAGACAGGCAGCAGAAATTGAATAGATACTTGCATAATCTTATGAGAGTAGCAGAGCAACACAATCTTGCTGTTTTTGTGACTAATCAAGTTATGGCAAATCCTGGAATGATGTTTGGGGATCCGACAACTCCTGTCGGGGGGAATATAGTTGGTCACATGAGCACTTATCGAGTTTATTTTCGAAGAGGGAAACAAGGAAGCAGAGTTGCTAAGATGATTGATTCTCCAAATTTGCCTGAGAACGAGGCGCAGTTTTATGTCACAGAAGGAGGGGTTTGTGACGAGAGCGAATGAGCGATAAAAATTGCCCATATAGAAGTGTTAGAGCAGTGCCGATTTTTAAAACCTTTAGGGGGTTTAAGTGTGGGGTTAATAGAGACATAATAGAAAATTTTGGAGGAGATGATTATTGTCGTTTAGAGAGAAACCATTCAGAGTGTAGGCGTTATATTTTACAACAAGGTAAATTGGAAGAAGAGAGACCGAGTATGATTACGGGTTCGGATTAAAATTCCATTTCAATTCTTAATTCTGCTAATGACCAGGTGAGTTTACTAATCATCATAAAATGCCTTGCTATACTTCTGCTTTCTCCTGAATGTTGCTTTTTGACCTTGAAATTTTTGAAGTGATTGCTGTAGATTTCATAGTCGTTGTTGCCGAATTCTATTGCTGTTTCTTTGTCAAATTTGTAGAAAAGTTTGTAATAAATTTCAAAATGTTCTTTTATTTTATTTGATAATGGAATTACTTCTTTTACAGGGTTTTTTGATACTGCGAGATGTTTTCCGATATATTTGAATTCATCTCCTATTAATTCTAAGATAAAGAGGGTTGAAAAGAGAAGAATTTTTTTACTTTCAGTATAATGTCCTGGTATTTTGTTAAGAATACGACAGCAATAATCAACAAAACGGTCTATGTTAAGATCTATTGTATGAAGTTCTTTGCACAATTGGATGTTTCCTATTTCGCTATTTTCTATTGCTTCTATGACTCTTTCAAACATTTGGATTATGACTAAAAATATTCTTCTTAAAGAGTTTTCAAATTCTTTCATTGTTGGTTCTCCAAGCTCTTTTATGATGCAGTAGTCTTTTCCAGTTTCTATTATTCCCATGCCTATGAATCTATCTACAACAGACTGAAGCATCACTAATGCTGATTTAGTTGATACTTTATCACCTAATAGTCTATAATCAAAATTGCTTGTATAGTAGTGATATGCATCTTCATGATTTTTATTAGTTGGGTCAAATTTTAATTTTATTTCATCACAGCCAGAACGATAGGCAGACTGGACAAATCTCCACAATAAGGGGATTGTAAAATTAGTTATATCTATTACAGTTGCTTTTTCTTTGGATTTGCCTTCGGCGCTTATTGTCAAAGAACCATTATTTTCAGTTAAATCGATGTCATCGCCTGGTTTGAGATTTAGCTTTTTTACCCATTGAATTGGGAGCGTGACAGTCATAGTGTTATGACCTTGCCTGATGAGTTTTCTTTTCATCTTATTAAGATATATCTGCTATATTTTAAGTAGCTTATGGATATATATCCTATTTTAAATATATTAATATATTTAAATATATATTCTCTAGGGAGTTATATTTTATTTGGGGTTTTATTGGAGAATATATTCACTATTTTAATATTCATTATATTCTTGGCATAAGGATTATATTGATAACTATTAAGTTTTGTTTTTTATTTTAATTAAATTATGCTAACTGAATTTGTTGACGAGATGGTTGAAGATTGGCGACCTGAAGAATATTACGAGAAAGTTTTTTATAATTTATATAAAGATAGGATAAAAGCTGTTTTGAATGAAAAAAAGCCCGTGCCATATGAAATTGAAATTCAACCGTGTTCTAAATGCAATGCCTTTTGTAATTATTGCTGGGGTGGCTCTTCTTTTGAAACTTATGATAAGACTAGAAAATTAGAGGATTCACTTGGAAAAAAGGAGAACATGGATAAGGTGGTGGATGAGGTTTTAGGATTTGAGCGTGATGGGTTTAAAATTGAGGTTATTAAATTTTGCGGAGCAACAGGAGAGCCTTTAATGAATCCGTTGACATTATATGCAATAAATAGATTATACGGCAAGAAAAAACTTCGCCTTTTTAGCAACGGGCTGCTTTTTGGATTAAATAAAGATAACGATGATTATCTTAGTGTTTTGGCTAAGGTTGGGAGAATTAATCTAAGTTTGGATGCGGGAAGGACAGAGACATTGCATGAAATTAAGAAGGGAGCTTTGAAGTTAGGAGTTAGGTTGGAAGATATATTGGGGTGCATTAAAAAATTGAAGAAATTTTCTGATGGCAAGACGGATGTTGATGTCAGTTATGTAATTTGCAGAGATAATTTTTCTGAAATTGAAGAGGCAGCGGATAAATTTTATAATTCTGGAGCTAATGCAATGAGATTAAGAGTTAATTTTAATGATGAAGATTTGCCTAAAATTTACGGAGGAGAGATTGCAGATGCTACAGATAGGATGATAGAAAGATATAATGGCACAAATTTTAAGATTTGTCCGGCTTATTCTTCTGAAGAATTGAGAGATAGGAAGATGATGGAATTTAGTTCTAAGGATTCTGGTTTTAGTTGTTCTATTACAAGATTTTGGGCATCAATTGGACCTGATGGGAAAATTTATCCTTGCGGACATATTACTTTAGATGGTTGCGAGAGCTATGGGGATTTGTTAAAACAGAGCTTTTCTGAAATTTGGGATGGAGGGAGAAGAGAAGAAGTAATTAAGGGGCTGCCTGAAAAGAAATGCGACAATTGTTCGCCTTTTTCTTATTGTACTAATAAAACCATGACTGGATTTAATAATAAAAAATTGTATTTTATTGAGGCGATTTATAGTTAGATGTATCTGCTAATAAATCTGAGATATAGAGAACTGCGTAAGTTATGGCTCATTTTGTATGCGGTTCTCTAATGGATAGACTGCCCCTTTATGTGCTATAAGCAATGCAGTTATCCATAAAAATATAGCATATCTGATAGATTCAGTAGATGAACATTTTTTACAATCATCTTTTAAGATACTCTTCATTATGTATTATTTATTACTTTTCTTCTAAAATGTAGAGAATTGCGTTGGATAAATTGTATTTTGTACGCAATTCTCTAAAGGATAATTCTGAAAAATGAGTGCTACGATTAACAGAATTATCCATAGTCAGCAATTATCGAGAAATATTTTCTTTTTATTAGCTCGATAATTG
>Ga0209542_10013215_pt1 | contig 14280 bp, 10 predicted proteins | sample RifCSPhighO2_01_FD_184028 | JGI IMG/M metagenome (GOLD analysis project Ga0209542, IMG submission 184028) | Soil microbial communities from Rifle, Colorado - Rifle CSP2_plank highO2_0.1 (SPAdes) (version 2) | ecosystem: Environmental > Terrestrial > Deep subsurface > Rock core/Sediment ...
TCGTAGCTGTAGGAGTAGAACTTGCGACAGTAAACAAAGGAACTTTCCCATCAGTAAGTCCTGCACGATTGTTGATGCTTAACCTCGCTCCAGGGGTTGTTGTCCCGATGCCGACGTTGCCAGTTGTTGTGATTCGCATTTTTTCAAATGAAGAAGTGAGTCCATTTCCTGTATAGAATAGTAAATTTTCACTTGTATCACCTGTGATAGCCGCTCTTGTTGCATCAATGCTTGAATTCCATCTGATAAATTCAGCATTGTCTATCGTTAGGTCCCCACCTGCTACATCCAGTTTGGAGGCTGGAGTTGTTGTTCCAATTCCGATGTTGCCATCCGGAAACAATATATTTCCACCAAGAGACGAGCCCGTATAATTAAATTCCAAATCATAAAATCCGTTACTATAAAAATTGTTTGACTTGGCAATCATTGACCATTCACGAAGATCTTGGGAGCCAAGTTTAAAGGTTACGGTTTCTTGTCCGCCAGTTCCTCCAAGTGCTTGAATTATAACATCGCTTTCATTCCCATAAATTTCTAATCGTCCTGATGTAGTAGTAGCACTTCCTATACCCAGACCTCCTGTAAAGTAACCGGAACCAGCAACCGAGAGAAGCTGGGTGGGAGAGGTGGTGCCGATGCCCACATTTCCTTTCGCATCAATCACAAAATGCGGCGTAGAAGTCCCGGTGTCTCCCACCAAGAACACGGGCTGTGTTCCTGCTTGTTGTTCAAAGGCATAATCAGCTCCTTTCCAGGGAGTGGTGGTACCAAGAATCAAATCAGCATACCCCAATATATTCCCGGTAGCCTGCAAGGTGCTTGAAGCATATACACTTGCTCCTGAAGTGGTGGCAAAGATGTCTCCCATGCTGTAAAGGGTAGAGGCAAGATTGAAGGTGATCTGATCAGTGTTTACTCCTACCGTATTGATGTTATCTCCCCCAAACAAGGTAAGGGTATTAGTATCGGTGATGGTTTGATTACTCCCAGAATCACCTGCAACCGTAAATGATGTGATACCACCAGCTCCTCCTACCGTACCGCAGACTACGCCACCTGATGAGTCAGTGGTTAAGATACCGCAGGATGGAAGTGCGAAGTTAAGACCACCAGCCGCAATAGAGAGCCCATTTGCGATTGTGGAAGTTCCACTGCCTGCTACCTTGAGAAGACCACCGATGTAAGCAAGACCGCTTGTTTCCAACACACCATCAGTGGTTGTGGCGTTGCCTATACCGAGACCACCTGTAAGATATGAATCACCTGCGACGGAAAGGAGTTGGGCTGGGGTGGTGGAGCCGATGCCGACGTTGCCGGAGGTATCAACGCTAAGACGCTCAAGGGTATTTGTAACAATAGCAACATTTGCGGCTGAAGACGGGAAATAGATACCTGCCCCCGTAGCGTTTCTACTGCGGACAGACGGACTACCGAGAGTGCCATTCCCCACCAGTACCCCACCTGGAGTATCAAAATTGCCATTTGCAGTAGAAGTAATTATGATACTGCCCGTAGTAAACCTGAATAAATCCGTACCACTGCTATTTTGTACTTTAAGATAATCAGCGCTCTGACTTGTTGCTCCTTTGATAATTTGTCCAACCGTGGAAGCACTACTTGCATCAACTTCAAATTGTGCCCCCGGCCCCGCCGTCCCAATCCCCACATTCCCTCCCGTTACCACAAAGTTAGAAGCATTTACCGCAAAGTCTCCGAGAAGTGTGGTGCTTGCTCTACCTGTTAATGTACCAATATTGAAAATCGGTGAACCTGTTGTTGAAGTTGCAATGGTGAAAGCGTATTTCTGTAAGTTGAGAATGGTTGAAGTAGCGCGAGCTTGATAAGCCAAAGTCAACTGTGGAGCAGTAGAAGATCCAAACCGTATGAGCTTGGAGTCAAAGAAGGCAGGCCCATTAAGAGCAAACTTTGCTCCAGGACTTGAAGTACTCACTCCTAGATTCCCATACGTCAGCATATTCCCCGTACTCACTATGGTAGATGAAGCATAGAATGACCCTCCTGTACTCGTCGCAAATATCTTACCCATCGAGTAAAGGGTAGAAGCAAGATTGAAGGTTATCTGATCAGTGTTTACTCCTACGGTATTGATGTTATCTCCCCCAAACAAGGTGAGAGTATTCCCGTCAGTGATTGTCTGATTACTCCCTGAATCTCCTGCAACCGTAAATGATGTAATACCTCCTGCTCCTCCTACCGTACCGCAGACTACACCTCCTGATGAGTCAGTGGTTAAGATACCGCATGATGGCAAAGCGAAGTTTAACCCACCAGCCGCAATAGAGAGTCCATTTGCGATTGTTGATGTTCCACTCCCTGCTACCTTTAAGAGTCCACCAATGTAAGCAAGCCCGCTTGTTTCTAACACTCCATCAGTTGTGGTTGCGTTGCCTACACCTAGTCCACCACTTAGAAAAGCTGAACCACCAATGTTTAATTTGGCATTAAACGAGCTTGTCGCAATAGAAACACTACTTCCATCAAAAAGAAACTGACTTGAGCCGGCAAATCCGCCGTTCAAGTTGTATTGTATCTGTGTGTGTGAACCGCCCGGGGAAGTACTTCGCCGTGTATCATTATCCTGACCACAGATAATATTTCCTTCTGAATCTGTTTCAAGCACGGATTCCCCTTGACAATCGGTCACGGACAATATGCGAACATCGCCAGCAAATTCAGAAGTTCCACTTACATCCACAGTGCCTTTTACAGATAGTGTGGATGCGGGGTTTTTGGTACCTATGCCAATAGAGCCGTTTTCTGAAATATAAAAATCTGTTTGATCATTTGTTCCAACCCATAAACGCGCGCGGGTTTCCGTAGAAGCAATTGATACAAACGCTGATTGTGACGACGTGCCTGCCTGTCCGGTAGGCAGGCCAAACGATATGCTCCCACCCCCGTTCGTGGAGACAGAAAAAAGATTAGAAACATCGGTGGTGCTGGTTGCTATACGCCACGCATTCAGAAGCGCATCGGGAATAAGAATGGTTGCCGTGCCATCATGTTGAAGAGTTACGTCACCAGAAAAATGAAGTCCCTTATTTAAAAACAATGTATCGCCAATCGTAAGGTTTCCCGCAATATCAGTGTTTCCGCTAAAGGTGGAAGTTCCCGCGCCTGAGACAAAAAGAAGATTATCAAGAGCAAGAGATAACCCGTCTTCTTTGGTGCGAATACGATCTTCTTCCTGACGCCAAAAGAGTGATGAGATTATAGGACGTTGCGTGTTGCCTGTGATGGAGATACCATCTCCCGCAAGCAAGTTGTAAATAATGTTTGAGGCAGAAAGTGTTCCTCCCCCCAGTTCAATGTGCCCGCCCTGGGCGGTAAGGTCTCCATCCAGAAAAATATTTTTTTGAAATTGAGTCTGCTCTTTAAATAAGCTCGGCGCATTTACGTTCAATCCGGATATGTCATCGGATGAAAATGGAATTGCGCTCTCACCACCCGAGTCACCTTTTTGGCGGATGCGCATGGCATCTTCCGGAGAGAGAGAACTACCCGTACTGACAGACTCTCCGAACGAAAAAGAAAGGACTCGGTTAATAGCAGAGCGGATATCCGCTCCAGCTCTTCGTTCCGCGCGCGACGATCCATTCAGAGTTTGAAAAGTAGGCTTAATGTAATCTCCTACCACGCGTGAAAATTGCTTAACTCCGGAATGTATGGCTTTGAGCGTATCTGATTCTTTTTTTTCAGTGTCGATCTTTTCTTTTTTTTCTCTAGTTTGGTTTTCAAAAAAGCGCGTGGAAGCAGTAAAATCAGGAAGAGAAAAAGAGGACTGGATATTCTCAAAAAAAGGAATGGTATCAGCACGCAGGTCATTTGCAAACAAAAAGACCAGCATGCTGTTGGTAAGAAGAATAAATAATTTTTTTGTGCCTTTTTGTAGCATCAAAGCTTCTTAACAATAAGTAATCTCGTATACTCCTATTGTACTTATTTTTTATATATATTTTCATATTTTTCAGGTCTTTTTTAAAAGAAAAACAGTAGATATAAATTACGTCAAAAATAAATATTTTTATACGGTTAAAAAGGATGATATTCCCATTGGTTCAAACTTTTATATAAAAGATGAGTTGTTATGCTGTAATAATTATAAATACATAAACATATATAATGTATACTAAACATGTATAGTATAAAAAATATCTTTAGTAACATTGGATATAGTTGTTTTGCTATAAAAAAATTATATTCTTTTAGTGAGTATCTTTTTATTTAATTTCTTTATGGTTGATCTTCTTATTTCTTTAGCAGGATAATTAAGTTATAATTATATAATTATAACTTATGTTATTTTATTTTTTATTTTAATTATCCACATGTTTGTGTCCGTTATTTTAAAAATCTGTATTTTTTTGAGTATATGTTACTTATCTTTGTCCTTCCTTTGTTTTATGTTATTTTTTATTTTTATAATAATTATATAATTATTAATGATGTTATTTGTAATATGTATAAAAAAGAGCCTTTTTATAAAGCTCTTTTACTATAAAGACATATCTTAGATTTATTTTTCCTTGGTTGTTCCAATATATACTTCCACTATGTCATCTTTTACCTTAAGCACGGCACTTAAGAACGTTATTTCTTGGATTGACCTGTCTATTTTATGGATTGTTATACCATTTTGGATGAGAGAGATAAAATGGGTATGTTTTGGAAGAATATCAAATGGACCTTTTTTATTTGTAGAAGAGACTGCTTCTGCTTTGTCATTAAAATACTTACCATCGCGTCCTCGTACTATAACGGTAAGAGTCTTGCCTTTAACTATTTTAAGCTCTCTTTGCATGAAGATCTTTTGTCGTTCCTATATATAAGAATTCTTCAGGGGTGCGATCGTCAAACTCACCAGCAAGTATACGAGCCGTATCTTCTACTGTTTTTTCGCGCGGTACATATACACCCGGACGACCTGATTGATCCTCTACTACGTAGAAAGATTGTGTCATAAAATTACGTAGAATATGTGCCCGTTTGTAAAGAATTCTATCTTCCGGCGTAAGTTCTGATTCCCCTATTAAAGAAACAATACGTTCTAATTTTATGACTTTCTTTAGCAAGCTTTGCGCTTGAAGAGCAGCTGTGTAATGTTTTTCTCCTACAAGATCCGGTGTTAACGCCGAGGAATGTGATTCAAGAATATCTATGGCAGGCAGAAAATTTTTCTGATACACATCGCGTGAAAATACGACCATGGAATCAAGATACGTAAAAATAGATTGAACTGCCTGATCCAGAACGTCATCGTTTGGCACGTATATAGCTTCAACCGTGCTTATAATACCACCTCTGCCAGACATAAGCCGTTCGTGAACGGTTGCCATTTCGGAGGCAAGGGTTGGTTGGTAACCGTCTTCTGAAGGAATGATGTCTGTTACGGTAGAAAGTTCATTTCCCGCTTGTGCAAAGCGGTACATATTATCCACAAAAAACAGGATATTTTTTTTCATGATATCGCGAAAATATTCCGCAAGAGTTATGGCGGTGTATGCCGTGCGGAATCGTATGGCAGGATGCTCTCCCATGGCACCGAGCACCAAAATAGTGCGTGGCAGAACACCTTTGAGCGTGAGTGTTTCCAAGAGTTCATGCGCCTCGCGCGTGCGCTCTCCTACTCCCGCAAAAATGGATATCGCGTTTTCTTCTTCCCGCAGTATAACGATATTGTGTATAAGTTCAGTGAGCAGTGTTGTTTTTCCGACTCCCGCGCCTCCCACCAAACCAAGCTTTCCTCCTTTTACCAGTGGGCAGAATAGATCAATGATTTTTATACCCGTGTCTAACACTTCACTCTTGGGAATTATCTCATGATATCCAAGGGGTGAACGATAGATTGGTATATGTTCTGTGGTCTCAATGATGCCCTTGCTGTCTATCGGGTTTCCAAACGCATCAATAACACGGCCGAGCACTTCTTTCCCCGCGGGAATAGTAATGGCCGCGCCTTTATTGATTACGCGCGCTCCACGCACAATGCGAGACACAGATGAAAGCACCATACAATAATAGGTATTGCGGGTTGATGTTCCATAGAGTTCCATTTGCGTATTCGGATCATCAATCAAAACAATCATATCGCGTATGCGCGGTTTTGATTCCGGAAACTCAACTTCCACCACTTGTCCGTGGATGCTTATTATTTTTCCTTGTATATGCAACGTTGCTTGCGGATTTGCCATATTATATCCCTAAAGCGATTCTGCTATTTACTAATTCCAATTGCCGCTTGTTTTCAAGCTGGTGGATCAATTTTTGATGTTCAAACGCCATAGTAGAAAGAATATGTGTAACATGTTCGGTAGCAGCATCAAGCTGGTACATGCGTGCGGCGAGTTTCGCAAGGCGCGATTCTTCCGTTATTTGTTGAAACAAAGATGCCAATATCTCTGTTTCAAAAAAGTGAGCAATTTCTTCAAGGGATGGTTCAAACAAAAATAGAGTGGCTGGTTTTATTTGTTTTGGGCGTGGTGCTTCTTTGGAAGACACTGTAGACGTTTGCTGTATTTCGCCCAATAGAGTGGAAATCGGTATTTGAGATACAAAACTTTCAAATTTGCCGTAAAATACGCGAATACGGTGATACCGGGAAAAAAGGGCTATGAGAGAAGTAACATCATTCTCATTTGGTACCGTATCTGGCATATCACGGTATATATATCGTGTATGAGGCATTCGTTCATCAAAAAGAAGTTTTCCACGTTTTCCTACTATAATGATATCACTTTTTGTGGAAGCTATGTGTTGGAGAAACGCGGTAAATGTTTTTTGAATAATGTCGCCATAAAGTCCCGTGTTTGCCGATAACCATATGGCAACTTCCTGCTTATATCGTATGCGGCTTGCAAGTTTTTTTAGAAAACCCATGTGAAAAAAAGGCTTTTTCCCCTTCGCATGAGAGGATTCTTCTTTGTGGGCGCGTGATACATCATCATATATAGTTTGTAGACCGTCATAGAAAGCACGGCTGTTTACTATTGATTGTTTTGTGCGGCGCATATATGTGGCTGCTATGGATTCATATGTTTCCATTACATTACGTATGTACTCAATGTCGTCAATTTCCTGCTCAATTGTATGAAGGGTAGACATGTAAGAATAAGATTATGATTTTATTTTTTGAGATTGCACTAATGAGAGCAACATATCAAGATTTGATGCTTTTGCGACCAAAGCATCAACTTGTTTTCGAAACGATGTACCCGTGGTGTATTGATTAACGAGCATATGAAGCTCTTTTTCCACCTTTTCGGACGGGGCGTCTTTCCAATATTGTGTCCAGACCAAGCAAAAAAGATACAGTTGAAGTGACGGCGCTATTATTTCGTTGGCAAACTGATTGAAAAAGATATAAACATTGCGTTGTTTCTCTAGGGTTGTTTTTATTTGTTCATTAAGTTCTGTGCCAAAACTTGTGATGGTTTCCAATTGTCGCGCGGAACTTAAAAATCCGGTAAGTAATTGGTTTACCTCTTTTGCAATAACTGGTTGCGTTTGTTTACCTACGCGCGTAACGGAAAGAAATGGATTAATGGCGGGACGCCGTCCTTCTACGTATAAATTATAATCAAAAAATAAATGACCATCGGTCATGGAAATAGTGTTTGTGGGAATGTAGCCGGTAATATCGCCATGCGCGGCTTCTATCACGGGCAAGCAAGTAATAGATCGTTCTCCCGCGGGCGTGATAAAATTTCCCGCTCGTTCCATCAGTCGCGCGTGAATATAGAACATATCACCTGGATATGAGTTTCTTCCGGGCGGACGTCTTCCTAGAAGTGATAATTCCCGATGTATTTTCGCGTGCATGGAAAGATCATCAATTACAATGATCACATCTTCTCCCGCGTCACGAAAGTATTCAGCAATTGTCATACCGGAGGAAGGCGCTATGTGTATGATACCCGCAGGATCTTCGGCATAAGCGGCTACCATGATAACACGATCAAATACCCCCGCTTTTATGAGAGCATCTTCTATTTGCCGAATCACAAGCTTGCTTTTACCAACCGTTACGTAAATACCTACGGAACCTTCATGTATTTGTGATATAATGGTACGCAATAGAAAAGATGTTTTTCCTGTTTTTTGATCTCCCACCACCAAGGCGCGCTGTCCTTTTCCTAGCGGCACCATGATGTCAGCTATGGTAATTCCTGTTATGCAAGGTTCTGTTACGCGCGCCCGCGCGCGAATTGGAAGCGGTTCCGTGTCTACCGCGCGGCGAGTTTTGGGAAAAATCCATTTGGTGTCTTGCCGCAATGGCCTGCCCAACGGATCAATCATCATACCGAGCAATTCTTCTCCAACAGGAATGGAAAGTTGTTCATTAGTGCGCGCGACACGAAGCCCCGCCGGCAACGGAACCTCTGAAAAACTTATGGTTTCCACCATATCTTCCGTAAACGCGTTTACATATCCATACGCGCCCGTCTCAAACATAACCCGTTCGTAAGGACGCACGCCTGGCAAACCTTCAACATAGGTAAGGGAAGAAATGACACGTCGCACGTATCCTACTTCACCTGTTGTATTTAAATAAGAAGCAAATTCTTCATTCATCCCGTTAGAGATAGGAAACGCTTTAATCTATTTTTGAGATATCGTTTTCCCATGCCAGTTTTTAAATAGTTCTCTCGTGACCTTGCATCTTCTTCATCAAGACATGCTTCATAATATATAATCTTCCATGGGCCTCTTTCTTTAGTCCATGTTGATTTTCCTGTATTGTGTTGATTAAAACGTTTCCGTAAATTATTCGTATATCCTGTATACCAGTCTTCATTTTTTTCACTTTGTATGACATACACATAGAGCATAAGGCTTTGATCTCTAACGGGATTCATCCCGTTAGAGGTATTTTTATCGTGTCGTTAATTAGTTCTTGTTGTTCTCGCATTGTCTGTTCAATAAATGTTGCAAGATTGATTTCTTTATAACGTCCTTCGTATGATACGCGCGCTCCACCAAAGAGTCCTCTGTCCACGGAAAGCTCCATAATGATATCATTTCCAAGGAATTCCCGTATCCATGTTGTTAATACCGCTATTGTTTCTTCTGTTGGATCATAAGCAATTTCCAGAGAGAGAATACGCAGACGCATAAGTTCTTTTCCTAAACCATCCAGATATGTTTGTATTGTTTTGGGTGATTTATCCGGAAGGCGCGCGAGAGCTTGTTTGAGTGGTCGAACGATCACGCTCGGCATTTCTGTTTCAATATGCGTATTAATATCAGTTTCTTTTTTATAAAGATTTTCAATAATAGTCTCTATTGCCATTGAGATAGCGCCTCGCTCGGAGGTTGTGCGTATATTTGAGTAAATGGGTTCGTAATTCATATTTACAATTCAAGATGACCGAAAAAGCCCTCTTTTTTTGCTTCATCCAGAGCACGCAACACCAGTTCGTTGTGTTCTTGTATGTTGAGGGAACGACCAATAACAATTTTTGCCACCAGTATGACTATTTCATTAATTGCCTTATCGACACGCTTCAGTTTTTCTTTTTTATATTCGTTTACTTGTTCGTTTACCTTATTGCGCAAATCATCTATCTTTTTTTCCATTTGCTGTTTGTATCCGATAGTCTGTTCTTTCAAGAATATCTCAAACATATCAAGCGTGTGTTTCGCGTCTCCTGCCATAGCTTGAGAAGCTTCATGTAACGTGGTGAGATATTCTTCCTGCGCGCGCTCCGCCATGTGTTCATACGTTTCCACATATTTGAGAGACGCGTCTTGCAGGTATTGTTTGTGCTGTTCGGCGATTGCTGTTAGCTCTGTTGCGAGTGAAGAAGAAACTCCTTCTTTTACACGCGCGGCGCTTTGTAACATTTCACGTGCTTTTGCAGTTGCTACGCGTATAATATCCACTGCTTCCTCATGGGCGTTTGAAAGAATATGTTCCGCTTCCCCTTCCGTAGAAAGGCGCGGTTTTTTAGCTGCTTCTTTTTTTTGGCGATACGCCACACTCCCCATATGCGCGATAAGAACAATAAAAATGGCGCCACATAAAAAAGCTGTGAACAATTCCAAGCTATATGAATTCAATATTCCTCCAAATGTCATGCTCTTATAGTACAACTATTATGTATGCTATGAGAACACCCAACAGCATAATACCTACCGTGAGCAACAAATGGAAAAATACGCTTACATAAATGAGACGCGCCGCGAGCGGGTTTCTGCCAAGCGATTCCACGCCTGATTGCGCTACTCTGCCGAAATAGACAAACCCCGCGATTACGGAAGCCGCCGCTACCACAAACGCGAGCACATATCGAAACGCCACGCGGGGGTTTGACGTAAGATTGGTAAGAAGACCATAGGCGCCTATATCAAGATTTACGGCTATAGAGTGTATTTCTTCCGGATCAGAGCTTGCGTAATCTTCCAGCGCAGTGCCAATAATCACGCCAAACTGTTCCGCTTTTACGCCGATTCCTGGAATAAGCGATGTTGTTATGTTGTCACCGGCTAAAATGGGGCCTGCCAATGTAGATACGCGCACAAGCACCACCCCGGAAGATACAACCACATAACTTTGATCATCTTTAAGATTCCCTACTACCAGAGTTGGACTATTAACCACCACACCCGCAACCGCTGGGTCATATGATTCATTGCTTAGCACATAACGCCCGTCAATAAGACTAATGATATCCCCTGCTTTTATGTGTGTCCCTTCAATGCGCACAGGAGTGCCGATTGTTCCCTTAAATTCAGTCCTACTGTTTTCTTGAAGCTGTTGACCAAGCACAAACGGAGCTGAAAGAAAGCTTATAATCACAAGCATGCTCATTACACCTGTCAAAAATTGGCGCAACATACGCAGTTGCGAGTCTTCGTACGATTGAAATGTTCCTGGGTGAATGTACTCCACTGTGTGTCTATTATACGCAAAAAAGCGCATATTGTGGACAATACAAATGGAGAAGGTGTTTATAAGAGTTGAAAAGATTGCGATAACGTGATATAAATTTATCACTACAGTAACCGCTCGTAGCTCAGCTGGTAGAGCAGCTCCCTTTTAAGGAGATGGTCGCAGGTTCGATTCCTGCCGAGCGGACATTTTATACTCCTTCTTTTTTCAATTCTTCCAATAATTCTTTTGCTTTTTTTGAAAGTTTGTGAGGAGGTTTAATGAGCATACTAATGAGAAGATCGCCTCGACCGCCTCGCTGACGAGGAATGCCTTTGCCACGAATGCGCAGAATGGAACCAGATGCCGTACCTTGGGGGATCTGCACTCTCAATGTACCTTCAAGTGTTTCTAAGTCCTTTTGCGCGCCCAGGAGCCCGTCGGTAACCGCTATTTCGAGAGTAGTGATTATATCAAACCCACTTCGGCTAAATTTCTTGCTGGGTACTACATGGATTTTTACATAGAGGTCGCCCGCGATTCCTCCTGTTATGGCTTCACCTTTACCGACAAGCTTGATCATTTCTCCGTCATTTACTCCCGGGGGTGTGGAGATAGTTACTTCTTCCGACGCTTGCGCCACGCCGGCGCCGCGGCATGTATGACAAGGTGTTTCCGGTACATGACCTGTGCCATGGCATGTAGCGCACATGTGAAGTTTGGTAAACGAACCAAGGAATGAGCGACGGGTTTCATGCACTGATCCACTTCCGTTACAATGAGAACATGTTTTTGATTTGGTGCCCGGCTCTTGGGTGCTTCCATTGCAAGTGGCGCATGTGGCGGTTTTACGAAGAAGCATAGTGCGATTTACTCCGAACACGGCCTCTGAAAATTGAAGTTCGATGTCTATGGCAATATCGCGCCCGCGTGGTGTTTGGCGGCCATATCCCGAAGAACCAAAACCAAACATGTCTCCAAAAATATCACCTAAATCAACTCCTTCGAATCCTTGCCCAAAATTAGAGAAATCCCATTCAACACCAGTATTATTTCCCCTACCCGCGCCCGCATGTTCAAAGCCGGCAGATCCGAACCTATCGTATTGCGCCCGTTTTTGCTCACTGCTCAATACTTGGTAGGCTTCATTTACCTCTTTGAATTTTTCTTCACTACCGCCAGTTTTATCAGGATGGAATTGATGCGCGAGTTTTCTGTATGCTTTTTTGACTTCTTCTTGCGAAGCGTTGCGAGGAATGCCAAGAATTTGATAATAATCTTTCATAGACAAACTCCAATGTATCATGGATACACAACTAGTTCAAGCTATACCAACTCCAGACGTTCTTTGACGACATGTTCTTCCACATAGTGTAACATGTTATTCTTTTTCATGATTGCGACTATTCCGCTCATGATAAGTATTATTATCCAACCATACGGCAACGCAACTGTTCGGAGAAATAAGAAGAACCCCAGAGCAAGCGCGAGTGGCACAAACTGTTGATAGGAATCAAAAAACTTCTCACTGCGCGCGATGGTAATATCGTAAAAAACGTCTGATAATTTTTCTGTCCCCGTAAGTTCTCTATGAGAAAAGAGTTGCACGCGTGTTTCTTTGAGCACGCGTACTCGTTCTTCTTGTGAGACTTGTTGGAGATCAATACCGCTTGCCTGAAGCTGTTTTTCTGTGTACCTATCCACTGTGTCATTTTGATCAAAACTTGGAAGGATCGTATCGGGAAGTAACGGTACGGTGTTTTTAAAAATAGCGGTGAACATGCTTTGGGGAAGTATATCTCGGATAGTGATACGTTTAGGAGCATGTGTGGTTTCTACATAATATCCAATAGCGCACGCAATGGAGAAAGCGGTCAGAAGCGTAGGCAAGCCTTGTCGAAGAAGTATCGGGACATGAAATGTGATTCGGTTTTTGAGTTCCCGTTTTACGCGATGGTAGCCAATCACCACTGCTATAAGCAAAAGAACATACGCCACTATGGTAACCAGCAGGATTCCAAAAAAATAAAAGATCGGAGCTATACCAAGCGCGTATGGCAGGAAAACAAAGCGTGGTCGGGCGGCAAAGAGAAAGAGAATGTTTACGGCTATCAGATGGATAGAGAGGGATATAATAGCGTATGTGCTTGCCAAAGCTTCAACGGCACCCGTGATGGCATCGTAGAAAAAGAACCAAAACGGGATGATGGCAAGAATGGCTATGACGCCAACGATAGCAGATTTAGAGTTGCGCATGTTTTGAAATTTACTGAGCAACTTGAAGACTTATTAGTGGTCAGGTTGCTTACTTTTTTACAAAACTATTCCTTTTTTTCTTCATTAACATCTTTATATTCCGCGTCTGTTATGTTTTCATTCGCTGGTTTTGTATCCTCTTTAGGAGTCTCACCTTCTGGTTGTTGGGTTTTGGAAAGATGCTCGCCAATTTTAGACATGCTTCCTGAAAGCGCCACCGAAGCAGTTTGAATAGGCGCTATGTCGTCTCCTTCTTTTACTTTTTTAAGATCGTTTATGCGTTCTTCCACGTCGTTTTTGATGTCCTGAGGGATTTTATCTGTTGCGTCTCGCAGGGCCTTTTCTGCCGTATACAGAAGTGAATCAGCCGTGTTTTTTACCTCAATTATTTCTTTACGTTTTTTATCTTCCTCCGCGTGTGTTTGGGCATCTTGCTTCATGCGTTCAATTTCTTCTTTTGAAAGACCAGTCGATGCCTCAATGCGGATGGATTGCTCTTTATTACTTGCTTTGTCTTTTGCTTTTACCTGCAAGATGCCGTTTACATCTATATCGAAAGAAACTTCAACTTGCGGCATGCCACGCGGCGAAGGAGGTATGCCGTCTAGGATAAAACGCCCCAACGATTTATTATCATGCGCGAATTCACGTTCACCTTGAAGCACATGCACATCCACGGATGTTTGGTTGTCTGCCGCCGTTGAAAATATCTGGCTTTTGGATGTGGGGATAGTGGTATTTTTTTCTATCAAACGGGTAAACACGCCACCGAGCGTCTCGATACCAAACGAGAGAGGGGTTACATCAAGAAGAAGCACATCCTTTACGTCGCCCTGCAATATGCCACCTTGGATTGCCGCGCCTACCGCGACCACTTCATCAGGATTGATGGATTTATTCGGTTCTTTACCAAAAAGATCTTTTACCGCGCTTACGATTGCCGGCATGCGTGTCTGCCCGCCCACAAGAATGACTTCATCTATGTCTTTTATTTCAAATTTTCCATCCATAACCACTTGTTTCGTTATGGCGATGGATTTTTTGATGTACTCTTCCACGAGAGATTCCAAAACAGCGCGCGAAAGTTTGATTAAAAGATGTTGGGGACCTTCCGCGCTGGATGTAATAAA